>Ga0316222_1001150_pt1 | contig 34006 bp, 17 predicted proteins | sample TBH18011metaG_FD_206008 | JGI IMG/M metagenome (GOLD analysis project Ga0316222, IMG submission 206008) | Freshwater microbial communities from Trout Bog Lake, Wisconsin, USA - TBH18011 | ecosystem: Environmental > Aquatic > Freshwater > Lake > Hypolimnion/Profundal zone | place: USA: Wisconsin... | reverse complement strand
GGCAACTACAGCAAAAATACCTTTACTCTGCAGGCTGATGGTTTTGGCGGCACACTGGTAACGGTTATTGCGCCTGCCCTGCCCACCCTGTCGACCGTTAACTACAACGCCGCCAGCGGCCTGCTTATGTTAACCGGTAGCAACCTGACCTGCACGGCAGCAGGCTATGTGGTCACCGACCTCAGCCTGACAGGCGATGGCGGCGCCGGCTATACTTTAACCAGCGGCAGTGTGGTGAGTGGCAAACCAAGCGCCGCAGGCGTGACCATCCAACTGTCAAGCGCTGACCAATTGGCGATTGATGGCTTGTTGAATAAAAACGGCACCCAAGCCAATGATGGCCATACGCTTTACAATCTGTCGGCCAGTGTCGGCTGGGATAGCGGCGCCGGCGCAATTATCAGCCAAGGTGTTACCGTCAGCAACGTCAGGGCGGCCAGCATCAGCAGCGTGGCCTACAATGCCGCCACCGATTTGTTTACCGTGACCGGAGTTCATTTAGATAATCACGGCAGCGCTAATGGTATCGCCTTAGCCGATTTAACGCTGACGGTCGGCAGCGGCAGTTACTCGTTTAATGCCAGCCAAGACAGCATCACCGGTTTGACCGGCAGCGGTTTTAGCATTCAGCTGGGCAGGGCTGATCAGGCTATTGTGAATGTGCTGCTCAATGACAATGGCAATCGGTCGCTAGCGGGGAGCGCTTACCAGCTCAGCGCAACGGCTAATTGGGATAGTGATGCCGGCGGCGCCGTCAGTGATCAGCCACTAAAGGTTAGTGGTTTGGATATACTTAATACCAAGCCGGGCAGCACACCCTTGGCGATCAGCAATCTGATAGAAGGTTATGGGCAAATTGAATTATCAAAAACCATTTTCACCGCCTTTACCGGTGATATAGCGGTGACGGCAGCTAACTTCAGCAACGCCACGGCGGCTGGTAGCGTGACAGACTATTTGTATTACAACGCCCATACCGGCGGCTTATATTACGATGCCCACGGCTCCAGCACCCCAACGGCAGCTGTGGAAATCGCCGTGGTAGGAGCCAGCACTCATCCTGCGGATTTGACAGTGGCAGATTTTAAACTGGTGGCTTGATTCTAGGTTTTAGGTTTAATGATGGAAATCGCGCTTGAGGTTATTTGACAATGGAAACCGCTATTTGATCGTCTGTGGTGAGAATGGCGAAAACCCGTTCGCGCAAAGGCTGCTTGGTGTAAATGTACTGAAGTCCACGGAGTAACTGTCGAATTTATTGTAATGCATTGAATTGTATGGTGTAATATAATTTAATTTCAAGCACTATATAGCTTATTCGAGGTCAACTTGGATAAAGCCAAGTTGAGCCCGCAACAAACGGCCCGATAAAATCCGGTTTTCAAGTGCAGTGCCTTGCGCAACTTCGCAAGCGACTCTTAAATAATTAGGGGTATAGCCAAAGTAGCGGGTGTTACCATTGTTCAGCATTTCGCTATGTCCTTCCCATAAAATTTCCGCTGTGTTCCCTATGTTTTCAGCTATGAAGTTTTGTTTCATGCTTTCTGCCAGTTCGTGTAATTGCCTGCTACGCTGCTTTTTAAGCTCTTGGCTGATTTGTTGCGATAATTCTGCGGCTTTGGTGCCTTCTCGTGGTGAATAGCTGAAAATATGAATATGGCCGAAGCCCAGCTTGCGGATGAAATCGTAGCTTTCCTGCCATTCCTGTTCGGTCTCGCCGGGAAAGCCGACGATAATATCGGTGGTGAGATTAAAATTCGGTATTGCCGCTCTGGCTTGCATCACTAATTGGCTAAATTCTTCAGTTTTGCAGCGTCTGGCCATGCGCCGCAGTACAGCATCGCTACCGCTTTGCAGCGGTAAATGCAGATGCGGCAGCAGTCTGGGATTTTTAAACAATTCGAAAAAACCATCCGATAATTCCCAAGGTTCAAGAGAACCTAGTCGCAAGCGGGGAATGGTGGTGTTATCCAAAATGGCCTGAATCAATTCCAGTAGATTGCTGTTTATATCACTGCCATAACCACCTAAATGCACACCGGTAATGATCACTTCGTTAATGCCTTGCTCGTGCAGGCGGTTGATTTCATCAAGTACAGCCGAGACAGGGCGGCTCTGCTCCTCGCCACGTGCCACGGTAACAATACAAAATGTGCAGCGGTAGCGGCAGCCATCCTGGACTTTAACAAAGGCCCGTTGCCGGCCGCGACTGAATAAAGAGACTTCGCCAGGTTCGGTAGACAGGGCCGGCATACTATCCAGATTCAGTTCAGACAAGGTTTTTTCCACCAAGCGGTTCTTATCTTTGTTATTGATGATTAAATCCACGCCCAGCAACTGTGCGGCTTCTGTTTCGTTTAACGTGGCGTAACAACCGCTGACCACCAGTTTGGCTTGCGGATTATCGCGGTGGATACGGCGGATCAATTGTTTGGATTTGCGCACGGCGTCTTCGGTAACCGCACATGAATTGAGTACAACCAGATTGGCATTGTCCAATTCCCGGCTAATACTGTGGCCGGCTGCTTGAAAGTCTTGCGCCCAGGTTTCCAGCTCGGCTTCGTTCAGGCGGCAGCCCAGGGTTTTAAGGTGTATCTGCATGTATGCTTGGTATTTTATCCAAAATAAGTAGTTGAGAAACAGCGGTATTTATGCCGTTTACAGTATTCAATTACACCACAATTAGCGGAATTTTTGATCGAAAATCGTGAAAAAATTCCATTTTCCTGTGGCACAGATACATTGATTTTTTGTGCCGTCATAAGCCCTTGCTACGATTTTCCATTCTGCGTAGAAATTCGGTCATAATGACCCGGTACAATTCATCGCCAAGGTATTTGTCTTCAATACCGCTATCTATATTGGGATTGTCATTTACCTCAATCACATAGCCTTTGCCGTTGATTTCTTTGACATCAACGCCGTATAGTCCGTTGCCGATAGGCTGGGTGGCTTTTAAGGCGGCCTCCAGCACCGCTTTAGGGGCCTCAAAGGTAGGGATGGTGGCAAAGTTGCCGCTGTCGGTGCGACTGTTGCTGTGGCGGTAAATTTGCCAGTGATTTTTAACCATAAAATATTGGCAAGCGAACAGTGCTTTATTATTAAATACGCCGATGCGCCAATCAAAGTCGGTATATAAAAACTCCTGCGCCAGTAGTAAGGCAGATTGTTTAAAGAGTTCGCTGACTTTAACATTCAATTCCTGACGGTTATTAACTTTGACAATCCCGCGCGAAAACGAGCCGTCCGGTATTTTTATGACCACCGGATAACCGGCAGCCGCTTCCAGTTTGTCTAGATGTTCGGCATTGCCGCGGTGCAAAATCCAGGTTTTTGGGGAGGGTACATGATGGGTGCGGAACAAATCGGCCATATAGACCTTATTGGCGCAACGCAGCATGGATGTGGGGTCATCAATCACCAATAAGCCTTCCGCTTCGGCCTTTTTGGCGAAGCGGTAGGTGTGATGGTCAATAGCGGTGGTCTCGCGGATAAACAGGCCGTCAAACTCTGGAATGCGGCCATAATGGTTTTGGGTAATCAATTCCACTTCAATTCCCATTTGCCGGCCGGTATGGATAAATTTTTTGATCGCGCCGCGATTGCTGGGCGGCAGTTTTTCAGTGGGATTCAGCAAAATGGCCAGATCGTAACGCGCCGTTTTGCGGGCGCGGCTTTTACGCCAGATTTTTTTGCTGAACTTGTCCAGGGCCTCGGCAAACAAGGTTTGCTCGGCATCGTTCAGGCAGCGGTGCGAAATGGCTTTTAGATCGGTTATCTGCCACTGCTGTTGCAGTTGCAGGCTTATCTCTAGTACCGGGCAAGGAAAGCGTTCGAATAACATTCGGGCCAGTTCCTGAAACACCGGGTCAGGGGTGACGCCAAAATAACTATACAGCTTGAAATCGTTATCGACATGCTGGTGTTTAAAAGTGCGGGCTAGTGTGGGGTTAAAATCTTCCAGCTGCAAGCGATAGAGGGCGTTTTTGCCTAGGTCATTGATGACTTTTACCGAAGGTATGACATGATGGTTGCGGGCTTCTGCCAGCAACGAGCAATAATACCCATCGGAAAGATAGGCATAGCTGCTGCACAGGTTGATGATGCGGATACGTTGTTCGGGGATGTTCTGCACGGTGGCGAGATAATCTTCAAAAGTAATGACTTGCTCGCTGGGATAATAAGGATTCCAGTCAGAAAGATTGTCAACAACCAGCAGAGTGCTCGCCATAGCGGAAGATACCTTAAGCAAAAAACGCAATTTTGAAACCAGACTGGATTTTAAACAAGCTGTAATCTTTGAAAATACACTATTTACTAAAAATTGATAGGTGGTCGTTATGTTTGGGCAGTTTTCTTTAGCGCAATTCGATATTGGGGTTTTTCCTGCCGGATACCCAGCGGCCAGGCAGCAGTGGCTGGCGGCATTAAGCAAATTGTCGTATCCATATCAGCATCTGGCGTTTGAATGCGCCGGTTTTGGGCCGGCCGGAGACCAGCTGTTTACCGACAGCGCGTGGATTGGTGATGAGCAAGCGGAAATGGTATTGGTGTTAATCGGCGGCACCCATGGTGTCGAGGGGTTTGTCGGCAGTGCGGTGCAAACCGATTTACTGCGGCAATTAGCTGCCGGCAGTTTTAATTTGGCCGAAGATTGTGCCATCTTACTGATTCACGCTTTAACGCCCTGGGGCTATGCCTGGCTGCGGCGTTGCGATGCCGATGGTATCGACCTCAATCGTAATGGCGTGGATTTTTCCGACTCTTTGCCGGAAAACCCGGATTATCAACGGTTGCGGCCGACGTTGTTGTTGACGGACGTAGCAGAAAGGCAAGCTTTGTTTGTGGAGTTTGCCCAGCAATATGGCCGGGTAGCGCTGGAAACAGCGATTAGTGGCGGACAATATCAAGATCCATTTGGGCCTTTTTACGGTGGCGCCAGCCCGGCGCATGGCCGTCTGGTTTGCGAGGAGTTGATCAATCGTTATGGCTTGTCGGTACGCCGTTTGGCGGTGATTGATTTGCATACCGGGTTAGGCCCATACGGCTATGGGGAGATCATTTGCGATCATCAGCCAAATAGCGCCGGTGCCGAACTGGCCCGGCAATGGTATGGCGATTCGGTGACTTTGCCGTTGGCCGGAACCTCAAGCTCTGTACCTAAGCTGGGTTTAATGGATTATCTTTGGCACGGGGTGATGAATCCAGCCAGTTGTTTTATCACCTTGGAATTTGGCACTTATAGCACCGACCAGTTGTTTGATGTGTTATGGCGTGATCATTTACTTTGGGCGCAAGAGGATAATGAAGATGAGCGTTTACTGCATAGCTTGGAAATGCGGCGGCATTTTTGTCCTAATGACGACAGCTGGCAGGAAATGGTGTTGTTCCGGGCCAGACAGGTAGTGGCGCAGGCTAGTCGTGGATTGAGAGGCTGAGTTGCGTGCCTTTTATCTAAAAAAAAGAAATAGTTATTATTTAATATCAATTTACAACATGGTGTGTGGGTGATATAAATAACCCGCCTCTATAGTATTACTTTTAGCGGTTGATTTTTCATGTGTTCTCTTACCTATAGCTTCTTAGCTTACCCGCCGTCAGGCGGTTTTTTTTTGCTTTGATTTTCAATGGCTGCTCATTTTTATGAAGGCAAAAATGAGAATGGCTGTAAAAATCATCACGGCATCACCTAAATTTAGAAGATGACATGAACCTATCTGTCAGCATATACTGATAATAAGGAGCTTGTCGCTAAAGGTATCCCGCTACCCGAGCAACACACGGTCAGGGATGACCAACTTATGGCAGGCGATCAAGTATTAGACCATGTGCCTATGAAGCCCCAAAAACCGTCAGCAAAGCATCAAGAACTTCTACTTAAAGCTTTGGCGCTGCATCAAAGCGGCCAATTGCCGGAAGCTGCCGCACTCTATAATCAATTACTTAATCTATTTCCAAAACAACCGCAGCTGTTAACAGGCTTGGGCACCATTGCCTTGCAACAGGGCAAGCTTAAAGAAGGCATTAAATTACTCGGCAAGTCGTTGGCAATCGCCCCGCAACAGCCGGAGGTATGGTTTAATCAGGCCATAGCCTTGGCAAATACCGGTCTGTTGGAGGAGGCGATTGCCGCTTACGATAAAGCTATCGTTATGCAGCCGGATTATGCGCAAGCCTACAGCAATCGCGGCAATCTGTTGCAGAATTTAAAGTGTTTTCAGGAAGCGGTAGCCAGCTATGCGGCTGCGATTACCTGCAAGCCCGATTATGCCGAAGCCTACAATAATCAGGGCGCGGCATATAAAGAATTGCAACAATATCCAGCTGCCTTGCACTGTTTTGAAGCTGCTATTCGCCTAAAGCCGGAATATATAGAACCTTATAATAATCTTGGTTTGGTTTTGCATGATTTACAGCGTTATGCAGAAGCTATAGCCGCTTATGATCAGGCGTTAACCTTAAAACCCGATTATGCCGAGGCGTATTTTAATCGCGGCAATACTTGGCAACAGTTACAGAAGTTTAACGCAGCGCTGGCAGATTTTGATCGTGCTATTGCTCTTACCCCTGATTATCCACAAGCCTACAATAATCGCGGCAATACCCTAAGAGAGTTGCAACAAGTCGACGCCGCTTTAGCCTGCTTTGAACAGGCCATCCGCTTAAAACCCGATCATGCCGAGGCTCATAATAATCGCGGCATGGTGCTTAAAGAGCTTAACCGTTTTGAAGAGGCCTTGCTCAGTTATGATTGCGCTATCGCCGCCAAACCCGATTTTGCCGAGGCCCACAATAATCGCGGCATTGTCTTGTACGAACTCAAGCGCTTTCCTGAAGCGATAATCAGTTACGACAAAGCGCTTAAACTTAAGCCGGATTTTGAGTTTTTGTATGGGCAACGCTTGCAGACCAAGTTGCAAATTTGCGATTGGCGCGACATTGAGCAGGAAATTGCCGAACTGCTGGTAAAAATTGAACATCAACAAAAAGCCAGCAATCCTTTTACCGTCATGGCGGTGACCGACCAAGCCGCTGTGCAGCGCAAAGCCGCCGAAATCGGCATTGCTGAAAAATTTCCGCGCAATAATGCGCTGGGGCCGATAGCGAAGTATCCATTACACCCCAAAATCCGCTTAGCTTATGTGTCAGCAGATTTTCGCAACCATCCGGTTTCATTTTTAACGGCTGAGTTATACGAAAAACACGATAGAGACCGCTTTGAAGTTATTGGTTTTTCCTGCGGGGTGGAGGTGAATGACGAGATGCGGACGCGGCTTAAGCAAGGCTTTGATCAGTTTATTGACATACGCAATCTGACCGATATACAGGCTGTGCAATTGTTTAGACGTATGGAAATCGATATTGCCATTGATTTGGGCGGGCACACCGGCGAAAGCAGAACAGGTATCTTCGCGTTGCGGGCTGCGCCGCTGCAAGCAAGTTATCTGGGTTATGTCGGTAGTATCGGTGCTGAATACATTGATTATTTAATTGCCGATCCGGTGGTGATTCCGGCGGCAGCCAAGCATCACTATCTAGAAAAGATCGTGTATCTGCCTAGTTATCAGGCTAACGATACTCAGCGCCGGATTGCCGATACCGAGTTTAGTCGTGAACAATTGGGTTTGCCGGCGACAGGATTTGTGTTCTGTTGTTTTAACAACACCTATAAAATCCAGCCGGATCAATTTGCCTGCTGGATGTCGATCTTGGATAGCGTGGCCGATAGTGTGCTGTTGTTATATGCGGAAAATAGCTATGCAGAACAAAATTTAAAAAATGCCGCTGCCGCCTATGGAATTAATCCGGCGCGCTTGGTGTTTGGCAAACAATTGCCTTTACCGTTGTATTTAGCCCGCTATCGGCAGGCGGATTTGTTTTTGGATACGCTGCCCTATAATGCCGGCACTACCGCCAGCGATGCACTGTGGGCGGGTTTGCCGGTACTGACCTGCAGCGGCGAAGCCTTTGCCGGCAGAATGGCTGCCAGCTTGCTGACTGCCATCGGTTTGCCGGAATTGATCACCGAAACTCGGCAGCAGTATCAGGCTTTGGCAATAGACTTGGCGAGTCATCCGCAAAAACTGGCTGATATCAAGACCAAGCTGGCGCAAAACCGCTTGACTACACCGTTGTTTGATATTCAAGGTTTTGCGCAGCACATTGAAAAGGCTTATACCCAGATGTATCAACGCTATCAGGCCGATTTGCCGGCGGCGGATATTTCTTTAGTTTGATGTTTTCCCATCAGATTCATCAGGCATGACATTTTGTAGTATTTTCAGCGCTTCCTCATAAGCAAACTGATCTATCAGGCGACTAAAGTCGGTATATTGCTCTGCCAGTTTGTATTTTAGAAAATCGCCGTGTTCCTCAACCATGTTGTTGGCGCGAACATTGTCTTCAGCTAGTAGGGAATTGAGCTCTTTTAAGATGGCGACGGAAAATTCCGGGGCGTAATCCCAGCCGTTATGTTCTGGGGTAGGCGGCAGCGGCAAGGCTAGGATAGCCTTGATCAATTGGCTTAACTCCTGCTCGCATTGTCTGGCGATTTGTTCGCATTCGGCTACGCTGGCATTGATGCGTAAGGCTTTATCCAAGCGATTGGCCAGATTGAACACAATATGCGCGCCTACCGTGCCGGAAACGCCTTTTAAACCATGGACAATGCGCCGTAACTCGCGTTTGTCGCCATCGGCCAAAATGGCCAATACTTGCTGCATATCGTTGCTGTGGCTGTCGGCAAACATTCGCAGCAATCTTTGGTATTTGGCGGCGTCGCCTTTGACGATGCTGAGCCCTTGGATGGCTTGCAGGCCGGGAATCGCGAATAGCGGCGCGAGTTCGCCTTTGGCGGGGATAAATGGTTGATGAACTGCTGCTATTGCCGCGGGATTTTTCACTATCCGCGGTTCAGTGGGCGCTTTGCTGGTGGATAGCCAATACAATATAGTGGCGTAGAGGTCATCGGGATTCACCGGTTTGGCGACAAAGTCGTTCATGCCGGCGGCCAGACTGTTACGCCTGTCTTCATCAAAAGCATTGGCTGTCATCGCCAGTATCGGTAATTTGGCGTATTCCGTTCTGCCGCGTATCAGTCTGGTTGCCTCTAGGCCATCAATGTCCGGCATTTGTAAATCCATTAACACCAGATCGTAGTGGTTAGTAAATATTTTTTCAATGGCAATACAACCGTTTTCTGCGGTATCTACCGATAAACCGGCGCCATTCAGCAATTCTTGGGTAACTTCGCGGTTGATTGGGTTATCTTCCACCAATAATAAACGGGCGCCGATAAATTGGTGGCGAAGTTGGCTTTCAACTTCTTCTGTCTGTAAAATCTTTTTGATGGGTTGACTGGGCGTCATGCCATGACCGCGTTGCAGCAGTACGGTGAACCAAAACAGGCTGCCTTGGCCTAGTGTGCTTTCTACACCCACCTCACCACCCATCATGGCGACCAAACGGCGGGTAATCGCCAGTCCTAAACCGGTGCCGCCATGTTTACGGGTGATTGAGGTATCGGCCTGGGTAAAGGCTTCAAATAGCATCGGCAGCTTTTCTTTTTCAATGCCGATACCTGAATCTTGCACTTCAAATCGTAATAATAGTCCGTCATTACGATCTTCCAGCAATTTGGCGCGTAAGTGGATACTGCCGAGTTCGGTAAATTTAACGGCATTGCCGACATAATTAAGTAAGGCCTGCCGCAAACGGGTGGGGTCGCCTCGCACCCAGATTTGTTCGACCTCACTTTCCAGTTCGAAGGACAAACCTTTTACCTGGGCTTGTACCGTTATCAAAGAGCGGATGTGGTCCAGTACAGTGCTGATGGCAAAATCGGTTTGCTCTAGCTGTACCCGGCCCGATTCGATTTTTGATAGGTCCAGCACATCGTTGATGATGGCCAATAAATGTTGACCGGCAGCGTCTATTTTATCCAGATGTGCGCTTTGTGCAGGGGGTAGGCAACTTTGCCGTAATAGATAGGTGAGGCCGATAATGGTGTTCATCGGGGTTCGGATTTCATGACTCATATTGGTCAAAAAAGCCGTTTTAGCTTGATTAGCGGCATCAGCAACTGCTCTGGCTGTTTGCAGTTCGGTGGTGCGGCTTTCCACCAGTTTTTCCAGATGATGGCGATGTTGATCCAATTCTTCGGCATTATGTTTTTTTTCGGTAATATCCTCTTGCACCGCTACATAATGGGTAATTTGGCCATCCGGTTGGCGGAGCGGGGTGATGATAGCAAATATGACATAGACCTCGCCGCTTTTGCGTTTGTTGACGAACTCGCCCTTCCAGGTACGGTTTTGGGCCATGGCTTCCCAGAACTCGGTAAAAGTGGTTGGTGGGGTTTTGCCGGAATGGAGGATACGAGGGTTCTTGCCTAACAATTCCTCGCGGCTGTAGCCGGTGCTGCGAATATAGGCGTCGTTAACATATTCTATTTCGGCATTTAAATTGGTAATGACTATGCCGTCCGGGCTTTGCTCTACCGCTAGTGCCAGTTTGCGCAGTTGTTCTTCAATTTGTTTACGATCAGTAATATCCAGGCTGATGGCGTATAGCCGTACCGGTTTGCCGTTCTTATCATAATGAGCGCGGCCTTTGCTGATCAGCCAGCGAGTCTCCTGATTATCCATGATAAACCGAAATTCCACTTCAAACACTTCGCCGCTGGCGATATGTTTTTGCCATTGTTGGTCAAGCAGTGCCAAGTCATCGGGATGCACTCGCTTGCGCCAGGCCAGATTGCTGTCGCTGCCGCCACCGGGTGGTAAGCCGTATAATTTTTCGCATTCCGGTGACCAATAACAGCGCTGAGTTTGTAGATCCCATTCCCAAATGCCGACATGGGCGCTTTGTTGTGCGAGTAGTAAGCGCTGTTCACTCTCGCGTAGGGCCTCGTTGGCTTCTTCAGCGCGCTTGCGGGCGATGATGGCGTCTTCCATTAAATTGAGGGCCGCCAGTCGGGCATGTTGCTGGGCCAGCAGCGCGGCGGCCTGACTTTCCTGTAAAGCTTGTTCGGCAGCATAGCGGGCGTTACGTTCACGGGCTTCATTCAGACAGCGGCGGATTACCGCCGGCAAGCGGTTCAAGCGCTCTTTCAGCACGAAATCATTCACGCCCTGATGCAGTAATTCCACTGCATTTTCTTCGCCGATATTGTCGGAAACCAGAATTACCGGCAGCAGCGGGTATACGGTATGAACTCGATGCAGGGTTTCCCGAAAATCCATGCCGGGTACGCTGTAATTGGACAGCAATAAATCCCACGGTTGTTGCATGGCGGTTTCCAGTGCAGCGCTGCTGCTGACTCGGGTACAGTCCGCTGCCAGACACTGTTGCTGCAAGCAGCGTTTTACCATTAGAAAGTCTGTTTCCGCATCCTCAATAACTAAGATATTCAAGGGATTATTCATAATGTAAACGGTCTTTCAGCCGGCAGTGTTTGGCGGCTGATGGGTAGTTTGAATGAATGAATCATCTGCATTGGGGTGCTCCAGAAAAGCCAAAGGGTAGGGCGGTGCTTGTTTAAGCTCAATGGCGAGTGCGTTGATCTGTTGTTTAAGCGCTATCATATCCAGTTCTCGGCCAACGGCGGCGCGATTAAAGCGTTCCAGTTCCATATTGCTTTGGGCAAGAGCCTGAGTCTGTTTTTGCATGGCGGTTTCTGTGGCTTTACGAGCGGTGATGTCGGTAATCGTGCCTAACATGCGTAATGGCTTGCCGGTATCATCATACTCCACAACTTTGCCTTTGCCCAATATCCATTTTATTTCGCCTATCGCCGTAATCATTCGGTATTCTATATGGCAAAATTGGGTTTGGTTTTGTAGGCAGGCTTCTATACATTTGAGAACCTGCGGCCAATCGTCTGGATGTACGATGCTTTTGAAAAAATTAAAATCAGTTGTTACCTCTTCCGGCTTAAATTCTGTCATGACATAATAATAAGGTGACAGGTAGATATGGTTGCAACCTATATTCCAATCCCATAAGCCGTCATTGCCGGCTTCCAGCGCCAATTGCAAGCGCTCTTCACTCTGGCGCAACTGTAGTTCGGCAAGTTTGCGTTTGGTAATGACATCAAATACCGCAACGAAATAGCCTGTTTGTGGGCTGAATACCGAGATTAAAAACCATTGCTGCAAGGCTGCTACATACTTTTCAAAGTGTTCCGGCCGGCCGCTGGCGGCTACTCGGCCATAGGTTTCAATTAAGTCGGCATCGGATTGCAAAATTCCTGGAATAATTTCACTGACTTTACGACCGACTACGTCGTACAGTCCGGTCAAGGTTTCGAAGGCTTTGTTAATGTTAAGATAAATAAAATCTTTGGCCTGGCCGTCGGCATATAACATTTGGCAGTAGGCGTAACCATTCAGCATATTTTCGAATAGAATGCGGTAACTGTATTCGCTGGCCAGTAATTTATCGGTAGCCTGTTTATACTCCGTGACATCACGAGAAATACCAAAGATACCGATGACTTGGCCATTGCCATCTCGTAACGGGCCTTTAGTTGCCAGGAAAACCCGTTTGCCGGAAATGGTATCCAGTAGTTCTTCCTTGGTTTGGATTTGATCTTCAGTAATGACGGCGCGGCTTATCTCGATTAATCTGTTTGCTTGTTCGGCGGGGAAAATGGCGTGGTCGTCGCGCCCCAATATCTCTGCAACCGGCTTTCCAAATACAGAGGCGGCCGCCTGGTTGATAAATAAATAGCAGCCTTGTAGGTCTTTGGCAAAAATCACGTCTTTTGAACTGTCGGCAACTGCAGCCAGTAAATTAAGTGAATTAAGCCGATCCGCTTGAGCTTGTTGTATGGAGTGATTGAGCAATAATTGCTGATGTTGCCAGACTAAATAAAAACCGCCACCCAGAAATAATAACAGCAAAAAACCGATCAGCAGAATGGGTACGGCATCTTGAGCCGTTTCCGCGTAGAGTTCGGCCTTGTCGAGTTTGGATAGTAAAAACCAATCGGTGCCGGCTATCGGGCGTATTTCGCCAAAAGTCGCTGCACCTCGATAATCAATGCCCTCTACATCCGATCCTAAGGCAACTTCGCCGCGCAGCACTTGGGCGGCCAGCAGCTTTTCGTTGGCTAGGGTCAGGTCTTGTTGTGCCCGTTGTGGGTGATTTTGTAATTTGTGCAGGTAAATAATGCGCTCCCCGTTCCGGCGAAACAGGACGCTCTCGCCGCTGGAATTGGCTGCCGGCCAGATCTTCAAGGTGGGTTTCAGCCATTTTGATAGCTCGATTTGTAGGAGCATTACCGGTGGAGTGCCTGGGATTTTGCTGAGCGGCACCGCAAAAATCAGGTTGTAATTGCCATTGCTGTCGGCGGCAGGATTGATGATTTGGACTTTTCCGGCTGTAGCGGCTAATTGTGCGGTCAGTTGGATTTGGGGGGGTATTTCTATGGTTTTATCGCCGCTAAATAGTGTGCTGCCATTGGGGCGGAGCAGGGCAATAGCGGCGTAGCCCCAGTTAAGCTGATATTGATTCAGTGCATTTTGCAATTTATCGGCGCTTTGTTGATTGCCTGTTGTTTGCCATGCCAGATAGTCATTAGCGAAACTGTTGCTGCTTTGGATAAATCCGGTATCGTTTTGTCGTTCATTTAGCCAATTGGCAATCAGCAACGATTTTAAGCTATTGACAGCTTGTAATCTTGCTCGTTCGACCTCGCTGTGGTGCTGATAGGTTTGGTAGATTAAAGAGCCGGTAACGGCGATGATAATGGCCGCGAGTAAGATAAAAGGTAAACCTAGTGGACGGGCAGGGTAGGCTGGAGCTTGATAGGGGCTGGTCTCATCAATCACTCGTTGCATCAGTCCATAGAGCAATAATGAGGACATAGCCACAAACAGCCAACCTTTCAACATATCAGCCAACATGATTTTTGACGGATTGCTGGGCAGCATTTGTGGCCATTGGTCTGACAGTAATATCCAGCAGACGCCGAATGTTGCATAAATCAAGACGGTGGTCAGGATTTTGCTGCGCTTATTGGGTTTAAACAAAATGTTCAAGTGTTTAAATTACAGAATATTGGTTGAGGGTGTAGGTGCTATGGGCAACGAACGCCAGGCCATCTGTCGGCTTAGCCTAAGCTTTCGTTTGGCAAGCAGCGATATTTCAAACTCTGTGCACCCATACAAGGAACCTGCCATAGGATGTGTTTTAACAGCGCAGCAAGTATATATTACTGTTAACTAGGCCGACTATCTTTTCTGTTGTCTTTATAGTGTTCGGCTATATCGATAAAAGAGTTGAAATTGTTCAGAAATATTTCCACCATATCCGGGTCGAAATGTCGGCCTTGCCCTTCCGCGATAATACCTTGCACTTGTTCATAAGACATGGGGTTTTTGTAAACCCTTCGAGAAATCAATGCATCAAATACATCGGCCAGCGCCATGATTCGGGCTGAAATCGGAATCAATTCGCCAGACAAACCGTCTGGATAACCGCTGCCATCCCATTTTTCATGGTGCCTATGGGCTATTTCTTTAGCCATGCTTAAAAATGCCACGCCGCGTTCTACATCGCGCTCGGTGTCTTCTATGGCGATTGCCCCCAGATAAGCATGGGTTTTCATGATTTCCCATTCTTCATCAGTTAATTTGCCGGGTTTTAGCAAAATGGCATCAGGAATGCCTACTTTACCGATGTCGTGTAGTGGTGCGGAGCGGGCCAACATGTCGATGTATTGTTGACTCAGTACGGAAATAAAGCGCGGGTGTTCCATCAGCAGAGTGCCAAGTAGGCGGACATAATTCTGAGTACGCAGAATGTGATTGCCGGTTTCCGGGTCGCGAGTTTCCGCCAGATGGGCCAATGCCCGGATACTGGCTTCTTCTATGAGTTCTATTTCGGCTATTCGTCTGGCAACTTCGCCTTCCAGCCAGGCGTTTTGATCTTTTAAGCGATCACGCGCTTCTTTTAGTTCCAGCTGGGTATTGATTCGCGCCAACAAGATGGCGGGAACGATAGGTTTGGTGATGTAGTCTACTGCTCCGACATACAGGCCTTGTAATTCCGCCTCGGTGTTGTCCATGGCGGTGACAAAAATGATGGGGATGTTACAGGTGGCAGAATTAGTGCGCAATTGATCGAAAACCTGATAGCCATCCATTTCCGGCATCATCACATCCAGCAAGATCAGATCAGGATAAGGCGGTGTTACGGCAATCCGCAAAGCTTTACTGCCGGAGGTGGCCGCTCTTAGTCGGTAAAAGGGTTGTAGTAACTCACTTAGAATATTGAGATTCTCGGGGGAGTCATCAACCGCTAATATGGTGCGCTGGGTTACTGGAGTCATTGTCATCAATGTTGTGCCGGAAATTAGCAGGCCAATAGTAAACGCAAGCTCTGTTACATTGCAATCTCTGGATGTGATTTTGCAGAAATTGCTGCTTTTAGCCGCTTCGTTTGTTTGCCAGAATCCAATCCATGATAAATTGACAGATAGCTGGCGGCTGATTTAAGTCCAGTCTGGTTAGATGAGGTGGAATCAGTAGCGGTTTATCGGTGGCGATGGCGATTATATCGGGATCGTTGGGGTAGAGCAGGGGTTTACCCAGTATGGGCCGGTGTAATTCGATTTTGGGGAAGGCTTGGTCTCTAAAGCCTTCTACCAGGATTAAGTCTAAGGTGTTTAACGGCAATGCCTGGAGCTGATCTTTGAGGCTAATTTGGCGGGGAACGGCAAAGTCGGTGATTAGTGCGCTGCGGTAGGGTGAGACCAACAGCATCGGCGAGCCGCCGGCTGTTCTTATCCGGTAGCTGTCCTTGCCGGGCTGGTCTATTTCTACATCATGATGTGAGTATTTTATCGCACCTATGCGTAGCCCCTGGTTTTTTAGCAGCGGGATCAGTTGAATTAATAGTGTGGTTTTGCCGGTGCCGCTATAGGCGGCAAAGCCCAGTACGGGTGGGGAGCTTTTTAACATTTAAACTTTTTGCCTGGGTAAATTATCCGCCATTCTAAGATATTATGGTCATGATTGCTTGTGGTGTTGTTGAGGTATAAGGGTGATACGAGTGTATTTGTTGCTGGCGTTGGCGGTGTTGCTGGCGGGTTATTTGCTGTTGCGCTGGTTGCAAAAAACGCCAGCGGCTGAAGTGAGTGCGCTGATAAAAAAGCTGGGTTGGGCCGTGGCTTTGTTGTTACTGGCTTTTTTGGTGTTGACCGGTAAATTGACTTGGCTGTTTGCGTTGCTTGGCGTGACGTTGGCAGCGGCTGCGCGCATGGCGCCGTTGCTGTTGCGATATGCGCCGCAATTACAGCGTTTGTGGTTATGGTTTAGGGCAAGCAAAGCCCAGCAGCAATCAGCGGGTCGTCAGCAAGGCGCGGCTACTATTAGCGAAGCGGAGGCGTTGCAGATTTTGGGGCTTAAGCCGGGGGCAGCTGAGGCGGAGATTATTGAGGCGCATCGTAAGTTGATTGCTCGTTTGCATCCTGATAAAGGCGGTTCGGCTTATCTGGCGGCACAGATTAATTTGGCGAAGAAGGTGTTGTTGGGGCGGTGAGTGGGCTAGCCAAACTTGGCAGCTATTTGAGGGAAACGGGGCGTTTTGGTTCAGACCATTGATAGTCTAAGGGTTTTTTTCGATTCTAGGATAATCAGGCTTCAGCCGGTATAATTGGTCTAATTTCACCCGGCGCAAACAGAGAATCGTTCGAAACGATCATGGCCATCGTTCTCGGATTATTTTTACTCGATTACAACTATTTACATCCTATTATGAAATTTAACGATACAGGTACCCTAATAAATTGGCAACTCGATGATATTAATATTGTCGAGCCGTTGCATAGCAAAGAAAATGGTGGTTATCGTGGTGGAGTATATCTTTGTATACCAAATTTTGAGGAGTTATCTCCACCATTTAGCATCAAACATGGCGAATATAGGTTAACTGCTTGTGATAATAAGCCGCCACACCGAAAAAACCTTTTGTCTCCCGCCGATAATGATTGGGGAAATATTGATGTTATTACTGATTGGGAAGAAGTCGAAGAACAAAACAGCAAAACACTTAAAGTGACCACAACCATTCGCGCAATATCGGACACGGCTTGGGTTCGGCCAGGATTTCATCCTTACTTTTCGATTACGCCAAACAGTTTTATTGATATAGGAGGTGTTCGGGTAGACGTAGCTGCATTGCCGCATGATAGTATGCAAGCATATAAAGCAGCGTCGTTATTCGATGAGGTTAAGCTCAGTACAGCCAATTACACCGCATCAGTTAATTGCAATATATCGCCAATCTCTGAAAATCTTTCTATTGTGTTTGGTGTCTGGAGTGATAAAAAACATGAGTATGTCTGTATAGAACCTGTTATCGGCAATCAATTAGCCCAGGACGGCCTGCCGACACCATTGGCACTTGTTAAGAACGAAGAATTGGTCATGGTATTTACGATATGCGCGAATCTCATCTAGACTACTTGCCGGACACAAGTTTTTAGGGTTCAGCTCTCGGCCTTTTTTAACCCATTAGAGACTCCCTGAGGTTTTCCGGGTTTTATCTCAGGCAGCAAAAGGCTGGGCTTTAAACCCTGTTTTTGTAAACGCTGCTGATAAATTAGCGCATATTGCAAAACTGACGCAACATAGCCACGAGTTTCTTTATACGGTATGGTTTCCATCCAGATGTCACCCGGCAGAGTATTACGCTCGGGGAGCCAGCGTTTAACGCGGTTGGCGCCGGCGTTATAGGCGGCTGTCGCCAGTAATGGATAACCATTAAATTGGTTCAGCAATTTTTTATAATAATAACTGCCGTATTTAATGTTGAGATCAGGATTGAACAAACTGGTTTCGCCACTCCAGGGTTGCTGCAAGTCTTGGGCGATTTGTTCAGCGGTTTTCGGCATCACCTGCATTAAGCCTTTGGCGCCTGCTGATGAATCCGCTAGTTCGTCGAAAGCGCTTTCTTGCCGGATCAAGCCAAAAATCAGCGCCGGATCTAGTTGTTGTTCAGCTGCACTGTTTTGAATCCGCTCCGCGTAATACAGTGGGAAACGCAAATCGATATCATCCCAGTCATTGGCTTTAGCGATACTGAAAATGGCGATGGCCGGCAATTGCCATTGTTGTGCCAACTTGGCGGCAATCGTTAGATTATGTTTATCCATGCCGGTTACCGCAAACCACCATTGCTTTTGCGCTTCTGGTTTGCGATTAATGGCCAGTAATTCGGCAACCACCTGGAAACGGTCTTGTTGTTGCAGGTTGCTGATTTCCTCCGTTGACACATTAACCGGATGATCGGCCAGATTAATGGTTTGCTGCAAGCGGTCGGCCGCCAGAAAGCCGTAAAAACTGCGGTTTTTGGCTAATTGCTGAAAAATGCTGTTGGCTTTTTCCGCGTCGCCATTATTCAATAAGGCTCTGGCTTGCCAATATTGCCATTTGTCCTGAATTTTTTCTTCTCCGCTCAGGGCATTCAGCGCATCTTGCACTTGTGGCCAATTTTGTTGATATAGCGCTGTTCTTACTCGCCATTCACGGGTGGAGCTGTCTTTGGCTGTTAGTTGCGACAAGCGTTGATAGGCTTGCTCGTCATGCTTAAAGGCCAGTGCCAGTGCCAGCTGTTTTTCAGTATCGGCAAATAATGCGTCAGTTAAGGTAAAATGAGATTTTTCGGCTTCCCAGGTTTGCAAAGCGGCGGTTGGATCACTCTTCAGCCAACGCATGATGGTGTGTGCAAATAACTGGCCCGCTTGCGGCAACGATAATTTCCAGTCACCGGGTTCTTTAACCAAGTTTGGTTGTCGATGCAGCTTTAACCATAATTCGGCGGCTGGTTGATCCTCGGCAGGCAATAACGGCATCACATTTATCGCTACCGTTGGATTATTTTGCAATAGCGCAGCCTGAAAGCGCCCCCAGATCAGATCGCGATTTAGATAAGACGAGCCTTTTAGAATGGTGAACAGATTGTCGCAGGCATTCGGCAATGATTTACCGGATAACCAAAATTGTCGGGCGCTGTCCAGCGCGGTGTCAGGACGGCCGGTTTGAAACTGTGCCTGGGCGTTATAGCATTGCAATTCCGGGTCGTCAGTGTTTTTATAGGCCGCCATAAATTTCAGCCATTGTTGGGTTTGTCCCAGCTGTTGCAGCCATTTTTGCAGTAATAAGTGCGCATAACGGCTTTGCGGGAAATCTGCTAAAAATTGGCTGATGCTGCTATCGTCATCAAGATGTTTTTTTAGCCACTGATAATGTAAATAAGGATACAGTGGATAGTTTTTTAAGGCGTTTTCCAGGTTAAAATAATCAGGTTCCCGATTTTCATTAAGATATTGCTCCGCCAGCAGGAAATCCTTGCGCATATCTGTCAAGGGGCGCTCGGTTGCTTTGGCTTGGCACAAACTGCTGATCAGCAGGCTGAAAACCATAAAAAATTTGCTGATGCGCTGCATATCAGTCTCCCAAAATAACATAAACCATATAGGGTTTTTGCAAAAAACATTAAGCACTATAATTGATACAGTCTAACTCTAAAATTTTATAAAAACTTTGAAAAATCAGCACTCGATCAGCTCCACCTTAGATAAATGCAACGAATTTATGGTTTCGGCAGGCTTAATTTGGATGTTGGGGTGGTTTTGCAGAGGCTGGGGAGGCATGGATGTCGGCTAAAGCTCCCTCGCATGATTCGACTGCGACCGCACCAGCAACTCTCGCTTGTCAGAGTTTGATCTTAGGCGAGTATACCTGGAAATATATTTTTCAGATCGGTCTGCAACACAAAAAGCAATTAGCGATAGGCCACGTCAATGCTTTATTGGCGACCTTGGTGAGTGTGCCGGTGCCATTATTGATGCCCTTGCTGGTGGATGAAGTGCTGCTGAACCATCCGGGTTGGGTGCTGAAAACCGTCGATCCCTTATTGCCGTTGGAATGGCGAATCCCCGGCGTTTATATCGGTGGGGTTTTAATCGCTAGTTTGATTTTGCGGTTGATTTCTTTAGTTTTAAACATTTTGCAGACTCGGCAGTTTTCGATGATAGCCAAGGACGTGATTTTTCGAATTCGTGCCAATTTGATCATGCATTTGCAGCATATCTCAATGTCCGAATACGAAAATCTGGGCAGCGGCACTGTGACAGCTTATCTGGTTAAAGATCTCGATACCCTGGATAATTTCATTGGGTCTACCATCAGCAAGTTGCTGGTGGCTTGTCTCACCGTGCTGGGTACGGCGGTTATTTTATTGTGGATGCACTGGCAGCTGGGCTTATTTATCATCTGTCTCAATCCAGTAGTCATTTATTTTGCCAAGGCTATCGGTTCCAGAATCAAAACCCTCAAGGCCAATGAAAATAAAGCCTATAGCGTGTTTCAGCAGGCCTTGAGCGAAACCCTGGAAGCTATACACCAGATTCGGGCCAGTAATCGTGAGGCACATTACTGCCGCCAATTGATAGACAGTGCGCTGACCGTAAAAAACCATTCGGCAGTGTATGCCTGGAAAAGCGACGCCACTAGTCGCCTGAGTTTTTTGACATTTTTATTCGGCTTTGATATTTTTCGCTCAACCTCCATGTTTCTGGTGTTATATTCGAATTTGACCATCGGCGAGATGTTGGCGGTATTCGGTTATTTATGGTACATGATGGCGCCGGTGCAGGAAATTTTAAACATTCAGCAGGCCTTTTATGCCGCGAAAGCGGCGTTATCCAGAATTAACGAGTTAACGCGACTGCAACACGAACCCTGTTATCCGCATCTGGATAATCCGTTTGCCGGCAAAAAAACCGTGGCTGTCCGGGTGGAAGATCTGCATTTCAGCTATAAGGATGAGCCGGTATTAAACGGCATCAACCTCAATATTGCCGCAGGTGAAAAAATTGCGCTGGTTGGCGCCAGCGGCGGCGGTAAATCGACGTTGGCGCAAACCTTGGTTGGTCTGTATGCCCTTGAGCGAGGGATGATCTATTTTGACGGCATCCCGATTAATCGGATCGGCCTGGATGTGGTGCGTGAACATGTGGCGACCGTATTGCAACATCCGGCGCTGCTGAACGACAGTATTCGCGCCAATCTTACTCTGGGGCGCGAAATTGACGATGCCGAACTATGGATGGCCTTGGAGTTGGCGCAATTAAAAACCACGGTAGAGGAACTGGAATTAGGCCTGGATACGGTAGTGGGTCGGCAGGGCATGAGGTTATCCGGTGGTCAGCGACAACGTTTGGCGATTGCCAGAATGATAGTCAGTAAACCAGCGGTGGTTATCCTGGATGAGGCTACCTCGGCATTGGACACCGAAACCGAATACAAATTGCATCAGGCGCTTAACCAGTTTCTCTGCGGCAGAACCACGCTGATTATTGCGCATCGGTTAAGTGCGGTAAAACAAGCTGATCATGTCTATGTCTTTGAGCAGGGCCGGATTTGCGAACAGGGTAAGCACCAAACCTTGATTCAGCAGCAAGGCCTGTACGCCAAGCTCTATGGAGACTATCAGTGATGCTTGAAAAATATGATTTACACAGTCATTCTATCGCGTCTGACGGCACATTGACGCCAACGGAGCTCATGCAGCGCGCGCATAACCAGGGTGTTACCACGATTGCGTTAACCGATCATGATACGACTGATGGTTTGCAAGAAGCGCAACAAGCTGCCAGTTCCCTGGATTTGCGGCTAATCAATGGCATAGAGTTATCGGCTATCCATCAACATCAGTGCCTGCATATTCTGGGTCTTAATATCGACCCACAGCATCCGGTATTAAGCCAGGGTATTGCTCGGCAGCAGCAAACGCGGGCTGAGCGAGCTTTAAAAATTGCCGAAAAACTGGAGAAAAAACAAATTCCGGGGGCTTACGCCGCCGTGACCCAGGCTGCCGGTAAAGGTGAAGTCACCCGTTCGCACTTTGCCGATTTTTTATTGGCAAACGGTTATGTGGCCAGTCAACAAGAAGCTTTTGATCGTTATCTTAGTAAAGGTAAGCCGGCATTTGTGCCGACCATCTGGGCGGAATTGGCGGAGGTGGTGGAATGGATTACCGTAGCCGGCGGCATTGCCGTGCTGGCGCATCCACTCCGCTATAACCTCAGTTATAAATGGCTGAGCCGGATGTTGCCGGTGTTTAAGGAATTGGGCGGGCAGGGCATTGAAGTGATCAATGCCAGGAGCAGCGAGGATGAAATGCGAGTCAGTCGGCAATTTGCCGAAAAATATCAGTTGTATGCCTCGGTGGGTTCTGATTTTCATTCTCCTGATAATCAATGGGTGGAACTGGGGCGCTTGCCGGAGTTGCCGAAAACGATGCAACCGGTATGGGATTTATTTTAAATTATCGGATTTTAGGTTAGACTGCCGACCACAACCGATTAGCACGATGCTTCAGCTTGGGCGTTTGCTTGACTCGAAAATGCCCTCTTGTTCAGGCTGTTGCAGCCGGATCTACGCAAAGCATCCACACACTCTGCCAATTTATACCTATTCATACCTAAATTTTATTTGCACGGAGCTTAAGCAATGACTACTTTTTACTATTTGCCTGGTTATAGCAGCAGTGGTGTTACATTAACCAATAACGTTGAAGAAGTGGTGAAAAGCGGCGGCATAGCCTATGCCACGACGATAACCAGCGGCGGTATTCAGGTGGTTAGCAGTGGTGGTGTTACTCATAACACCACAATTAACAGCGGCGGTATTCTGGATGTGTACTTCGGCGGCAGCGTCAGTGCCGGCGTTATTAACAATGGCGGCAGCGAAGCTGTCTATAGTGGCGGATTGGACAGCTATGCGGTTATACAAAGCGGCGGCACCCTCAATATCTCAAATGGCGGCGTGGCGATCAGCTCGATTGTTAACAGTGGTGGAACCGAGGTTTTGTATAGCGGCGGAGCCGTTAGCGGCGCAACTATTTTCGGTAGCGAGATAGTCAGCGGCGGAAAAGCCTATCATCTGACTATCAATAACGGCGGGCAGGCGATTGCCGAAAGTGCCGGCAGCATCAGCAGCGCTGTTGTCAACAGCGGCGGCAATGAAATTATCTCCAGTGGCGGCGTCGCGAATGGTGTTGCCGTCAACAATGGCGGCACAGTCACTATCGCCAACGGCGGTTCTGCGGTCAATATCAACGTTAGTAGCGGCGGTTTGGAGGTGGTTTCATTTGGCGGTAATGTCAGTGGCGGCAGCATAGCCTCCGGCGGCGAGATAAACGGTTTGATTTTATCCAGCGGCGTCTATCTTGCCACTCAGAGCAGTCATCAGATTGATGGCATCACCCTGCAAAGCGGCAGTATCATCCTGGGTTTATTAGTTGAATCAAGCGGTTCAACTCAAGGACTTCAAGTCAACAGCGGCAGCTATGAATTTATTTTCCGTGGCGGCATAGCCGGCGGCACGATTATTAATAACAGTGCCACCGAAAATGTAGCGAGCGGCGGTACCGCCAAGGCGACAGAAGTTAATAGCGGTGGCTACCAAATTATTTCCAATGGCGGTATAGCCAGCGCGACAACGGTAAATAGTGGGGGGTATGAAATTATCTCCAGCGGCGGTTTAGCGATAGCCACGACTGTCAATAAGGGCGGCTATGAGCTTATCTCCGGTGGCAAGGTTAGTGGCGGTAGCATCGCCAGCGGCGGCGAGATTTCGCAATTGCTGTTATCCAGCGGTGTTTATATTGCCGGCAAAGCCAGTAATCTGGTTGATGGCGTCACAATACAGAGCGGCGGAATAATCGGCAGTTTAACAGTCGCTTCCGGTGCGGCAACGCAAGGCTATGTCATCAGCAGTGGCGGCTACGAAATTATTTCAAAAGGCGGTACAGCCAGTGGTACTGTGGTCAACAGCGGCGGTGTTGAACGCAGTGTTGGCGGCACGATCAGCGGCGGCAGCGTTGCCGGTGGCGGCGAGATCTTCGGCTTAGTATTATCCAGCGGCGCCTCTTATGTCGCCAGTCAAACCAGTCATCTGATTGATGGGGTAACCATACAAAGCGGCGGTATTATTGGTAGTTTGATTGTTGATGCCGGTGGTTTAACCCAAGGTTTTGTGGTGAGTAGCGGCAGCACCGAGCTTATCTCCAGCGGTGGCGTGGCCAGCGGCACTACGGTTAACAGTGGCGGTTCTGAGACTATCTATAGCGGTGGCACAGCCAGCGGTGGCACCATTAATGGCAACGAATGGCTGAGCGGCGGTAAAGCCTACAATGTGATCGTCAATAGTGGTGGTGAAGCAGTTGTTTACAACAAGGGTATCATTAGCGGCGGCACGGTCAACAGCGGCGGCAATCAAATTATCTCCAGCGGCGGTACAGACTACAGCACCATCATTAACAGCGGGGCTAATGAAATTATCTCTAGCGGAGCGATAGCCAGCGGCAGCACGGTTAACCACGGCGGCAATGAGATTATCACTAATGCCGGTATAGCCATTAGCGCCACCATCAACAGCGGCGGGAATCAAATTATCTCTAGTGGCGGTATAGCCAGTGCCGGCACCGTTAACAGCGGTGGCACTGAGACTATCTCTAATGGCGGTACAGCCAATGGTGAAACGATTAACAGTGGTGGCGATACGATTGTCTCTAGTGGTGGTTTAGCCGTCAGTACCATCATTAATAGCGGAGGTTATGAAACGATTGAAAGCGGCGGTACAGCCAGTGGTACTACGGTCAACAACGGCGGTTATGAAGTTATCTCCGGCGGCAAGGTCCGTGGCGGCAGCGTAGCCAGCGGCGGCGAGATAATCGGTTTAGTGTTATCCAGCGGCAGTTACATTGCGAGTCAAGCCAGTAATGTGATTGATGGCATAGTCATCCAAAAAGGCGCCATTATCGGCAGCTTAACCGTTGTTTCCGGCGGTTTAACCCAAGGTTTTGTAGTCAGTGGCGGTAGCGATGAAATTATCTCCAGCGGCGGCACCGCCACAGCCACCACGGTCAGCAGCGGCGGTGTTGAATCCATCAGCGGCGGTACGGTCAGTGGCGGCAGCGTAGCCAGCGGCGGTGAGATAACCGGTTTGGTTTTATCGGCCGGCAGTTATTCTTATGTCGCCAATCAAGCCAGTCATTTGATTGATGGTGTGACTATTCTAAGCGGCGGCATTATCGGTTTAACGGTCGATTCCGGCGCGTCAACCCAAGGTTTTGTGGTCAGCAGCGGCGGCAATGAGATTATCTCCAGCGGCGGTCTAGCCAGCGGCACCACGGTTAACAATGGTGGTTCTGAAACTATTTATAGCGGTGGCACAGCCAGCGGCGGTGTTATTAATGGCAATGAATTTTTAAGTGGCGGCAGTGCCGACAATGTGACCATCAGTAGCGGTGGCGAGGTGGTTGTTTACAGCAAAGGTAGCATCAGTGGCGCCATTATCAACAGCGGCGGCAATGAAATTATTTCCAGCGGCGGCACAGCCAATGGCGCTACAGTCAACAGCGGAGGCTATGAAACAGTTAATAGTGGTGGCACAGCCGCAGCCACCACAGTTAATAGTGGTGGCTACGAGGTCATTTCGTCCGGCGGTACAGTCAGTGGCGGCAGCGTTGCCAGTGGTGGCGAGATAACTGGTCTGGTGTTATCCAGCGGTGCTTATATTGCCGGTCAAGCCAGCCATGTGATTGATGGCGTGACCTTGCAAAGCGGTAGCATTATTGGCGGATTAACCGTTGATTCAGGTGCCTCAACCCAAGGTTTTGTAGTCAGCAGCGGCGCTACTGAAACCATCGCCGGCGGCGGTACTGCCGCCGGCACTACAGTTAACAGCGGCGGTTCTGAAATTATCGACAGCGGTGGCATAGTCAGCGGCAGTGTTGTCCTTGGCAAGGAAATAGTGAGCGGCGGCAAAGCCTACTATACCGTCGTCAACAGTGGTGGTAATGAAATTGTGACTAGCGGTGGTGTAGTCGGTGCAGCCGCCATCAACAGCGGCGGCAATGAAACTGTCTCCAGCGGCGGCACAGCCAGTGCTGTCACGGTTAACAGCGGTGGCTATGAAACGATAGATAGCGGTGGTGCAGCGATAGCGACCACGGTTAACAGTGGTGGCTATGAGGTTGTTTCGTTTGGCGGCACAATCAGTGGCGGCAGCGTGGCCAGTGGCGGCGAGATAACCGGCCTGGTTTTATCCAGCGGCACCTATGCCGCCAGTCAGACCAGTCATGTTATTGAAGGTGTGACGCTGCAAAGCGGCAGCATTATCGGTGGTTTAATCGTTGATTCAGCGGGTTCAACCCTAGGCCTTGTGATAACTAGCGGTAGTTATGAATTCATTTATCGCGGCGGTGTCGCCGGCGGCAGTACGGTTAATACCAGCGGCTATGAATATATCGGGAGTGGTGGTACAGCCAGCAGTACCACGCTTAACAGTGGCGGCACTGAATATGTCGAAAGCGCTGGTATAGCCAGTGGTACTGTGGTTGACCGTGGCGGAATTGAAAAAATAGTCAGCGGCGGCCTAACCAGCGGCGCTACGCTGAATAGCGGCGGTTATGAATATATCTCAAACGGCGGCGCCGCTAATAATGTTATGGTTAATAGCGGCGGCGCTGAATATATTTACAGCGGCGGTACGGCACACGGCGCCAAGATCAACAGTGGCGGCTATCAACTTATTTCTAACGGCGGCATAGCCAGTGCAACGACGGTTAGCAGCGGGGGCGTTGAAATTATCTATAGCGGCGGTACAGCCAATGGCACTATCGTCAGCAAAGGCGGTTATGAAGTTGTCTCCGGCGGTCAGGTTAGTGGCGGCAACATAGCCAGTGGCGGCGAGATAACCGCGTTGATTTTATCCAGCGGCGTCTATGTCGCCAGTCAAGCCAGTCATGTGATTGATGGCGTCACCATCCAAAGCGGCGGCATTATCGGCAGTTTAGCGGTCGATTCCGGCGCATCTACGCAAGGTTTTGTGGTCAGTAGCGGTGGTAATGAAATTATCTCCAGTGGAGGTACAGCCGGCGGTACTATAGTTAACAGTGCCGGCTATGAATATATTTATAGCGGTGGTACAGCCGATAACACCACGGTCAACAGCGGCGGTGTTGAGCGCAGTCTAGGTGGTACGATTAGTGGTGGCAGCGTAGCCGGCGGTGGCGAGATTATCGGCTTGGTGTTATCCAGCGGTGCATCTTATATCGCCAGTCAAGCCAGTCATGTGATTGATGGCGTGACGATACAAAGCGGCGGTATTATTGGTGGTCTGACCGTTGCTTCCGGTGGTTTAACCCAAGGTTTTGTCGTGAGCAGCGGCAGTACGGAAACTATTTCCAGCGGCGGCATAGCCAGTGGCACCATGGTTAACAGCGGCGGGATTGAACATATCAGCGGCGGCACGGTCAGCGGCGGCAGCGTCGCTAGTGGTGGTGAAATAACCGGTTTGGTTCTAAGCAGCGGCAGCTATACGTATGTGGCTAATCAAACCAGTGCTGTAATTGATGGTTTGACGATACAAAGCGGTGGCATTGTCAGTTTAATCGTCGATTCCGGCGCCTCAACCTTGGGTTTTGTGGTCAGTAGCGGCGGTAATGAAGCTGTCGTCAGCGGTGGTCTGGCCAGCGGTACTATTGACAATGGCGGCCAGGACAATATCTCCAGTGGCGGCTCAGCCATCAGTGCTGTCGTCAACAGCGGCGGTTATGAATATATCTCTAACGGCGGCACAGCCAGCGGCGCAACCATCAACAATGGCGGTATTGAGATAGTCTATAGCGGCGGTACGGCCATTAGTGCCATCGTCAATTCTGGTGGCTATGAAATAATCTCTAGCGGAGGTACAGCCGACAGCGCTACGATTAATGCCTACAGTCAGGCAATTGTCTATAGCGGGGCTGCAACTATAGGCACCATAGTCAATTTTGGCGGTAATGAATCTGTGGAGAGTGGCGGCACAAGCAAAGCCACGGTACTCAACATCGACAGCACGGAATATGTCACAAGCGGCAGCACCGCTAACGGTACTATTATTTATGACAATAGTTATCAGGCAGTGAATGGTGGCGAGAGCAGTGCTACGGTAGTCTCCAGCGGCGGTAATGAATACGTGTTTAGCGGTGGTATTGAAAACGGCGCCTTGGTCTATACCAGTGGGGCAATAAAAATTTACAGTGGCGGGGTGGCGTCTGCTGCGCAACTTATTGATGGAATTGCCGTGGTTTTCTCCGGCGGCACCGCATACGGCACCCAAATTGACTCCGGCGGGATGGAAACCGTTTGGGGTTCCAGTCTGGTCAGCGGTTCGGTTGTCTATAGCGGCGGCCAAGAGGACATCTACGGCGGTACCGCCAGCGGCACCGTGGTTAATAGCGGCGGCGAATTGGTCATCTTTTCCGGCACTGTTAACGGTGTGGCTGTCTCTGTCGGCATTGCCGAGGGCATTACCGTTCATGCGGGCGCTATCATCGATCTGTCCTGGATTCAGGCTAATGCTGCCAGCGTAGTAAGCGGTAATGAGTTACAAATAACCAGCAATGGCACAGTAGTGGAGAGCATAGGTCTGCTGGGCGATTACAGTCAAACCAGCTTTATCACGCAGAACGATGGCTCTGGCGGCACCATGGTATTGGTTAACCCACTTTATCTGTTGTCAGACAAGCCCGGCAGCGTTGTTACCATCAATAATTTTTTGGAAAACACCCAGCAGCTGGAGTTGTCCAAAGCGGTATTTACCGCTTTTGCCGGGGAGAGCAGCTTAACCGCGGCAAATTTCAGCAATGCGGCGGCGGCTACGAGCACTAGCGATTATTTGTACTATAACGCCGTGAACGGTGGCTTGTATTACGATGCCCAAGGTTCCAGCAATAGCGCGGCTGCAGTAGAAATTGCGGTGATAGGCGTCAGCAGCCATCCGGCGGAATTGTCGTTGGGTGATTTTAAATTGATCAGCTGAGTTTAATTTATTTTGTAACTATGCAGCGTGATTTTTAGTCAGCAAACCAAGGTGTTATAGGATGTGCTGAACAGCGTGAAGCGCATCTTTCGCGATTGATGCGCTTACTTAACGTCGGCACATCCTATGCAGTTTATCGTGAATGCTTACAGTTTACCTATTTACGCTGAATAGTGACTTTATTTTTAATTATGGAGTTTTACCAATGACCACAATATACACTTTGCCGGGCTATAGCAGCAGTGGCGTTACCTTGAGCAATAACGTCGAAGAGCTGGTGAACAGCGGCGGCGTAGCCTATGCCACCACTATTGCCGGCGGTGGTCTGCAGGTGGTTAATAGCGGCGGCAGCACCTATAACACCACGGTTGATAGCGGCGGTTCCGAGATCGTCTCCAGTGGCGGCATCGCTTTTAATACCAATGCTTTGAGTCAGGGTGGCGCACAAATCGACAACGGCGGCAAGGCAGTGGTCAGCAGTGGTTATGCCTATAATATAACCGTGAACAGCGGCGGAGCAGAAGAAACTTTCACTAAGGGCGTCATCAGCGGCGCGACCATCAATAGCGGTGGCGCCGAGTGGGTGGTCAGCGGCGGAGAGTCGATAGCCGCTACGGTAAGCACCAGCGGTACGACGAATGTTTATAGCGGCGGCCTGATTAGCGGTACCCAAGTTGATGGTGGTACGGCCAATATCTATTGGAACGGGGTTGCCAGCAGTGTTGTCGTCAATAACGGCGGCACCGAAAATGTGTATTCCAGCGGCATAGGCTATAACTCAGTGATCAATAGCGGCGCTACCGAGTATGTGGATAGCAGCGGCGCAACCCATGGCGATACCGTTAATAGTGGTGGAACTTTGCAGGTTTACAGCGCCGGCAGCGTTGTCAATGTTCATGTGGACGGAGGTACTGTAGTGGTCTGGTCTGCCGGTTCGATAACTGGCGAGACCATCAATGCCGGTGGCAAAGAGACGCTCTGGGGCAGTTGCGTGGCGAGTGGCACTATCGTGAACAGCGGTGGTTACGAGAATGTTTATGGCGGCACTTCAATTTCGGCTGTAGTTAATAATGGTGGCATTGAATATGTCGATAATAATGGCAAATTGAATGGCACTGATGTAGCGATAGGTGGAAATTTACAGATTTACAGTGGCGGTGTTGCCAGCGGCACTACCGTCACGGGCGGTAAGGATGTGGTTTGGGGGGGAGGTACAGCAGTGGCAACCATGCTTATCGGCAGTGCCAACGAGAGTGTCTTGAGCGCTAGTACTGCCAATGGCTCTGTTGTCGATAGCGGTGCCCAACAGGTTGTGGATGGCGGCGTTAGTAGTGCAACCACGGTAAATAGCGGCGGCGGTGAGTATGTCTATGGTAGTGGCGGCATAGCGAGTGCTTCTACTGTCAATATCAGCGGTGCCTTGCAGGTATACAGTGGTGGCGTAGCGGTTGGCGCCCAGTTGGTGGGTGGCAAGGACGTGGTTTGGGGTGGTGGTACGGCGGAAGCGACTAAAATAAGCGCCGGTGGTCAGGAAATGGTTTTGAGCGCCAGTTTGGCCAGCGGGTCTATTGTTTACAGCGGCGGCGAAGAGATTGCCAGTGGCGGTGGCATAGTGAGCGCTGCCAGCATCAATAGTGGCGGCTATTTATTTATTTATTCAGGTGGGCAGGCTAACGGCATTAGTTTGCAAGGCGGTGCAGCTATTGATCTGCTCAGCGTCAGCGGCACTGCCGCCACGCTGAACGGCAGTAACCAACTGGTGGTAACCAGTGGCGGCGCAGTGGTCGATACCATCAGTTTAGCTGGTAATAATAGCCAGTTAGGTTTCACCACCGAAAGCAACGGCAGCGGCGGCACGGTAGTTTTGGTTAGTCAAACAGTGGTGCCGGCGATCAGCAGCGTCAATTACAATGCGGCAACCGGGCAGTTGCTGGTCAGCGGCAGCAATCTCGCGACCACCTCAAGTAGCTACGTGATTAGCGACTTCAGCCTGAAAGGCGATGGCGGCGGCAGTTATACCTTAGGTAGCGGCAGCGCGGTAAGCGGCACGGCCACCAGCAGCAGTTTTACCATACAGCTCTCAACTGCTGATCAACTGGCGGTTGACGGTTTGCTTAACAAAAACGGCACAAAAGCCAACGATGGCGCTACGCTATACAATCTCAGCACCAACAGTGGTTGGGATACCGGCGGTAAAGCAATGACTACGCAAGCGGTGACAGTCAGTAATGTCACAGCGCCAACCATTTCCGGCGTAGCCTACAATGCGGCTACCGGGGTGTTTACGGTGACTGGTGCCAATCTGGACAATCACGGCAGCGTTAATGGCATTGCTTTGGGTGACTTTAAACTGACTGGGGCAGGCAGCAGTTACAGTTTTAGTGCCACAAATGACATCGTCAGCAATCTTAGCGCAACCGGTTTTAGCATCAGCTTAAGCAGTACCGATCAGGCGGCTGTTAACACCTTTGTTAATAACAATGGTACAGCCCCGCTGAGCGGCGCAGCTTATAATCTGACTGTCGCCGGTAATTGGGATAGCGACAGCGGCAGTGCCATCAGCAAGCAGAGCTTGACTGTCAGTGGAATATCCGTGCAAACCTTAATGGCCGGCAGCATCAGCAGTCCGGGCGGTATCGCGGTAGACAGTGCCGGTAATATTTATTTTGCGGATAGCGGTAACAATGCCATTAAAGAACTTTCTGCCGGTAGCGATATTTTAACGACTGTGTTGGCTACCGGTTTGAAAGACCCGCTGGGTCTTGCCGTTGACAGCGCCGGTAATATTTATGTTGCAGATTCTGGTGATAATGCGATTAAGGAAATATCGGCAGGCAGCCATACTGTTACCACGCTGCTGGCTAGCGGTCTTAATAAACCCAGTGGTGTTGCAATTGATTACGCCGGCAATCTGTATATCACCGATAGCGGCAATAATGCCATCAAAGAACTGACGCATATTGATTATTTGTTCAACACTACGCCAGTTACCAGTAATCCGGTAGCGGTTAATAATCTTTGGGAAAACACTCAGCAAATCGAGTTATCTAAAGCAGTGTTTACCGCTTTTGCAGGGGAGAGTACGGTAACCGCAGCGAATTTCAGCAATGCTGCCGCTGCAACCAGCACCAGTGATTACCTATACTATAACGCCGGTAATGGCGGTTTGTATTACGATGCCGATGGTTCCGGCACCCATAGCAGTGGAGTGGAAATTGCCGTAATTGGTGTCAGTAGCCATCCGGCGGCGTTGACGATAGGTGATTTTAAATTGATAAGCTAAGAAAAAACGTCACTACTCAGTGTAAATCGATAAACTGCATAGGATGTGCTGAACAGCGTGAAGCGTATCAATCGCGACGCAGCTGCGCACATCCTATAGCAGTATTCACCTTGGATAGCTACATCAAAAGGTAGGATGTGTCCACCAGCGGGCGGCGCATCAATCAAAGCCCAATACCCGGTAAGGTGGTCTAACGGCTGAGTAAACCTATAATCCTAGGATCAGCAGTTGACCGCTCATCTGTTATCGTAAAGGCTTATCGTCACTGGAAAAGATAGGCCTGAATGAAATCAGCCAAAGGGTGAGACCGCTACACGCTTGCCGGCACTGTTGTCCAAAAAAATAGGGTCAAGTCTTGTCTTTTGCCAAAGACAGAATGCAAAAGACAAGACTTGACCCCGTGCGTGCTGCTTTCGCTTCACCTTTACCCTGGTTCTTTCGAATTGATGGCGATATGATGCATGACAGCCAAATTGGCAGCACTATGGCTTTTCCGGGTACGATTTTGATCCAAAATGGTCTTGGATGGGCAAAAAACAAGACCTAACACCTTGATTTAGTAGTGTTTCGTAATCGGGCGCGGCATGCGTCTGCGCGGAACTTTAAGTGTCAGGCCGTGTTTTTTGCAAAAAGCAAAAGACAAGACTTGACTCCTACTATATTTTTTCATGCCTAAGGAAAGCACCGTTATGGCCAACGCATCGCCGAGTGTTTAACGCGCAACACCTCAACAGTCTCACCTGTTACCCGATAAATCAAAACATAATTGTGATGCGTCACTAGTTCGCGTGTACCTTTCATACGACCGGTGCGACCTAGTTCAGGATGTTCATCCAGCCTTTCGGCTTTCTGTATCAGCATATCGCCAGTTTCCAAGGCAGCCCTTGGATTGTCCTGGGCAATGTAAGCTGTAATACTTTTAAAGTCGTCTATGGCCTTCGGTTTCCATACCGGCACAATCAAACTCCTGCACGGTCGGCTTGTTCAAGCAATGCGGCGCGCTCAATTTGCCAATTAGCTATAACTTGCGCATGCGGCACACTGGGGCGTGGGTCATCTATAGCTTCCTGAACCTGCTTAACAAGCCATTCATTGTACGCAGCGGCCTCGTGGGCGGCTTTCATCCGGTCCGAAGCGTCAACCCGTTTACGCTCGGTTTTGTGCGCGACAGAATCGAACTCGGCGGCATTCACTTGATAGCTGGTAATGCCGATCTCTTTGAGGTAGCCAACAAGTGTTTCAAACTTACGAAACACGCGAACAGCGCCTCGCTTGGCGGCTAAAGCGCGCTCAGTGACACCATACTGGATAACCACACCCCAACCGCCAGGTTGGCCGATAACAACAGCGCCGCTAACGGCACCGCACTCGACAAGCTTTTCCAGCGTGGCATGGTCAATAGTGTTAGTGGTAGTTGCCATTTCATCACCTTTTAGGAACCCTCATAATAGAAGGCATTATACCCAAATAATAATAAAACAGGAACCGTTATTTAATGTTTTTTTGCAGAAAACTTAACATAATACTTTATTATGATTATGCGAAGCTATCCCTCATCCCTCGCCTCACCAGTTAACTCGCATACTAATTCGCCAAATGTGCACTTAAGTGTCAGGTTTTGTTTTTTAAAAAAGCAAAAGACAAGACTTGACCCGGTTTTGTCGAAATTTTAGCAGCCTGGGTAGCAGGGCAAACGCATATAAACAAACATAAAAACAATAATTTAACTAAGTCATCCCAAAGTTTTTCTTAACAGTTCAAGAATTTTTCAACGTCCGTGACAATTGACGTAAAATTTTCCGACCTTTCCGTAAAAATTTAGTCTGTCAAGTCGATT
>Ga0316222_1001138_pt1 | contig 34283 bp, 36 predicted proteins | sample TBH18011metaG_FD_206008 | JGI IMG/M metagenome (GOLD analysis project Ga0316222, IMG submission 206008) | Freshwater microbial communities from Trout Bog Lake, Wisconsin, USA - TBH18011 | ecosystem: Environmental > Aquatic > Freshwater > Lake > Hypolimnion/Profundal zone | place: USA: Wisconsin... | reverse complement strand
TCGTAGGCTGGGATGCAATCCCAGCATTTCAACCGTTGATGCTGGGATTGCGTCCCAGCCTACGACGCATCCCAGCCTACGTCATACCCAAAGATTTCAACTAGTGGACTGTAACAGGGGGTAATTATGCATGCTTGGCAAATGCAGGACCTAAAAGCACGCCTTTCGGAAGTGGTCAAGCGCAGCGAAAGTGAAGGGCCCCAAGAAATTACTTTGCATGGGCAGTCTGTGGCAGTTGTCATTTCCAGAGCCATGTTCGATCAGTTATCCGGAAACAATCAAACCATTGTGGAGTTCATGCGTAACTCTCCTTTCTATGATTTTGACGAAACGGACCTGAAACGCGACTCCAGTCTGACGCGCGAGGTTTCGGTATGCGCTATCTTCTAAATACCATCCTAAGACGAATGGAATTATCAGCACGCCATTAACACTGCTTCAATTGCTCCCTGGAGATACCATTCCTAAGCAGGTACCAGAACCAAATTTAGATTGAGGGCATCCTGCGCCGTCTGGCAAAGCCGATTCCGGCCAGGCCCAGACCAAGCAACGCAAAGGTGACTGGCTCCGGTACCGTGCCATTACCACTTCCTATGCTGCAACCCTGTCCGCACGACAGGCGTGCAATCTGTTCATTCTGCGACAGAGCGTGTGTTTTCAACGACTTAACATAAAGACACGCTACCAGGCATGGAAAGATGTAAAAATTTTCGACAGTAGCATCGCCATTTAATGTGCCTTAACTGACCGTTTTCCATCACCAGGCAGGGACACTCTATTGATCGTGCTGCTTCAAAAATTCCAGCAAATTCCGGAAAGCGGAGTCAAAAATCAATTCATAACTGCGTTGCTCAACATATCCCAAATGGGGAGTGAGCAATACATTCGGCATTTTCAACAATGGGGAATCCGCAGGCAGCGGTTCCATGTCAAATACATCCAGCGCAGCCTGCTGGCCAGACCGCACGGCATTAAAAAATGCCGCGCTGTCCACAAGTTCAAAGCGGCTGGTATTAACAAACAGGGAACCGGGTTTCATTTGTGCAAAATCCTGTTCGGTGACGCAGGCCCGGGTTATGTCATTGAGGCGCAAATGCAGGGAAAGCACATCCGCTTGTGAAAAAAAATCCGCTTTGCCGGCAGCAATCTCGAAGCCGTCTTTCAATGCAAGAGCGCGACTGTTTTCACTGCCCCACACTACAACGCGCATACCGAAAGCACGGCCATAACCGGCAACCAGCCGGCCGATTTTTCCATAGCCCCAGATCCCGAGTGTGCGGTCTTTCAAGCGCGTGCCCAAGCCGTTGAAGCGTGGATCACTACTCGCGGTTTGCCAGTTTCCATTGCGCAGGTTGACGCAGTACTGCACAATTTTTCTGGTGGCAGCCATAATCAGGGCCCACGTCAATTCAGCCGCAGCGGTCGGATCACCGATTCCTTCCAGGATGGCAACGCCACATTCCTGGGCGGCCAGCGCATCAATGTGACCTGAATTTCTTCCGGTTTGCGAAATCACTTTCAAATTCGGCAGCTTCCTGAACAAGGCGCCCGACAGGTGCGTACGCTCACGGATCAGCACCAACGCGTCAAACGGCGCCAGCCTGGCGGCCAGTTGTCCGACACCTTTGGAACCGGCATTGAATATTTTCACGTCGTGTTCATGGAGCAGATCAAAACACTGCAGGTGCCGTACCACATCCTGTGTGTCATCCAGAATTGCTATTTTCATGTTTTTGCTGTGTTCAGGGTTGACTCCAGCACGCGTTGGGTGTCGCCGAAACCGGAGCGGCAAAAAATGCCCATTCAGGGCTTGGGAGCGGGAACCCGTGTCGAATGAAAAAATTGAATGCGCCATGCTCCTTCACGATAATCAAGAAATGCGGACTCTAACCACTCAGTTGGTGTCTTGCCGTTTGCACTTTCAATTGAGCCCTTGTTGGTATAGGTCAACCAAGCCTGATTGCATGAGACATGTGCCTCCGGATCGGGCACAGTCCATTCAAATTTCATACCCTGCCCGTGCAGATTTTTAATCAGACCGACGAGCGATTCCGCCGTAAAGCGCACTCCGTTATCGAACGCGTAGTAGTCAGGTGTAACCTGAGCCTGAAATAATGCCAGATCATCTTTTTGAGCTGCGGCATACATTTGGCGAATTACCAGGACCACATCGTGCTGTGCCTGTGGCATTGGGGCGCATTTTGGACCTTCAGCCCTGGCATTTGAAAAAATCGCAAGGCAAAATCCAGTGATCGCAGCGATTTTAAAAAACGACAGAAGAGATGCTGATCCCAAATTTATTGATTTAGTCATGATTTCTCCAATCTGTAACAGTCTACTAGTGTCATCAATCTAAAAACTCAGTTTTTATTCCGTTCTTACCATGACGGACGCAGGCTGGGATGCATCGTAGGCTGGGATGCAATCCCAGCATTTCAACCGTTGATGCTACGATGCATCCCAGCCTGCGAGGTAATTGCGACCTGGCTCGACCGACCGCTACGTGCCGATTGTGCTCAGATAACGCCATCCAGTCAACGACTGCTTAAGATTTATCACCCGCCCTGCAACATTGAAATCAAAGGATCCGACCTTGATCTGCCACCCTACCGATTCATAAACTCACAGATCAGCCGGTGAAAATGATGGGTACCCTGTTCGCGGCTCGGTGAATACCGGCCATGCTGATAAAACCGTGACCGCACGCCGCGCTGCACCGCCATGACCACCGCTTCATCTTCCATTTCCACCTGATCGAGGCCAGCGCCGGCGCCCTGGTCCAGTTTGGCTTCGTCCCAGACAAAGGAGCGGAAACTGATCCGGGTTCTGTCGCGGGCAAGCGGTTCGATGAGATTGAGCGACAGACCCCACGGATAAAAATTCAGCATCAGGTTCGGGAACACCCAATAATAAAAGGCCGCCACGCGCTTGCCGTGGTCGACTGATCCAGCCGGAATGGCAAAGGCCGACTCGCCCGGCCTGGCCAATGCCAGCTGCAGATTGGCATACCGTCCGATTTCGCTGCCATAGCTGGCATAGTCCACCACCGCGTTCAGACCGGGATGCACGAACGGGATGTGAAAGCCTTCGAGATAATTTTCGATATACAGGGCCCAGTTGGCCTCGAGCAGAAAATTGCGATCGCGTTTCGGGTCATGCACAAACGTCTCGATCGGCATCCAGTGCAAACGCTGTGTGACTTCAGCCAGAAAATCTTCCAGCGGCGCGCTGGGACAAAGGGCAGCAAAGCCGTGATTTTTCCAGGCTGAAAAAGGCACCTCGGGCAAATTATCCATGACGGACGGAAAATTCTTTGCTTCAGAAAATTCGGGCATGGAAAGCATTTTGCCGGTCAGATCAAAGCGCCGGCCGTGATAACTGCAGCGCAGGCTTTTGGCCTTGCTGCACGGTTCCTGCACCAGAATATTGCCGCGATGGGTGCAGACGTTCGACAGACAGCGCAACTGAGCGGCCTCATCGCGCGCGAGCATCACCGGTTCGTTGAGCAGACCGGGCAGAATTTCACGGGGAACGACACTGCCGTTCTGTTTGACGTCATCGAGCGCGCCGGTCCACTGCCAGGTTGTGGTAAAGATTTTTTCCCGGACCAGATCAAAAATGGCAGCATCGTTATAAAACGAACTGTCCAGCGTTTGTGCCGTGGTGATATCCGGATCAATGATGAATTTTGTCATACCGCACTCCCCTTGTTATACCCGTTCAATGGCCAGCGCAATGCCCTGCCCGACGCCAATGCACATCGTGATCAGCGCGCGGCGGCCTGAGGTTCGTTCCAGCTGGCGCAGTGCGGTCAACACCAGACGCGCACCGGAGGCGCCTAACGGATGTCCGAGTGCGATGGCACCGCCATTGGGGTTGACATGGGCGGCCTCATCCGGCAAACCAAGCGCGCGCAGCACGCCCAGTGCCTGCGCGGCAAAGGCTTCATTGAGCTCGATGACATCAAGGTCGTGGATGTTCCAGCCGATGCGCGCGAGCAGCTTTTGCGTGGCCGGAGCCGGTCCCATACCCATGAGGCGCGGCGCCAGGCCGGTGACAGCGGTGCCGACGATACGCGCACGCGCTTGCAGCTGGTATTTGCTCAGTGCCGCGTCCGAAGCCAGCAGCAGCGCGCAGGCACCGTCATTCACGCCGGACGCATTGCCGGCGGTAACGCTGCCGTCAGGCCGGACTATGCCTTTGAGCTGTCCGAGCTGTTCGATCGTGGTTGTGGGGCGCGGATGCTCATCCTCACTGAGGCACAGTGCCGCACCCTTTTTTTGCGCAATGGTGACCGGGACAATCTCACCGGCAAAGAATCCGGCAGTATGTGCGGCCTGCCAGCGCTGCTGTGAACGCAGTGCGAACTGGTCCTGGTCTGCGCGGGCGATGCCGTATTGCTGCGCCACGTTCTGTGCCGTTTGCGGCATTGAATCGATACCGTATTGCTGCTCAAAGCGCGGATTCACAAAACGCCAGCCTATGGTGCTGTCTTCGATTTTGGCAGAGCGGGAAAAAGCGCTGTCGGCTTTGGCCATCACGAACGGGGCGCGCGTCATGCTTTCCACGCCACCGGCAATGATCAGCCCTGCTTCACCGGCATGTAGCGCACGGGCGGCAATGGCCACGGCATCCAGACCGGAACCGCATAAACGGTTGACGGTGCAGCCAGGCACTTCCACCGGCAGGCCGGCCAGCAAGGCCGACATGCGCGCCACGTTACGGTTGTCTTCACCGGCCTGGTTGGCGCAGCCGAAGAGGACGTCATCGAGATCACGCCAGCCGATGTGCGGATGTTGTGTCATCAGATGGCGGATCGGCACCGCACCCAGATCATCCGCACGCACCGTTGCCAAACCGCCGCCATAGCGTCCGAACGGGGTGCGGATGCCGTCAACTATCCAGGCATTAAGTGGCAAAAACATAGATATTCCCTTTGATTGATCCGACTGTCGTTAATCCGATTGTATTTAATCGGTTCCTGTGAATGATCACTCCCGGCCAATACAGGTGGAAAAGCTGTAGGCTGGGATGCGATACATCCCGGCCTACGGCACTTTCAAAAACCGGTCGTACCAATTCAGATACCGGGAAAACTTGTCCACAATATTGCCCGGCACATCCAGCTGATGATGCTGATCCCTGTAAATCACCAGCTCGGTCGGGATACGACGCGAACTCAGCGCCTGGTACATCTGTTCACTGCCGGCGCACGGGACATTGAAATCAAGCGCGCCGCACAGAAACAGCGTTGGCGTGACGATACGCTCGTTATGGAAAAACGGAAAGCTGACCTTTTGGTAGGCTGCGGGATTGTTCCAGGGGGTTCCCAGTTCGGCTTCCAGAAACACCGTGTATTCATCCGAGCCATAGTTGGTAAAAATATTGGCTGCACCGGCGCCGGCAATGGCAGCCTTGAAGCGCCGGTCGGTGGCAATCACATAATCGGTGAGCATGCCGCCATAACTCCAGCCGCCGATGCCGAGATGATTTTTATCGGCGATGCCGGCCTTGATCACATAATCGGTGGCCGAGAGCACATCCTGCACATCCCTGTTGCCCCAGTCGGCCCAGATGGCATGGGCATAGCGAAACCCGCGTCCGGATGAACCGCGCGGGTTGACTGCCAGCACCACGTAACCGTTGGCGGCAAACAGCTGCCAGTCAATCATGAATTCATGGCTGAACTGGTAGATCGGCCCGCCATGCACGCGCACAATGGTGGGATAACGATGACCGCGCTGATAACCGGGCGGTTTGATCAGCAGCGCGTCGACCAGCGTACCGTCGCGACTTTTGATCTGCAGGTCTTCGGATGCTGCCAGGGTATAGTCGGACAGCCACTCGTTATGGTCAGCCAGCACGGTTCCACCCGCGGGGTCGATGGTAACAAGGCGGCACGGATGCAGATCATCGCACACCAGCGTCACGGCCCGGTTATTGCCGTCAACAGAAAAATCGGCATCCATGCGCTGGCCGGTGGTCAGATTCAGAACCGCACCCGTGTGCAGATCAACCCGGGTCAGATACGCAGTACGACTTTCTTCAACGATGGCGAACAAAAATTGGCCATCGGCTGAAAACTGTGGGTGGACATAATTTCGGTCCGCCTTGCCGACTTGCCGGATGTTGCCATCAGCCAGATTGACCACGGCCAGCTCCCACGGCGCGTATTCCAGCAGGTTTTCAGGGCCGCCCTGCAGATAGGCAAGCTGCTGACTGTCGCTCGACCAGGCCGGCCGGCTTGCATGATCCGGATCATTATTGATCAGGCCGTCTCTGGAAACACAGCGCAGATGTTGACCATCCTGTGCGTCCATCAGATAGACATTGAATCCGGCATGCCGGTCACTTTCCTGCAACCGTTTGCCGACCCAGGCGATGCTGCGGCCGTCAGGCGACCAGGCCGGCAGCCAGACATCGGTGTTCGCATCGGTCAGTGCCGCTACAGATTGACCGGTGCTGTCGGTCAGAAACAGGCGACGCCGTTTTTTGGTCAGATAACCGCGTTCATCGTCCTTGAACTGATACCGGTCTATGACTATCGGCTCACTGTCCTTCTCACCATTCAGGACTTCCGCCACAACGGCAAGCTGCTGCGCGTTAGGCGCCAGAGAAAAATCGGTGACGCCTCCTTCAAAGTGAGTGACCTGATGCGCCTGCGTTTCATCCAGTGCCTGCATCCAGACCTGCGCGGTATGGTCCTCACCCTGATCTGAGATAAACGCCAGTGCGTGGCCATCACTGGAAAACTGCGGCAGCCAGGCACTGGCAGCATCCTGGGTTTTGAGTTCCCGGCGCTGTTGGCCGTCACCGTTGACCAGCCAGATATGGGTAACGGTTTTATTGGCAGTCGGGTCGGCAGTCGATACGGTGTAGGCTACCCAGCGTCCATCGGTTGTGACAACCGGGCTGGCGACGTCGGCGATGCGGTGGATGTCACTGAGCTGAAAAAGCGGCGCGGCCAGTGCCGTGCAGCTGAGGAGTGCGCTTAACATGCTGCATAGTGCCAGGGTTTTTTTCATATTCACGCTCGACGGATTTAGTGTTTGCGATTGATTCCAGACAAAAACTGCGCCAGCCGCGCAACTGCTGCAGCTGGCGGGCATCATTGCAGAACAGCGTGCCATCTTTCTGACGTGCCAGTCTGATGTGCTCGCCACCGAAAATCAGCTGTCGGGAATTCGGACGTTCGAGCAGATTCAGACAGCGCAGCAAGGTGCTTTTACCGGAGCCGGACGAGCCGATCAGCGTCATGACTTCGCCCTTTTCTATCTGCAGCGACACACCTTTCAAGACGTCGTTGTTGCCATACGATTTGTGCAACTGCTCGATGATCAATTCTGCCATGCCGATTTTCCTTCGATTTTTTTCTCGATTACTTCTGCCCGGCCAGATCGGCGCGCAGCACCTGCTGATACGGCAATCCGGCCAGATCCAGCATGGCCGGTCCCGGCGTATCGATATCGATCATACCCAGCAGCTGCGGCAAAAATGCGGCCCGAAAATGGTTTTTGGCTTTGACACACAACAGCCTGGTCTCGTTCAGGTCAATCTGATGCAGCCGGCACCAGGCCATGTCATTGGGCGACTGGCACTGCGAACTGATCACCACGCGCAATTGTGGCTGATCCAGTGAGCGCAATACCACCGAAGGGCCCACGTTGCAGGCCAGTCCCTGTTCCATGGGACCATCGTTGACAAACTGGCCGTCGGTGATCAGTTCAATCCTGGCGTCAAACGGTACGGCAGCGCCATATTGATCGGTAATGCGCGCACCCAGACTGATGTGTATCTCGGCACCCAGACCCAGTGCCGTTGCCCGGTTGACCAGCTCAGGATCATGAAAAAATGCGAACACGGTCGGGATGTTCAGTCTGGCCTCGAGCAGTGTCTGGAACAGCCAGGTCGTGTCACCGATGCCGCCGGACAGCGGGTTGTCAGCCGGATCGACGACAGCAACACAACCTGGTTGGTCTTTGAGCATGGCCACAGCCTGTGCCAGTCCCTGCGTGGCGTCTGGCAGACTCGGCAGGAATGCGTCGGTGCGCAGGCGGATATGCTCCACCATCGTCGCACCGATCAGTTCAGCCACAGTCCTGGCGTGCACTTTCTTACCCGAGTCAACACACACCGAAACACTGGCAGAGGTTACCGGTGTATCGGCATAGGCAAAACCGCCAAAGGGGGTAATGTCGAGCAGCTGTTGGCTTTCGCTCAGTTCGCGCGCAATCTGTTCCAGCTCGGCCATCGGCCCCTGATCGGTGGTCATCAAATGACTGGGTAACACCAGTTGCGCCGACGTGATCGTGGACAACGGCTGGATCAGGTGATGCATGGTGCCATTGAGGATATCCAGTGCCTTTTTTGCCGTCGCGGCCATATCGATATGCGGGTAGGTTTTGTAACCGACGATGATCTGGGCCAGATCAGCCAGTTCCGGATCAAGGTTGGCGTGCAGATCAAAACTGAGCGCAATCGGGCAGGACGGTCCGACGATGTTGCGCACCCGTTTGACCAGATGGTAGTCAGCGCGCGGATTGTCCTGGGCCACCATGGCGCCATGCAGCGACAGGTAAATGCCATCCAGATGACGCAGGCTGTGCAGGTGGGTCAGTTGCAGCAGGATGTCGTCCTTGATGCGTTTGTAGGTTCCGGCTTCGATCGGACCGCCCGGTGCAGCTGCCGCACAGCGCAGAATATGCAGGTGTGCCGCACCGGCATGGCGGTCGGCCCATTCAATCACCCCACCCATTTCTGTGTGCGAGCCGCGGTAATAAGCCGGTGCCGTCTGCGCGTCATGCCATTCGCGCGCCTGAAAATCGGCAAACGTAGTCAGTCGCGGGCAAAACGAATTGCCTTCAAACCACAGGCGGGCCAAGGCCAGGTGCTTCATTTCTGTCGCCCTGCTGAATAATAAACGTCATCCAGACTTTTCTTCAGTTTGGCCACCAGCTCATCGACCTGGGTGCGGGTAATGATCAGGGGCGGCGAAAACACCAGTCCGTCGCCGACGGCGCGCGTCACCAGTCCATTTTTAAAACACTGGTTGCGTACCATATTTGAGATTGAGCCCAACGGCGCAAAGGCACTGCGGCTGGCCTTGTCCGGATGCTGACCTTCGCTGTCGTAGATATAGACCCCCTCACCGCGCACCATGATTTGCGGTTTGACCTGTTCCAGATCGACGTGACCGGTGAACGGATGCATGTGGTGCTGCAGGTCGAGGTCCTGCCAGGTTCTGGTTTGGTTGGTCATGTTTTTAATTCCATTAATCATGACTGATGCCCCTGCAGGGCCGGGCCAAATTCCGTCAGCAGGTCGTCCAGTACCGAAATGGCCTCACCCAATTCTCTTTCTGTAATGACCAGCGGCGGCGCCAGCACGATCAGATTGCTGCGCACCGCAAACGACACACCCAGTTCGCGCGCTTTTTTAACCAGAGCACGCAATGCCGGATTTGAGCCCCCCCAGTGCGCAATCGGCTCACGGGTATCGCGGTCTTTGACCAGTTCCAGCACGGCGAACAGGCCGCTGCCACGCACGTCGCCGATGATGTCGTGACTTTCCTGCAAGGCATCCAGCATGCGGAACATGTCGCGCCCCAGATGGGCCGAGCGGTCAATCAGAAAATCATCCTGATAGGTTTGCACAGCGGCCAGACCGGCCGCGCAGGACAGTGGATGGCCGCAATAGGTCAGGCCGGTATACAGCATGTGACTTTGCAGGCGTTGATTCACCTGTTCGGAGACCACGACAGCCCCGAGCGGGACATGCGCACCGGTCAGGCCTTTGGCCAGCGTCATCATATCGGGACGATGTTCGATGCCGGCATGCTGCCAGCCGAACCAGGTGCCGGTACGCCCAAAGCCGGCCATGATTTCATCGGCAATCAGAATGATATTTTTTTCCTTGCAGATCTGATGCAGTGCCGGCCAGTAGTCAGCCGGTGCGACGACGCCGTTGGTGCCGGCGTGCGATTCCATGAGCACCGCGGCGATCGCTTCGGCACCGGCATTCTCAATGGCCTGGCGCACATCGCGCACGCATTCGCGCCGGCATTCCAGATTCGATTTGTAGCCGAACGGGCAGCGGTAGCAATACGGCGGTTCAACCCGGACGACGTCTTCGAGCTCGGGATAATTCGCGCCGCGCGCATCACCGCTGTAATTCATGGTGGCGTTCGAAGCGCCGTGGTAGGAACGCTGGCGTGCCAGCACCTGGCCGCGGGTCTTGCCGGAGGCCCAGCGCGCAAACTTGACCGCATTTTCATTGGCATCGGCACCAGCCAGGGTAAAAAACACCCTGCCGCCATCAAAGCCGCTGACTTCCAGAATTTTTTGCGCCAGTGCGCCGCGCGGCTTGGCACCCCACTCCGAGGTAATGAAGCACAGCTGATCAGCCTGCTTTTTTATTGCGTCAATCACCTTCGGATGCTGGTGGCCGAGATTACTGCATTCGGCCAGCGAACTCATGTCGACGTAGCGGTGGCCGTTACTGTCCCAAAAACTGGCGCCATGGCCTCCGACAATTTCCGGTGCGCTCCATTCATCCTGAATGCACCAGCTGTGCATGACTGTCTGTTGTTCTGATAATGGTTTTTCAATTGACATCAAGAGCCGAACCTGTAAAAATATTCGCACAGCGAACTTATGTTCGCATTCAGCACATTGTAGGATAAGCGGATTTATACTGTCAACGCTCTCAAAACAACATAGCTATGGTCACTGCCGATATGAGCGAAAAAGAAAAACCGAACGAATTTATCCAGAGTTTTGCCAATGGGCTCACGATCATCTGCGCATTCGATGCCGATGATTCAAAAATGACCCTGTCAGAAGTTGCGGCCAAGTGCAACATGACCCGAGCCATGGCGCGCCGGCTGTTATGGACCCTGGAAAAACTGGGCTATGTGGAAAATGCCGGGCGACTGTTTTATCTGAAGCCAAAAATTCTGGAGCTGGGTTATGCCTACCTGTCTTCACAGCGTCTGATCGCCGTAGCACAACCGGTACTGGAGCAACTGGCGCAAAGGGTACAGGAATCCTGCTCGATGTCGGTCATGGATGGAACGGATATCGTCTACGTACTGCGCATCCCGACCAAACGGATCATGAAGATCAGCCTCGGGGTCGGCACCCGGTTGCCGGCCTGGGCCACCTCGATGGGCCGTGTTTTAATGGGCAATTTCTCGGTAGCGGAACTGGACAGGTATTTTGACCAGGTCACGCCAGTCGCCCTGACCGACTATACGGTGACCGATAAGGCAAAACTGAAACGCATCGTCCGAAACACAAAAAAACAGGGCTGGAGTACCGTCAATCAGGAGCTGGAACTGGGATTGTGTTCAGCGGCCGCGCCGATTCTGGACGCACAGGGTAAGATCCTGGCAGCCATCAACATTGGCACCCCGAGCACCTCTTCGGCGATGGACACGTTGACCAGTCAGTATTTACCGGCACTGCTCAGCGCCGCTGCTGACATCATGCGACTCATGTGAGGAATTATCGTGGTACGGATCAGAACAGCAACTGCGGCCGATGCACCGGCCATCGCCACACTGCATAGCCAAAGCTGGCGCATCGCTTATAAGGGCATACTCACCGACCAGTATCTGGAACAGGAACTGGATGACGACCGCCAGAATGACTGGGAGCGGCGCTTTTCCGAACCGATGCCGAATCAGACCGTGATCGTGGCCGAGGATGAACAGAATAATCTGCGCGGTTTTTCCTGCGCCTATACCAGATTCGATCCGGAAGCCGGCACCCTGGTTGAAAATCTGCACGCACATCCGACCCACAAAAATGCCGGTATCGGCCGAATGCTGTTAAGTCATATTGCCCAATGGAGTCTGGCACAGTATCCAAACGACCTGATTCATTTATGGGTCGTGACTGAAAATACCCAGGCCATTGGCTTTTACAAGCGCACGGGTGCCCGACAGGACATGTCGGCGCTGTGGGACGCCCCAGGCGGCATCATGGTGCCGGAACTGCGCTTTACCTGGTACCAGCCGCAGCAGCTGATACGAACTGCTGCGTAACACAACGCGACCCCGCAGCTTCAACGTTTGAAATGCTGGGATTTCATCCCAGCCTACGGGTTCTTTTGACAACCACAGCCTTTTTAACCGCCACAGCTTTTTTAACCGGCGTGCGCGTTTTAACCGGCGCCGTTTTTTCCAGTTCCAGTATCTGCGAAACCCGCTGCAATCGCCCTTCTTTTTCCGCGCTGATCGGTCCACTCAACGACAGTAAATCACGCGCCAGTGTCAATGCACGCTGCCGCTGGGCTTTGGCCGGCAGCAATTTGTTCAGTCCGCGCAGGGCTCTGGCTTCATCCATGCGCATCAAAAAAGTCTGCTGCCGGATCGTATCTTTGAGTAACTGAAGGTTGAACTTCTGATCGCCACCTGCTTCCTGCATCAGGCGCTTAATACCGTTAAAGGGACGTTCATCAATCACGCCATTGCCGCTGGCCACATAAATCAGCAGACGCATCATGCCGGACTCCGGATTGCCATGCTCGAACCAGCGTTCATGTTCGATACGCCGCGCCGCAATTTTTTCATCCAGTCCTTCATGGATGCGCACCGAGGGTTCTTCAGGTTTGAATCCGGTAACCTGGGCCAGCCAGGGTGATTCATAAATGGCCCGGAACATTTTTTCATAGCCGGCGTCCCGTGCATCGCGCTGTTTGTCAAAACCGGCCAGCAGGGTCTGCACGGTTTTCTGCTCGGCTTTCAACAACGGGTTGTCGGGCGAGACCGGTTTGCGCTGCTCCCGTACCAGTTTGGCCAGCGGTTTCATGGCTTTCATCAATGGGTTCGAGTCGGAAAACATCGAGCGTTCCAGCCGTGACTGATTCAGGTTACGCATCAGGCTTGCGCTGAGCTCACTGGAAAACATCTGCACCACGGGCGACACCAGTCTGTCATATATTTTCTGATTGATTTCGGCCACATGCCGCACCAGCTCAAACGCTTTTTCACCTTCCCTGCCATCACCCAGTGCCAGAATATCCTGCACCTCGCGCGGCTCAAAGCGGATCACGTGACGATCATCAATCATGGAAACACCCGGCGTGTCGGGTGTCACATCGGTGATGATGGCTTCATACAGGCCGGGCGGCAGGACATCGATCAGATCGAGCGCACTGACGAATTCGCTGTGCTCGCGGTTGGCCACACCGGCGGACACAAATATGCCCAGATGCCCGATCTGCTCGTGCAGAAAATAGACGATGGTCTGTTCATTGTCGCGAATCTGGTCAGCGTTTTCATACAGATCCGGAATCCAGTTCAGCGCCTGCTGGGGTGGTGTAATATTGTCGCCCCACGAGGCGAAGACAATGATGGGTGAACGGATATTTCTCAGGTCAACATGCTGACCATCGATGGTGAGCTTGCCGGTCGACAGCCGGTTTCCGACAAACAGGTTTTGCGAAATCCATTCCATTTCCTCCTTGTTGAGCAGGAAATGGCCGCCCCACCAGCGTTCAAATTCCAGGAAGCGTTCTTTCTCGGTATCGACATGGGCGTACAGGTTATACAGCTTGCCCAGATGGGTATTGCCGGGATCGAGTTTTTCGAAATTGTTCACCAGATGCGCACCGTCAAATTTGCCATTGCCCAGATCGCCGGCCAGCGAAGCCGCCCAGGTACCGCCCTGCAGACCACCCATATAGCGCATCGGATTTTTTCCAGCCACCCCGGCCCAGTAAGACAGCGGCGTACCGGCCAGCAGCAGCGGGCCGACCGAATCGGGATTGAGCGCAGCCAGTATCATCAGCGCCCAGCCGCCCTGGCAGTTGCCGATTACAAACGGTTTGCCCGGCGCGTGCGGGTGGCGTTGATTCACCTTGTCCAGAAACAGCCGCTCGGCATTGGTGACGCATTCTATCGTCTGCCCTTCGACCGGATGCGGAAAAAACATCACAAAATAGCAGGGATGACCGGCGCGCAGCGCGATGCCGATTTCACTGTCCATCTTGAACCCGCCTATGCCTGGCCCGTGGCCGGCGCGCGGATCGATCACCACAAACGGCCGCTTGTCGGGATCGGTGGGTACACACCCCTCGGGCGGCAGGATCGCCGCCAGCGCGTAGTTGGCCGGCCGGCTGAATTTGCGCGCATCCAGGATGATCTGAAAATCAAACACCAGCACCGGCGGCTTGCCGTCCTGTTCGTGCTCAATGTATTCATTGCCGCGCACGCGCAGCACATCCCAGAACAGGATCGAGCGCTGAACGGCGTCGGTCCAGTATTCAATGGCGTCCTTTGGGCTGACAAGGCTGGCCGGCTGGCCTGACTCTGAAGATGGCATCATGAACTCCCTTGGCTTGAGGTACGGCATTGGTGCGGGGTATGAATTCACTATAGCAGCTAAATTTTTTATTGGAATGGCAAGTTGGAGGCCGAAGCAAATGATGGTCATTTGACAGCGTTTCATTCCCAATACGCTGATTATGCCGGTTTGATTACGGTCGGGTTTGATGGAGATCTAAAGGTGATGCGGGTAAATGCAACGATCTCCAGGAGTCGGGTTTTCAACCGATTTCAAGGTGATAGCGTTTTTCGCTCACACAGGCATGCAAAATCCATCCGCCGCTGGCACCCAGCAGCGCTGAACCGGGTTCAATCCGTTGCCATTGCGGGTTGGATATTCCTGCACTGACATTGAGCGTTGGCCGGTCTGTTCCAGGTATCCAGACCTGAAGATCGCATACCGGTGTGATGAGATTGTCGGCGCTGCCGCTGAATGCAAAACTTTGTTCACTGCGCTCGAGCTTGATGATGCGACCGGGTGCCGACTGCACATAGGGTCGCTGCAAAATCCGGCGCGCGACGGCATCGGTCGCTACGGGCTGATTGGCCGGGCAGTCGGCGCGCACGATATTGCCCGCGCTTTTGCCGGGATAAACATGCGGATCACCGCAGCCCTGCTTCCAGACCCAGATGGCCGAACCGGTCTGCATCAGATCTTCGGTGCGTGCCTGACGTTCCCACAGGCTGGCCTGCTGTTGTGAATCACCAAAAAATCCCCACTCCCCGATCCATAATGCGGCATTGAGCTGCGTGGCGGCATGCTGCGCCAGCCTGAAACCACGTTCAATGGAAATCAGATTCACACCCAGATCCTGATCCGAGGTAATCGATTCATTGTACAGATGCGGTGAATACACCAGCTGCTGGTCATTGGTAAATCCGGCCGGTGGCAGATTGTCGACGCCAAAGCCGCTCCAGAAAATACTGGGCTCGATCACCACCGGATGCGCATACCCGTGATCCACAGCGGTTTCGGCCCGGCGAATCGCCGCAATCGCGCGCGCATAATAATTCGCCAGCAGCAATGTCGAGGTGACGGTGGGCGTCTCGGCAAAATTCGGCTCGTTGAGCAGGTCGTAGCCGAGCACGGTGCTGTTGTCGGCAAACCTGCCGGCCAGAATAGCCCAGGCGTGCACCAGCTCGGTCTGGATGCCGTCCCGGTCAAAGTAAAAAGACTGGAAGGCGCGCGACACATTCGGCGCCAGATCGCGGCCGGTGAACTGGCATGGCGGTGCGGCATCCGTCAGCGTGGCCCACGCGGGTGCGCCGTCCCAGCCTTTCATTGGTTCAGTGCCGTCACGACATACGATCCCCTTGGGCGCTGCAACGGTGGCACTCCAGGCATCCTGATGCATGTCGAGAACCACATAGATGTGATTGTCAGCAGCCCAGCCTGCGGCCTGACTGATCTGCTCAAGATACTGTTCCGAAATGACGCCACGCTGCGGTTCCAGTCTGGACCAGGACAAGGTCAGGCGTACCGAGTTGATGCCCAGTGCAGCCATATCCACAAAGTCCTGACTGGTCAACGGTTGCGCTGCCGCCAGGCTGGTATCGGCCTGCCAGTATTGACCCAACTGGTTGACATTCACACCGCGCAGCAGCACCTGCGAGCCGCGCTGATTGGCCAGAATGGCATGATCCCGATCATGCCGCACGGTCACGGCCATTCCATTCGCGACTGGCCCTGTGACTGAATGATGAGCGAGGCCCGGTGTGAACAGCGCCACAGCCACAGCAACAGTGAGTCCGGCTGCACCAATCGACAATCCATGATTCTGCAGGCGTTGAACGGCAAGTCCAAGCAATACCGCAACGCCGGCGCAGCCAGCCATGAACAGTGCAAAGGATGCGGTTTCAGTGGCCAGCAATATCAGTGCCGGAATGAACCAGGCATCCGCACTGGCCGGCGAAGCGATGCCATGGAGCAGCAGTGCAATGGTCTGAACCACGAACAGAACTGCAGCGGCCATCACGCCGGCGAGCATCCCGGCAGCAAACAGGGCTGATGGCACACCATTCTGGCGCGCAAAGCTGCTGCGCGCATGAAAACGCACCACCACCCCGCACAGCAACAAGGTCAGCGCTGCAATAAACGGCCCGGCAGCAGGAAGCGGTACCGGCATGCCGGGAAATTCACGGTAAATGTAACCCAGAGGTGAGCCCTGCCACCAGTGCGATGCCAGCCACGGTGAGCACAATGCCAGCATGAGCATGACCAGACCGGCCGTCAGCGTGGCAAGGCGCTCCGAATCCGCTACAGCAAGACGCGTCTGATTTGAATTCCGAATCCCGAACAGCCCCCCCAGCGCCGGCAGCCAGCCCAGACAGGCCATTTTCAGTGTGGCGTAACCGCCGGACCAGAACAGAAAGGCAAACGTCGCAGAAAAGGAAAGCAGATAAGTTTTGCCGGCCATGGAACCGTACAGCACCACGAGGGCATTGATCAGCCAGGCACAGGCCATGACGGGAATCTGCAGCAGCCAGATTCTGAAAAACAGCCAGCTGCGCGCTGTCCCGGCACAAACAGAGCCGGTCAGGCTTAGCACGGCAGCGTAATGCAGGATCAGCAGCGCAGGTAAAAAAACAACGTACGGCGCCCACCACCACCATGCCGCCACCGGATGGCTGCCGCTCCACGAAACGATGGCAAACAATCCACCAGGGTCGGCAGCGGCGCACAGGATGAGGATGGTCGCCAGCAGCAGTGTGGACAGCAGCGCTGCGCGCATTTCTTTTTTTATCATTTTGTTTGAGGTAGTGGAACTGGTCGAAACAGCGAAGATGCCAGAAAGACTTTGGAAATGCCAGAAAAAAAACGAACCGTCGCAATTAACGTGCAAGCCACATCGCAAAAAGATTCTCCCTGTTGCCAGGCAGCTTACTTGTGAAGGTTCAGCAATGCCGGATAATGCCGCAGCGCGGGTTATCAAAGGCATGCCGCGATATCCTGTTCCAGTGATATCCGTACCATCTCTTTTTACTGCTCAAAGATTTGAAGGCCTTGCTGAGCGCGGGAAATTGACGATCCAGATTTGACACCTGGTCGGAGTACAGGGATTCGAACCCTGGACCTCCTGCTCCCGAAGCAGTTTAAATCGCCATTTATTTCTGTTGATTAACATATCACCAAACCCCAAATTATAAATTTTACCCATATAAATCAATAACCTATTAGCATTTCATAATTCCGTTGTATTAATTTTAGTTGATTGCTATACTCAAAACCGGGGTACACAGGGAGTACACGGATTATCGAACGGGGTGATTTAATGGCAAAAGTGAAATTTACAGCGGGCAGGATTGCTGAATTTACCGCGACCTCCCAAACCATCCCGTCCTTCTTTTGGGACTCTGGCGCGCCCGGTCTGGGCCTTCGGGTAACGCCGGCCGGTGCCAAGTCATATATATTTCAGGCCAAGCTCAACGGCAAAGTAATTCGAATCACTATCGGCACCCCGGATGCTTGGGACCTCTCTGCGGCTCAATCAGAAGCACGCCGCCTAAAAGTGATTATCGACAAAGGCGAAGACCCACGTCAGGTCCGTGCCGATGAATTACAGGCCAAGCAAACAGTGCGTGACCAGCATGCAGCCAAGAAAGTCGCGATTGAAAAACAGACCGCGCGCGAATCCATGACCCTGAGTGAAGTTTGGGAAATATATTTAAAAGAACGCAAATCCAAATGGAGTGACGGCCACTACGATGACCATATATTATTTGCAGCTGTGGGCGGTCAGGATAAGAAGCGTGGCAAGGGAAAAACCATACCGGGCCCACTTGCCGCCCTCCTCCCGGTCCGAATGGTCGACCTAACCAGTGAACGGATAGCATCATGGCTTGAGTTGGAAGCACAAACCCGCCCAACAGCGGCAAATTCAAGTTATCGCAAGTTACGTGCACTTATTCGCTGGTGTGAAGATAAGCCGGAATATCAAGGGATTGTTCCGGATAATGCGTACAGCGCCAGAAAAGTGCGCGATGTTTTGCCCAAACCTAAAACCAAAGAAGGCGACAGTTTGCAGCGCGAGCAGTTGCCGGCATGGTTCGAGGCTGTGCGTAAAATACCGAATCCGGTTGTCAGCGCCTATTTGCAAGCTCTGTTAATGACTGGCGCGCGCCGCGAAGAAATGGCCGCCTTGCGCTGGGTTGATACGGATTTTCAATGGAAAAGCATTACCATTCGGGACAAGGTGGAAGGTACACGCACTATTCCTTTGACTCCATACCTTGCAAGTTTACTCAGCAATCTACCTCGCAGAAATGAATGGGTTTTCAGTGCACCTGGGGCAGACGCCGGCCGGGTTACAGAGCCAAGATACACCCATGAAACAGCGCTCAAAATGGCAGGACTGCCGCACCTGTCCATTCACGGCCTGCGCCGGTCATTCGGCACGCTGTGTGAATGGGTCGAAATGCCAGCCGGCATATCAGCGCAAATTATGGGGCACAAACCCAGTGCGATTGCTGAGAAACATTATCGCCGCCGGCCGTTGGACTTGCTGCGTGTCTGGCATGAAAAAATTGAAGCATGGATATTGGAACAGGCCGGAATAGAATTTGTACCTGCCCAACCGGTATTGAGAGTTGTTACCGCTGCCTGACGGTTTCAGGTAAAACCAAACTGATATGGAAATCACGATGAATAATTTTGACTTAACGCCCGGCCGACTCGATGGGTTCGTGCCGGTTTCTATCTTGGAAATCGAATGTGTTTCAAATGTTGCGGGCGAACAGGCAAGCGCAATAAGAACAATTTTCCGCGCCATTGCCAGACTTACCGACGATAGCGAAATAAAGGAACTATGCGGGCATGGGTCGCTGCAAGCTGAAATGCTGGCCGGTGACCTTGACGCGTTCCGTGGGCTGACAATGCGGACCACTCTGGCTGATACGGGCACCAAGACGTACAACTGTTAAGCCCAGCAAAAGTTAAAAACATCAAACTATCCCGACGGGGAGAAAAGCGGGTTCCTTCGCCTGCCTGTTTGATGTCCATATCAATGAAGAAAACATTGAAGGCATGTTTATGGATTACATAATCCCATTGGACTTAATCGGACTTGCGTTTGCAAAAGTATGGGCAAAGCGTAATGGAGAGGATGAATTTCTTCAATACATGGTCGATACCGACGCAGAAATTCAGCGAGCGATTAAGAAAGGGGAGATAGAACCGGCAAATTCGAATTTTTACCCCGCAGATGCCGAAGGCGCTGCGAAGTTTATTAAACTTTCGGATTTAGTTGCTCATGGAATTAAGCACAGTCTTTTGTGGGACGCGGACGTTGAAAGCATGGCTTTAACTTTGGGGCTATCCGTAACAGAGCCGAATGCAATTGATGCCGAGCCGGGGAGAGTTCAAGCAGCGCCGCCAGACGTTGCCTGTCCGATTAGCGCCAAAAATAAAATAGCCGGTCGAACACCATCAATATTGGATGCCGAAATTAATTCCGCAAGAGAGGCGGCGCTGAAACCAAGTGACCACAATAGCGTATGGGCAGAACTCACAAAAATGGCGGGCCATACAATTGGATGCCTTTTGGGTATGGACGGAAAAGATATTAAATATCAAGACGGCGAGGAAGTAAAATTTTTCAAGAAAAGAAGCCTGAAAGAAAGAATGCAGCGCGCATCAACGCGCGATAACGTGCAATGACGCGGTGAGACGTGTAACTATTGGATAAAACCGAGGCCCCGGTGACCATCAAACCTTCAAAAACCACACGAAGGAATGATGATGCTAACAGCTACCCAATACCCATCACTGGCAACAGAAACCCGCACTGCCATTGACACCAATGCAGCGGCGTTTCATCTTGGCCGCAAACCTCAAACTCTCAGAAAATGGGCCTGTCACGAAGATGGCCCGATTCGTCCAATTCGCATTCTTGGCCGCTTGGCATGGGCCGTTGCTGACATTAAGCGCATCCTGTCTGAAGGGAGCGTCGCATAATGAATAAACCAGCGCAAAAACTTTTCAATAACCTGTGGCTTTCCGCCATCGCCGTGGCGGCATCAGGTAAAGAAACAACGCCATCGCCAGCCGACCTCCGGAGGCTTTATGATGCAATTTCTTCGATTGAGGATGCCTGCATTAAGGACGGTATATTCAAATGGAAAAATGCGAAGGGGCCAAAATGAAAAAAGGCCAACTCCCCCTATTAGCAGAATTGACCCTTGCCGCGAACGAGGATTCTACAGCAAAACAGAACTGCAAATTTTCTGGCACAGGCAACCATCGACACCTTCGCGTAATCCGCGCTTTGCAAATCCGACCAAGAAAGCGAGAAGAAATCGACCGCATAGCGGGCGCATCAAACGGCCCTGCGCTTATCGCAGAGCTGCGCCGCCGTGGCCTGCATATTCCATGTGACAGAGTGCCAGGAATCGACCGTGATGGCTTTCTTGTCAAATTTGGTGTGTATTCGCTGTCCGAAGATGACCGACGTAAAGTCAGGATGTGGCAACGCCGATTAAACGGAGGTAAAGCATGAACCTCACTGACCAGAATCGGCAAATCCGCTATGTGCGGTTAAAAAAGCAATGGGACGAAAATAACCAATCAGCAACGCCTGCCGAACGTGACGCCGCAATTCGCAAAATTGCGCAGAAATGCGGGGTCTGATTATGGCCCGCATCCGTTCTATAAAACCTGATTTTTTTAGGCATGAAGCATTGCAGGACATCGAAATAGCTAATCCCGGAATGTGTCCAATGTTGGTTTATGCGGCCCTATGGGGGCATTGCGATAGCCAGGGCGTATTTGTATTTAATCCGCGCCTATTGAAACTGGACATCCTTCCTTTTCTTCCTTTTGAAATGGCAAGGACGCTGCAAATCCTTACCGATGCTGAACTGATTATCCGTTTCTCAGTTAATGGAAAAGAGTACGGGAAAATAGAAAGCTTTTTGCGGCATCAGAGACTTTCCGGGAAAGAGGCAACCGAGGGCGAGAAATACCCCGATATAAACAGTGAAGCAACCGGGAAGCAATCGGGAAGCATTGAAGAAATACCAGAATCCCAGGAAGGGAAGGGAAAGGAAGGGAATATATCGAATAAATCCGATTGTATCGATGTCCTCAACTACCTAAACGCCAAAACCGGCAAACAGTACCGACCGGTTGATGCAAACCTGAAGCTGGTTTCTGCCAGACTGAAAGAAGGTGCAACCATTGACGAATGCAAGGCTGTCATTGATGCAAAGGTGAAGGAATGGTCCGATGACCCGAAGTTTCAAAAGTACCTGCGACCCGCAACCTTGTTTAGCGCTGAAAATTTTGCTCAGTATGTCGGGCAAATTGGCAGTCAGGAAAAGGGGCCGCAATGGGAATGACTTTGCCGCCCGGCGCCGGACAGATTCTGGCTATCCGCAAAACCGGCAAACGACCTGCCGACCTGGTAATTGTTTCAAACGTTGGAAAATTACCGTTTGAAAATCCTGTTGTGACTGTAGACGGCGTCCAAGACTATGACTGGCGCTGGCTCGTAGGCTTGCCATTCGTTTTTTATGGCGCTGTTGATGCCTGCCTATTCGCCAACCTTGAAAACATCTGCAAAGCCCTGAAAGGCCGATTGCCCAATCCATTGCTGATTTGGGACGCAAACAGCAACGAGGGCTTTTCAGCTTGGTTCCTGCCGACCGCCGAAACAATCCACTTGCCGGGCTCATTATGGGAATGGGAGTTCAGTTTTCAGGAATGGTCCGAATATCAAAACAAAAAATTTATGGGAATCCAATGAACATTATTCAAGACGATATCGATTTCAGTCAGTACATGCAGGAAACCGAAAACCACAAGGTACGCCCGGCCTGCGACTTTTTGCAGGAAACCATCGAAGCATTCTACCCAGCAGCAGATACCTCAAAGCCACCAAAGCCACTTTGGGAAAAAGCCAACGGGAAAATAGCGTTCCGGCCCGGTGAGGTTTCACTGTGGGCAGGCATCAACGGCCATGGCAAATCAATGATGCTTTCTCAAGTGGCGCTTGACCTGTTGATTCAGGACCAGAAAATACTGATTCTTTCATTTGAAATGAAGCCGGCACGCCAGATGCAGCGAATGAGCCGCCAGGCATACGCAAGCGATGTGCCGCCTGTGCCCTTCCTGAATCAGTTTCACCAATGGACCGATGGGAAGCTGTGGATGTATGACCATACCGGCTCTGTTCATTGGCAGCAGGTTATGGCCGTTTGCCGGTATGCCAGCGAGAAATTCGGAATCACTCATTTCATAATCGACAGCATGATGAAATGCGTTAAAGGCGACGACGATTACAACGCCCAGAAGGATTTTGTAAATGAGCTGTGCGGGTTTGCGCAGGCCCGGCAGGCGCATGTTCACCTGGTGCACCATGTTCGCAAGGGCGAGAGCGAGGACAAGGCGCCGGGCAAGTTCGACATCAAGGGTGCCGGCGCCATTACCGACCAGGTAGATAATGTTTTCACGGTCTGGCGCAACAAACGGGCTGAGCGCGAGCAGTCGGGCGACCCGACGGCGATTCTCAAATGCGACAAGCAGCGCAACGGCGAATGGGAAGGCATGCTGGGTTTTTGGTTTCATCCTGATTCGATGCAGTACCTTGAAAAAATTGGTGGCATACCGATTCGATACAATCTTGCGCACTAATTTTCATTTGGCGCCCGGCTGGGTGAAACTGCTGAGGGGTTATCGCCCTGAGCAATAATAACTATTGTGCTGAGGTCCGGCACGAAACGGGGCGCACCATCTGAAAAACCCGGGCAATAACCGAACCTATAAGCAAAACTTACACGGGTCGGCAACATACATAAATAGATGCCCCGAAAATTTGAGGCATCTTTCCCGACCTATAAGCAAAACGCACACGGGTCGGGGGGGGTAAAACCTGTCAAAACTTGTTATTCAAACTGGACTTGAGGTTAGCAAAAGTTAGCTTTCAAACCTCATAAAACTTCAATTCAGAACCTTACAAAACCTATCATTGAAAACGCCGACTACCGGGCAGGACTCATCAAAACTCATCATTCACGACTTATCAAAACTTAACATTTATTAACATCCAAAACGCATCAATCTGCCTCGAGCCTACCCGCTTGAACCTCTTAAAACCTATGGTAACTGGTTAAAAGTAGACATTCAAAACCCAATAAAACCTTACATTTTTTGCGGCAAAGCGCCCGGAATGCCCTATTTAGGGCATATACCGGGCCCGAATAATCGCGTACGGTATATTGCTTTGTTATTAGAATTCACCAATTGAACCTCAACCGAAAACCATCTGGGATAAAAATGAAAAACTTAATGTCAATATTGGCCGCCGTTTTACTCACTGCCTGCGCTTCTTCTGGTGTCATGGTTGACCAAAACAAAGTGGGAACATTTAAGGAGGGCGTCACAACCGAGGCGGACGTTTACGCGGCACTCGGCAAGCCAACATCAGTCAGCACATCTACCGGCACGAAAATTTTAATGTATTACGGCTCTCAAGCCCAGGTCAAGGCAGCGACGTTTATTCCGGTTGTGGGGTTGTTCGCCGGAGGCTCTGATTCAAAAGTGAGCATGTTGATGCTGACATTTAAAGACGGTGTTTTGACCAATATTAACAACACGCAAAGCGGCAGCAGCGTATCGACTGGCTCTGGCATTACGAATTAATTTAAAAGCCACCTCGCTACAAGGCACCTTCGGGTGCCCTTTCCATTTTTGAACAAGATTATTTGGCAGCGCAATATTTGAGTGCATTCATCAAGCCGGGGTACACAGCGGGTACACGAACAAGACCGAAGCCAAAAAGGCAAAAAGCCCAGCTCGAGAGGCTAGGCTAAGTGTTTGATTTAAATGGTCGGAGTACAGGGATTCGAACCCTGGACCTCCTGCTCCCGAAGCAGGCGCGCTACCGGGCTGCGCTATACTCCGAAACTCATTTTCTTCGATGTAACGTGAGCGAGCATTTTAAAACAGGTCATCAACCAATGTAAATATCAGGGTGCACAACGCACCCTACAAAATATTGGCCACGCCTATCTTCCCCTGCAACATGGTGATCATGCAATCACTTTCGGCATCAGACAGGATTTCTCTGACCCGGTCCATATCCAGAGCCAACTGTCCATTATTGATCAGCATGCAGGTTTTGCTGATGAAGTCGGCTTTTTTAAGTACCCTGGCCATCGGTATTTTGGCCAGCGCAATCCGGTCACCATTCTGTGCTTCGATTGCCCTGATGACCAGTTCCGGTATCGACCAGATTTGTCCGATGCGACCCGATAACAGCAGCGCCTTTTTTTGGAACGCATGGCGAAACTGCGTGGAGGTCGGCAATTCACCATTGCCGCTGCTGCGGTCAAACACCCGCAATGCCACCATCAGCCCGACGTCCTGCATCAGCCCGGCCAGAAACGCCATGAACGGATCGACCTTCTGATGTTTGGCCAGCAGATAACAGGCCACCGAACGATATTGCGATTCTTCCCAGATTTTGGCTGCGGTCATTTTGGTGTAGTTGCCGAGCTGGTCATTGTAGACCGGGGTAAACGACAGCTGGGCCAGCACCATGCGCAAACGATTATGTCCGAGCAGCAGGATGGCCTGACTCAGTTCAGTGACCTTGTCACTCAGGTTGTAAAACGAATTATTGACCTCCCTGAGTATGGCTGCCACCAGCACCACATCCTTGGCGATGATGCGCGCGAGTTCTGAGCCCGATACGTTTTCTTCATGCATGCGTTTCAACAGCTGAACCATCACGCTCGGCACGCGCGGGATCAGATTGGATCCGGCCAGTTCGGACTCGGCAAGCATATCCAGATATTCGATTATTTTCTGTTCAAAAGGCCCATCGCTGATCGGATTGATCTGGGACTTGCCGGCCATCCACTCAAAATAGCAGACATCAACGTAACCCGGCAATTCTTTATAACTGCCGTCATATTCCCTGACCTGCGGTACCGGCTTTTTAGTGGGCGCCGATGGTTGTGCCTTCCCACCCGTTCTTCCTGCAGAACTGTCTGACGGCCTGTTTTTGACAATCAGATCAGATTCAACATGAACAGGGGCATACAGCGTGTCCCTTGAGACATAACCGGGCTTAAACATAGTCAACAACCAGGACAACAGATTACCCATTCATGCTCCACAGTTCCTTTATTTAAAACAGCGCCAATGCGCACTTACATAATATTGGCCACACTGACCTGTCCGTTCAGCAGTGCAGTCAGGCTATCCATTTCGGTTTTGGTCAGCGTTGTGCCAAGTTTGTTCAGGTCCAGGCTAAGTTGCCCGGCGTTGATCAGCATGCAGGTTTTACTGATGAAATCAGCGCGCCGCAACACCTGAGCCATGGGTTCCGGGATGGTGGCGGTTTTATCAAAAGACTGCTGTGTGATCGCGCTGACCACCACCTCGGGCAAGGTCCAGATCTGGCCGATGCGCGCTGACAGCGCCATGGACTTTTCAAGGAACGCGGTTCGAAATTCATCCGAGGTCGGCAGGTCACCACTGCTGTTGCTGCGGTCAAACACCCGCAGCGCAACGATGATACCCACGTCCTGCATCAGGCCAGCCAGAAATGCCATAAACGGGTCCACGCCGCTCTGTTTGGCCAGCAGATAACAGGCCAGAGAGCGTTGCTGCGATTCTTCCCAAAGTTTGGTGGCCGCCACCCTGGTGTAGTTGCCGACCTGATCGTTAAAGACCGGCGTAAACGAAATTTTGGCCAGCACCATGCGTAACCGGTTGTGGCCCAGCATCATCAGCGCCTGACTGAGTTCAGTGACTTTTTTGTTGACCTTGTAGAACGAACTGTTGACTTCATTGAGGATGGCGGCCACCAGCACCACATCTTTGGTAATAATCCGGGACAATTCCGAATCCGTTACATTTTCTTCGTGGGTTCGTTTCAGCAATTCCACCATGACGCTCGGTACCCGCGGGATTTGATTGGCGCCGCCCGACTCGGATTTTTCCAGCACCTCTAGGTAATCAATGATTTTGTGTTCGAACGATTCAGCGCGAGCCGGGTTTTCTGCCGATTTACCGGCCATCCAGTTAAAAAAACTGAGTTCAACAAAGCCGGGCAACGCAACATAGTCGCCATCATACTCATTGACCAACAAGGGCCTGCCGGGTACATCATCCGGCGCTGTCGGTATGTCAGGAACCTCGGATGTTTTTGTTACAGTTACTTTATCCACGTCGGACAGAACGGTCGCACCTTGACCGATCTGGCCAGCAGAACCGAGTTTAAAAAATGCCAACACCCTGGAAGTCAAACTAGCCATTTCTGCTCCGCACACTACCACGTCAGGCGCGCAATATCACGCCGGTTTCAAATCAGAATAGCAAAAAATTTTTAATAAGCTATCGAAACTTGCGCAGATGAAAGAATTCGGTCATTGGAAATCGTGCGCCAGATCAATTCCCCCCTCCAAAAAGTCATTTAAAATGCCTCTCTTTGTCAACGGTGAGCATCATGGCAACCATCATTCCAGAACTTTTATTACCGGCCGGCGACCTCGATCGCATGCGCGCGGCCTTCGATTTCGGTGCCGATGCCGTCTACGCCGGTCAGCCACGCTATTCCTTGCGGGCCCGCAATAACGACTTCAAACTGGAAAACCTGAAAACCGGGATCCAGGAAGCCCATGCGCGCGGCAAAAAACTGTTCGTGGCCAGCAATATCCTGGCGCATAACAGCAAGGTCAAAAGTTATCTGGCCGATATGGAAGAAGTGGTGGCACTGAAACCGGATGCCTTGATCATGGCCGACCCGGGACTGATCATGATGGTGCGCGAAAAGTGGCCGGACCTGCCGGTGCACCTGTCCGTGCAATCAAATACCGTGAATTATGCCGCCGTGAAGTTCTGGCAGAAACTGGGCCTGACCCGGGTGATTCTGTCGCGCGAACTGAGTCTGGATGAAATTACCCAGATCCGCCAGGAATGTCCGGACATGGAAATTGAAGTCTTTGTGCACGGTGCGCTGTGCATCGCCTATTCGGGACGCTGTCTGCTGTCAGGCTATTTCAACCACCGCGACGCCAATCAGGGCACCTGCACCAATGCCTGCCGCTGGGACTACAAAATGGCCAATGCCGGCGAGGATGAAGCAGGCCAGGCCAAGGTGATCCCGCTTGAATTCAACAAGGCCGTGCGCGATGCCGAACAGTCGTTTTCGGCCGCGGCGCAAATTCCCCGTCATCCGCTGGCTGACCAGACTTATCTGATCGAAGAAGCCAACCGGCCAGGGGAACTGATGCCGATCATCGAAGACGAGCACGGCACCTACATCATGAATTCCAAGGATTTGCGTGCCGTGGAATATGTGGAAAAACTGGTCAAAATCGGGGTCGATTCATTAAAGATTGAAGGTCGCACCAAAAGCCAGTATTACGTTTCACGCGCAGCGCAGGTGTACCGCCAGGCGATCGACGACGCCGTAGCCGGCAAGCCGTTCAACCCTGCCCTGCTGGCCGATCTGGATGGACTGTCCAACCGCGGTTACACCACCGGGTTTTACGAAAGACACCGCAGTCACGAAACCCAGAATTATCTGGATGGACATTCCAAGTCAAAACGCAGTATTTATGTCGGCAAGGTCAACCAGATCAATGAAGGTTGGGCGACGGTGGAAGTGAAAAACAAATTTGCCGTCGGCGACACGCTGGAGCTGATCCATCCGCAAGGCAATCGTTTAATGGTGGTGGAATCGATGCGCGATAAAAATGGAACCGATCTTCAGGTCGCCCTCGGGAGCGGGATTGAAGTATCGATTCCATTGGAAAGTCAGTTTGAACACGCATTAATTTCGCGGATACTGACTGAAGCCGAATAAATTTTAAGGAAGTGCTTTTTTCTCGTTCTTTCCTTTATTTTTGTACTGCGGCTGCGCCTTCTTTCATGGCGTCTTTAATCTGTTGCAAGGTAATGTAGCCTTTGTGATCGGTATCGATTTTGTCGAAGTTTTTGGCTACCCGCGGCATACCGGCCTTGGCCTGCTCCAGCGTCAGCTTGCCGTCTGCTGTGGCATTGGCTGCTTTAAAGCGTTGTTCCAGTACAGCATCCATTCTGCTTCCCTCCTGTGCATGCGCGACTTGCGCTGTCAAACCTGCTACGGCAAAAAAGATTGAACAAACAAGTTGAGTTGATTTACGCATCTTTATTTCCTTTTCAAAGTGGTATGAGGCGAAATTATAGATAGGTAAATGACATCAACCAACTCGCTTTCATTCATGCCTTACCATGGTCGATCCAGGCTCCAACGCGTTGATCTGAAAGGATAAATCCAGATTCACGATGTTCAGCCCGAGGATTTTTTATAAAAATACTCAGATTATTTAAATACACTGCTTTTCTTATATCAAAATTACTTTTAATACGTTGTATGAATAAAAAGAGTTAGGTATGCTCAATCACTTCCCCACCCACCACACCCAAGGAGCTGTCATGTCAGGCTGGTTTAAAGATAATGCATCGTCAATCGGGCACACCCCGCTGGTTCGTCTGAATCATGTGACTGACGGTGCGCAGGCGACCGTATTGGCAAAAATTGAAGGACGCAATCCGGCCTATTCCGTGAAGTGCCGCATTGGCGCTGCGATGGTTGAAGATGCCATCAAGCGCGGCGTACTGACTCCAGGTAAAGAGCTGATCGAACCGACCAGTGGCAACACCGGTATCGCGCTGGCCTTTGTTGCCGCCTCCAAAGGCATTCCACTGACCCTGACCATGCCTGAAACCATGAGTATCGAGCGACGCAAACTGCTGCTGGCATTTGGTGCCAAACTGATCCTGACCGAAGGTGCCAAAGGCATGAACGGTGCCATTGCCAAGGCCGAAGAGATAGCGGCCTCGGATCCGAAATACCTGCTGCTCCAGCAGTTTAAAAACCCGGCCAATCCCGCCATTCATGAAACAACCACCGGTCCGGAAATCTGGGCCGATACGGAAGGCCGGGTGGATATTTTTGTTTCAGGCGTGGGTACCGGCGGCACGATTACAGGCGTGTCGCGTTTCCTGAAAAAGACCAAGGGCGCCGCGGTTTTGTCGGTAGCAGTCGAGCCATCAGCCAGTCCGGTACTGAGCCAGACGCGTGCAGGTGAACCGGTCAAACCGGGTCCGCATAAAATTCAGGGCATCGGTGCAGGATTTGTACCGGCGGTGCTGGATTTGAGTCTGGTTGATCAGATTGAAACGGTGAGCAATGAAGAAGCCATTGAATACGCATTGCGACTGGCTCGTGAAGAGGGAATACTGGCAGGCATATCCTGCGGTGCAGCCACTGCCGTTGCAGTGCGCCTGGCCAAACTGCCGCACAATGCCGGCAAGACGATAGTCGTGATACTGCCGGATTCGGGAGAACGCTATTTAAGTTCGATACTGTTTGAAGGTGTGTTTGACGCCAGCGGTGCGCAGGCCTGACCGGTAAAACTGGCTGTAAAAAAAACCTCGACATGTCGAGGTTTTTTTTCAACTACATAATCTGCTTGCCGACCCACCAGGCGATAGCCGCCACGAACGACGATGCGGGAATGGTCAGTACCCAGGCCCAGACAATGTTACCGGCTACGCCCCAGCGCACGGCGGATACCCGGTGTGCAGCACCGACACCGACGATGGCACCGGTAATGGTATGGGTTGTTGATACCGGCACACCCAATGCCGTGGCCATGAACAGGGTGATTGCGCCGCCGGTCTCGGCACAGAAGCCGCCTACCGGTTTGAGTTTGGTAATGCGCTGCCCCATGGTTTTAACAATCCGCCAGCCGCCAAACAGGGTGCCAAAGCCAATTGCGGTATAACAGGCCAGTGCCACCCACAACGGTGGATTCTTGTCGGCCACATTGGAATAGCCGGTGGCGATGAGCAGCATCCAGATGATTCCCATGGTTTTCTGCGCATCGTTGCCGCCATGGCCCAGACTGTACATGGCCGCCGATCCAAGCTGCAGACGACGGAACCATTTATCGACTTTTTTGGGTGTGGTGCCGACAAACAGCCAGGACACCAGCAGCATCATCAGAGATCCGAAGATGAATCCCAGCAGTGGCGACAGGACAATAAACAGTACCGTCATCCACAGTCCCTTGGCCACCAGTGAACCTACCCCTGCCTTGGCCACGGCTGCACCAACCAGACCACCGATGAGTGCGTGCGACGAGGAGGATGGAATACCGAAATACCAGGTAATAAAATTCCAGGTCACGGCACCGATGAGCGCACCAAAAATAACGTACTGGTCAATAATGGCCGGATCGATCATCCCCTTGCCGACCATGGCGGCAACCTTGGTCGGGAAGAAAAAGAATGCCACCACGTTGAAAAAAGCTGCCATGGCGACCGCCGTCTGCGGTTTGAGCACGCCAGTGGAAACGACGGTGGCAATGGCATTGGCCGCATCATGAAAACCGTTCATGAAATCGAAAATCAATGCAATGCCGACCAGCACTACCAGTACATAAATACTTAATTGAAGTGTATGCATTTTGTTTTATCAGGAATTTTCCAACACGATACCTTCAATAATATTGGCGACATCTTCGCAACGATCTGTGACGGTTTCCAATATTTCGTAAATGGCTTTCAATTTGATCAGATTGCGCACATCGGGTTCGTCACGAAACAGTTTGGACATGGCAGCACGCATGACGTGATCGGCATCCGATTCCAGACGGTCAATCTCGATGCAGATTTCCATGATTTCCTTGGAATTATTCATGTTATGCAGCAGTCCCACGCCGGCTGCCACCTTTTCTGCACAGGCCAGACACAGTTCTGCCAGCCGCTTGGCTTCCGGAGTAACGTGCTGAATGTCATACAGGGAAATGGTCTGAGCGGCATCCTCAAGCAGATCCAGAATATCGTCCATGCGGGTAATCAGCTGATGAATGTCATCCCGGTCAATCGGGGTAATGAAGGTCTTGTGCAGCAGATCGATGCATTGGTGCGTGATTTTATCGGCCTGTTTTTCAATGCCTTCGATGGCATGTACGCGAATTTCGAGATCGTCAAAATTACTCATCAACGAAACCATTTCTTTACAACCTTTGATACACAGACTGGCGTGCTGATTAAACAGTTCAAAAAATTTGCCTTCGGTAGGCATTAAACGTCCAAACATGGTTCTCTCACTTAAAGTTTAAATAGTGGTGGGGCACGGCACTGCAGAGCTGATTGATCTTAGTACAACGCACATAAAAATCGTCAATGCTTTTGCTTATTCTGAATCGCCATAAACAGACAGCGATCCGGTGTAATTTTCAAATTTGGTGTATTCGCCCATGAACGTCAGCCGCACACTGCCTATCGGTCCATTACGCTGTTTGCCGATAATGATTTCAGCGGTCCCCTTGTCGGGCGAGTCGGGATTATAGACCTGGTCACGGTAAATAAACATGATTACGTCGGCATCCTGCTCAATAGCGCCAGATTCACGCAAATCGGACATGATGGGACGCTTATTCGGCCGCTGTTCGAGGGACCGGTTTAACTGGGACAACGCAATGACCGGACAATTGAGTTCCTTGGCCAACCCTTTCAAATTTCGGGAAATTTCCGAAATCTCGGTCGCGCGATTTTCTCCCGCATTGTTCGCCGACATCAGTTGCAGGTAATCGATAATGATCAGACCAAGCTTGCCACACTGGCGCGACAGGCGCCTGGCGCGCGCGCGCAGTTCAATTGAATTCAGTGCCGGCGTTTCATCGATGAACATCTGTGCATCATTCATTTTCTGAATCGCATGCGTCAGGCGCGGCCAGTCTTCGTCGTTTAACTGACCGTTACGCAGCCGGTGCTGATCCAGACGTCCGACGGAACCCAGCATACGCATGGCCAACTGCGTACCACCCATTTCCATGGAAAATATCGCTACCGGCAGGCCGCTTTCGATGGCAACGTTTTCACCAATGTTGACCGAGAAGGCGGTTTTACCCATCGATGGTCGGCCAGCGACAATGATCAGGTCGCCGGGTTGCAGTCCGGAAGTCATTTTATCCAGATCGGCAAAGCCGGTAGGCACGCCGGTAATGTCGCTGGTATTTTCGCGGCTGTAGAGTTCGTCAATGCGTTCGACTACCTGCTTGAGCAGCGGCTGGATTTCCTGAAAGCCCTGCTTGTTGCGCGCGCCCTCTTCGGCAATCGCCAGAATTTTGGCTTCGGCCTCGTCGAGCATGTTTTTGACTTCTTTACCCTGCGGATTAAACGCATTGCCCGATATTTCATCGGCTACCGTAATGAGTTTGCGCAATACGCCGCGTTCACGCACCAGTTCTGCATAGCGCCGGATATTGGCCGCATTCGGGGTATTTTGCGCCAATGCATTCAGATACGACAGGCCGCCGACCTCATCGGCCTTGCCCAGAGAGTTCAAGGCTTCGAATACGGTAATCACATCGGCGGGACGACTGGCCGAAATCAGTTTGAAAATAGTCTGGAAAATCAACCGGTGATCATAGCGATAAAAATCATCGGCGTTAATAAAGTCGGCGATCCGATCCCAGGCCGCATTATCGAGCAGCAATCCGCCTAATACGGATTGTTCTGATTCGATGGAATGGGGGGGGACGCGCAGTGAATCGAGTTGTGGGTCGGAGGGCTTATTCATGGGCGCGATTATACCTTGTTCGCTCCATTTTTTAGGGGATTAAAATGCTTTAATGTAATTTTTCACATCGGATTCGACATAAAAAAAGCCGGCTCGCAGTAACGCGACACCGGCTGATTTTTTGTATTGCTGAATTGCTAAATTAAGCGTGTTCGCCCAATACGGCAACAATCACATCAACAACGACGTCAGTATGCAAAGCAACTGAAACATGGTGGTCGCCCACGATTTTCAATGGACCTTGTGGCATACGGATTTGTGCTTTTTCAACAGCAAAACCTTGCTTGGTCAACACTTCAGCGATGTCTGAGTTGGTGACCGAACCGAACAAACGGCCATCAACACCAGACTTCTGGCTGATCTGAACAGTCAGACCGCTCAGTTTTTCGCCAGCGGCGGCAGCAACTGCCAGTTTGCCTGCTGCGGCTGTTTCCAGTTCAGCGCGTTTTGCTTCAAATTCAGCCATGGCTGTCGTTGTTGCTTTACGTGCTTTGCGTTGCGGGATTAAAAAGTTACGTGCATAACCATCTTTAACACGAACGACATCACCCAGGTTGCCGAGATTAACGACTTTTTCTAACAGAATAATTTGCATATTTTTCTCCGATATTTAGTAATTGAGATTGGTCAATTACGCGTGGTGCAGATCGGTGTATGGCAACAGGGCCAAATAACGAGCGCGCTTGATGGCTGTATCTACCTGACGTTGATACAGTGCTTTGGTACCAGTCAAACGTGCTGGCATGATTTTGCCGTTTTCTTGAACGAAATCTTTTAACGTATCGATGTCTTTGTAGTCAACCTGTTCAACGTTTGCAGCTGTGAAGCGGCAGAATTTTTTACGTTTGAACAATGGGTTTTGCTGTTGACGTTTTTGCTTTAATTTGCTTTTATCAAACTTTTTACCGAATGCCATGATGGCTCCTAATCTAGTTTATTGCCTGTATTTCAATTACATGAAATACCAGACCTTTGCTGTTGCGGTTCCTGCGTGCCATAAATCCGTTGAACTGATAATCCCTGCCAAGTTCAAGCTGACTGAAACGTCCTGAAATTTCGCCGATAGCCAATGCCGAAATTTCCAACTCCACCAACCGTGATACCTGTGCTTCCAACTGCTGCGAACTGTGTGCCAGCTTTCCTGACACTATCGGTATGCCGCCCGGAGAGTATCTCAACATCTCTCGTTCAACTACCTGTGCAACCAATTGGAATTGATTCATCAAACCTTCTTATGACCTGCTGCGGAATCGCTCCTGATCAATTGAATGCGTTAATAGGCGGCTGGCGCTTCTGAACGCTGCGACTTGGCTGCATCTTCTTTCTGTACTGATTTCATCATTGGTGAAGGCGTTGTTTCTGCTTTATTC
>Ga0316222_1001136_pt1 | contig 34357 bp, 25 predicted proteins | sample TBH18011metaG_FD_206008 | JGI IMG/M metagenome (GOLD analysis project Ga0316222, IMG submission 206008) | Freshwater microbial communities from Trout Bog Lake, Wisconsin, USA - TBH18011 | ecosystem: Environmental > Aquatic > Freshwater > Lake > Hypolimnion/Profundal zone | place: USA: Wisconsin... | reverse complement strand
GGCGGTCGATGCAGTTGGCGGAAACGTTCAGCGTGCCATCGGCGAACCAGCGAATGCCGAAATCTTTTTCGTCAAAGCTGCATTTGTTCAGCTCTGTCCAAGGCTTGATCCAGTCGAGCCGGTCGGTTTCCTCGCGCCAAAACCCTTCCGGCTCCTCGATCGAACGCCGATACTTCTCCGCATATCCCGCCGCGTTGACGTAGGCATTGGCAGCGCATTCCGCAGAGACAGGATAAACGGCGTGGTGGTGCAATGTGGACACGGTATCAGTCTCCCCCGGATGGCGCTGGATGGGCGTAGCATAGGTCAGCGAAACCACTTTGCGAAGGGGGCACAAAGTCTCAATTGAACCCTTTCCGCGCTTAGTTGAACCATTTTTGCCGCCATCCGTAGATCGACGTTACGGGGTTTCCCGTGGCGTCAGTGGCGGGGCGGAAACGGAAACGCTGTTCGGCGAGGCGGCAGGTAATGGCGTCGGCGTCGGGGTCCGGCGAGGCCTCGCGCACTTGGCAATCATGGGCGCGGCCATCGGTGCCGACGGTGAAAACGATCAGCACCGCATGGCCGATCCTGAGCGCGCGGCTGGCGGCGGGATAGTCGGCAACGCGGATGTCCCCGGCGAGCTGTACGGGGCGTGTGCCGCCGGAGCCTGAGCCTGTGCCGTTCGCCGCGCCAGAGCCTGTACCCGTGCCCGTGCCCGCGCCCGCATTGCCTGCGTTGGCGGCGGCGGGTTGCGGCGCGGCCAAGGCGATATGCGCCGTGGGTAGAGCCATCGGCGGCGCTGTGCCCTGTGGAGGCGCGAAGGCGGGATGGCTGCGACGGGGTGGCTCACGGTGAATGCGCGGCGGGGGCGGCGGGGTGGAGGGCGTGATCGCCATCATCACCGTATCGCGCGTGGGACGCAAGGCATCGGGCGCCAGACCCGCGACCAGCCCGGCCAGCAGCAGCCCATGCAGCGCCGCCACCAGCACCATCACCGCGGCGCGCGATCTGTCGGTGGGGGCGCGGGGGGTCGCCATGGGCCGCCTATGCCACGGCGGTGCTTGCCGCGCCAGAGCGCGCCGCACGTATGTCGCGAAACGGGTGTCACGAAATGGACGCGAAACCGCCGCTGAACCGTCACCAAAACGTCGCGCGGGTGTCACGCGCGCCTGCCAGTTGCAGTGCAGCATAAAGTCCAAACTAGGGGGTATTACCATGATTCGTGTCACTTCGCGCCGGTTGCTGCTGTGCAGCGCGGCGGGTTTCGCTCTGCTTGCCAGCACCTCCGCGCAGGCCAGGACCATCGCCGCAGACGCCGCAGCAGACGCCGCACCCATCACCAATGGCGATGACATCATCGTCACCGCCACCAAGGTGAACAATGCGACGCCGATCACTTCGTCGATCCACACATTTGAACCGCAAGCCATCGTCAGCCATTCGATCATAGAGAACTCGATCCCGGCGACGTCGGATTATGCGCAGGTGATCCTGCTGACGCCGGGCGCATCCATGGCGCCGAGTTCGGGCAATGGCGTGGGGCTGGGGGACGCCAAGATTACGCTGCGCGGGTTCAAGGATGGCCAGTACAACATGACCTATGACGGCATTCCGTTTGGCGATTCGAACGACCCGACACACCATTCGACATCCTATTTCCCCGATGGCACCTATGACCGCCTTATCGTCGATCGCGGGCCGGGTGCGGCTACCGATCTGGGCCAGTCCAGCTATGGCGGCAACGTCCATTTGATCAGCCGCGAGGCCACCGACAAAGCCTTTGTCGAGGGGCAAACGGTTTACGGCAGCTTCAACACCTATCTGGAGCGGCTGACGGTGAATTCGGGCAGCATCGCCAAGCTGGGCGGGCTGAAGATCATCGCGGTGGGCGAGTACAAAAAGACCGACGGCGCGCTGTCGAACCAGCCCGGCTGGTGGGCCAATGGCTATGTCAAGCTGGAGAAGCCGCTGGGCGACAATGCGCAGCTGTCGTTCCTGGCCAATTACAACCAGAGCCTGTTTGACCAGTCAGACGCCGCCGGCGGCAGCACGCTGGATCAGCAAACGCTGTATGGCCGCCAGTTTGGCGCCACCACGGCGGCGAACCCCGGCTATTACCCCAACGCGCGGCAGGACTGGAACTGGCAGAACAAGACCACCGATATGGAGATCGGCCGCCTGACTTGGCACCCGGCCAGCAATGTCACCGTCGATAACAAGTGGTACACCTATTTCTACAAGAACTTCACGGTTTCCACCGAGGATTCGACGACGCTGCTGTGCAGCACAAATCCGCCCGCCAGCGTGGCGGCGGATTGCAAGGCGACGCTGGGCACGCAGGTCTATGCGCAGGGCAAGGGTCTGGGCGGCGGCGGCGGCAAGGTGATCGCGGGCGACATCGCCGGCTATACCAAGCTGAACCAATACCGCACCTCTGGCGACATCTTGCAGGTGAATGTCGATACCGACGCCGGCATTCTGAAGGTCGGCACATGGTACGAATATTCGCATTCCAAGCGGTATCGTTACGATTATGACTTTACATCCGGCGCGGCGGCTGGCGGGATCAGCCAGTATAATTTCGATTTCAACATCATGAATGACGGCCAGAACTGGAACTGGAAGGAAAAGGACGCCGCCTATAACACGCAAGCGAACGGCCAGCCGGTTTCCGCCAACATTAAATATGACGAGCACACCAGCTGGGAACAAATCGAGGGCTTTGGCGAGTTTGACCTGAAGCTGCTGGCCGATACGCTGACCATCACGCCGGGACTCAAGGCGATGAGCTTTACCCGTGCGAACAATACGGCAGTGGCGACGCAGTCCAGCCGAATTGGCGAGACCGCGCAGGAAACCTATGATCCGGTGCTGCCCTACTTCACGGTGAATTATCTGATCCGGCCTAATTTGTCGGCCTATGCGCAGTTTGCCAAGGGATTCATCATCCCCTCGCTCAGCAACAGTCTGGAAACCAAGGGCGCGGGCAACGCCGCCGTGCCGCTGGAGCCCACGCCGACCAAGACCACCAATTATCAAGTGGGCTATGTCTATGCGGGCAACCGGATCAACATCGATGCCGATGCCTATTACATCGAGGCCAGCAATTCGACGGCGGTTGACCCCACCAACAGCAACAATGTCATCCTGAATGGCAACCCCGCGCATTATAAGGGCGTCGAAGGACAGGTCAGCTATGTGATCACCAAGGGGCTGACCGGCATCGCCAATGCCACGGTGATGTCATCGAAGGACGCGGTGACCGGCCTGTGGCTGCCGAACGCGCCGAATTACACCGCCTTGCTGGGCGCGGTCTACAATACCGGGCGGTTCAAGCTGAGCTATCTGCACAAGATCACCGGGCGTCAGTGGATTACCGCCAACACCAGCACGGCGAATTATCTGATACCGGCCTACAGCTATGGCGTGTTGTCGGGCAGCGTCACCTATGGCCGGATCACGGCGGGCGTTTCGGTAACCAACCTGCTGGGCACCCACCCGGTCACATCTCAATCGGGCGCGCCCAGCGCATCGACGCTGTACATCTATCAGGCGCCGACGGCCTATCAGGCACAGTTGAAGTTCAAGTTCTGATCGCGGCGTTGGGGCCGGGGAGTGTATCCCCGGCCCTTTGCGTCAATGCTGCGGCAGGGCGGCGGTCAGCTCTGCCTTGGCGGCGGCGATTTTGGCGGCCAGCCGGGGGTCGGCCAGCATGCGGTCTGCGACCAGCGTGCCGATCACATGGCCGGCCTCGGTATCCGAATGGAAGTGCGCGGCGCAGAGTTCGCGGCTGAGCGCGTAATCATCGGCGCGGGTGAGGATGGCCGGCGCCATTTGCGGAGCCAGCCGCGACAACACCCAGCCCACCGCATAGCCCATAACGGCGTGGCCGCTGGGATAGCTGCGCGGCGCCTTGCCCGCGCCGGGCTTGCCGCAGGTGGTCAGGCGAATGTCGATTTGTGATGGCCGAAGCCGTGCGAAATGCAGCTTGCCCTGTTCGGCGATGAGGTCGGCCTCGCGCTGTACCTCGGTCAGCAGCGCCCAAGTCGCGGGCAGCTTTTCCAGATCGACACCCATGACGGCGTTGAACGCGCTGGGGTCGGGATGGTGGGCGTCCCACAGGGCTTGGTCGATGCGCTCTGGTTTGGCCGCCGTTATCAGCGCCTCGATCCGCGCCATTTCCAGCGCCTCCATGGCGGAATGGCGGGTAGGCGGCGCGGCATAGGTCTGCTGGGGCGCGAAATCGGCGGCGTTCAGGTAATGCAGCGCATCGTCGTCGGCGGGCGGGGGCGTCTGCGCCGTGGCAACCGGGATCACCGCCAACATCAGCGGGAACAGCAATGCGCGTTGAAGGGAAATTTTTGTCATATCCAGCGCGTTACAACGGGTGAGGCCATAGGAAAAGCCTCAAGGCGCGAAGGTGGTTACGCGGCGGGCGGCGCGGTCCACGGTGAAGGCCAGCGGACGGTCGGGGTCGGCGGAGCGATAGGTGAAGCCGGGGCTGGCGGGGTCTTGCCAGTCGGCGGGGCTCATCGGCGCACCGTCCAGCCGCAGCCAGTCGCCGGCGCAGGGGAATTGCGCCAGACCTGCGCGCCACTTGGCCAGCGCTGCGACGTAGTCCTCCAGCGCGGTGTCGCGCGCGGCCCAATCGATCCAGCCGATGGGGCTGTCCTGGCAATAGGCGTTGTTGTTGCCCTGTTGGCTGCGCCCGAACTCGTCGCCGGCGGCCAACATGATCGTGCCGGTCGAGGCGAACAAGGTGGCGAGCAAGGCGCGGGCGTCGGCGGCGCGCCCTGCGGTGATCTGCGGGTCGTCGCTGGGGCCTTCTGCCCCGCAATTCCAGCTGTAGTTTTCGCCGTGGCCATCGCGGCCTTGCTCGCCATTGGCATCATTGTGGCGCTGTTCATAGGCCGTGATGTCCGCCAGCGTGAAACCATCATGCGCGGCGAGGAAATTGACGCTGCGGCAGCTTTGCTCGCCGAATATGTCGGCGCTGCCCGCCAGCCGTGTTGCCAATGCGCCCAGCCCAACATCGCCCTTCCAGAACCGTCGCACATCGTCGCGGTATCGGTCGTTCCATTCCAGCCAGTTCGGCGGAAATTGCCCCAGCCGGTAACCGCCGGGGCCGATATCCCACGGCTCGGCGATCATGATGCGGCCCGCCAGCACAGGGTCGGCGGCGATTTCGGCGAATATCGGCGCCTGCGGACTGAAATCCGGCCCGCGCGCCAGCACCGGCGCCAGATCAAAGCGAAAGCCATCGACCCCGCAATGCGCCGCGAAATGGCGCAGCGTGGACAGCGCCAGATCGCGCACCGGCGGGGCGGCGAAATCCAGCGTATTGCCGCAGCCGGTATCGTTGATCAGCGCGCCATCGGGTGCATGGGCATAGGCGCTGTTGTCCAGGGCGCGCAGGCTCAAAATGCCGCCCGCGATGTCGCTCTCGCCCGTATGGTTCAGCACGATGTCGAGGATCACGCCGATCCCTGCGCTACGCAGAGCCGCCACCGTATCGCGCAACTCGGCGACGCCGCCGGGGCATAGGCCGGGGTCCAACGCCATCATCGCCACCGGGTTATAACCCCAACAATTGCGCAGGCCCAAGGGCGGCAGATGCCGCTCGTCGATCCACGCCACCAGCGGCATCAGTTCCACCGCGTTGACATGCAGTTTTGTGAGATGCGCGATGATCGCTGGGTGCGCCAAGGCCGCCACGGTGCCGCGCTGGGCGGGGGGGATGTCGGGGTGGTTCAGGGTGAACCCGCGCACATTCAGCTCGTAAATCAGGCCGCCGGGGGTGAACAGGGGGGCCTCGCGCGGTGCCTCTGGCAAGCACCCCGGTACAAGGGCCCGCGGGGTCAGATGGGCGGTGTCCGCACCGAAAAGGCCAAGCGCGGGATCTTGGGTGAAGCGCCGGTCGAGTTCCACCGCGTAGGGGTCCACCAGCAATTTGGCAGGGTCAAACCACAGGCCCTGTTCGGGCGCCCATGGCCCATGCGCGCGGTAGCCGTATCGCGCGCCGGGGTGTTCGCCGGGCAGGTCGGCTCGCCAGATATCGCCCGATTGCCGCATGGCCACGCGGGTTTCGGTGTCCGTTTTGGCATCGAACAGGCAGAGTTCCACGGCCTGCGCGCGGGGGGATCGCACTGCAAAGCGCGTCCGCCCGACCTCGACCGACGCGCCGAGAGGGATTTCGCTCACGTCACCACGTCAGGTTTTACGCGCCCGGTCAGCCGCGCGATGCCGGCGATGGCCTCGGCGGCGGCGATGAGGTCCGCCAGCATATCCGGGGTTTGCGCGGTCAGATTGCCAGTCGCCGGCTCGTAGCGTTCCAGGTACAGCCGCAGCGTCGCGCCCTCGGTGCCGGTGCCCGACAGGCGGATGACGATGCGCGATCCGCCCTCGAACAACACGCGCAGGCCTTGGCCCGCGCTGACCGAATGGTCCACCGGGTCGGTGTAGCAATAACTGTCCGCGCGCGCGACGGTGAGGCCCGCGAAGCTCTGCCCGGCGAGGCTGGGGAGGCGCGCGGTGAGGTCCGCCACCAGCGCCTCGGCGGTGTCGCTGGGCAAGGCTTCGTAATCGTGGCGGGCGTAGTAGTTGCGCCCGTATTTCGCCCAATGCTCGGCGGCGATTTGCGCCATCGGTATCCCGCGCACCGCCAGAATGTTCAGCCACAACAGCACCGCCCACAGCCCGTCTTTCTCACGCACATGGTCGCTGCCGGTGCCGGCGCTTTCCTCGCCGCAGATGGTGGCCATTCCGGCGTCGAGCAGCGTGCCAAAGAATTTCCAGCCCGTGGGGGTTTCAAACGAAGGTATGCCCAGCGCCTCGGCCACGCGATCCGCCGCCGCGCTGGTCGGCATCGAGCGGGCGATGCCCTTCAGCCCGCCCGCATAGCCCGGCGCCAGATGCGCGTTGGCGGCCAGCATCGCCAGACTGTCAGACGGGGTGATGAAGATGCCGCGCCCCAGGATCAAATTCCGGTCGCCATCGCCATCGCTGGCGGCGCCAAAATCCGGGGCTTCCGGCCCGAACATCGTGGCGAATAATTCATGCGCGTGGACCATATTGGGGTCGGGGTGGTGGCCGCCGAAATCCTCCAAGGGCGTGCCGTTCCGCACAGTGCCCGGGGCGAAACCCAGCCGGCGTTCGAGGATTTCATGCGCATAAGGCCCGGTGACCGCGTGCATCGCGTCAAACGACATGGTGAGGCCGCCCGCCACCGCAGCCTTGATCGCCGCGAAATCGAACAATTGCTCCATCAAGGCGGCGTAATCGGCGACGGGGTCGATGACCTCCACCGTCATGCCGGCGATTTGCGTGGTACCCAGCCGGTCCAGATCTACATCTAGCGCGTCCACGCCCAGCCAGCGGTCTATGGTCAACGTGCGTTGGTATATCGCCTCGGTCACGGCCTCTGGCGCGGGGCCGCCGTTGCTGATGTTGTATTTGATGCCGAAATCTTCATCCGGCCCGCCGGGGTTGTGGCTGGCCGAGAGCACCAGCCCGCCGCTGGCCCGGTTCAGCCGGATCACATGGCTGGCGGCGGGGGTGGAGAGGATGCCCCCCTGCCCCACCAGCACCCGCGCGTAACCGTTCGCCGCCGCCATGCGGATCGCCGTCTGGATCACCACGCGGTTGTGGTAACGGCCGTCGCCGCCGATGACCAAACTCGCCCCTGCCGGACGCTCCACGACATCGAACACCGATTGGATGAAGTTCTCGGCGTAATTCGCCCGCGCGAAGACCCGGACCTTCTTGCGCAGGCCTGATGTGCCGGGTTTTTGGCCGGCGAATGGCGTGGTGGGGTGGGTGATGATCATGCTTTCTCCGGGACGAGTTCGCGGTAAAGATCGGCATAGGCGCCGCCGCAGCTGGCCCAACTGAAGTCCGCCGCCATGCCGTTTTTCTGTAATGCGCGCCATGTGGCTTTGTTGTGATAAAGTGCGATGGTGCGGCTGATCGCGCTCGCCAGCCCGGCGTAATGGACGTCGGCGAACTGCACCCCGGTTGCCACCCCTGCGTTCACGGCGGCGAGGTTGGCGTCGATCACGCTGTCGGCCAAGCCCCCGGTGCGCGCCACCACCGGCACGCAGCCATAGGCCAGCGCGTAGAGCTGCGTCAGCCCGCAGGGTTCAAACCGGCTGGGCACGAGGATGGCGTCGGCGCCGGCCTGGCAGCGGTGCGACAGGGCCTCGTCGTAACCGATGCGGATGGCGACGCGGCCCGGATGGCGCGCGGCGGCCCTGTGCAATTCGGACACAATCGCGCTGTCGCCCGAGCCCAGCAGCGCCAATCGCCCGCCCAGCCCGACGAGGTGGTCGATACATTCGCACAACACGTCCATGCCCTTTTGCCATGTCAGGCGCGAGACGACGATGAACAACGGGCCCCCATCACGGTCATTGGCCCCGCGTTGCAGCCCAAATTCGCGTTCCAGCGCGCGTTTGTTGGCGGTGCGTCGGGCGAGTTGCTTGGGGCTGAAATTGCTGGCCAAGGCGGGGTCGGTGGCGGGGTTCCACTCGGCGGTGTCGATGCCGTTGATCAGGCCGCGCACCCGGTCGCCGCGGCTAACAATCAGCCCCTCCAGCCCCATGCCGAAGGCGGGATCGCGGATCTCCGCCGCATAGGTCGGTGAGACGGTGGTGATCACGCTCGCCGCCTCCAGCCCGGCCTTCAGGAAGCCGACGCCACCGTGATATTCCACGCCGTTCATCGACCAAGCCTCTGGCGGCAATTGCAGACGGGGGAAGATATCGGCGCCGAAATGGCCCTGAAACGCCATGTTGTGGATGGTCATCACGCTGGGGATCGCGTGGCCTGCATGAGGGGCAAAACGCATATAGGCCAGCGCCATCGCCCCCTGCCAATCATGCGCGTGGACGACATCAAAGCCCAAGCCCTGTACAGCGCCCCCCGCAATATCGGCCGCCGCCCGGCCCAGCGCGGCAAAGCGGTGCCAATTATCCGCCCAATCGCGGCTGCTGGTGTCCGAATAGGGCCCGCCCTCTCGCGCGAACAGCGCCGGGCAATCGACCACCAACAGGCGGTGGTCACCCATTTTGGCCTCCAGCAATTGCGCCGGTTCGCCCAGCAAGCTGTCCCATGTGTGCAGCGGTTTTGTCTTTTTGGCGGCCCCCTCGGCGCGGGCCAGCCATTCCAGCACCATGGGGTAACCGGGTAACAGTGTGGTCATCGCAACCCCGTGCGGGGCGACCGCCGAAGGCAGCGCGCCCGCCACATCGGCGAGGCCGCCGGTCTTGACCAGCGGCACCGCCTCTGAGGCGACCGAGAGGACGCGAATGGTCATTTTATGCCGGCCTCTATGCGGTCGATCATGTCGCGGGTAATCAGGCATACACCGTTTTCGCTGCGGCGGAAACGCTGGGCGTCGAGTTCAGGGTCCTCGCCAACGACCAGCCCTTCGGGGATGCGGACGCCGGAATCGACGATCACCTTGGTCAGCCGCGCCCCGCGTCCGATGTTGCAATGGGGCAGGATCACCGCCTCGTTGCAGGACGAGAACGAGCCCATTTTGGCGCCGGTAAACAGCAGGCTGCGCCGCGCCACCGCGCCCGACACGATGCAATCCTGCGAGATCAGCGAGGAGATTGCCATACCGCGCCGCCCGTCCTCGTCATGGACGAATTTGGCGGGGGCGGCGATGATCTGGTCGGTCCAGATCGGCCATTCGCGGTCGTACATATCCAACTGCGGCACGACATCGGTGAGGTCGAGGTTGGCCTCGAAATAGGCGTCGATCGTGCCGACATCGCGCCAATATTCGCCAATCTCGTCGGCGGCGCGGATGCAGCTGTCGGTGAATTTATGCGCCACCGCCTTGCCGTTTTTGACGATCTTGGGGATGATGTCATGCCCGAAATCGCGCGAGGAATTGGGATCGGCGGCGTCTTCGCGCAGCAGATCGAACAGGAATTTGGTGTCGAAGACATAGATGCCCATCGAGGCCAGCGAATGCGCCGGATCGCCCGGAATGGTGGGGGGCAGTTTGGGCTTTTCGACGAAATCGGTGATCACGCTGTGCGCGTCCACCGCCATCACGCCAAAGCCGGTGGCCTCCATCTGCGGCACCACCAGGCAGCCGATGGTGACATCCGCGCCGGTTTCGACATGCTGACGCAACATCAGCTCGTAATCCATTTTATAGATGTGATCGCCGGCAAGGATCACCATATATTTCGGCGCATGGCTGGCAATGATATCAATGTTTTGGAACACGGCGTCGGCGGTGCCCTCGTACCAATGCAGCTCGTCGATGCGCTGGCTGGCGGGCAGGATGTCAAAGCTCTCGTTGCGTTCGGGGCGCATGAAGTTCCACGCGCGCTGCATGTGGCGGATCAGGCTGTGGGCCTTGTACTGGGTCGCCACGCCGATGCGGCGGATGCCCGAATTGAGCGCATTCGACAGCGCGAAATCGATGATCCGCGATTTGCCGCCGAAATAGACCGCCGGCTTGGCGCGTCGGTCGGTCAGTTCCATCAGCCGGCTGCCACGCCCGCCTGCCAGCACATAGGCCATGGCGTCGCGTGCCAAGGGCTGTCCCAGTCGTTCCTTTATCATCCCCGATCCCCTTCCTAAGATTATTATTCCGCCTCGAACATCAGGCTGGCCAGAGGTGGCAGAGTGATCTCTGTCCACGCGCGGCCATCGTGATCCTGCGCCATAACCTGACCCATATTGCCGACGCCGCTGCCACCGTAGATGGCCGCATCGCTGTTCAAGATTTCGTTCCAAACGCCGCCGCGCGGCATCGGAATGCGGTAATGATGCAGCACATTCGGCGTCATATTCGCGACAACCACCACCGGCGCGGCGCCCGGAGCATGGCGTGCCCAGGCGAACACCGAATTGGCGGCGTCATCGACGATCAGCCATTCGAACCCCTCGCCCTCGCAGTCGCGGGCGTGGAGGGCGGGCTTTTCGCGGTAGGCGCGGTTGAGGTCGCGCACCCACGCGCGCACCCCAGCGTGTGCGGGGTCGGCGAGGTGGTGCCAATCGAGGGCGCGTTCCTCGCTCCATTCGCGGGATTGCGCAAATTCCTGCCCCATGAACAACAGCTTTTTGCCCGGATAGCCCCACATCAGGCCATAAAAACTGCGCAAATTGGCAAATTTCTGCCATGTATCGCCGCTCATCTTGTTCAGCAGGCTGCCCTTGCCATGCACCACCTCGTCATGGCTGATCGCCAGCACGAAGTTCTCGGCGAAGGCATACATCAGGCCAAAGGTGATGTCGTCATGGTGCCAGCGGCGGTGGATGGCGTCGCGGCCCATATAGCCCAGCACATCGTGCATGAAGCCCATGTTCCACTTGAACCCAAAGCCCAGATTGGTGCGCGCCTCGCCATCAAACGCGGGGGCCGAGACGCCGGGCCAACTGGTCGATTCCTCGGCGATGGTGAGGAAGCCGGGGGCGGCGGCATGGACGGCGCGGTTCATTGTGCGCAGGAAATCCACCGCACCCCAGTTCTCGCGGCCCCCTTCGGCGTTAGGGATCCATTCACCGGCTTGGCGCGAGTAGTCGCGGTAAAGCATCGAGGCCACCGCATCGACGCGCAGGCCATCGACGTGGTAACGCTCCGCCCAGAACAGCGCGTTGTTGACGAGGAAGCTCGACACCTCGCGCCGGTCGAAATTGTAGATCGCGGTGTTCCAGTCGGGGTGGAAACCGAGGCGCGGGTCCTCGTGTTCGTACAAGGCCGTGCCGTCGAAGCGTGCGAGGCCGTGTTCGTCCACCGGGAAATGCGCGGGCACCCAGTCGATCAAGACGCCGATGCCGGCCCGGTGCGCCCCGTCGACAAAGCGCGCAAAGCCTTCGGGTGAGCCGAAACGCGCGGTGGGGGCGTAGAGCCCGGTGGTCTGGTATCCCCACGATGGGTCATAGGGGTATTCGGAGATCGGCAGGAACTCGATATGGGTAAAGCCCATGTCCACCACATAGGGGATGAGCCGGTCCGCCATCGCATCCCAGTCCAGATACCATCCGCTTTCATCGCGGTCCCATGAACCGGCGTGGCATTCATAGATGCTGATGGGGGTGCGGCGTGGGTCGATGCTGGCCCAATGCGCGCGGTGGTCCGCATCGCCCCAGTCCATCTTGACCGGGTGCGCGGTGAGGCTGGCGGTGGCTGGGCGCAGTTCCGACGCCAGCGCGAAGGGGTCCGCCTTCAGCGGCAAAACCACCCCATCGGGGCCGGTAATGCGGTATTTATAGGCGCGGTGTTCGGCGATGTCGGGGATGAAAATTTCCCACACGCCAATGTCCGCGCGGCGGCGCAGCGTGTGGCGGTGATGGTCCCAATCGTTGAAATCGCCCACAAGGGCAACGTGACTGGCATTGGGCGCCCAGACGGCGAAATGCACACCGTCCACGCCCTGATGCGTGATCAGATGCGCGCCGAGTTTGTCGAACAAGCGCAGGTGGCTGCCTTCGTTGATCAAATAATCGTCGATCGGCCCCAGCACCGGCGCGAAGGTGTAAGGGTCGGTAACGAACCATTCGGCGCCCAACGCCCCCGCCCGATACCGCACCGGTTGCAGGGCGCCCTTCAGCTTGCCCTCGAACAATCCGCGCGGGTCGGTGCGGGTCATTACGCCCAGTTCCTCGCCGTCGAGGGAGAAGGCGGTGGCGACCTCGGCGCCGGGCAGCAAGGCCCGCGCAAACAGCCCCTGCGGCCCCTGATGAAGCCCCAGCAATGCAAAGGGGTCGGCATGCCGCCCCTCGCACAGCGCGTCGATGGCCGCCCCGGATGGTTTCATCTAACTCCCCAAATCTCGTGCGCGTATTCGCCGATGGTGCGGTCGGAGGAAAACCAGCCGACGTTCGCGATGTTGTGAATGGCGGATTTGCGCCAAGCCGCGCTATCCACCCAGCGCGCGTCCACTTCGCGCTGCTTGGCGGCATAGCTTTCAAAATCGGCACAGCAGAGGAACCAATCGCTGTCCCACAGCCCGCCGATCAGGTCCTTGTAGCGGTCCGGGGCGTCTGGCGAGAATACGCCGCTGGCGATGGCGTTCAATGCCTGTGTCAGCTCGCGGTTGCCCTCGATCACCTCGCGCGGGACATAGCCGGCGGCGCGACGCTGGGCGACTTCATCGGCGGTGAGGCCGAAGATGAAGATGTTGTCGTCGCCGACATGGTCCTTGATCTCGATATTCGCGCCGTCCAGCGTTCCGATGGTCAGCGCGCCGTTGAGGGCGAATTTCATGTTGCCGGTGCCCGATGCCTCCAGCCCGGCGGTGGAGATTTGTTCCGACAGATTGGCGGCGGGGATGATGATTTCCGCCTTCGACACGTTGTAATTGGGGACAAAGACCACCTTCAGCAACCCGCCCACGCTGGGGTCGGTGTTGATGCGCCGCGCGATGTCATTGGACAGCTTAATGATCAGCTTGGCGTTGTGATAGCTGGAGGCCGCCTTGCCGCCGAAAATCTTGACGCGCGGCACCCAGTCGCGTTCGGGGTGGCTGCGGATCTGGTCGTACAGCGCCACCGTCTCGATCAAGTTCAGCAACTGGCGTTTATATTCGTGGATGCGCTTGATCTGCACGTCGAACATCGCATCGGGGTTGATGCGAATGCCCAGGCTGGCCTTGATGTAATCGGCAAGCCTCGCCTTGTTGGCGCGTTTGACGGCGGTGATCTTTTCGCCCAATGCCGCGTCGCCCGCCAGCGCGTTCAGCGCCGTCAGTTCCTGCGCGTCATCGAGGAATTTGTCGCCAATCGCCTCGCGGATCACGCCGGTCAGGCCCGGATTGCACTGCTGCAACCAGCGGCGCGGGGTGACGCCGTTGGTCTTGTTGTTGATGCGGTCTGGGTACAGACGATGCAGATCGGCGAAGACGGTGGTCTTCATCAATTCGGTATGCAGCGCCGCGACGCCGTTCACCGAATGCGCGCCGGCAAAGGCCAAATTGGCCATGCGGACGCGGCGCTCGCCGTCTTCCTGAATGATGCTGATCGCGGCGATGGCGCTGTCGCTGAGCCCGGCGCGGCGTGCCTCGCGCAGCACCACGGCGTTGATCGCATAGATGATCTGCATATGGCGCGGCAGCAGGCGTTCAAACAAAGGCAACGGCCAAGTTTCCAGCGCCTCTGGCAGCAAGGTGTGGTTGGTATAGGCGATGGTCGCCTTGGTCACATCCCACGCCTCGTCGAATTCAAGGCCGTAAACGTCGATCAGCAAGCGCATCAGTTCGGCGACCGCAACGCTGGGATGGGTGTCGTTCAGCTGGATCGCGGCGTGCTGCGGCAGGCTGCGCACATCGCCCTGATACTGCACATGGCGGCGCACGATGTCCTGGATCGAGGCCGAGGAGAAGAAATATTCCTGTCGCAGCCGCAGTTCCTGACCCGCCGAACTGCTGTCGGCGGGGTAGAGCACCCGCACCAGACTGTCGGCCTTCATCTGCTCGGCGACCGCGCCCATGTGGTCGCCGGCGTTGAACGCGTCGAGGCGCAGCGGATCGAGCGCCGAGGCCGTCCACAGCCGCAGCGTATTCACCCGCTTGCCGCGCCAGCCGACCACCGGGGTATCGACCGCGCTGGCCTCGACCTGTTCGGCCGGGTGCCATGCGACGCCGTCTTTTTCCTCGACCACCTCGCCGCCGAAACCGATCAGATAGGCGCTCTCCCGCCGGTCAAATTCCCACGGATTGCCATGCGCCAGCCATGTTTCGGGCAGCTCGACCTGCCAGCCATCGTCGATGCGCTGGCGGAACATGCCGTTCACATAGCGGATGCCATAGCCGTAGGCCGGGATGTCCAGACTGGCGAGGCTCTCCATAAAGCACGCCGCGAGGCGCCCAAGGCCGCCATTGCCCAGCGCCGCGTCGGGCTCCAGATCCTCGATCTGGGCGAGGTCGATGCCGAGTTCGCCCAGCGCCGCCTTCATTTCATCGGTCAGGCCCATGTTCGACAGCGCATCGCGCAGCAACCGCCCGATCAGGAATTCCAGGCTGAGGTAATAGACGCGCTTGCCGGCAGTGTCATAGGTGCGGCGGGTCGATTCCATCCAGCGGTCGATAATCTTGTCACGCAGGGACAGGATGGTGGCGGTGAACCAGTCATGCGGCTTGGCGGCGCGCTCGTCCTTGCCGACGCGGTGGCGCAGCACATCGCGGACCAGCGCCAGCATGTCGGGCGCATTGTCGGCCGCCGGCGCATCGGTGATGCCGGGCGAGGGAACAGGCGAAAATTCGGCCAAATTGGCAATAGCCGGGTTGGTATTGGCCAAATTCGTGATGGGTGGTTTAGGCAAGGAAGGATCTCCGAAATTTCAGGTCCGGCCCGCGCGCCGGATGGCGTCAGACAGGGTGTGGTTGGCTTCGCGCCGCGAATGGCATGACGCCGATCAATATCCCCTCCAAATCCTCCGTGACCGAAGCTAGGCCAGACCTGCCCCGTGACACAAGCGATGAATGAGGGGCCTCTCGCGATTTTATGCGCCCGCGTTACGCGGGGTGCAAAAGGCCTCCTCTCGCGCACAACCTGACGCGTGCGGGGCGCGCTGTCGATGGGGGTTAGGGTGTCAATACGTATGTTGTGGTATCGATGTCATGAAATCGCGATGCGGTGGCTGCGCATACGGAAATTGGGCGAAGCCGCCGCCTAAGCCCCCGCCTCAAGCACGAGTACGTACATGAACCCAAAGAAGCATATGAATAATGACTTGACCAGCAGCGAAGCCCACCTACTGCGCCCGGCGTTTGTCCTTCTCCACATACGCACAACAACAGCCAACATTCCAATCGGTATAACAAGAAACAAGCCCCCATTTCCTGCATCGGGGTGACCTGCTCCGTTTTGACCAGCTTCGTAGCCTTCGTAGAGAAATCTGACGCCGGCGAACAAAATGATGCCCCACAGCACCAACGCCGCCCCGGCCACCACCGTCGCCGCCCAGCGCATCACATCCGGTCCGCCTGCGCCACGGCGTCGCTGGCGCGCAGGGTGGAGAGGATGCGCGTGAGGTGGGCCAGATCGCTGACCTCGAAATCGATCTCATAGGTGCCGAAACGGTCATCGCGGCTGCTGATGCGCAGTGCCACGATGTTGGCGTTGGTGTTCGCGAGGATGCCGGTCACCTCGGCCAGCGTGCCGGGGCGGTTGTAGAGCACGCAGCGCAAACGGCCCACCGCGCCGGTGGTGCGGTCGCCCCATGACAGGTCCAACCAGTCGTGATCGACGCCGTCAGCCAGACTCATGCAGTCGATCGAGTGGACCTCTACCCCCACCCCCGGATGGCGCAGACCAACGATGCGGTCGCCGGGAACGGGGTGGCAGCAATCGGCCAGCTGAAACGCCATGCCCGGCGTCAACCCCCGGATAGAGATCGCGCGTTCCTGCTGCGGCCAGCTGGCGGGGTCGGCCAGCCCCTTGGCGCTGCCGGGGACGAGCGCCTCCATCACCTGCCCGTCGGTGATCTTGGCGGTGCCGATGGCGATCATCAGCTCCTCCTCACGCGCGAAACCGAGCCGTTTGACCGCGCCGGCGATGGCTTTTTTGCCGATCTTTGTGGGCAGGCGTTCGGTGATTTCCTCGAATAATTTAAAACCGATGGCGGCGATTTCGGCACGTTCCTTGGCCCGCACCGCGCGCCGGATCGCTGCGCGCGCCTTGCCCGTCACCACAAAGCCCAGCCAGCTGAGTTGCGGGCTGGAGGAGCGGCTCTTGATGATCTCCACCACGTCGCCGTTCACCAGCGGGGTGCGCAGCGGCATGTGGCGCCCGTTGATCTTGGCGCCCACCGCCATGCTGCCAAGGTCCGTGTGGACATCATAGGCGAAGTCGATGCTGGTGGCGCCCTTGGGCAGCTGGTGCAGCGCGCCCTTGGGCGTGAAGGCGAAGATGCGATCCTGATAGATCGCCATCTTGGTATGTTCCAGCAGCTCCTCCGCATCGTGGCTGGCCTCCAGAATCTCTACCAGATCGCGCAGCCAGCCCACCTGCCCATCGGGCCGCACCCCGCCCTGCTTGTACGACCAATGCGCCGCCAGGCCGTATTCATTGGTGGAGTGCATGTCCCCCGTGCGGATCTGCACCTCCATCCGCATCGAGTTTTCATAGATCAAGGCGGTGTGCAGCGACTTGTACCCGTTGTTCTTGGGGGTAGAGAGGTAGTCCTTGAACCGCCCCGGTATCGCCTGCCATGTGGTGTGCAGCACGCCGAGGGCGCGGTAACAGTCCTCGACGCTGTCGGTCAGCACGCGGAAGGCCATGATGTCGGTGATCTGTTCGAACGACACATGCCGCTCGGCCATTTTGCGCCAGATCGAATAGGGGTGCTTTTCGCGGCCCCAGACCTTCACGCGGATGCCCTGTTCCTGCAATGCCTGCGCCAGGGCCAGCGCGATCTGATCGACCTGCCCGCCATCGGTCTCGCGGATTTGCGCCAGACGCCCGGTGATGGTGGCATAGGCCTCTGGCTCCAGCTGTTCAAAGGCCAGCAGCTGCATCTCGCGCATATATTCATACATGCCGACCCGCTCGGCCAGCGGCGCGTAGATTTCCATGGTTTCGCGGGCGATGCGGCGGCGTTTGTCAGCGCTTTTGATGTAATGCAGGGTCCGCATATTGTGCAGCCGGTCGGCCAGCTTGACCAGCAGCACGCGCAGATCCTCGCTCATCGCCAGCAGGAATTTGCGCAGGTTTTCGGCGGCGCGTTCCTGATCGGTCATCGCCTCGATCTTGGACAGCTTGGTGACGCCGTCCACAAGGCGCGCGACCTCTGGGCCGAACAGCTTCTCCACCTCGTCGATGGTGGCCAGCGTGTCCTCGACCGTATCGTGGAGCAGCGCGGTGACGATGGTGGCGACGTCCAGCTTCAGCTCGGTCATCAGCCCGGCCACCTCTACCGGGTGGCTGAAATAGGGGTCGCCGCTGGCGCGTTTCTGGGCGCCGTGTTTCTGCACCGTATAGACATAGGCACGGTTCAGCATCGCCTCGTCGGCGGCAGGATCATACGCGAGGACGCGTTCCACAAGTTCATATTGGCGGAGCATGGCGCTAGGATGGGGGGATGCGGCGGTGGGCGCAAGGGGGAAACAACCACCGCGGCAGTTTGCCTGCCCCCGTTTGCCGACCGCCGTTTGACAGCCCGCGGGAATTGGTGCCAATGCGATGGGCCATTAGCCAAGGTTTCATAGATGTCGCGCCCCCCGCCCACCTCATGCCCGGTCTGCCAATCAGCCGACACCGCGCCTTGCACACATATTTCCTCGACAGAGGCGGCGCTGCATTTTCTGGCGGACCAGAACAGCGAACGTTTTGCACGGCTGACCGCCACCATAGAGGCACTGTGGGGCCAGTCATCCTGCCGACTATGCCTGTGCCATGCATGCGGGTTTGGCTTTACGGATCCCTATGTGGCTGGCGACGGCAAATTTTATGAATTGGCGTTTGAGCGGGCGGTCTATCCATCTGACAAATGGGATTTTCGCCGCGCTATCCGGGCATTTGGCGATCATGCGATCCAGCCGGGGCGCTTGCTGGAAGTCGGCGCGGGGTTTGGGTTTTTTCTGGATATGCTGCGCGGGCATCTGACGGATCGCCCGGCGATTGTCGCCACCGAATTCGGGCTGCCGGCGCTGGAGGCGCTGCGGGGCAAGGGCATCGAAGCGCGCCAGCAAGATTTGCGGGCGCTGGACGCGGAGCCCTTCGACGTACTCTGCGCCTTTCAGGTGGTCGAGCATCTGGATGATCTGGCCGGGCTGGCCGCCGCGATGAAGCGGCTGATTGTGCCGGGCGGCTATGCGATGATCACGGTGCCGAACGCGGCGCTGATTCGCTTTAATGCCGAAAACGGCAGCCTGCTGGATATGCCGCCCAACCACATCGGCACATGGTCGCCGGGGGCGCTGGAACGGCTGGGCAAAAACGCCGGCATGCAGGTGGTGGAGCTGGATACCGAACCCGCGTCGCTGGCTGAGTTCATCCAGAACGACATCGCATACAGCTATTTGCGGCGCGCGCAATTGCCCGGCAGCCTCGCCCATTGGTCGCGCCGGCAGCGCGCGAAGCCCTATGGCAAGGCGCTGGGAATGGGTCTGGCCTTGGCCTATGCGCCTTTGCGGATTCCGGTGTGGCTAAAGGCGGCCAAGCGGAGCGATCTGGGGGGCAGCACCTTTATCCTGCTGCGCAAACCGCCTGCTTGATGGCGTCAGGCCCACGTCGCCTCGGGTGGCAGGCTCATCAGGATGGCGTCGACGTTGCCGCCGGTCTTCAGGCCAAACAGCGTGCCCCGATCATAGACGAGGTTGAACTCGGCATAACGGCCACGCCATGCCAATTGGGTGGCCTTGTCGTCAGAGGTGAAGGGCAGGCCCATCCGGCGGCGCACGAGGCGCGGGAACACATCCAGAAACGCCCGGCCCACGGCCTGTGTATAGGCGAAGTTGGCCTCCCACGCCGCGATGTTCGCGCATTCCAGGTGATCGTAGAAAATGCCTCCCACCCCCCGATGCACCTTGCGATGCGGGATGTAGAAATATTCGTCGGCCCACGCCTTGAAGCGGTCGTAATAGTCTGCACCATGCGCGTCGCAGGCGGCCTTGAAGGCGGCGTGGAACTCATCGGTGTCCTGCGCATAAGGGATCGGCGGGTTGAGGTCCGCGCCGCCGCCGAACCACGCCTTTGTGGTGGTCAGGAACCGTGTGTTCATATGCACCGCCGGGACATGCGGGTTGGCCATATGCGCCACCAAGCTGATGCCGGTGGCGGTAAAGCCCGGCGTTTCCGCGCTGGCGCCGTTGATGCTGGCGGCGAAACCGGGGCTGAACGCGCCGTGCACCGTCGAGACATTGACCCCGACTTTCTCGAACACCTTGCCCTTCATCAGACCCTGGACGCCGCCTCCTCCATCATTGGCTCCTCCCTCGCCTTCCTCGGCATCGCGCTGCCACGGCGTATAGGCGAAACGCGCGGAGGACCCGGCTTCCGCCTCAATCGCCTCAAACTCGGCGCAGATCGAGTCGCGCAAATGTTCGAACCACTGGCGGGCGCGGGCGGTAAAGGGGGTCCAGTCGGTCATGTCATCTCCGGGCGAAAGGCTGTGATGCGCCCTGCCCAAGGTTTGCGGCCGGCGCAAGTGTGCCTTGGGGAGCCGGCTTTTTCGCCCCATATGCCACAGCCCTGCGCAAAACCCGCGCGGGCGGCGAAATTTCGCTTCCCAGAGCAAGCGGATATGATCTAAAGGCGGCCCGATAACAGGCTTTTCAGGAGATGGCACTATAGCTCCCCCACCTAGGCGTTCCATGGCGCCCCCCGTCAAGAGCGGGCCACGATTTAACGAAATGATCACCGTCCCCAAGGTGCGCGTGATCGATCAAGACGGCGAAAACATCGGCGTTCTCACCACCCGTGAGGCGATTGAGCAGGCGGCTGAGGTCGGGCTCGATCTGGTTGAGGTCTCGCCCAACGCTGATCCGCCAGTCTGCAAATTCCTTGATGTCGGCAAATATCGCTATGAGGCCCAGAAAAAGGCCAACGTCGCGCGCAAGTCGCAAAAGACGCAAGACATCAAAGAAATCAAGATGCGCCCCAACATCGATGATCACGATTACGATGTGAAAATGCGCGCCATGGCCCGCTTCATCGGCGATGGGGACAAGGTCAAGGTGACGCTGCGTTTCCGTGGGCGCGAATTGTCGCACCAACAGATCGGCATGCAGCTGTTGCAGCGCGTGCAGACGGATGTGGCTGAAATCGCCAAGATCGAGGCCTATCCGCGTATGGAAGGCCGTCAGATGCTGATGGTGATCTCGCCGAAGTAAAACAGATGGCGCGGTGTGCATATCGCACCGCGCCTTTTCGGCTTAATAGCGGAAAACCCCTCCCGCCTAATGGCGGAAAACCAGCGCCAATATGACAGCCCACAGGCCCAGGCTGATCATCACGCCAAAGGCCAAGCCTCGGCTGAGGCTGAGCGGCCCGCCATCGCTATTGCCTCCGCCGGCAGGTGGGCCATCGCTGCGGCCGGCGAAATCGCCCGTCAAATCAGCAGGCGCTTCTTGCGGCGCGGTCAAGTCTCGAAAACTTGCATGGATTTGCATGGTGCGACCCCTGCCCAACACTATTTCGGCCCGTATGGAAATGCTGCCAGACCTTGACTTGAAATTAGCGCAATTTATTTGCCAGCAACAGGGAAACATTCTGTTTCAAAAGAAAAATTGTGTAAATCTCTGCTGCAAATGCGAAGCCGCGATGCGGTATAATTTTGAAACCACACGCCAGATGGGCAATTTGGCGGCAAGATTGCGCTAACCCCGGCTTGGTCTTACACTCCGCCGATGCGCAACACACCCCCCATGCTGCTTCTGGCCGCAACGCTCGCCCTATCCGCCCCCGGCCTTGCCCAAGCAAAGGACGCGCAAAGCGAAGCCACCCTCACCCCGATGACCCCCGATGTCGTCGCCAGCTATGACGCGGTGCGGCCCGATGCCGACTATATTCGCCGCGTGGTGATGGTGCCAATGCGCGACGGGGTAAAGCTGTATACCGTCATCCTGATGTACAAGGGCACCCATAACGGCCCGATCCTGCTGTCGCGCACGCCCTATGACGCCAAAGGCATGTCCAGCCGCAGCGCCTCGCAAAAACTGACCGAGGTGCTGCCGGTGATGGACGCCGAGTTCGTGAACGATGGCTATATCCGCGTGTATCAGGACATCCGCGGCATCCACAATTCGGACGGCGTATTCGTGATGAACCGCCCCATCGCCGGGCCGCTGAACGCCACCGGCATTGATGAGGCCACCGACGCCTATGACACCATCGACTGGCTGGTGAAAAATGTGCCCGAAGGCAATGGCAAGGTCGGCATTGTCGGCAGTTCCTACCTCGGTTTCACCTCGCTGATGGCCGAGATCAACCCCCATCCCGCGCTGAAGGCCGCTGTGCCCGAAAGCCCGATGGTCGATGGCTGGATGGGCGATGACTGGTTCCACAACGGGGCATTTCGCGTCTCCAGCCTGGATTATGGGCTGGAACAGAGCACCGGCAAGGCGGAGGCCGGCGCCAAGATCGCGCGCGGTGGCGGTGACGATTACACCGCCTATCTGGAGGCCGGATCGGTGGGCGATTTCGCGCGGAAATGGGGCGTCGATCAGGTGCCCTTCAACCGCAAACTGATGGAGAACCCCGCCTATACGCCGTTTTGGTCGGGCCAGGCAGTGGACAAATGGCTGGCGGCGCGGCCACTGACGGTGCCAACGCTGCTGGTGGTCGGCCAGTGGGATCAGGAGGACAGCTATGGCACCCCCGCCGTATACAAAGCGCTGAAGGATCAGCCGGGCGCGGGCGGCCTGCTGCATATGGCGATTGGGCCGTGGCGGCATTCGGGGGTCAACCACTATGGCTTTGAACTGGGCGCGCTGACCTTTACCGGCGATACCGCGCGCGAATTTCGCGTGGGCACGATGAAGCCCTTTTTCGACCATTATCTGAAGGGCGCCCCCGATCCACACACGCCCCCCGTGCTGACCTATGCCACCGGCGTGAACCATTGGGATACATCCCCGACATGGCCGATGGGCAAGCCGGTGGCGCTGTATCTGGGGGCGCATGGCGGCGCTGGTTTTGCGGCGCCCGCTACCGAGGGCGCGGATGATTACGTGTCAGACCCGGCCAAACCGGTGCCCTTCCTGCCGCGCCCGATCGACATGGGCGACGGCGCGCAGTGGAAGACTTGGCTGGTGCGTGACCAGCGCTTCGTCGATGGCCGGGGCGATGTGCTGAGTTATGAAACGCCGGCGCTGGATCACCCGGTGCATATCATGGGCGCGCCTCAGATCGATCTGTTCGCCGCTACATCAGGCACCGACAGCGACTGGGTAGTGAAGCTGATCGATGTCGCCCCCAATGTGACGCCCGAGGACGGCGCGGCGGACGCACACGCTTTGGCGCCGGGGTATGAGCTGCCGATCGGGATCGAGATATTCCGGGGCCGCTATGTGCATGGCTTTGCCACGCCGGGAACGCTGACACCGGGCGAGGTCACGAATTACCACTTTGGCCTGCCCAATGTTGATCATGTGTTTTTGCCGGGGCACCGGATCATGGTGCAGGTGCAGTCCAGCCTGTTCCCGCTGTATGATCGCAACCCGCAGACATTCGTGCCCAATATCTTCAACGCGAAGCCCGCCGATTACCGGATCGCAACGCAGAGCATCCATTACGGCGGCGCGCATGCCAGCGCCATCCTGCTGCCGGTGGTCAACTAACCACCGGCTGGGAATGCTGGCTTAAGGGCGACGGCTGCCGCGATCTGGGCGGCCAGAAGGGCCGGAACGCGACGGGCCGCCGCGGCCGCCACCATGAACCGGTTTGCCGCCAAAGCGCTTCTTCGGAGGGCCAGCGGGACGATCACCGTCCGAACGCGGGGCGGCGCCCAGGCGGGGGCGTTCAGCAGGTGCGGGGGCAGCGCGGGGCGCCTCATGGCGGGGGGCGTCATGACGCGGGGCATCGTGGCGGGGGGCCTCGTGGCGGGGCGCATCCGAGCGTTCCACCCTTGCGCGCGCCGGTTTGCCGGCATTGCTGCGCGCAACATCGCGGGGGGCATCGGGGGCGGGCTCGATACGCACGCCGCTTTCGTCCTCAGCGCCCTCACGCGCGGTGCGCTTCAAGGCCTCGGAGAATTTGGCGACCACGGCGCGCGGCACTTGAAAGAAGGTCTCGTTGGCGGCGATGCGGATCGCGCCGATTTCGCTGCGGGTGATGTGGCCACGGCGGCAGAGCAGAGGCAGAATCCAGCGCGGATCAGCGTTCTGGCGGCGGCCGATGTCCATGTGGAACCACACGCAGTCGTCGAAACCTTCGCGGTGAACGGGGCGGTCGGCGTCAGACTGCTCGGGGCGGCCACCGTCGAACTGGTCTTCGGGGGTGGGCAGCCGCGCGGCGTGGACACGCACCAAGGCAGCGGCAATGTCCTGCGGGCTCAGCTTGGCCAGCATCATGTCGGCGAGCAGGCGCTCCTCGTCGCTGGCCTCGATGGGGGCCAGCAGGCTGGTCAGCAGACGGTCGCGGTCGGCGGTGCGGATCGCCTCGGCGCTGGGCACCGGCACCCATTCGACCTGAATTTTCGCATCGCGCAGCAGGCCCTCCATACGGCGGCGGCGCGGGAAAGGCACCACCAGAACGGCTGTGCCCTTGCGCCCGGCGCGGCCCGTACGGCCCGAACGGTGCTGCAAAATCTCGGCATCGCGGGGCAGCTCGACGTGGACCACCAGACTGAGGCTGGCGACATCGATACCGCGCGCGGCAACGTCGGTGGCTACGCAAACCCGCGCCCGGCCGTCGCGCAAAGCCTGAAGCGCGTGGTTGCGCTCGTTCTGGCTATGCTCGCCCGACAGTGCCACCACGGCAAAGCCGCGCTCGGTCAGCGTGGCGTGCAGGTGGCGGACGTTATCGCGGGTGGCGCAGAACAGCATCGCCGTCTCGGCCTCGTGGAAACGCAGCAGGTTGACCACCGCGTGTTCGATGGCCGACGGTGCGACGGCCACCGCCTGATAGGCAATGTCGCCGTGACCGCTGCGGGTGTCCACAGTGGAAATGCGTAAGGAATCGCGCTGATAACGCTTGGCCAATGCCGCGATCTGCTTGGGCATCGTGGCGGAGAACATCAGCGTGCGGCGGCCCTCTGGCGTCGCGTCGAGGATCTCCTCAAGGTCTTCGCGGAAGCCCATGTCGAGCATCTCGTCGGCCTCATCCAGGACCGCGCATTTCAGGCTGTCGAGCTGCAACGCGCCGCGTTCCAGATGGTCGCGCAGACGCCCCGGCGTGCCGACGATGATATGCGCGCCCTGCCCCATGGCGCGGCGTTCGCGCGACGGGTCCATACCGCCGACGCAGGTGGCGATGCGCGCGCCGGCTTTGGCGAATAGCCAGCCGAGTTCTTGGCTGACCTGCAAGGCCAGTTCGCGCGTCGGCGCGATAACCAGCGCCAAGGGCGAACCAGCGCGGGGGAGAACGCCGTTTTCGTCCATCAAATCATGGGCGATGTTGATGCCGAAGGCCACCGTCTTACCCGATCCCGTCTGCGCGGAGACCAGCAGATCGCGGCCCCGCACTTCGGGGGACAACATCGATGCCTGCACCTCGGTGGGCGAGGCATAGCCCTGCGCCGCCAGCGCATCGGCAACCGGCGCAGGCAGCACGGCAAAGGGCGAGGCGGCGGGTTTGGCGGCGGGCGCCTCAGTTTCAACCTGGGCGGCCTCAACCGGGGCCGCCTCAACAGGCGCTTTAGCCTCTTCAGGCGCCTCGTCGGTCGACCCTAACGGCGACCAGCTGGATGTTTCAGCGCTGCTATCAACGGGGCTGGCGTCCACCGGCAAATCGTGGGTGGTTTCATGGGGAATCATATCGGACATAGGGGTAGCCTTACGGGGTCTGCACAGGCGCGCCTCGCGTTCAATCGCGACGGCTGCCGGCTGGGGGAAGGGCGTCGCGATACCTTCCCAATAAGGCGGTGCAAACGCTGCAAGGCGCGCCCCTTAGCGCAAAGCTGGCCCTTGCGCCACCCGTTTATGTCATTTTGATGATCAGCGGTACAATTGCGGCCACCGCCGGCGCAGCGCCTCTAGTTTGGGCATATCAAATTCGGCGATGTAAGGGTTGCGGGGATTATCGCGCAAAAAATGCTGATGATAGGTTTCGGCCGGGTAGAAATTCCCTGTTTCCAGATGGGTGGCGATGGGGCGGCGGAAAACATGCGCGGCGTTCAGCGCGTTGATATAGGCCGCTGCCTCGGCGCGCTGGGCCGCATCTTGCGGGAAAATGGCCGACCGATAGGAATGGCCATAGTCGGGCGCCTGCCCCTCGACCTCGGTCGGATCATGGGCCACGCTGAAATACACCTTCAGAAGTGTGCCGAAGCTCACCACCGCCGGGTCATAGACGATCCGCACCGCCTCGGCATGCTGGGTGGATTCGGAGGAAACGGTGTCGTAATTCGCGGTGGCGGCGGTTCCCCCGGCATAGCCCGCGGTCACTTGGGACACGCCGCGCACATGTTCAAACACCCCCTCCACGCCCCAAAAGCAGCCGCCCGCCAGCACCGCCACCGCGCGCGCGTGTCCGGCGGAGGCTTCGGCGGGGGGATCGGGGAAGGACGCGCCGGCCATCGCCGCCCCGCCCGCCAGCGCCAGAACCGCCAGGCTGGTCATCAAAACGCGCCTCATCGTGCCTTCTCCGCCACGAACTGTAATGCAACGCCGTTCATGCAATAGCGCTGGCCGGTGGGGGCCGGGCCGTCGTCGAACACATGGCCCAGATGACCGGCGCAGCGGTGGCAATGCACCTCTGTGCGCAGTTCGAGCAGACCGCCGTCGATCCGGGTGGAGACCGCGCCGGGCAAAGGCCGCCAAAAGCTGGGCCAGCCGGTGCCGCTATCATATTTGGTGGCAGAGGAAAACAAGGGCAGCGCGCAGCCGGCGCATTGACAAGGTGCCGTGACGGTGCTCGTTCAGCAGCGGGCTGGTGAAGGGGGCCTCTGTGCCGGCGCGGCGCAATACGTTGTAGGCCGAGGGGCTGAGCCGCCGTCGCCATTCGGCGTCGGACAGGGTCAGCGTTGCCGCCTGCCCTGCCGCCGCCATACCCCGCCCCGCGAAGGCCAAAACGCCGGTCGTAAAGCTGGCGAAAATCATGTCGCGTCGGTTGATGCGCATCTTGGAGTCTCCCGGAGAACGATGTGTACCCGCTATTCGCGCCGCGCGCAGCCTTGGTTACACGGCATCGGCATTTGCCCTAGGCGGCGCAGCACACTAGCGTAACCCCGAACGGCGGGATTCGGCGGCAGGAGAATTTGAATGCGCAAGGTCTCTTTGGGTGCGGCCCTCGGCAGCGACAGGTCGTTGGCGCGCAATTGGGCGCTGTGGCTGTCGGCGGCGCTGACGCTGGGGGCCGGCCTGATCGGTGCTGGCGTTGCGGGGCTCTGGGCGCCTTGGGCGCTGCTGGTGTGGGTGATCAGCCTGCCGGTGCTGGGGCTGGCCGTGGCGGATCTGGTGCAGCCCACCCATGCCTTGCGCCGCAATTTCCCCGCCACCGCGCGGATGCGGTGGTTTTTTGAATGGCTGCGGCCCTTCCTGCATGCCTATATCGTCGAGGGCGAACTCGATGGCCGCCCGTTCAGCCACGAGGACCGCGCGCTGGTTTACGCCCGCGCGCATGGCACGGCGGACGCGCATCCCTTTGGCACCGAACTCGACGTCTATTCCAGCGAGTATGAGTGGCTGGCGCATTCGATCCTGCCCAACCCCGCAGCGCCCGCCGATATGCGGCTGTCGGTGGGGTCATCGCAATGTGCGCAGCCCTATTCGGCGTCGCGGCTGAACATTTCAGCCATGAGTTTCGGCGCATTGGGGGCCAATGCCATCGAGGCGCTGAATTTGGGCGCCAAGCTGGCCGGATGCTATCATGACACCGGCGAGGGCGCGATTTCGCCTTACCACATGAAGCACGGCGGCGACATCGTGTGGGAGGTCGCCTCGGGATATTTCGGTTGCCGGGATGGCGGCGGCCATTTTGACCCCGCGATGTTTGCCGATCACGCCGCCTTGCCGGCGGTAAAGATGATCGAGATCAAGCTGTCGCAAGGCGCCAAGCCCGGCCACGGCGGTGTGCTGCCCGCAGCCAAGGTCACCCCCGAAATCGCCACCACGCGGGGCGTGCCGCTGGGGCAGGATTGTGTTTCGCCGCCGTGCCATTCGGCGTTCTCCACCCCGCGCGAACTGGTGGGATTTGCCGCGCGCCTGCGCGAATTGTCGGGCGGAAAACCCGTCGGCATCAAGCTGTGCATCGGCCTGCCGCATGAAATGTTCGCCATATCCAAGGCGATGCTGGACACCGGCATCCTGCTGGACTTCGTGGTCATCGACGGCGCGGAAGGCGGCACCGGCGCCGCGCCGCAGGAACTCTCTGACCGCGTCGGCATGCCTTTGCGTGAAGGGCTGATCATCGCCCGCAATGCTCTGGTCGGCGCCGGGGTCAAGCACGAGGTGCGTCTGGCGGCCAGCGGCAAGGTGACATCGGGCGCGGGGCTCGCCATCAACGCGGCCCTCGGCGCGGATTGGAGCAACGCCGCGCGCGCTTTCATGTTCTCGTTGGGTTGCATTCAGTCGCTGAAATGCCACACCGACCTGTGCCCCACCGGCGTCGCCACCCAGTCGCTGGCCCGCCAGCGCGGCCTTGTTGTGCCCGAAAAGGCCGAGCGGGTGGCGCATTTCCACGCCGCGACGCTGAAGGCGCTGCATGAGATCGTAGTGTCCGCCGGGCTGGATTCGCCATCGGATTTTCGCCCCTCGCACCTGCGCCAGAGGCTGAATGTCGCCGAAATGCGCCAAATGGACGAGCTGCATCACTTTGTCGCGCCGGGCGAACTGGCGGCGGGAACCGAGGACGCCACACTGGCCCGCTGGTGGGATGCGGCCAGCGCCGACACATTCCGCCGGGTGGATGGGGATAGGCTGGCGCCGCATCGCGCTGGCTGATCATTAAAATGCCAATAAATGGGATTAATCGCCAACTTGCAGTTATTTACACCCGTTGTGCAGGCTGTAAAAAATAGATATTTACTTTTTATCATGATGTTATATAAATTGGCACGCCATGTGCAAAAGGTTTTCCGTCCGCGAAATGTACCAAATCGCGGGGCCACTCCGAACTAGCCACCCAACGGAAAAGGAACCCTACCCATGCTCGCCAACCTGAAAACCCCCGCCCCACGCACCGTCATCGCCGGCTTTATCGCGATCGTCGCCAGCGCGACCTTGCCCTTTTGGGCGGCTGGAGCCCACGCCGCCACCATCGACAATAGTGACACACCGCGCGTCGAAGTCCACTTCGGCGACCTGGATCTGGCCACCGCCAAAGGGCGCGCCAAACTCGCCCAGCGCATTTCCGGCGCCGCCTCCGAAGTGTGCACAACCGAAACCAGCCGCGTCGAATACGCCCACTGCCGCGACGCATCGATCGCCCGCGCGAAAAACGAACTGGCCGCCCGCGCCGCCACCAACCAATTCGCGGTGCGCTGAGCCGCCCCCAATCCACATGGCTCAATGCAAAATGCCGTGCCCGAAACCGGGTGCGGCATTTTTGCGACTGGGCCGCCGGATTAACCTAAATGCGCCCTGATAAACTATAATTAATTCTTAGTGACTAAGGCTGTGTCCTTGAGATTAAAATCTAGGTCATTGGCGGCATGAATCGCATGAATTTTCTGGGTGCCAGCACAAATTTGGGCGCGGCCATCACCATCCCAAAAACAACCACCGAGAGCGTAACCGCTTCGGTGAAAGACGCGTTTTAAAGCGTTCATCGCAGGGAACTGACCGGTAATGCTGTCAAAGGCGCCAGAACAAACGATGTTAAAGGTGAGGTTCGCCTTACTATTCGGCTGGCTGTTGATTATTGCATCACTGTTTTATGATCCGATTACGGTTGCGCTAACTTCGCCCGCCAATACCGCCAGCCCGTTTCACATTCATGGCGACGGCCCTATCGTCCAAGGGACCCCGCTGGCGATCGCCCCCTATTGCATGACGGCACGCATTTTCTGGACGATGATTGTTCCGCTGATCCCGATCTTCCTGATGCTGTTCGGGCATGAAACGTGGCGGCGGATTTGCCCAATTTCGCTGGTCAGTCAAATACCCGGTATGATCGGATTGCAACGGCGCAACAAAAATATGCGCTTGCCGGCGGGCACGAAAAAATATCCCCCACGATTGGTGCCCACCAAATCATGGATGCGCAAGAATCATTACTACATCCAATTCTGGTATCTGGCCGCTGGAATTCTGGGCCGCACTCTGTTTTGCAATTCGGACCGGCAATGTCTGGCGATGGCATTTATGGCGATCATTGGATCGGCCTTTGCCACGGGCATCTTGTTCGGCGGCAAGTCATGGTGCCAATATTTCTGCCCGATTTCGGTCATTCAGGCGACCTATACCGGCCCCGGAGGCTTGCTAGATTCCAAGGCGCATTTGGCATCGGGCGCGGTCAAACAGTCGATTTGCCGCACCCCCAGCCCGACCGGCGACCTTTCGGCCTGCGTCGGGTGCAGCGCCAATTGCGCCGATACTGATCTGGAAAAATCCTATTGGAAAACCGTCGATTCCGACAAAAAGCGCTTTATGTATTATGGCTTGTTCGGTTTAATCATTGCCTTTTACAGCTATTATTATGTCTATTCGGGCAATTGGGACTATTACATGAGCGGCGCCTGGACGCATGAGAGCGGTCAGATGTCGGCCCTTATGAAGCCCGGCCTGTGGTTCAGAGGGCATGCCGTGGGGGTGCCAAAGATCATCGCCGCGCCGATTTACTTTTTGTCATGCATTATGTTGTCCTATTGGGGCCTGTCCTTGGCGGAGCGGCTGTATGCGGCGTGGTGCGTGCGTTTTGGCAGCCCGCTGTCCAAGGTGCAATTGCGCCATAGAATGCTGACGATTACTGGCTTTCTCTGCTTTACGGTGTTTTATTTTTTTGCCGGCCGCCCCAATATTCTATTAATGCCGATATGGGCGATTAAGATCGTTGATCTGATCATAGCAACCATATCGGTCTTGTGGTTGCAGAGGTCGCTGACTCGGCGGCCCGATGCCTATCGGCGCGCGCTGATGGCGCAAACGCTGCGCGACCAATTGTTGCGGTTTGGCCCGAAGGAAACGCCTGCGCCAAAAGCAGCACCTGCCGCAAAGGCCCCGCCCACCCCAACGCCCCCACCTGTTGCCAAGCCTGACCATGCCCGCAGCCATTATCGCGCCGCTTTGGCCAAGACTTTGCGCGACGAATTGGCGCGGTTGGGGCCGCCAAACGGCGCAACTGAGCAAAAGCGTTCGGCCTAGGCCCGCGCCCCGCTCTGTGCCTTTCCGCCGCGATTCCATCGGTGCAGACGCGCAGCTAGCCAGCCCAGAGCCATGCGTTCCACGCCCTCTGGTTGCCCGCTGACCCACCACAGCAGGCCCATCGCGCTGACATAGGCTCCCAACCCCAGCACAGCGCACAGACAGAGCCCCAGCACCAGATCCAGCCCGCCCAGCCCGCCGAGCATCGGGCGCAGCACCAGTAGCACCGCCGCCAGCACAGCCCCCGCCGCTACGGTGCGCCACGGATGCATCAGCTGCCGCATCACCCCCAAGCCGATGACTTGACGCACAAAGATCATGCCAAACAGCCGCATCCCCGCCCAAGTCAGCCCGCGCGCCGCCACAATGCCCCAAGGCCCCCACAGCCACAGCCCCAGCAATGTCAGCGGCAAACGCAGCATCGCCTCTCGTGTGTTCAGCCGCAGCAGAATGTCGGTGCGCGCCTCGGCCAGCGCCAAGGGGCCGATCGCCGCATTGGCCAACGGCAGCACCATCAGCACCGCCAGCCAGCCCAAATAGGGCGCCGCGCCCAGCCAATGCGCGCCCATCACCAAACGCACCGCAGGCTGCGCCAGCAAACCCAGCCCCACCATCACCGGCATGCCAGCGCTCAGCACCGCCGTCGCCGCCAGCAAATAGGCACGGGCGCGCGCAGCAGGCTCGGTTCCGGCACGCGCGAAGGCGGAGAGCAGCGGGCGGTAAATCGGCTTGCAGATCGCCTCCTCGGGCAGGGTGGCAAGGTCGCTGGCCATGCTGAACAGGCCCGAGGTGGCGCGCGGCACCATTCGCGCCAACAGCAACCGGTCCGCCTGCCAATTGAGCGCCGCCACCACCTGCGCCGCGCTCGTCCAATACAGAAAGCTGGAAAACTGCCGCCACTCGGTCAGCCGCAACCGCAGCCGCATCGGTGCAAGGCCGTAAGAGCCCAGCATCATAAACGCCGGCGCCGCCACCGTCCCCACCGCGATCGCCCAAAAGCTGTGGGTGCGCCACGCGAAGGTACTGGCCAGCGCCAAGGCCGCCAGCTTGCCCAGCAGTTCCATCACCACATCGGGGCGAAACTCCATCGCGCGGGCGTAATGGGCCATGGCGGGGCTGATCATCCCCCGCAGCGCCGGCGCCAACCCCAGAAACAGCAGCAAGGGCACCAGCCGCGCATCGCCATACACCCATGCCGCAGGCCATGCCAGCGCCGCCATCACCAGTGCCAGCGCCAACCCACGTAACGTACCCAGCGTCATCGCGGTTTGCAGCAGCGCCGGGGTGATCACCGGCGCGCGGATCAGCACCTGCGCCAAGGGCAGCTCGAACACAGCCTCGGCGATTTGCACCAGCGTCATGGCGATGGCGACAAGGCCGAAATCACCGGGGCTGAGCAGATGCGTCAGCACCACCAGCGTCAGGACATCAATCCCCCGCGTCGCCACGCGAGAGGCGATCAGCCAAGCCGCCCCCGATGCGGTTTTCGCCGCGCCATGCGGTTTGGGTGGTGCCTCGTTCACACGCCCCGCCGCGCCAGATCGCGCAGTACCGCCATGAGTTGCTCGCCGCCGCTGTCCCACGATAGCTGTGCGGCGCGGCTGTGGCCGGCGGTGATCAGCGTCTCGCGCAATTGCGGCTCGTTCGCCAGCCGGCGAAAGGCATCGCGCCACTGGCCGGTATCGTCTGGCGCGGCATAGAGCGCGGCGTCCCCGCAAACCTCTGGCAGAGCGCCGCAGGGGGCCACCACCGTCGGGCATCCCCAATACATGGCCTCCAGCGGTGGAAGGCCGAACCCCTCGGTCAGCGATGGCATGGCGAGGCACAAGGCCTGCCCCATAAGACCCGCCAATTGCGCGTCGCTCAGCCGGCCGGGACAAACCACGTGATCCGGCACATTCAGCCCTTGGGCACGCATTTTTGCCGCCCCCCCGCTGCCGAACAGCACCAGCTTCAGCGGCTCCATTGCGTTATCGGCAAAGGCCGCCAGCAGCCGGCGAATGTTCTTATGCGCCTGCGCCGATGCCAGCCCCAGCACATAACGCCCCGGCTGCAAGCCCAGCTTGGCCATCATCCCTGTATCCGGCGTGATCGCCCGCCCGTGGTCCGATCCATTGTGTATCACATCGATCTTGGCGGCGGGCGCGATGCCATAGCGGTCGATCTCTCCGCGCGAAAATTCGGACACGGTCAGGATGCGCGTGGCCTTCACGCCGATCACCCCCTGCATCATCCGGTAATAAGCGCGGAACATCAGCCCATAAGACGCCGGAGTGGACACCGTCTGCGCATCGTGGATCATCACCGCCGAATGCCGCGCCATCATCGGCCCCAGATTGCACAGGTTGAGCAATAACGCCCCCCCTGCCCGCACTGGCAGCTCCACCTGTTCCCACAGCGCGCCCGTCAGCGCCGAGCGATTATCCAACACCAACGGAATCCCGCCGAGCGCCTGAGGCGCGACATTGCGCGGAGCGAGAATGAGCGGAGGGGCACCAAACAGCTGCGTCAATTCCTGACGGTGACGGGCGATCTGGCGGATATGTTCATAAGCCACCCGGTGAACCCCGGTCTGTTCGCGGGCCAGAAAGCGGCCATTGATGAGCAAGCCCTTGGTTTGCATGGCCCTATCGCTCCGGCGGCAGACATGCGGTCAGCATAGCGCCAACCAAGGGGATCATCAGCCGGTTGACGGCGGCAAACTGGGCGAGATCAAGGTGTCGGTCAGTGATGCGAATGGGCCCTTTGTCAAAACGATCGGGGTTGCCGTTCAGCGAATGATATTCGCCGCCCGGGAGGAATTCGGATGCGGGTTGGGGCTCATCAGGCAGTGGGGTATCCGCTATGCCCGCCTGCGCCAAAGCGGCGCGCAGCTGCGCCTGTGGGTCGTCGCAAAACCGCTGATGCACCAGTTTGCCGATCGGGCGCCCCCGCCCCAATGCACGCGCAAACAGCTCTGCCTTCAGCCATTGCGCGGCGGCGCGGTGCAGCGGCATCTGCCGCATATAGCCGCCAAGGCTAGGGTCAAACTTGCGCCCCTTCCACGAGGCAATGACCGCCGTCGCGTCGCGGTACAGATGGATGAAATGCACGCGCGGATGACAGGCCATGATCCACGCGCGCGGCGCCGCCTTGGAACTATCGACCAGTACGGTGCTGCCTGTCACCTCGGCGATGGCATCCAGCACACGAAATTGCAGGTCAAGGTAACGCACTACCCGCAGGTCCGCCGCCAGCGATGCCAGATTGAAACGATGCCGCGTCACAAAACGCGTGCGCGCCACCACATGTTCCAGCCGCGCCAGTTCGCGCAGATCGGCGGCGCTGATGCCCGCCTTGGCCAGCACCCCGCGCCAGAACGGATCTTGGGCGCGTATCGCCCCGCAAGAGCACAGCGCGCTGTCGGGCAGGCGCCACAGGCAGTGAAATTCCCCCAGCGCGTGAAAACCCGGCAAACCATGCAGCACCCGTTCCACCACCGTAGAGCCACAGCGCCCCGGCCCGGTGAG
>Ga0316222_1001135_pt1 | contig 34358 bp, 25 predicted proteins | sample TBH18011metaG_FD_206008 | JGI IMG/M metagenome (GOLD analysis project Ga0316222, IMG submission 206008) | Freshwater microbial communities from Trout Bog Lake, Wisconsin, USA - TBH18011 | ecosystem: Environmental > Aquatic > Freshwater > Lake > Hypolimnion/Profundal zone | place: USA: Wisconsin... | reverse complement strand
ATTCAAGCGTTCGATGCTGCGGGCGAACCAGGTCCCCCCGACCCGCACCACCAGCGGCGGCAGCATGGTTTCCAGCGACCGCAGTTCCTCGACGTCGCGTCCCAGCAGGCGGGCATATTCCAGGGCGGCGCGTTCGCCGTTCAACTCGGTGACGATGCGCTGATCCGGGATGGCGCCGGTGACGATCACCTGCTCGCCGGTCCCGGCGAAGTGCTGGGAGGAAAATACCCGGAACGGAATGCGAGTCCGCACCAGGGTGAGGATGGCGGCATCGGTGTGGAAGCGCCCCTGGTGGAAGACGAAGGCCCCGGAGCGCTTGCGGTGATCGTCGGCCGCCGATCCGCCGAAAATGGGAATCCCGCCGAGCACGGCGCTGAGGGTGCTGATGATCTGCTCCTCGACCAGGCGCAGCCCGTCGATGACCAGGAAGCCGAAGGTGTCGTGCGGGGTGGGATCGCCGCCGTTCTGGCGCAGGTCGTGCAGCAGCGATTGGGCGATGGCCCGGCCATCGGCCGGCCGGAAGTTGGAGATGCCGCTGATCAGGCCGGACACCGAAACGCAGGCATCGTCCGAGATGCTCAGTCCGGCCAGTCCCCCATCGGTATAGCCCAGCGCGGAAATTTCGCCGGCGGAGGTGCAGCCCACCAGGGGAGTGTCGGTGAATTCGTCGTTAAGGGCCTGTTCCAGGCGGTCCCGGTCGAAGTGGGGCGAACAGAAGATCGCCGCGAACCCCGGTTGCGACCGCAGCAGGACGGCGCGGATTTCCCGGACCGCCGCGACGGGATCGGTGCTGGTCGAGATCGCCTGATGAATCATCGAAGCTACTCTGGCCCCTTTGGCGCCCTTGTCCGAGCGGCGATGACGTTCGGCCGGATGGTGCGTCATATTCTAGGAGCCTTTTCCGCCCGGATGCAATCATCACCCCCCCTGCTCAACGATCGTCCACCCGGCATGGCATCGCGGTAGTAGCACATATGGCCGGTGGCGCAGAGGTCGAGGCGGCCCCGGATCGCTCTGGCGAAGCCGGTCAGGTCCCCGGCGGGCCGGTCGAGGCGGTCGAGGGTGGCGCGGACCATCTCGACGCTTTTCAGCTTGCGCTCCATGGCGCCCTCGCGGCCGGCGATCTTGACCGCGCCGATGCGGCCCGCCGCCAGGGACGGCACGGCGCACAGGCCGCAGGGGCCGAACGGATAGCCCGCCTCGGTCACGGCAAAGCCGCAACTGAACCGGTACCACAGCCACTGGTCATGGGCGGCGTCGTTGTCGGCCAGGGCGGCGCTCTCGTCCGCCCCGAGGGCGCGGCCGTCCACCCGGGCATGATCCACGGTGTAGCGGTCCAGGCAGATGGGGCCGCCCAGGTGGCCGGGCAGATGGATGGTGTGGCAGTTGCCTTCCTCGAAGACGCAGCCGTCGTTGAGGACGAAGGCCTCGAACTCCAGGGCGGCGTTGGCGGCGGCGATCGCCGCCATTTCGGCCAGGGTGACGTCGCGCGGAAACACCACCCGCCCAGCTCCCAGTTCCCCCAGCAGGGCCGCCGTTTCGGTATTGCGGCAGGCCAGCAACGAACTGGCGTGCAGGCGCAACGGAAGGTCCCGCCCGGCCAGTTGCGCCAGCAGACCCAGATCGCCGACGATCAGGGCATGGCCGCCCATGGCGGCGAAGCGTTCGGCCAATTCCCCCAGGGCGGCGATCTGGGGTTCGGTATAGTGCTGGGCGTTCATGACCAGCGAGATCGAGGCGCCGAGATCGGCGGCGATGCGCACCACCTCGGCCAGATCCTCGTAGCGGCCGAGATTGCCGAAGGCCCGGCGATTGACGCCGGAGCTGCGAAAACGCTCGGTCCAATCCGCCGGCACGATGCCGCAGTAAAGCTCGTCGGCGCCGGCCCGGATCATCGGCGCGGTTTCCTCGACCCGGCTAATGGGGGCGACGATTTTCATGCCAATCTCCGCTCAGAACCAGACGATCGACCCATCCCGCCGCCATGGCTTCGGCCACCGTCGCCCGCATGGGGGCGGAGTGGCGGTAGAACTGGGTATTGCCGCGCTGAAAGCCGGGCAGGTCGGCCGCGCCGGTATCCGGCCGCGACAACCCGCTCCCATAGATCAGGCATTCGCGCCGGCAGTCCTGGCCGGCGGTGAACTTGGCCGGGGAGGGCTGGGCCAGCGAGCCGATGCGGCAGCTCCGGCCCTTGACTGAAAAGCCGTAGGGCGCATGCACCGAGACCTTGACGGTGGGGAAGCGGAAATCGCGCGGCTCGGCGAAGGGCGGCACATCCATCTCCACCCGCCCGGCCCCCAGGCGTTCCAGCAGGGCGCTGAACGGGGCGGAATGAAGGCCATGGGGATAAAGCCGCGCCCATTCCGGGGATGGCAGGCGCGGATCCTTGATCATCTTGCACAACAGGCGTCCCGCCACCGCGATCAGATCGGGCCGGGTCCGGCGCAGCAGGCGCAGGGTTCCCCAATCATTGGCCACCACCTCGGCGGCCGCCGGCAACAGCGCCAGCAGGGGGGAAAGGCGGGCCAGTCCGGCATCGGACAGGATCGGCGTCACCAGGGCGAGGCCCAGTCCGGCGGCGCCGCAGCGGTCGAGGGCATGGCGCAATTGGCCGGCGCCGGGCAGCAGGGTCTCGCAGAATTCCGATCCCAGATGGACGCGGTCGATGGCGGCGTCGCCGAGGCCCGGCGGCACCTCCGGCCAACCGAGGGCGTCGGCGCAGGCCGCCACCTCCGGGGCACCGCCGGCCAGCAGGAGGTCGAGGGATCGGGATTCGACCAGGCCCAAGGCGATGGCGGTGGCGATGGCGGTCATGGGCGGCCCTCCAGATGCTCGCGTTGAGGGCCGCGATGGGCGGCGGCGGCGGCCAGGCGCCGCAGCATCTCGCCGTTGTCCAGTCCGGGCTCGGCCGCCAGCAGCCGGGACAGCGCCGCGGTGACCCGGGCGGCGGCCACGCTGGCGCCGCTGGCCCGGTCATGGGCGGCCAGCCGGGGATTGGCGCCGAAATCAGCCCGGTCGCCGTCCAGGGCGGAGATTTCGTCATGGCGGCAGCGGCCATCGCCGGTGGCCCGGACCATGCCGGGATAGGCGGCGGGAAAAACCCGTGGCCCCATGGCGGGGGTGGCGGCCACCAGCAGCACGCCGGCCCGGACCGCCGCGGCGCAGGCCTCGGCCAGCACGGCGCGATCCTGGGTGAGGCCGAAGCTCAGATTGATCAGGCGGGCGCCCTCGGCCACCAGCCAGCGGATGCCCGCCGCCGCCGCCGCCGGGCTGGCGACGCCGCGCCGGTCGAACACCTGTGCATTGAGGAAAAGTGGTGCTTGGGGCTGCCGCTCGGCGATGACCGAGGCCAGGGCGGTGCCATGGCCGATCAGGTCGGGTTCCGTCGCGGTTTCGACCACCGCGCCATCGCCGTCCAGGGCGAAGCGCCGGGCCAGCAGGGCCTGGCCCCCAGGCAGGCCGTTGTCCAGCAGGCCGCTGTCCAGCAGGCCGATGATCGGCGCCGGATTCATGCCGCCGGCTCCCAGCGGCGGCGGGCAAGGCCGGTGGCGCTCAGTTCCAGCACCAGGTCGGAGCCCGCCAGGGCGTCGGGGTGGTGGGACACGACGATGCGGGTGCGGCCGGCGAACAGGCCATCGACCATTTTGCACAGGCGCTGCCCGGCGGCGCGATCCACCGCCGAGACCGCCTCGTCGAGGATCAGCACCAGCGGATTCTGCACCAGCGCCCTGGCCAGGGCCAGCCGCTGGCGTTCGCCGCCCGACAGGGTGGCGCCACGTTCGCCGATCATGGTGTCGAGGCCGAGATGGGCGATCTCGGCCCGCTCCGCCGCCGTGGCGATCGCATGATCCGGAGCGTCGGGAGCGGCGAAACGGATATTGTCGGCGACGGTGCCGGCGACCAGGGGGCTGTCCTGGGCCACCACCGCGATGCGGCGGCGCAGGTCGTGCAGGTCCAGCCGCCGCAGATCGATGCCGTCCAGGGTGATGACCCCGGCCTGGGGGTCGTAGTGACGGTGGAGCAGGTCGATCAGGGTGGTCTTGCCGATGCCCGAGGCGCCGATGATGGCGACCTTGGCTCCCGCCGGGATATGGGCGCTGAGACCGTTCAGCACCGGCGGTCCGCCGCCATAGGCGAAGCCGACCTGTTCCAGGCGGATCCGGCCGGCGGCTTCCGGCGGCAACGGCAGCGGCTGGGCGGGATTGTCCACCGCCGGCGGTTCATCCAGGATTTCGGCCACCCGCGCCAGGCTGACGCGGGCGCGGCGTTGCGCCAGCATCAGCCCGGTCAGGGTGGCGGCGGGGCCGCTGGCCTTGCCGAGATAGATGGTGAAGGCGACCAGCCCGCCGACGCTGAGTCCGCCATGGCCGACCATGGTCCCGCCCATCACGAACACCGCCGCCACCGCGACCCCGCCCAGCAGGCCGGGGAGGCCGCCCGCCATCATGGCGAACAGTTCGGCCCGCCGGAGATCGCCCAGATAGCTGCGGTTGAGGGCGGCCATACGGGCCTGTTCGCGGGCCTCGGCCCCCACCGACTGGATCAGCTTGGTGGTCAGCAGGCTTTCCACCAGGAAGCGGGACAGCTCGCCGCTGGCTTGCCGCAGGCTGCGGGTCAGGGCCTCCAGGCGGGGGCGGCAACGCGCGGTCAGCAGCACCTGCAGGGGAAGGACCAGCAAAGCGGGCAGCATCAGGACCGGCGACAGGGTGAACATCACCGCCAGGGTCCCGGCCAGCATCAGCGCCGCATTGACGGCGGCCAGCACCCCGTCGATGGCGAAGCGCTGGATTTCCGCCACGTCGCCGTCCAGGCGCGACAGGATGTCGCCGGTGCCCCGGCGGGCGGTGAAGGTGGGCGGCAGGCGCTGGATATGGCCGAACACCGTCTCGCGCAGGCGGAACAGGACCTCTCCCGACAGGGTCAGGTAATGCCAGCGGTTCAGCGCCCCCAGGGCGAAGGACAGTAGCGCCGCCCCCAGCAATTGGGCGCAGAGCAGTACCACCAGATCCATCCGCCCGCCGATCAGGCCGTCGTCGATCAGCCGCTTGGTCAGCCAGGGCTGCACCAGGGTCAGGGCCGACGCCGCCAGCGACAGGACGAGCACCAGGACGAGGCGGCCGCGATGGCGGCCTACCAGGGCGAAGAGAGGGGAGAATCCGTGTCCGCCGCCGGTCATGTCATCCCTCCCTAACGTTGGACCATCCGGATCCAGGAGCCAGCCATGTCGTTGCCGCCGGGCAGGTCGATCTGGCCGATGCGTTCCAGGGTTTCGCTGGAGTAGATGCCGATATCGCCCATGGTGCCGGCGGTGTAGACCTCCTTGCCGTCACCGGAAATGTTCAGGCAGTAATTGGTGTGGGGCAAGGTCACCCGCTTGATCAGGCGGTTGCTCTCGATATCGGTCTTGGTCAGGGTGTTGTAGATGGAGAACGCCTCGTTGCGCCGCACCGGATTGACCACCGACGAGAACATGATGGCGCTGGTATCCTCGAACTCGGACATGGTGAATTTGCCGGTGGCGAGGTCGAGCACCAGCATGCCGGTCCGCGCCGCGGCGGGGTCCTTGGGGTCGGCGCCGGCACGGGTGGTGTAATAGGGATTGGCGAAAATGCCGGCCTGTTCATACTGGATCCACACCCCGAACAGGTCGGGCGGGGCCTGATCCGGGCGGTCCCAGTTCAGCACCTTGTCGACCTTGAGGACCTTGCCGTCGGCGGGGTCGAGGGTCAGCACGTCCCATCCGACGGCGTAGAGCCGCTTGCCGTCGGGCGAGATCAGCAGATTGGTGGTCCGGCGCGGCACCGGCAGAACCCGCCGCGGCGTGGCCTTCAGCCCGGCATCGGTGCCATAGACGGCGATGCCCACATCCTTGACCTCGTATTCGCCCTGGCCGAGGCGGACGGGGGATTGCATGACGAACAGTTCCTTGCCGTCCGGGCTGATCTCCAGCCCGAACATGTTGCGGACCCGCAGGTCGTCATGGCTGAAATCGGCGTGAAACACCTCCTGGCCGCTGTCCAGGTCGATGCCGATCAGGCTGCCCCAGTGGTTGGTCACCACATAGGCGATCTTGCCGTCGGGCGAGGTGACGATGCCCAGCGGCGAACCGTCGCCGGCAAGGGCATAGCTGCGCTCCACCTTGCGGGCGGCGGCATCCACCAGCACCAGGGTATTGGGCTTGACGGAGGTCAGGATGAATTCCTTGGCCGAGGCGGTGGCGGGCAGCGCCAGAACGCACAGGCAAACCAGGGCCGCGGCGAGGGACTTGCTCTTCATGGCGGTTTCCACTCCGTTACTTCTTGCGGAACACGGGCTGCAGATTGCGCCAGTCGCGGTTCCCCGACGGGCTGTCGGCATTCCAGTTCGGGCTGGTATTGATGGTGTCGGGGATCTGGGCCGGCCACCAGCACGGGTCGGAACAGCCGTAGAGATCGGCCTCGACCGGCTGGCAGAGGGCGGCGATGCCGCCGAACGGATCGACCTCCCAGCCGGGATCGAAGGTGGAGGTGCAGCCGTTGACCACCTGCATGACGCGGGCTTCCTCGACCTTGCCCTCCTCGGCCAGCCGATCCAAGTGCTCGGCTTTCCTGTTGATGGGCTTAAGATGCTTCATGTGGTGCTCCCTCGCGATCCCGAACGGCGGGTCATGATGGTTGGGGTCTTCGCCATGATCTCGGCGTAGATGGCGATGCCCAGGTCGATCCATTCGCGCATCAGTTCGCAGTAATGGTCGGTGGGCCGCAGCGGGTCGCCATGGCGGCTGTAGGATTCGTGGTAGCAGCCGCCGGCGCAGAGATGGCGGGCGTGGCAGCCGCCGCAGAAGCCTTCCGCCCGCTGCCGCGCCTGGGTGACGAAGCGGCCGATGCCGTCGTGGTCGATGCCGGTGTCCACATGGCCGAACCGCATGATGCCGCTGCCGGCGAAGCGGTGGCACAGGGCGATGTCGCCGCCGGTTTCCACTGCCAGCAGGGCGACGCCGGCGCCACAGGGGATCAGCTTGGAGCTGCCTTCGTGCAGCGCCGTCATCATCTGGCCTATATTGGAAAAGCCGGTGTCGCGTCCCGCCAGCGCGCCGTCGCGCCACGCCAGCGCCAGCGTCCTGAGGCCGTCGAACACCAGCCGGGTCTCGCCGTCGTCCAGGCCGAAGCCGGCGGGCATGCCGGCGGTGACCGGGGCGAATCCCACTTCGGCGAAGCCGATTTCGTCCTTGAGGTGGCGATGGATCTCCACCAGATCGGCGGCACCCTTGGCCAGGGTCACCCGTGCTCCGATGGGCCGGTCCCGATAGCGGTGGAGCAGGCGCCGCGCCTTGTCCGCCACCACGGCATGGGTGCCCCGGCCGCCGCGGGTACGGCGATTGCGGTCGTGGATCGCCGCCGGGCCGTCCATGCTGACGGTAATGGCGAAGCGATGCCCGGCCAGGGTCTCGATGGTGGCGTCGTCCAGCAAGGTGGCGTTGGTGGTGAGCGAGAAGTCGAAGCTCTTGCCGGTTTCCTCGCCCCGCGCCTCGGCATAGGCCACGACCCGGCGGATCAGCGGCAGGGCGGTCAGGGGTTCGCCGCCGAAGAAGGTGAGATTGACCCGGGGCCGGCGCCCCGATTTGGCGATCAGCAGATCCACGGCGCGGCAGGCATGCTCGAACGACAGCAATCGGGCATTGGCCGGCCGGCTGAGATCCTCCTTGTAGCAATAGGTGCAGGCTAGGTTGCAGCCGGTGGTCAGGGTCAGCACCAGGGTGGTCAGGCCATCCTCGGGCATGGCCGGCGGCTCGCGGTGCGGCGGATTGGCGCCGAGGCGGCGGATCACCCCCAGGGCGGCGAGATCCTCCAGCGCCCCGGTCAGGGCCGGCCGGGCAAAGCGGGGTTCCAGGCTGGCGGTGACGCCGTCCCAGCTCACGGCGTCGGCCAGGGAGAACTGATCCATCACCGCCGCCGCCACCTCGTCCAGTTCGAACAGGCTGGTGGTCGGCACATGGAACAGCACCCGCTTGCCGTCGATCCGATAGTCCCGGGTTAAATCACGGGGAAGGCACCAGGTCATGATGATTCCTAACGGATCAGAGCGTCGTTCCAGCGTTGCGGCGACACGATGAGATGGGCCGTCCCCGCCATGGTGCCGGCGCCGTCCGCCACCTCGGCCTTGATCAGCAGATTGGCGACGTTGTTGCCGCCGCCCCGCTTGGGATTGGGGCCGGCCTCGGCCGGGGTGAACAATCCGGTGGCCGACAGCACCCCCCCGAAAACGGCGTCCTGATCGTGTTCGGCGGTGGCGTCGAAGCCGAGGCTCGACCATTTCGCCGGCATGGCGCCGATGCGCAATTCGCCACTGTAGCCGACCGCCTCGAACTGGGCCAAGGCCGGCGGCAACGGACCGCCATTGCCGCCGGTCCGGGCCAGCATGGTGGGCGGTTCCACCCGGATCGCGGTGAGGCTGTCATAGACCGCCAGCCGGCCCGGCGCCTTGGCGGTTCCCACCGTGACGGCGCGGCGGCCCGGCTTGGCCCCCGGTGCCGCCGAGGCGATGACGGTGACGGTATCGGCGGTGGCCGACACCACCTGGCGGATCCGCACGCCGGCCCCCAGCGACACCGCTCCGCCGAGGCCGCTGCCGGTGATGGTGACGCGCCGGGTTTCCCCGACCTTGAGGGCGGCGGGCGACACCGCCGCGATGGCGTTGCTGCCGCGCACCGCCACCATGTCGCCGCCCAATCCGTCCTGGCCATCGACGAACCAGCGGCCTTCGAGGCGGTCGCCATTGGCGGAGAGCTGCAGAACCTCGCTGATCCGCTCGTCGCCGAGGGCGACGGCGCCGCGCCATTCATAGCCGGTATAGAGCACCGCGCCGCCGCTGGCCTGCTGGGTGGCGCCATCCTCCCAGGTCAGGCGGTAGGCGAGGCCATAGCGATCAGCGCCGGCGGCATGGCTGACGGTCAGGGTTCCGCGATAGTCGCCCCGGCCGGGGCGGTGGCCGGCGACCTGCCAGGTGCCGGCGAGGTCGGCGGGGCGATGCCGGCGCCACTTGGTCCAGGCCGCCGAGTCCAGCGGCCATTTGGCCGCCAGCCTGGCCGGCAGCGCCCCCGAGGCCAGTTCCCACCATTTGCGGTCCCGCGATCCCGCCTGGTATTCCAGGGTCGGCCACTGCCCGAGATGCATGTTGACCAGCCGGCGCCATTCCGCCTCGGGACGGCGCTGCAGGGCGGGGCGGGCATAGGAATGACAGCGGGCGCACATGGTTGCCAGATCGGCGTCGTCCGGGGTTTCCACCTGGGTTCGCCGTTCCAGGGCGTAGCGGAACGGCGCCGCTTCCTCGGGCGCCAGCCCGGCGGCATCGGCGAGGTACTTGACCAGACTCGCTTCCTCGGCCTCGGCCAGTTCGACGCCATGCCACTTCTGCATGCGCTCGATGGTCATGGACCAGCCTTCGGGGGTCTTGCGCTGGTCCTGGATGCGAAACAGCCCGCCGCCCGGGGTGTGGGCGTGGCAGACGGAACATTTGGCGTCGAGCAAAACGGAGGCGTCGGGCAATTCCGGGCCGGACGGATCGGCGGCGGCAGCCCGGGCGGCCGGCGTCATTCCGGTCACGACCAGTGTGGCGGCCGCTGCCAGCCATAACCCCAAGGACATGCGCTTCATACTCGATCTCCGGGAACGTGCGGCGCGGATGGGAGCAATGCCGCAACAGCAACCGCCCCATGCAATGATGGATGTTGACTTTACATCAACAGACGGCCCGGAACGCGATAACCAATTGGGGTTATGGGCGGAGGGCACCAAAGGCAGCTCCCCCTCAACTCCACCCCGGCCTGTCGCGGGTGGGGCTGCTGAAGATGATGATGCGGCTGGGATTGCGGTAGGTCGCATTCGCTCTTGCCATTGGTAGGGATGAAATGTGTCCATGGACTGTCGCAGTGGATGTGATATCTTGCCGCGCCTCGGTTGCTCTAAGCTGAGGCGGAGCAGCTAATCATGGGGGTCGTAATGGATGCGGTTCGGAGGGAGGGCGCGACCAGCTTCGCCGCCTATTTGGCAAGGTTTTATGTGGCAAAGAAGGGCTATGCCATCGGCACCGTGCCGGAGGCGGCCGGGCTTGCCGATTCATGCGACACCATCCTGACCTGTACAGATGGCTATGCTCTCAAGATCGTCTGCATCATCGATCGCGAGACCAATCCCGATCGGCGCTTCGAGGTACCGCGCAGCCACATCGAGTTGATCGGTGAGCAATGTCTCCAGTATACCGGCAAGGTCAACGGGGCGACGATGCCTGTGGATATCCGGGTGATTGAAATCGGCGGTGGGGTCCTGAGCCAGACCGACCGGGATCGTCTGAGCGCGCTAAAGGGGCGCGGGCTCTACGCCAAGGTCCAGATATCGGGATGGCACCTGGATCCCTCGATCTCATCGTTGTGGACCAATGCCCGTTTCGGCGGACTTCTCTCGGGGGCAACGGGCCTGCGTAAGCTGATGCGGATGCCTCGTGCCCCGGAGGAGGAGCTTCAGCCGGTGAGTATGGCCTTGCCGCCGCCGGTCACGCCCTGGACTACCTACGCCCTGCTGGCGATCCTGGCGGGGGTCTTCGTGGCGGAACAGCTCTTCGGCATCGGCCCTGCTACCGGCCCGCTGAAGCCCACCATCATGACCCTGGTGGCCATGGGCGGGGAGAATTCCAATCTGGTGGTCAAGGCGGGTGAATGGCACCGAGTCCTCTCCGCCCCGCTGTTGCACGGCGATGCTATCCATCTGCTGATGAACGGGGTCGCCCTCTACCTGGGCGGCAGCGTTCTGGAACGCCTGATCGGCCGAGCTTGGTTCGCCGCTTTGTTCGTCATGGGGGCCATCGGTGGCTCGCTGATGTCGCTGGCGATCAATCCGCCCAACGTGATTTCCGTGGGCGCGTCAGGGGCGATCATGGCCCTGCTGGCAGCCGCCTCCATCTGCAGCTATCGCATGCCGCTGGGGCCAGAGCGCACCACAATCCAGATGAATCTGGCGCGGATGCTGGTTCCGGCTCTGATTCCCCTGGCCAGTTCGGCCCATGGCCAGCAGGTGGATTTCGCCGCCCATTTCGGAGGTGCCCTGACCGGAGGGCTGGTGGGATTGGGCCTGTGGCGCTTCTGGCCCGCCTCCCATCCGCTTCCCCGGTTCGGCCGCATCGCGGCGGCCGTGGCCGTTGCGGGTCTTTGCGCCTTCTCCTTTTCCTTCACTCTGGTCGCTCGCAGTCATCATGCCTATGCCTTGGGGTCGCAATTGATTCCATCGGATCAGCTTCCGAAGACCGTGGCCGACGAAAGAGCGCAGGCCAAAGGGCTGGTTGCCCGCTATCCCCACGATCCCCGCGCTCATATGGTGCTGGCCGGTGCCTATATCGAGGCCAAGGACTACAAGCTGGCGGAGCAGGAACTGCGGATGGGATTGGACGAAAGCGACATCCTCAAGACCATGTTCGCCCCCGAACTGGAGTGGCAGTTGCGTGCGACGCTGGCCCAACTGATCGCCAATCGGGGCGATGCTTCCGAAGCCAAGGCAGTCGCTCAGCCCGTCTGCGTCGCCCAAAAGGCCAGTCCGATGAAAGAGGCGTTGGAGAAGGTCCGCCTCTGTGAATAGGGAAGAGGGAAGGAGCGGTAGGGTGGAAATCGGGATACCGGAGAAAATCCCCATAATCGGAAAATGATCGCCTGGACCCAACACCAACGCGTCATGCGCCGGCCTATTTCATCTTGAACGCCATCATGGTCGCCTGGGCCCGGCTGGAGACCCCCAGTTTGCGCAGGATGGCGGAGATGTGGATCTTGACGGTTTCCTGGCTGATGCTCAGTTCGTAGGCGATCTGCTTGTTGGATTTGGCGTCGCCCAGCAATCGCAGCACGGTCAATTGCCGGGGGGTCAACAGTTCCAGCCCATCGGAGGGAGTGGCGGGATTGGCCGCCGCCGCGCCGCCGACCGTCTGGGGAAAATGGGTGTCGCCGGCCAGAATGCGCGACAGGGCGGCATGCATGGTCTCGACCTTGCTGCTCTTGGTGATGTAGCCGCTGATGCCCAGGCGAACCGCGCGCTGGACCAGTTCCGGGTCTTCGGCGGCGGAGACCACGACGATGGGGGTGGTGGGGACCAGACTGCGGATGGTCATGACTCCGGCCAGGCCGCCGGCCCCCGGCAGGCCCAGATCCAGCAGGACCAGATCGAAGGACGGATCGTCGGCCAGGACCGAGGTGGCCTGTTCCAGCGAATCCGCCTGGACGGAAACCGCATCCTCCTCGACCCGCGACAGGGCGAAGGCCAGGGCCTCGCGGAACAGGGGATGGTCATCGACGATCAAGGCGCGCACCGAAGGATACCCTTTTCCTACCAATTCCAGTGAAAATGGCCGGGTTCAACAGCCAATATAAAATGCTGCAGCGCAGTATTGCGGGGGAAGTCGCGGTTACGGTGCTAGCATAGCAGCCTTGCGTCCCGAATAACCACATTTGGTTATATCGATTCTTCCGGGGTTCTTGGTATCAAGGTATGGCTTGGAGAAAGAGCGGCCCCGCACAAAAATGGCCCCGTTCCGAGCGCACCGGCATCACGGCCGGCGCAGGGCAGGTCTGGAACGTTACGGCGACACAGCCGAAAGACATCAAAGATTACAGCCGCATTGGTATTGATGCGCAGTGGGTGAGTTTTGCCAATTTACATCCGTATTGGTATATTTGTTTGTGGTCATTACATCGTGGTTTTGGATCTCCACGGGACGGTTTGGAAAAGATCGGCCGGTGATCCGCGAGTGGTCCGATCCATCTGAAATGTGCGGTGTCCCGCTCACTTCAGATGGTGAATCGGCCCACGATTTGAATACGTTGGTGCCTGATCCATTTAAAATGAGACCCGTCATTTTAAATGGATCAGGTCACGAGGGCAAACGGGAGGATGTTCGATGAAGTTGTCCAGGATTTCCCTGTCGGGGGTCGTTGTTGCGAGCATGTGGGCCGGGACCGCGCTGGCGGCGGATGCCATCCCCGAGTTTTCGGGGCCGGCGCTGCCCGAGGCCGGGTGGAGCTATGGACAGGTCCGCGGCGACGCCTGGAAACACAAGGGCGAAAAGCCGCTGTTTTCCATTACCGCCGCCAATCTCGATCAGTATGCCGGCAAGTTGACGCCCGGCCAGGTGGCCCTGTTCAAGCAGAAGCCCGACTACCGCATGGATGTCTATCCGACCCATCGCGATTGCGGTTATCCCGACTGGATCCAGGCCAATACCAAGCAGAACGCCGGCACCGCCAAGCTGGACCCTTCCGGCAACTTCATCGAAAGCGCCGTCCTTCCCGGCATTCCGTTCCCCAATCCCGCCAACGGCGCTCAGGTCCTGTGGAACTATCAACTGCGCTATCGCGGCGTCGGCACCGAGTGGCCCAAGACCACCACGGCGGTCTCGCCGCGTCCCGGCAGCACGGAATGGATCGCCACCACCGGGCCGCAGCATACCTTCTTCCCCTGGGGCAAGAAGGGCCAGAACGCGCCCGACCAGACCGGCGGCCTCCATTACGGCATTTTCTTCGCCTATGCCGAACCGCCGGCCCTGGCGGGCCAGGGGATCGTCCAGCGCTATTCCCTCAAGCAGGCTTCGGCCGAGACCTACTACTACTTCCCCGGCCAGCGCCGGGTCCGCCGGATGCCGACCTATATGTACGATGCGCCGCAGATCGGCTTCGAGAACAACTACGCCCTCGACGAGCCCTGGCTGTTCAACGGCCCCATCGATCGCTTCGACTGGAAGATCGTCGGCAAGAAGGAGCTGTATGTCCCGTACCACAGCTTCGACATCTACAATTTCAAGACCCCGTTCAAGGATGTGGCCGAGGACAAATACATCAACCCCGACCATCGGCGCTATGAACTGCACCGGGTGATCGAGGTGGAGGGAACCGTCAAATCCGATGTCCGCCACGTCGCGCCCAAGAAGGTGATCTATTTCGACGAGGATACCTTCCTGGCCCTGGCCGGCGAGGATTACGACGCCCAGGGGCGGTTGTGGAAGGTGCGCGAGGGCTATTCCATCCCGGTGTGGGAATTGGGGGGGGCGTGCGACGTGGAGGCCTTCGCCCAATACGATCTGGTGAATGGCCGCTATGTGTTCGATCAGGCCGGTCTGGGGGCGCCGAAAGACATGCGGTGGTTGCCCGAGGCTGGCGACGACACCCGCTTCACCGACGGGTTCTTCTCGTCCGAGACGCTGCGCTCGGTCAGCGAACGGTAGCGTTTTCAACTGAAACCCGGCCGACCGGCGCGCCTCGCGGGCGCCGGCACGGTGGGACTTCGTCAAAAGATCGCCCGCCCGTCAGGAGCGGCGGTATGAATTCCAGGGGGGATAGCCATGGCTTCTTTGCGTAAAACCTTGATGCGCACGACCGGTATCGCCGTCGGAGTCGCGGGCGGTCTGGCCGTCCTTTCCGGCCCGGCCCGGGCCGTCGACTACGATGTGGGCGGCGTCCATGCCTCCTGGGACACCCAACTGACCGCCGGCATCGGCATCCGCACCGAGAATCCCTCCTGCGGACTGACCGGCGCCAGCGACGCCGGCGGCAACGGCTCGTCGGGCTGCGGCGCCAGCGCCAATGCGGCGCAGTGGGGCAACGGCCAGAGCGGCAACCTCAATTACAAGCAATGGCAACCCTTTACCGCCTATCTCAAGGGCACCACCGAACTGCTCCTTACCGGCTATGACGGCTACAAGTTTCTTGGCCGCGGCACCGCCTTCTTCGATCCCGCCGCCCATTTCACCCAGTATGACAGCCTGACCGACCCGGCGCGGAAGAAGATCAGCAATGATGCCCAACTCCTCGACCTATGGGTCAGCAAGGATTACGACATCGACAAGGAACACGGCCATGTCCGCTTCGGCAATCAGGTGCTGAACTGGGGCGAAAGCATCTGGGCCGCCGGCGGCATCAACGCCACCAATGCCCTGGACCTGCAGAAGCTGTCCATTCCGGGCACCCAGTTGAAGGAGGCGGTGATCCCGTCTCCCATGATCAGCTTCGCCCAGAACATCATGCCGGGGCTGAGCCTCGAGGCCTATTACCAGTTCTGGTGGAACCACGACCGTTTCCCGCCGGTGGGCACCTACTGGTCGGTCAGCAATAATCTCGGCGCCGGCGCCGGCCCGATCTACCTCAATGGCAACAACGCCAATCTGGCGGTGCCGCCCGGAACGCCTGGTGCCACGGTGGTTCAGATGGGAGCCGACATGCAGCCGAGCAATCAGGGGCAGTTCGGCCTGAATCTGCACGCCAAGCCCGCCGGCACCCAGATGGATCTCGGTCTCTATTTCCTGAACTATCATGACAAGATGCCGGTCCTCGACAACAACATCAATGGAACGGTGTCGCCCAAATATCTGGAAAATCGCCAGCTCTACGGCGTCAGCGCCAATTTCCCGGTGAGCGACTGGGCGGTCGGGTCCGAGGTCTCCTACCGTCCGCGTGACGCCGTCGCCCTGACCGGCTGTTTCGCCCCCGCCAGTCCCATGGATGCCCAAAACTCCCCCCAGAACATCAATTGCCATCAGTGGAAGGAGATGCAGAAGTTCCAGACCGATGTGACCGGATTGCTGGCCATGACCCCCAGCGACTATCCGTTCCTCGAAAAGATCGGTTCCGATGGCGGGGCGTTGACCATGGAGGCGACCTGGATCAGCTATCCGGGGGTGAACGACCATAGGCTGGTCAGCTCGACCGTCAACGGCCAGAAGGTGGTCCAGGGTTACCAGGCCGGCTATTATCCGTGGCTGAACAACAACTCCAATACCGGCTACACCATCACCGGCAGCAAGGGCACCGCCAATTCGGTCGGCACGACCATCGATTACAACATCACCTATGACGGCAGTGTGATTCCGGGCTGGCAGGTGACGCCGGGCACCACCTTCACCTATGCCATCTATGGCAATACGCCGAATTTCCAGGCCAATTACCTGCAGGGTGCCAAGACCCTGAATTTCTACGTCAACTTCACCGAGAACCCGGCCATCTGGCAGGGCGCCATCAACTTCAGCCATTTCTTCGGCGGCGGGGTGCTCAGCCAGCCGCTGGGCGACCGCGACTTCATCGGCGCCTATGTGACGCGGAATTTTTAGAGCGCGATGACAACAGGTTGAGGCAGCGAGGCCTCACCCTGTTGTCTGAATCGCTCTCTTATGTATTGACGAAAGACGGATTCAGCTTTTCGGGCTAGGGATCCAGTGCAATGGGGCGGGCCGCTGCCAGGCGGCCCGCCGAAAGAGAGTGGGAGCCGGCTATGAGTTTGGATCGCCTTGTCGCGAAACTTGAGGATCTGTTCTTCCGCAACCGGAGGCCGGTGCTCATGACCCTGACCGGCTTCACGCTGGTGATGGCGGTCTTCGCGGTCCAATTGCGCATGGAAGCCGGCTTCGAGAAGCAGATTCCGGTGGGGCACGAATACACCAACACCTTCGAGACGTATAAGGCGGACCTGTTCGGCGCCAACCGCATCACCGTGGTGGTGAAGGCCCGCCAGGGCAAATCCATCTGGAGCGTGGACGGGCTGTCGCGCCTTTACAAGGTGACCCAGGCCGTCAGCTTCCTGCCCAACGTCGACAAGCTGGGGGTCCAGTCGCTGTGGACGCCCAACTGCTTCGTCAACGAGATCACCGAGGAGGGATTCCGGGCCGATCCGGTCATCCCCGGTACCGTCACCCCGGCCGCCCTCACGCCCGACGTGATCGCCGGCATCCGCGCCTCGACGGTGGCCGGCGGCTATATCGGGACCATGGTGGCACGCGACGAAACCAGTGCCATGATCACCGCCGACCTCAACGAACGCAGCGCCGTGGGCGAACGCCTCGACTACATCGCCTTCAACCGCATTCTGGAGGAAAAGATCCGCAAGCCGTTCGAGGACGCGGATTTCGAGGTCGAGATCATCGGCTTTTCCAAGCAGATCGGCGATATCGCCGACGGCGCCTCGGGGGTGTTCCTGTTCTGCGGCATCGCCCTGGTCCTGACCGGTCTGGCGGTCTACTGGTACTGCCATTCGCTGCGCTTCACCATCCTGCCGATCATGTGCTCGCTGACCTCGCTGGTGTGGCAGTTCGGCACCCTGCGTCTGCTGGGGTTCGGCCTCGATCCGCTGGGGGTGCTGGTTCCTTTTCTGGTCTTCTCCATCGGCGTGTCGCACGGCGTCCAGCAGATCAACTACATCGTCAGGGAAATCTCGCAGGGCAAGACCTCCTACGCGGCGGCACGCGCCAGCTTCAGCGGGCTGCTGGTTCCGGGAACCCTGGCCCTGGTCACCGCCTTCGTCTCCTTCGTCACCCTGCTGCTGATTCCCATTCCCATGGTGCGCGAATTGGCGATCACCGCCTCCCTGGGCGTCGGCTACAAGATCGTCACCAATCTGATCATGCTTCCGGTCGCGGCGTCCTATTTCAACGTCACCAAGGACTATGCCGACCGCGCCCTGACCAAGCGCCAGGCCCGGTCGCGCTGGCTGCGGGTGCTGTCGCGGGTGGCCGAGCCCCGCAACGCCATCGTGACCACCGTCCTGATGTTGGCGGTGTTCGCCGTGGCGGTGTGGCAGAGCAGCGACCGGATCATCGGCACCATCCAGCCGGGCGCTCCGGAACTGCGCGCCGATTCGCGCTTCAACCGCGACGTGGTCGCCATCGCCGGCGACTACGACATGGGACTGGATTGGCTGTCGGTGGTGTTCGAGGCTCCGCCCAATTCCTGCGACACCCCGCGGGTCGGCCTCGCCCAGGACGAGTTCGTCGGAGCCATGCGGACGGTACCCGGAGTGGTCTCGGTCTCGTCCTATTCCGAGACGCTGCGCACCTATAACCAGGGCTATAACGAGGGCAATCCCAAGATGTTCGTGGTTCCCATCGACCCCACCAATTACGGCGCCCTCAGCGCCGAGATCGGACGGGTGCGCGGATACATGAACAAGGATTGCAGCATGACCGCCGTCCACTTCTATCTCACCGATCACAAGGCGACCACCATCACCTCGGTGATCGACGCGGTGAAGGATTACCGGACCAAGTTCCATGTGGACGGCCTCGCCATCCGCCTGGCCGCCGGGAATGCCGGCGTCCTGGCCGCCACCAACGACGAGGTGGAGAAGAGCGAACTGCCGATGATGCTCAACGTTTATGCCGCGATCCTGGTGCTGGTGTTCCTGGCCTATCGCGATATCCGGGCCATGATCGCCTGCTGCCTGCCGCTGACCGTGGCCACCTTCATCGGCTACTGGTTCATGAAGGAGCTGGAGATCGGACTGACCGTCGCCACCCTTCCGGTCATGGTGCTGGCGGTGGGCATCGGGGTCGACTACGCCTTCTACATCTACAACCGCCTGCAGCTGCATCTCGCCCATGGCCGGCCCATCGTCGAGGCCATGGAGCATTCCATCCAGGAGGTGGGCATCGCCACCATATTCACCGCCATCACCCTGGCGGCGGGGGTGGCGACCTGGAGCCTGTCGGCGCTGAAGTTCCAGGCCGATATGGGCAAGCTGCTGGCCTTCATGTTCATCATCAATCTGATCATGGCCATGACCGCGTTGCCGGCCCTGGCCGTGGTGCTGGAGCAGGTCTGGCCCCGCAAGCGGCCGGTCAAGCTCTCCACCGTCTTTGATCATTGAAGGGAGCAGGCGCCATGCGCTTCACGTTGCTGGCGGCCTTGGCCGTTGTTCTTTCCCTGGGCGAGCCGGTGCATGCGGCCGACCTGACGCCCGTTGCCGCCCGGCACTGGGATAATGCCGCCAGTGCCATGATGCTGGCGGCGGCCCGCGCCGGCTCGCGGCTCGTCACCGTCGGCGAGCGCGGCATCGTCATGTTGTCCGACGACGAGGGCCAATCGTTCCGGCAGGCCAAGAGCGTTCCGATCGCGGCGGCGCTGACCGCCGTTACCTTCACCGACGCCCATCACGGCTGGGCGGTCGGCCATTGGGGAGCCATTGTCGCCACCGAGGACGGCGGCGAGACCTGGCAACTGCAGCGCAGCGACAGCTCGGTCGATCAGCCGCTGTTCTCGGTGGCCTTCGTCAGCGAGACCGAGGGCTGGGCCGTCGGATTGTGGTCGCTGTTCCTCCACACCAGCGACGGCGGCAAGACCTGGAATGCGGTGAAGCTGCCGCCGCCGCCCGGTTCGAACAAGGCCGACCGCAACCTCACCCAGATCTTCTCGGACGGCAAGGGGAGGCTGTACGTCACCGCCGAATTGGGCAGCGTGCTGCGCTCGACCGATGGCGGCCAAAGCTGGAGCTATGGCGAGACCGGCTATAAGGGAACCCTGTGGGCCGGGATGGTCGCCGATAACGGCGCGATCATCGTCGGGGGCCTGACCGGCAAACTGTTCCGTAGCACCGACGGCGGCACCACTTGGAGCCGCGTCCCCTCGGAATGGACGGAGTCCGTCACCGCCCTGACCGAGGTCAACGGGGTGGTGGTGGGAAGCGCGCTGTCGGGGGCCGTCATCTACGGGGTGCCGGATGCCACCGTCTTCAAGGCGCGGGTCCAGCCCGACAAGCGCGACATCACCTCGGTCATCGGGACGCCATCGGGCCGGCTGCTCCTGACCACCATGCAAGGAACGATTCTGGCCGATGCGCCGTCTCCGTAATTTCCAGGTCCGTCATTTCCGCCACAGAAGCTGCAAGGATGCCAATCATGACCCCTATCCCTCCGTTCGACTCGCTGTGCCCGGCCAATAAGGAATTCCTGGCCAGGCCCCTTGGACTGCTGATCGACGGCAAGATGGCGGCCGCGCAATCGGGCAAGACCTTCGCGGTGTTCGATCCGGGGTCGGGCGGCGAGATCGCCCAGGTCGCCGAGGGTGACGCCGCCGATATCGATCTGGCGGTCAAGGCGGCGCGGCGCGCCTTCCAGGACAAGGCGTGGTCGGGCATGAAGGCCCATGCCCGCGAACGGCTGATGCATCGCCTGGCCGATCTGATCGAGGCCCATGCCGACGAGTTGGCCGAGCTGGAATCCCTCGACCAGGGCAAGCCGGTGGGCATGGCCCGCCATGTGGATGTCGCCGGCACGGTGGACTATATCCGCTACATGGCCGGCTGGCCCAGCAAGCTGGAAGGCTCCACCATTCCGGTGTCGGTGCCCTATATGCCCAACCGGTTCTTCGCCTACACCTTGCGCGAGCCGGTGGGGGTGATCGGCTGCATCGTTCCGTGGAATTTCCCCCTGATGATGGCGGCCTGGAAGGTGGCTCCGGCCCTGGCGACCGGCTGCACCGTGGTGCTGAAGCCGGCCGAACAGACGCCGCTGACCGCGATCCGTTTCGGCCAGCTGGTGATGGAGGCCGGTTTCCCCGCCGGCATCGTCAACGTGGTGCCCGGGTTCGGCGCCACCGCCGGGGCGGCGCTGTCCGGCCATCCCGACGTGGACAAGATCACCTTCACCGGCTCCACCGAGGTCGGCCGCCACATCGTTCAGGCCGCCACCGGCAATCTCAAGAAGGTGACGCTGGAACTGGGCGGCAAGTCGCCGGTGATCATTTGCGATGATGCCGACCTGGACATCGCCATCGGCGGCGCCGCCATGGCGATCTTCTTCAACCAGGGTCAGGTCTGCACCGCCGGTTCGCGGTTGCTGGTGCATAAGCGGAACTTCGACAAGGTGGTCGAGGGCGTCGCCGCCATCGCCGCCAGCTTCAAGCTGGGCCACGGCCTCGACCCCGAGAGCCAACTGGGGCCGCTGGTATCCAAGGAGCAGATCGACCGGGTCAGCGGTTACGTCAAGTGCGGTCTGGCCGACGGCGCCAAGGCGGCGGCCGGCGGCCAGGTGCTGGACCGGGCCGGATATTTCATGCAGCCCACCGTCCTGGTCGATACCCGTCCCGGCATGAAGGTGGTGCAGGAGGAAATCTTCGGGCCGGTGGTGGTGGCCATGCCGTTTTCCGACATGGACGAGGTGGCGGCGGCGGCCAACAGTACCGAATTCGGCCTGGGCGCCAGCATCTGGACCCGCGACCTCAACAAGATGCATGCCCTCGCTCCGGCCATCAAATCGGGAACCGTGTGGGTCAATTGCCACAACGTGGTCGATGCCGCCATGCCGTTCGGCGGGTTCAAGCAATCGGGCTGGGGGCGCGAACACGGCAAGGCCGGGGTCGAGCTCTATACCGAGACCAAGTCGGTTTGCGTGATGCTGTAGCCGCCGTCTGAACCGGGACCGGCGCCTTAGATCGGGCCGGTCCCTCACGCCATCCCATCCGCTTCCTCTCCCGCCGTTCCGCGGGAGAACGGTGGCGCGCGCCTGGAGGCCCGGATGTTCGCCAATACCCGCATCGGAAGCCGCCTGACCGTCCTCGCCGCGGTCATGGTCGGGGTGATGATCCTGCTCGGCGGGATCGGGATCGTCGGCATGCGGTCGCTGGATGGCGGCCTGCAGACCCTTTACCAGGAGCGCGCCGTCACCCTGGGCCAGCTTTCCCATATCCTCGATACGCTGCAGGAATCCCAGGCCCGCATCGCCGACGCGGCGGCGGACGACAATCCCCAGGCGCGGCGCAGCCATCTGCAACAGGCGGTGGCCACCGACTCGGACATCGACGCCGAATGGCAGGATTACCACGAGATGCTGCGTCTGGCGGAAGAGAAGGAGCTGGCCGAGCAGTTCGCCCGTGAACTGGGGGCCTATCGGGACATCCGGGAGCGGATCGTGGCCGGCCTGGGCGATGACGGCCGGCTGGAAACCTCCGCCGGCCAGCAGGCGTTCCGCGCCGTGACGGATACGGCGCGGCGGCTGATCGACCTCCAGATCCGGGTCGGATTGGAGCAATACGAAGCCGCCACCGCCATCTACCGGCGCGGCCTGATCGGCTCCATCGCCCTGTGCGCGCTGGGGCTGGTCCTCGCCGGCGGTCTCGCCTGGCTGATCGGCAAATCCATCACCCGGCCGATCACCGTCATGGTCGGGGTCATGGACGATCTGGCCAACGGCAATGACGCGGTCGAGGTGTTCGGGACCGCCCGCCGCGACGAGATCGGCAACATGGCGCGGTCGGTGGAGGTCTTCAAATGCAACGCCGTCGAAAAGCGGCGCATCCAGTCGGAGCACGAACAGGCGGAACGGCGGAGCGAAGCCGATCGCAAGGCCGCCCTGGCGGAACTGGCCGATTCCTTCGAGGCCAATGTCGCCCATGTGGTGGATGGGGTTTCCGCCTCCGCCCACGCCATGGAAGGCAGCGCCCAGGCGCTGTCGGCGCTGGCCGATGACGTCAATGTCCAGCTCTCCGCCGTGGTCCGCGCCTCCCAGGACGCCGCCGGCAATGTTCAGGGCGTCGCATCCGCCACCGAGCAACTGTCACGTTCGGTGGCCGAGATCCGCCGGCAGGTTGGGGAAACCGCCTCGGTGGCGAAGATGGCGGTGAAGAGTGCGGCCCTGTCGCGCGACATCGTCGGCGATCTGGCCGATTCGGTGGGGCGGATCGGGGCGGTGGTCAGCCTGATCGACGCGGTGGCGGCCCAGACCAATCTGTTGGCCCTGAACGCCACCATCGAGGCGGCAAGAGCGGGCGAAGCCGGCAAAGGCTTCGCCGTGGTGGCGGGGGAGGTCAAGAATCTGGCGACCCAGACATCGCGCGCCACCAGCGAAATCGCCGGGCAAATCGCGTCGGTCCAGACCGAAACCGCCCGGGCGGTGGAAGCGATCAAGGATGTGGTCGCAACCATCGCCCAGATGGACGAGACCTCGAACCGGATCGCCGCCGCCGTTGCCGAGCAAAGCGCCGCGACCGGGGAAATCGCCGCCAATATCGAGGGAGCGGCCCGGGGGACCAGCGAAGTTTCCGCCCGGATCGCGACCGTGCTGGACGAGGTCCGCGACGTGGGGCAGAGCTCCGATGCCGTCCTGACCGCGTCTCGCTCGCTGACCGGGAATTCATCCAGGATGCGCCAGTCCGTCGGGGAGTTCCTGGCCCAGATCACCGGGCGCTGAAAGCAACCCGCGACAACCGCCTCTCCATATTGGGGGCACTCGCCTGAACTGCACCCTTTGCCTGAGACACTAGAATCAGGGACAGGTGATTGGCAGGAGCTACCGGAGAACCGGATGCCGGCTTGGCGACAGGATGGCGCAAAACCCTTGACATTATGCGGACGAGAATTATTATCAACCGCGTTCGATGTGTCATGAGGTCATTCATGAAGAAGAAATTCGTCTGGGAACAGCCCCCTATCGTCGCAAGTTGCTGGAGAACGTCGAATGAACGTTATGTCGGCCAAGTGGAGCGCATACATCCTGCGGGATCCGAAAATATAGTTCCTGAGACTGTTTTCAGATGGAGTGTTGTCGATACGTTTTATGACTCAGATGAGGCCAATCATTTTATGATGTGGGGCGGCTATGCGTCCACCCTTGGCGCGGCAAAGTCCGTCGTGGAAAGCAAAATAGACGGGCGATCGTGATGCCTCCGGATACTGGCGTCGATCATCGGGTCGTGATTCCATCCCAAGGATGACGTCATCGGGGTGCCCGGCCTGAACGGGCAAACAGGGTTCTGGGATATCGCACCTTCTGGAACACCGTCCGGGTCGGCCGGGGCAAATCAGCGCAATCGGAAGGCGATGGTGACGTCGAACGCGATTTGGCGGTCGGGAGCCCCGCCCTCGGGCGGCGGGGCGAACGGTGCCGCGCTTTCCACCGCCTGACGCGCCGCCTGGGTCAGATGGGCGGAAGCCTCGGCCAGATTGAGGATGTCGAGCAGCCGCCCATCCTTGGCCAGCAGGATGCGCAGGCGGACATCGCCTTCCTCGTGGCGGCGGATGGCTTGCGGTGGATAGACGCGGTGCTGGACGATGCTCTCGCGCAGATGGCCGACATAGGCGCCGAAGTCCGCCTCCTCCACCACCCTCCGGGCGGTTGCGGCCTCGACCGGAGTGGAATTGGCCGGGATGGACCCTGGCGGCGCGGCCGCCTCCGGCTTGGCCGGGTTCACCGCTTCCGGCGGTGCGGTCGGGGCGGCGGCGGTGTCGGAAGCGGCCGTGATCGGCGGCGGCGCCTTGGCGACCGGCGGGCGCGGCCTGACCGAAGGGGGGCGGGGAGAGGCGGGGACGGCAGGCTCCGCCATGGCCGTTGCGGCGGGGGGCGCTGATTCCATGACGATGTCCACCGTCAGCGGCGGCGCTTCTTCCGCCGGCGGCGATGCCATCCGGCCATTCAGCAGCATGGCGGCCACCGCCAGATGCAGCAGCACGGACAGGGCGGCGCCGCCATGACCCCGCGGGGTCAGGCGGGAAAGGGGTCTGTCATATCCGCAAGCCATGGCCAAGGCGGATGCCTCCAACGATCTCGCCGCAGCATGGCATGCCGGCGGCGGCCCTCGAAATGCGACTTTGGTCGCGAGCCGCGCGGCGGCAGTGGACCTATTGCCAATAGGCGGGCTCTATAATCGTCGCCAGGATTGTCGGGGTGCCAACAGGCCCTAGAGCGGGATGATTTCAAGTCGACTCATCCCGCGTCAGAGGCCGTTGAGGCCGAGGCCAAGCAAACCGGAGGTTTGCGCCCGGCGAGGGACATACAAAATGGTTAGAGCATGATGCGACCTGATCGCATCATGCTCTAGCCCGGATTTCTTGCGGATCTATCCAAGGTGTATCGATGCTGGTCCTGGTCGCTGATCGCCATCCGCTATTTCGTGAGGTTCTGCGCACTCTGATCGAGGAGGCGCTGCCGAGCGGCCGTTGCCTCGAAGCGGCGACCGTTGCCGATGTGCTCGACGTGCTGGCATCCGGCGACGGCGTGCGGCTGATGCTGATCGATCAATCCCTGGCCGATTCCGACGGCCTGGCCGGATTGCTCCGGCTTTCCATCGCCGCGCCGGACGTGCCGATCATCCTGTTCTCCATCGTCGAATCGCCATCGGCGGCGTTTCACACCCTGGTGTGCGGCGCCGCCGGCTTCATCTCCAAGTCGCTGAGCCGGGATGCCATGCTGCGGGCCATCGCGATGGTTCTGGATGGCGGCATCTATCCGCCGCTGGCGGGCGGCAAGGACCGGTCGCGGGCCGAAACCGGCGAGCGGATCGATACCCTGACGGTGCGTGAACGCATGGTGCTGGAGGCGCTGGTTCGGGGCTGCTCCAACAAGCAGATCGCCTTCGAACTGCAGGTCTCCGACACCACGGTCAAGGTCCACGTCTCCTCGGTGCTGCGCAAGATGCGGGTGCATTCGCGGACCCAGGCGGTGATCAAAACCAAGCGTCTGGGGGAGGACGACGCCCCGCCTCAGGGCGGCGGCGATTCCCCGCTGCGGAAATCCCTGGCCAGGTGAGAGATCAAGGCCCGCAGGCGGGCCGGCTGCACCGGCTTCGGCAGCATGGCGAGGCCTTGCTCCTTGAGGCTGGAGTGCAAGCCGGGAGTGCGGTCGCTGGTGACCACGAAGGCGGCCAGATCCGAACCGAAGCGGGCGCGCAATTCCTCGATCAGCATCAGGCCGTTGCTGCCGTCGCCCAGGTGATAATCGGCGACCACCACCCGTGGCGGTGATGGCTGGCCGCCCAGCCAGGCGCGCAGTTCGGCCTGGGAGCGGATGGGGGTGACCTTGCACTTCCAGGCACTCAGCAGGGCGGTGATGGCCTCCAGCCCGCTGGGGTCGTCGTCGATGGCAAGGACCGGCAAGCCGTCGAGGGCGTCGCGGTCGGCGGCCAAGATCGGAATCGGGCCGGGCGGCATCAGGGCGGTGGCCCGGTCGGCCATGGGAACCCGGACGGCGAAGCTGGAGCCGGCGCCCAGCCGCGAGCGGACCTCGAGCGGATGGTTCAGCAGCCGCGCAATGCGTTCGACGATGGCCAGTCCCAGCCCCATCCCCTTTTCCCGGCGGCGTCCCGGCAAGGCGATCTGCTGAAACTCCTGGAAGACATCGGCCATCTTCTCCTCGGGAATGCCGATGCCGCTGTCCCAGACACCGATGCTCAGCTGGCCGCGATGGTGGCGACAGCCCAGCAGGATGCCGCCTTTCTCGGTATAGCGGACCGCGTTGGAGAGGAAATTGCGCAGGATGCGGGCCAGCAGGCGGGGGTCGCTGCGGATCGCCGCCCGGCACGGCACCACGGTCAGTTCAAGGCCGGCATCGCGGGCCTGGGGCAGATATTCCTTGCGCAATTGCTCCAGCAGGGGGGCGACCTCGAAATCGACCATATCGACGGTCATCACCCCGGCGTCGAGCTTGGAGATGTCGAACAGCGCCCGCAGTAATCCGTCGATGGCCTCCAGGGCGTTGTCGATGCTGACGATCAGGTCGCGGTTGCCTTTGTCCATGCCGTCCTGTTCGGCCATGGCGGCGACGAACAGGCGGGCGGCGTTGAGCGGCTGGTGCAGATCGTGGCTGGCCGCCGCCAGGAACTTGGTCTTGGAGGCATTGGCCTGTTCGGCAACGATCTTGGCCTGGTGCAGCGCCTGATTGGCGGCGCTCAGTTCCGCCGTGCGTTGTTCCACCCGGCGCTCCAGGGATTCGTTGGCGATCTGCAGGTCGCGGGCCGCGTTTTTCAGGCGCTGTTCCGAATCGCGCAGCTTGAGATCGGCGAACTTGCGTTCGGTGATGTCGCTATAGGTGCTGACGAAGCCGCCATCGGGCATGCGGTTGCTGGCCACATCGACGATCCGCCCGCCGGACAGGTGGCGTTCGAAGGAGCGGGGCAGGTTGGTCAGGGCCGTCGCCAGCCGGTCGCTGACCTGTTTGGCGGGGTCGCCGGGGCCGTATTCGCCGCGCTCGGCATTGCAGCGCAGGGCTTCGGCGTAGTGGGTTCCCTCGCGCACCAGGCCCACGGGGAATTGGTGCAGGTCCATATAGCGCTGGTTCCAGGCGACGAGGCGCAGATGGTGGTTGAACACCGCCACCCCCTGGGACAGGCTTTCCAGGGTGGCTTGCAGCAGTTCGGAATTTTCCGCCAGTTCGCGCTGGCGCCGCTCCTCCTCCATCGCCTTGATGTCGCTGATGTCGGTATAGAGCGAGACGGTGCCGCCTTCGTCGGTCCGCCGCTCGTTGACCTGGACCCAGCGCCCGTCGGTCAGGCGGTAGATGAACGAACGGCCGGGATGGTGGTGGTAGGCGATGCGCTCGGCGGTCCAGGCCGCCTCGTTGCCGATGGCATCGCGGATGGCGCCGTTGGCCACCGCGTTGTGGATGACCTTGGCGAAGGGGGTGCCGACCTGGACATCCTGGCCCAGGATCGTGAGCAGACTCACGTAATTGCTGTTCCACAGCACCAGCCGGTCATCGGCATCGAACAGGGCGAAGCCTTCGGAGATGGTCTCGATGGCGTCGCGCAGCCGGCGCTGGGCCTTCTCCGCCGCCTCCTTGGCCTGGGACAGGTCGGCATTGACCGATTCCAGCTGGCGCAGGGTCGCTTCCAGCTGAATGGTGCGTTCCTCGACGCGGCCTTCCAGGACGATGGAGGCCTGAAACAGGGAGAAGGCGTTGCCTTGCCAGTCGGTGGCGCGCTCGACCCGATCCATCAGGACCTTGTTGATCTTGCGCAGCTTCTCGTTTTCCGTCCGCAGCCGCGCCGCTTCGTCGATGGCGTCCGTCATCGCCGGCTGCGGCCCAGCGCCACGCCGGTGAAGGTCTGATTCACATGCATGGCGTTGAACTGTTCACCATAGGAGTTGAAGCCGACCACGTTGTTGGCGACCAGAAGCTCGCTCATGCGGGCCTTGATTCGGGTCCGTTCCATTTCCAGCGTCCGCAGCACGCATTCGCAGCCGATGATCAGGTGCGGCGGGCCGATCTCGGCCCGGATGTCCTCGAACACCTGGGTCAGATTATCGTAAGGGTCCACCGTGGTGGCCACCGACAGCACCAGCCCCTCGTCGATGGCGCAGAAGAACGACAGCGAACCGTCGGCATTGACCTTCTGGATCGAACGGACGTAATCGGCGCCGCCGACCCGCACCACCACCGGATGGGTGGCGAAGATCATGGGGGTGAGTTCGCTGACCTCCATCCCCAGCATGCGGGCGAATTCGCGCCCCGCCGGTTCGGCATTGATCTCGGTGACGATGCGCCGGAGCGGATCGGCGCCGGTGATCACCATCTTGGTGTCCGAGCCGACGAAGTGCTGGGTCTTGAACACCCGGAAGGGAAAGGGGGTATGAACCAGGACCAGCGCGGCCATGTCGGAATGGAAGGCGCCATCCTTGTAGACCCAGGTGCGGAGAAAACCGAGATCGTCGCCGGCCGATCCGCCGAACAGCGGAATTTCGCCGAGGCCGGCATGCAGCGCAGACAGGACCGAGTCCTCGGCGCTGGACATGCCGTCGATCATCAGCATAGCGAAGGTGCGGGAGGTGAAGCCGTCCCCCTCGGTTTTGGCCATTCGCGCCAGGATCTCACGCACCGAATCGAGGCCGTGGCTGAAAGCGAATTCCGATAGCCGGTCCATATGGACCGCATCGGCGTGGCAGATGTCGCGGCTCATGGACAGGCCGGTCAGCGACCCGGTGCGATAGCCCTGCGGCGTGATCTCGCCGGCGGTGGAACATCCCAGCGCCAGAGTATCGGGGAACGCCTCGGCCATGGCCTTGCCGATCTGGTCGAGGTCATAGGCGGGGGAGCAGAAGAACAGCACCACCGCCATGTCGGGCTGGCGGATCGCCGCATGCAATTCGGCCACGGCCTGCCGTGCATCGGCAGCCTGACTGAAGCCGCGCCTGATTCCATCTTCGGCGGAAGTCACGTCCGCATTCACTCCCTGGCCCCACCGACTTGGTTGCGGCGGTTGCGGAGAGTATAGCTGTCCCTGACCCAGAATGGTATTGCCGCGGTTGCGGGTGGGCCTGCGGTCTATGGGCATGGCGCGACACCGTCGAGATCCCCACCGCCATGGGGCGCCGTTTCGCACGTCATGGCATTTCTCTTGCGGTTGAAGGGGGATACGCTCCCTGGACTTTAGGTCCGGCCGGCCGGTGCCGAAATTGCCAATAGGTCTAATATCGGCCGGCCAGCATATTGACTCGCCTCTTTGCCCACCCTTCGCATTTACGCGATGCCGCGCCGGGGCTAAAGCGAATCCAGAATTTGCTGACGTTTGGCGGAATATTCCTTGGGGGTGATCAGTCCCTTGGCCTTGAGCTGATCCAACGCCCGCAGGCGGTCCTCGATCTGTGGCGCCTGGACCGGAGCGGCGGGGGGAGCCGCCACCGGGGGCGGGGCGTCCTCCATCTGCCGGCGGAGCTGCTGGACCTGCTGCCGCACGTCGTTTAACTGGGTCTGCGCCTGCTTGCGGTCCTCCTCCGAACCGGGCTCCGGCACCGCCATGACGGCGGCGGACACCACCGCCCAGTCGGGGCGTTTGATCACCACGCCGGCGGCGTCGGCCTTCAGCACCCACTTGGAACCGTCGTGGGCCGGACCCGATCGCTGGCCGTCGGCGAAGGAAATCAGGCGTGAATCGGGTTTGGTATAGGTGTTGGTGTCGTTGGGGGCATCGACCATGGTCTCGCCGACGATCACGTTGAGGCCGTCCCCGTTCACGAAGACGCGGGTGGTGGAAAGCTTCGGTTCGCTGAGGCCGAGAACAGTCCGGCGCATGCCGATGGAGGCGATCACCACATCCTGGTCAGGTCCCGCCTTGGCCAGGGCCTTGACCAGTTGCTCGGCATAGAAGTTCCGTTCCTCCACGGTCAGGACCTCCACGGCCTCGCCATCGCCCGGGTCGATCTTGAGCTGGGCGAGGCCCGAGCGGATTTCCGCCTTTCCGAGATGTGACGGGTGAAGATTGGGGCCGCCGCCATCGCGCGGAACCAGCCGCACATATTGCCAGCGTGCCTGCCACAAGGAGATCCCCGCCGGCTCGGCCGCCCGGACGGCCGGCGGGGATGCCATGAGGACCGCAAGCCCCAAGGCCAGGGCGTAGATTGGGCGACGTTGACCTTGGACCATGCGAACCTCCTGTGGAACCGACGCGCGAGTGGATCAGTAGGTGATGACGATGCCGGCGGCGCCGATGTTTTCGTGCTGATTGGCGCCGTCCGCCCAGTTATTGGTCACATAGTCGTACTCGCCGACCACCCGGACCCATTTATTGAAGGAGTGGGAGATCATGGCGCCGAACATGTCCTTCTCGGTCATGTTGTAGGTCATGTTGGCCTGCTGCTTCTTCTGGTAGGAGGTCTGCTGGATGAAGGACGAGCCATAGCGCGCCGACAGCGAGGTTCCCTCGCTGAAATTGTAGGCGGTCTGCACGTAGTAGCCGTAGCCGGTATTGGTCTTGCCGGTCAGGTCCAGGCTGTCGAAGGACAACTGGGCGCCGGACAGACCCAGGCCGGGGCCGCCATAGCCATGGGCGACGAAGTCCATGGGGCCATAGCTCAGCTTGCCGCCCAGTTCGCCGCCGTAGATGTTGACGGTGGTGCCGTTGCCGGTATAGGTCGTGCCCGCCAGCAGGGTCGGAGCCTGGCCGGCGAGAGTCGCGCTCTGGTAGGTGGCGTTCAGATAGCTGGCCAAGGTGGCCTCGCCGATCTTCCCGGCCCAGCTGAAGCCGCCCTCGAAGCGGGGGCTACGGGTCTTGGAGGCGGTGATGGTGTTGGCGGCGGTGGAGGTGGTCCCCGCGGCGCCGATCACGGCGCTGAGGACGCTGTTGGGTTCGAACACGCCGATGGTGGCCTTGGTGGTCCCGCCCAGGAAGGCCGGGGTGGTATAGCGGATATTGCCGTTCCAGCCGGCATAGGTATAGCCATAGCCGATGCCGCCGGTGGTGGTGTTGAAGGCGCCATAGGGCTGGCCGTTGCTGTTCAGGCCGCTGCCGACACCGAAGATATACATGTCGTTGAGGATGGCCTGGCCGCCGAAAATGCCCAGCGACTTGCCGGCCAGCACTTCACCCCAGTTGCCGCCATAGGTCATGAAGGCCTCGCGGATCAGGCCGGGGGTGGCCCCGGTGGCGGCGCCATCGGAATCCCAGGCATGCGAGGCGGGATTGGTGATGCTGGTCTGCAACGACAGCCGCGCGGTCAGCTTGTTGCCGTCGATATCCGGCGACTTGACGTTGAAGCCGAAGGTCTCGGGAACGAAGCCGCTGGTGACATGTGTGCTGCTGCCCACATTGGAGCCGATGCTGAAGGCCGGGGTCACATAGGTCCCCCCCGTTTTGGCGGGAAGCGCTTCCGACCCCGACTGGGTGACGAAGGCATTGAGGAAACCGTCGGTACTGAACACCCAGCCGGATGGGTCGTTGCCGACCAGGACGATCTCGGCACGGGCCGAGTGGGAAAGCGCAGAGAACGCCCCAACCGAAACCAACGCCGTCGACAACAACAATGAAATTCTGCGCATGAGACACCCCCTGTATCGCCGTATGACAAATGACGAATTCGGCGCAGATGCTATGCGATGATCGGAGTGTTCATAAGATAGGTAATGGTCGTAATACAAAATGCCAATATGCTTTTATCTATTATCGTTATTATTCGTATATTTCTGTACTACGCCAAAAGTCCAAGGCGATATAGTTTTGTGCGCCGCAACAATAAAAAAGCGCCACGGCGATGCCATGGCGCTCTTTGCAGTCTTCCGTATCCTTGGGTCTTCCGCGCAAGGCGCGGGTTAGAACCGCCCGATCTGGCGGGCGACAATGACCGCCTGGGTCCGGCTGGTGACCTTCAGCTTGCGCAGAATGGCGGTCATATGGGCCTTCACCGTGGTGTTGGTGACGTCCAGCTCATAGGCGATCTGCTTGTTTGATTTCCCGCGCGCCAGCAGGGACAGAACCATGCGCTGGCGATGGGTGAGGGATCCCAGCTTCTCTTCCAGCAGGGGATCGATCACCTTGGCCCTGGTGCCGAGAATTTCCTCGGGCCGAAAGATTTCGCCGTTCATGACCAGTTCCACCGCCTCGCACATGCGTTCCTTGGGCGAGGATTTGGGGATGAAACCGGCGGCGCCGCAGGCCAGGGCCTGCTCGATGATGTCCGCCTCCTCGCTGGCCGAGACGACGATGATGGGGGTGGCGGGAAGCTCCTCGCGCAGCCGCAGCAGGCCGGTGAAGCCGTCCATGCCGGGCATATGGAGGTCGAGCAGGATCAAGTCGGGCGGTTCGTCCTCGTCGAGGGCGGCGCCGATCTGGCTGAAATCGCAAGCCTCCAGGCATTCGGCTCCGGCGAAGGACTGGCCGATCACGAGGCGCAGCGCATCGCGGAACAGCGGATGGTCGTCTGCGATCAGAACCCGCACGGGCTTGCTCTCCACGAAATCGGGGCCGGGCTGACGCCCGGCCCCCGTTGACGAGAGGATCATACCACTACGGCTTGGGCAACTTGAACACCCAAAGCATGCCGCCCTGGCTGATGTCCTTGACCTTCTTGGCGACCTCGCCGCCCCAGAGCGGCACGGCACCGCCCCAGCCCGAGGCGACGGCGACATACTGCTCGCCATCCTGTTCCCAGGTCACCGGCACCCCCACCACGCCCGAGCCGGTCTGGAACTTCCACAGCTCCTTGCCGGTCTTGGCGTCGAAGGCCTTGAGGAAGCCTTCCGGCGTCCCGGTGAACACCAGATTGCCCTTGGTGGCCAGGACGCCACCCCACAGCGGCGCCGGGTTCTTGTATTCCCACACGATCTTGCCGGTGGTGGGATCGATGGCGCGCAGGGCGCCGATATAATCCTCGTAGAGCGGCCTGATGGTAAAGCCGGCCCCCAGATAGGCGGCGCCCTTCTTGTAGGTGACCGGCTCGTTCCAGATGTCCATGCCCCACTCGTTGGCGGGAACGTAGAACAGTTTGGTGTCCGGGCTGTAGGCCATGGGCATCCAATTCTTGGCGCCGAGGAAGGCCGGGGCGGCGAACACCGACTTGCCCTTGCCTTCGCCCTCGCCCACCGGAGCGCCGGGACGGTTGTCGGGGACCAGTTTGGGCTTGCCCGCCGAATCGAAACCGGTGGCCCAGGTGGTCTTGGTCACGAACGGCGTCGCGCTGATGAATTTGCCGTTGGTGCGGTCGAGCACGAAGAAATAGCCGTTGCGGTCCGCCTTGGCGCCGGCCTTGATGACCTTGCCGTCCTTGACGAGGTCGAACGACACCAACTCGTTGACGCCGTCGAAATCCCAGCCGTCATGGGGGGTGGTCTGATAGTGCCAGACGATCTTGCCGGTATCGGGATCGATGGCCAGGGTCGAGGCGCTGTACAGATTGTCGCCCTTGCGGGTGTGGCTGTTCCACGGCGCCGGATTGCCGGTCCCGTAGAAGATCAGGTTGGTATCGGGATCGTAGGTGCCGCCGAGCCAGGTGGCGGCGCCGCCGGTCTTCCACATGTCGCCGGGCCAACTGGCGTTGGTGGTGCCGGTGATGCCGTTATCCTTGCCGTTGAGGGTGCCCATATGGCCTTCGACGGTGGGACGCGACCAGATCAGCTCGCCGGTCTTGGCATCGCGGGCCTCGACCTTGCCGACGATGCCGAATTCACCGCCGGACACGCCGGTGATGACCTTGCCCTTGACGATCATCGGGGCGGCCGAGAACGAATAGCCGGCCTTGTAATCCTCGATTTCCTTCTTCCAGACGACCTTGCCGGTCTCCTTGTCCAGGGCCACCAGCTTGGCGTCCAGGGTGCCGAAGATCACCAGGTTGTCGTAGAGGGCGGCGCCGCGATTGACCACGTCGCAACACGGCATGATGCCGTCGGGCAGGCGGGCCTCGTAGGTCCATTTGTGCTGCCCGGTGCGGGCGTCCAGCGCGAACAGGCGCGAATACGATCCGGTGACGTAGATGGTGCCGTCCTGGATCAGGGGCTGGGTCTCCTGGCCGCGCATCTTCTCGCCGCCGAAGGAGAAGGCCCAGGCCGGCACCAGCTTGGCGACGGTCTCGGTGTTGATCTGTTCGAGCGGGCTGAAACGCTGCCCCTGGGTTCCCATGCCATAGGTCAAGACTTCGGTGGGGGTCTTGGCGTCGTTCGCGATATCCGCGTCGGTCACCGGCTTGGCATAAACGTTAACCGCCGCAAGGAGTGCAAGTGCGCTGATGGCACCGGCAAGATTTCGTTTGAAGCTCATAATTTCGAGTCCTCCCCGATCAGCCGCTGTGGGCATCACAAATATTATCGCGACCACGAACTCAAGCCAGCCTCATCTTGCGATGACGAAGACTTTCCGTATGGTAGATGAATACTATTTAATCGAGGGCCGGGCGCAATTACCAAAAGGTCGAATGTGGGGTCATCCCGACGAGCCACGGACGTGACTCGTCTTGTTGTCCCTCAGGCGCCGGGCGCTCGCGCTTGGCTTTCGCGCCACGTGGCGCGGCGGGCTTGTGGGCTATGCCCATCCGCCTATCGGCGGACCGCCTTTGGCGTCCCTTGCCCTTCGGGCTGCGGCGCCCTTGCCGTCTCGCCATCGAACTGAGAAAGAACAGTTC
>Ga0316222_1001133_pt1 | contig 34369 bp, 32 predicted proteins | sample TBH18011metaG_FD_206008 | JGI IMG/M metagenome (GOLD analysis project Ga0316222, IMG submission 206008) | Freshwater microbial communities from Trout Bog Lake, Wisconsin, USA - TBH18011 | ecosystem: Environmental > Aquatic > Freshwater > Lake > Hypolimnion/Profundal zone | place: USA: Wisconsin... | reverse complement strand
GTCTTGGGTAAGATGTATGTATGTCATTTCGGGCAACTTTGACTTGGAGGTCTGGGAGGCCGGATGCTACTGCATCTTCCCACCCATGACCATTTATCTTCAGTTGCACTTCATGTTTGAACTCGCGTTCTTTAAAAATTAGGGAAATAGCCCAATTTGACCTATAACAATATTAGCAAAGCGTATATCATAAAAGTGCTGAATGGAAAAAACTGTCACGGGGTGGATTTCAAAGACAGTATTGGCCACCCGGTGTTTTTGGGCTTATAGTCGTTATGTCTGAGTCTTAAAGGACGCAATCATGAAGATCTTTGATAACTATGCAGCAAGGTACGAACGGACCCGCGAAGAAGAATATTCATTGCAGGAATATCTGGAAATCTGCAAACGCGACAAACTGGCCTTTGCCTCTGCTGCTGAAAGACTGCTTGCAGCAATCGGTGAACCAGAACTGGTCGATACCCGCCACGATCCGCGCCGCTCCCGTATTTTTGCCAACAAGATTATCAAGATTTATCCGGCCTTCCGTGAATTTTATGGAATGGAAGAAGTGGTTGAGCAGGTTGTGTCGTATTTTCGGCACGCAGCGCAGGGACTGGAAGAACGCAAGCAGATTCTGTATCTGCTCGGTCCGGTCGGCGGCGGCAAATCATCCATCGCTGAAAAACTGAAATCCCTGACGGAAAAAATTCCCTTCTATGCCATCAAAGGCTCACCGATCAATGAATCGCCACTCGGCCTGTTCAATGAGGAAGAAGACGGCGTCATTCTGGAAGAAGATTTTGGCATTCCGCGTCGGTATCTGCGCACCATCCCCAGTCCGTGGGCCGTAAAACGACTGCATGAATTCAATGGCGATATCAATCAGTTCCGGGTGGTCAAACGCTATCCGTCGGTGTTGAAACAGATCGCCATTTCGAAAACCGAACCGGGCGATGAAAACAATCAGGATATTTCTTCTCTGGTCGGCAAGGTGGATATCCGCAAACTCGAAGATTATGCGCAGGATGATCCTGATGCCTACAGTTATTCTGGTGGCCTTTGTCTGGCCAATCAGGGGTTGATGGAATTTGTGGAAATGTTCAAGGCCCCCATCAAGGTGCTGCATCCTCTGCTGACGGCAACGCAGGAAGGCAATTTCAAAGGTACCGAAGGATTTGGTGCCATTCCGTTCGATGGCGTGATACTGGCCCACTCGAACGAATCGGAATGGAAGGCGTTTAAAAACAATAAAAATAATGAAGCGTTCCTGGACCGGATTTATATAGTCAAGGTGCCGTATTGCCTGCGCGTCACCGATGAAATCAAAATCTATGAAAAGCTGGTGCGTTCTTCCTCGCTGGCGCAGGCTCCCTGTGCGCCGGGCACCCTGAAAATGATGGCGCAGTTTTCCGTTTTGTCGCGCCTGAAGGAGCCGGAAAATTCCAGCATCTTCAGCAAGATGCTGGTGTATGACGGAGAGAATTTGAAGGATACCGATCCGAAGGCCAAATCCAGGCAGGAATACGCTGACTATGCCGGCGTGGATGAAGGCATGAACGGTCTGTCGACCCGGTTCGCCTTCAAGATCATTTCCAAGGTGTTCAACTTTGACACCACTGAAGTGGCCGCCAATCCGGTGCATCTGCTGTATGTGCTGGAGCAGCAGATCGAGCGCGAACAGTTCGCCCCCGAAATCGAGCAGAAGTATCTTTCCTATCTCAAAGAATATCTGGCGCAGCGCTACATCGAATTTATCGGCAAGGAAATTCAGACCGCCTATCTGGAAAGTTATTCTGAATACGGCCAGAATATTTTTGACCGCTATGTATTGTTCGCCGATTTCTGGATTCAGGATCAGGAATTCCGTGATCCCGATACCGGAGAAAGTTTTGATCGCGAAGCGTTGAACAACGACCTGGAAAAAATCGAAAAACCGGCGGGCATTTCCAATCCCAAGGACTTCAGAAATGAAATCGTCAATTTTGTGTTGCGCGCCCGGGCACAGAATGCCGGGAAAAATCCGGCCTGGAACAGTTATGAAAAACTGCGCACCGTGATTGAAAAGAAAATGTTTTCCAATACCGAGGAACTGTTGCCGGTTATATCGTTCAATGCCAAAGCCAGCGTTGACGATGCAAACAAACATCAGGAATTTGTTGAGCGCATGGTCGCCAAGGGCTATACCGCCAAGCAGGTACGTCTGTTATGTGAATGGTATTTACGGGTCAGAAAAACCTCGTAAACGAAAGATTTGCGCGATGCATTGACAATCATGTCTGACTGGGCATGCGCAAATCCTGAGCCAGCATTAAATCAGGAGGTTATCTTGGTTCACCTAATTGACAGACGGATTCAGGGGAAAAATAAATCGGCGGTAAATCGGGAACGATTTTTACGCCGTTACAAGGATCAGATCAAGGAAGCTGTCACCCGTGCAGTAAAAGGACGTTCCATCACCAATGTGGAAAGTGGTGAAAAAATTTCCATTCCGGTCAAGGACGTCAATGAGCCCAACTTCGGCCATGATCATGGCGGGGTCTGGGAAACGGTTCGACCCGGGAACAAGGAATATCTGAAAGGCGATCAGTTCAAGCGCCCCAAGGGCGGTGGCGCCGGCAGTGGACAGGCCAGTAACAGTGAAGAAACTTCCGAAGACGAGTTTGTATTTGAAGTCAGTCGCGAAGAATTCATGAATTACTTTTTCGAAGACCTGGAATTGCCCAACATGGTGAAAACCCAGCTGACCGCGTCGACGGATTTCAAACAGCTGCGCGCCGGCTACAAAATGTCCGGCACGACATCCAATCTGCATATTCTGCGTTCCCTGCGTGGTGCCATGAGTCGCCGCATTGCCGTGGGCGGCAGATCCAGTCGTCGTCTGAAACAGGCCGAGCAGGAAATGCATGATCTGGTCAATCAGGATGTGGATGATCACGACCCCAGAGTTGTCACGCTGCGGCACGAAATAACCCATTTGCGCACCCGGCTGCTGGCAATCCCGTTTCTGGATACGTTTGATCTGCGGTACAGCAACCGGATCAAAGTGCCCAAACCGTCCAGTCAGGCTGTGATGTTTTGCATACTGGATGTGTCCGGCTCGATGGATGAAGCAAAGAAAGATACGGCCAAGCGGTTTTTCATTCTGCTGTATCTGTTTCTGACCCGCTCGTATGAAAAAATCGAGCTGGTGTTTATTCGCCACCACACGACGGCGCTGGAAGTCGATGAGCAGGAATTTTTCAATTCGCGCGAATCAGGGGGTACCGTCGTCTCCTCTGCGATCAATCTGCTGCAGGAAATTCTCACGCAAAGGTATCCGACCTCGGAATGGAATGCCTACGTGGCGCAGGCCTCGGACGGCGACAACTGGGACAATGACTCGGTGACGTGCCGGCAAATTCTGATCGATAAAATTCTGCCTTTGGTTCAGTACTTTGCGTACGTAGAGATTACCGATGGCGAACCGCAAAATCTGTGGCGCGAGTATGAACAGGTCGCCAGTTATCATACCCATTTTGCGATGCGTAAAATCGAAGATCCTGCCGACATTTATCCGGTATTCCGGGACCTGTTCAAAAAACAGAATGCCAAATTATGACCGGACCAAAAATCGCCAAAACGAAAAAGGCTGGAAAGGCAGTCAAGTCGAAACCGGTCAAAAACCGTTTGCCTGACCAGTCCGAGTGGACTTTCGAACTGCTGGAACAGGCAGAGGGTGAGATCCGGCGCATTGCCAAGGGTTTTGGTCTGGATACCTATCCCAACCAGCTCGAAATCATTACGGCAGAGCAGATGATGGATGCGTATGCATCGGTCGGTTTGCCGATTTCTTATTATCACTGGTCGTTCGGAAAGCATTTCCTCAGAACTGAAAAAAGTTACAAGCGCGGTCAGATGGGTCTGGCCTATGAAATCGTCATCAATTCCAACCCCTGTATTGCCTATCTGATGGAAGAGAACAGTCTGACCATGCAAACGCTGGTGATTGCGCATGCGGCCTACGGTCACAATTCTTTTTTCAAAGGTAATTATTTGTTCCGCACCTGGACCGATGCTGATGCCATCATCGACTACATGCTGTTTGCAAAAAATTTCATCGCGGACTGTGAGCAGCGCTACGGTATTGAGGCCGTTGAAATGGTACTGGATTCCTGTCATGCGCTGCAGAATTACGGTGTGGACCGTTATAAACGTCCGGCCCGCATTTCACTGGCCAAAGAACAGTTGCGCCAGCAGGAACGCGAGGATTATCTCCAGTCCCAGGTCAACGACCTGTGGCGCACGCTGCCGCGCCGGGATCAGACTGCCGCGGAGGAAGGACCGAACCGGGTTCCCGCTGAGCCCCAGGAAAACCTGCTGTATTTCATTGAAAAGTATTCGCCGATGCTCGAACCCTGGCAGCGCGAGATTGTGCGGGTTACCCGAAAAATTTCCCAGTATTTCTATCCGCAGCGCCAGACTCAGGTCATGAACGAAGGGTGGGCCACGTTCTGGCATTACACAATTCTGAATCAGATGTTTGACGAAGGCCTGGTCGGCGAGGGCTTCATGATGGAGTTTTTGCAGAGTCATACCAACGTGGTTTATCAGCCGCCGGTAACCAGTCCTTATTTTAATGGCATCAATCCGTATGCCCTGGGATTTGCCATGATGTGCGATATACGGCGCATTTGCGAGAACCCGACTCAGGAAGACTATCGCTGGTTTCCGGACATAGCCGGTGCCGACTGGAAGAAAACTCTGGATTTCGCCATGCGCAATTTCAAGGATGAGAGCTTTATTTTGCAATACTTATCGCCTAAACTGATTCGTGACTTCCACTTTTTTGCTGTTCTGGATGACGACAGTCAGGAAACGCTTGAAATTTCGGCAATTCATGATGACAGTGGCTACCGCTATATCCGTGAAAGTCTGGCTGGTCAGTACAACCTGGGTAACCGTGAGCCCAATATTCAGGTCTGGTCAGTCGATGTGCATGGAAATCGCGCACTGACGTTGCGACATACCCAATTTTTGCGCCGTCCCCTGAACAGTCAGACTGACGAAGTATTGAAGCACGTAGCACGCCTGTGGGGATTTGATGTCTATTTGGACACGATGGATGAATCCGGCAGCATCATTCATCGCAATATCTGCAAGGCAGGCAGAATTCAGAATTAAAACCAAGACGCGGCCACAAGGCAGCACACCAGGGGAGTAGCAATGTATTTAGATCATCCGACCATTTCCGCCATTAATAGCGATACAGAGCCTGATCGTCTGGAGCGGTTGAATCGCGTGTATGGTTATGTGATTGGGCAGGCAGATATTACAGACAACAAAACCTGTATCACCAAAATCGCCAATCTGCATGACAATAAAGGCACACTGTTTGTGTCATGGCGCATTCAGCCAACGGACCAGGAACGAAGTTATTTTGCGCGCGCCTGGAGAAGCCGGATCGGGGATGAATCATTGAATATTGTCCATCAGCTCATACTGGATTAACCCGGTTTTCACTGACACTGCAGACTGTCAGTATGCCGTGTCGGATTCGATCTGTTCTTTGCAGATCCCCAATTTTATGAGATTTGAGTATCAATGCAAACTGCTGAGCCAATCGAAAAGCCCATTCAGTCGCCGCTGCTCAAATTATATTGTCTGGTGGCGCTGGTGGTCGGGCTGGTTGTTGTGGCCGCCACCATATTAAGTGTTTACAACCTGCGTCAGGCGGAAATGCGGGCTGAATCAGAAACGCACAATCTGTCGAATTCCCTCACACTGACGTTCGACGGGATGATAGATACCATCGATCTGGCCCTGCTTTCCTGTGCCGATGAAATTGGGTCCGGACTTGACCAGGGCAAACCGGAACCGGGGAAAATTGATTCCTATCTGAAGAAGCAGAAGAAACGCGTTCCCAGTCTGATTTCGCTGCGGGCCTCGGATGAAAACGGCAACCTGATCTATGGTCTGGAGACTGTGCCGCAGGCGGCCCCGGTCGCCGACCGTGAGTATTTTACCGAGTTAAAACTGCATCCCGATGCCGGGCTGTTTATTTCCAGACCGCTCATCAGCCGGATTAAAAATCAATGGATCTGGCTGTTTTCCAGACCGATCATCAAAAAAGACGGTTCCTTTGGCGGCGTAGTCACCGGCTCGGTGCTTACCGAGGAAATCGACCGTAAATTAAGCAATATCAGCATGCCGCCGGACAGCAGCATTTCGCTGCGTCATCAATCCATGGATCTGATCGCGCGCGCCAGTTATGATCGCGCCAACGCCGTTCCAATCGGCAGCAATAAATTATCGAATACCCTCATCAATGCGCTCAAACGCAACCCGCTGGAAGGAACCTATGTCAGCGATACCTCAGGTTTTGATCAGGTGATCAAAACCTATTCGTACGTGGCCAGTAAAAAATATGGGTTTCTGGTGATCTCTGCCATTTCACGGGATGCCGCATTGGCAGCCTGGAAAAAACAGGTTGCAGTGATCAGTCTGTTGATAGCCGTATTTGCAGCCGGGGCAATGGTGTTTGTCTTTTTTATCCGGTCTGCGTTGCTGCGTCAGAATCAGGATATGAAAACCATACAGTCCAGTCGCGATGCCTTGCAGTCTCTGAACCGGGAACTGGAACAGCGGGTAGCAACACGTACTGCCGAACTGTCAGATACTCTCGAACACCTGCGTCTTACCCAGAATGATCTGGTGCAATCTGAAAAGCTGGCTTCTCTGGGTGCGATCGTGGTTGGAATTTCGCACGAAATCAATACGCCCATCGGCAATGCAATCACGCTGTCATCATTACTTGCGCAGCAGTTGGGTGAACTGGACAACCTGATTGGTGCCGGCAAAGTGTCGCGATTGGCGCTGGAAAACTGGAGCAAATTCGCCGCTGAAACCAATGCGCTGGTTGAGCGCTCGGTCAATCGTGTCGCGGCCCTGATCAGCAGCTTTAAACAATTGGCCATAGACGAGACTTCCGAGCGCCTGCGCAGTTTCGATCTGCATGATGTCATCGACGACATGGTGACCATGTTGCGTCCCAATCTGCTCAATGTCCCTCTGGTCTTTGTGAACGAAATTCCAGTCGGCATCGTCTGCGAAAGTTATGTCGGATCGCTTGAAGAAATCATTTCCAATCTGGTCAATAATGCGCAATTGCATGCCTTTGAAAAAGGCATGCCCGGTCAGATCTGCTTCAGTGCCGTGGCAGAAAATGACAAAGTAAAACTGTCGATCAGTGATAATGGAATTGGCCTGGACAGCGACACCCTGTCGCGCATTTTTGATCCATTTTTTACGACCAAACTGGGCAAGGGCGGTTCCGGACTTGGCCTGACTGTGTGCAGACGCATTGCCAGTAACATCCTGCAAGGTGAACTGCTGGCGACCTCGACGCCCGGTCAGGGCTGCAGATTTATCCTGATCATGCCGAAAAAAATAATTTCAAAAGATTGAAATTCTGTATTTGTTGTCAAAATACAACTGTGATTCCATGCTAAGATGCAACGCTATCGCGACCAGTGATACCTTGCAGGACTTTGCATTGGTAATTCTGTCTGCAACGATCCTCCATCCACCCATCATTTCAACAAGTGTCTGACAACCCGGAACTGCAATGAGAAAAAACAGCAATTTACAACGTGTCCTGAACAGGTTAAGTGCCGCGCTACTGTTTTCAACCCTTGGTTCAATGCTGTCTGTGGTCGCATTTGCCGATACGGCTGTGCCCGCAGTGGATATGGCAACGCTGGTTCGCATTCGGGATGCAGCCCTGAACTCCGACTATCCCTTTGAGCGTCTGACTGAACTGACTGACCAGATCGGACCGCGCCTGTCCGGTTCCGCCGGTGCCGCCGCTGCGGTCAATCTGATTGCCGATGATTTGCGCCAGATCGGCATGCAGGTCACGCTGCAGCCGGTGAAAGTGCCACACTGGGTGCGCGGTGCTGAAACGGCGCAACTGGTTGACTATCCGAAACGTCCAGACGGTGTCACTCAAAAAGTGGTACTGACGGCACTGGGCGGCTCCAGCGCCACACCGCCTGAAGGGCTGACTCTGCCGGTTCTGGTGGTACACAGTATGGAAGAGCTGACTGAACGCCAGGCCGAAGTCAAGGGACGCATCGTGCTGTTTGACGTGGCTTATGATCAGCATCTGGCAGACAATGGTCTGGCCGGAAATGCCTACGGTGAAGCCGGGATGTACCGATTCAAGGGACCTGCCACGGCGTCCCGGATGGGGGCCGCGGCGGCGCTGGTGCGTTCGGTCGGCGGCGCCGATTTCCGCATCCCGCACACCGGTGCGACCAGTTGGGGTAAAGAAGCACCGATTCCGGCTGCAGCAGTCACGGCCGAAGATGCGATGCTGATGACGCGTCTGGCCTCCAGAGGTGCAATAAAAATGCACCTGACGTTGACACCGCAAACTCTGCCGGATGCGGACAGTTTCAATGTCCTGGCCGACCTCGCCGGCAGTGACCTGGCCCAGGAAATTGTTATCGTTTCCGGCCATCTCGATTCCTGGGATCTGGCCCAGGGAGCCATTGATGACGGAGCCGGTCTGGTGACGGCCATGGGTGTTGCGGCCGTATTTAAAAAGCTGGGTCTCCATCCGCACCGGACTGTACGGATTATCGGATGGATGAATGAAGAAAACGGCACACGCGGCGGCAAGGCGTATTTTGAAGCCAACAATAAACAGATGAAAAAGCATATCGCCGCCATTGAGAGTGATTCTGGTGCCGGTCGTCCGCTGGGATTGATTGCCAGCCTGAATGCCCCTGATGAAAAATTGCTGGACCCGCTGAAAAATCTCATGCGCTCAATCGGCACACCGGTGGTTCAGGTCAAGGCCTACACCGGCGGCGCGGATGTCAGTTACATGACTGCGCAGGGCGTACCGTCGTTTGAGCCTTTGTTAGATAACCGCAATTATTTCAGTTATCACCATACCCCGGCCGACACCCTCGACAAAGTGGATCCGGAAAATCTGAGAAGACAGGTTGCCATGCTGGCGATGCTGACCTGGTATCTGGCAGAAATGCCCGTACCGGTGTCGCAGCTTGCACCGGACCAGAAAACTGAGTAATTTGACGATGAGGCAGGCTGGGCCGGAATCCCGGTATCAACGGTTGCACTGCCGGGATTTTATCCCGGCCTACTTTCTGGAGTGGACTGATGCGGTTAATCAAAATGTTGGTCGTGGCGATTTTCCTTGGTGTGATGGGTTTGTATTATTTCGTTTATGTCACGCCACAGAAGGCGGAAGTGGTGCTAACCGGGTATGAACGCGACGCCGCCAGGCTGACCCGTAAAGAAGTCGTACTGAAGGATGGCATGAAATATGTCTACCTGGAAGGCGGGCAGGGTGAGCCATTAATTCTGTTGCACGGCTTTGGCGCAGACAAGGATCATTTTGTGCGGGTCGCCAAATATCTGACACCGCATTATCACGTCATCATTCCGGATCTTCTCGGTTTTGGCGAATCGTCCCATCCCAGCAATGTGGATTACACCTCTCGTGCTCAGGCTGAGCGGGTGCGTGCTCTGGTGCAGTCGCTGGGTCTGCAGTCGGTGCACCTGGCCGGTAATTCCATGGGGGGACAGATTGCGCTGGCTTATGCGGCAGCGCATCCAAAGGAAGTGGATAGTCTGTGGCTGTTAAGTCCGGCCGGGATCTGGAGTGCGCCGCACAGCGAGCTGGCCAAAATTGTTGAAGCGCAGCAGCACAATATACTGCTGATCAGAAATGTCGATGATTATTATCGTGCCTTTAATTTTGTGATGAGCAAACCGCCGCTGGTTCCGCGCCCCATCCTGAATGTGCTGGCGCAAAATTCCATTCAACATCAAAAGCTGTCCGAAATGATCTTTACCCAGATCACCAACGATTCTGTTGAACAGCGCATCGCCGGATTGAAAACACCGACGCTGATCGTCTGGGGCTCCGAGGACCGGGTTATCAGTCCGCTGACCGCCGAAATTCTGTACAGGATGCTGCCTAAATCGCACGTGATTATGATGAAGGGTCTGGGGCATTTACCCATGCTGGAAAATCCGGAACAATGCGCGGAAGATTATCTGTATTTCCGTTTCAAACAGGCAGCACCCAGCGGAAAATAATATTTAAAGAATTTTAATTAAAGGCAGTATATGTTTCAACGTAACGCTCACCATACCTGCAGTTATTACGCCAGCACCTGCACTGCGCAAGAGCGACCTGCACAGACTGAAGATATTGATACCGAAGTCTTGATCATCGGCGCCGGATTTTCCGGCCTGCACACGGCATTAAGGCTGGCGCTGGAAGGAAAGCGCGTCACGGTCATCGAATCCAGCCGGGTCGCATGGGCTGCATCCGGGCGCAATGGCGGCATGGCCATACTGGGCTGGTCCTGCGATATGGATCCGCTGGAAAAGGCGCTGGGACGCGATGATGCCAGAGCCTTGTGGAAGCTGATGCGCTGGGCCGCTGCCGAAGTCCGGGAATTGCCGCAACGGCATGGGTTCGACTGCGATTACCGGGAAGGCCATTTGTGGACTTCAGTCTTGCCGCGTCGTGTGGGCCTGCTGCGGGAATGGCAGGAACATGCCAGCAAAAAATGGGGCTATGAAAATCTGCAGTTTGTTGAAAAACAGGATTTGCCCAACTGGGTCGCCAGTGAGCGTTATCAGGCCGGCCTGTTCGATCCGGAAGCCGGTCATCTGAATCCGCTGAAACTGGCACTGGGACTGGCGCAGGCCATCGAGAAAGCAGGCGGCGTGATACTGGAACAGACTCGCGCGCTGAAGTATCAGGAAGTGGGTAATCGGGTTGAGGTCACGACCGAACACGGCAAGATCGATTGCGACGTTCTGGTGCTGGCATGCAATGCCTACATCGATGAACTTGCGCCGGCACTGAGCCGTAAAGTGCTGCCGGTCGGTTCCTTTGTCGTCACCACTGAAGTTCTGGAGCCGGAACTGGCGCGCGCCTTAATCCCCAGCAACGCCTGCGTCACCGACAATCAATTCGTGCTGGATTACTTCCGGCTCACCCCGGACAACCGGCTGCTGTTCGGCGGCGGCTGCACTTATCTGGGCGGCATGCCGGCCAATATCGGCAAGGCGATGCGCGCCAATGTATCGAGAGTATTTCCCAGACTGAAGGATATCCGGTTTGAGTTTGCCTGGGGCGGACACATCGATATCACGATGAATCGTGCGCCTGATATCGGCAATCGGGGCAATGTCTATTGGATGCAGGGTTATTCCGGTCATGGCGTGCTGCCCACCTGCGTAGCGGGCAGGGTAGTGGCCGATGCAATTGCCGGTCGGCGCGATCATCTGAATTTATTCATGAAGTTGCAGCATACCGAATTTCCGGGTGGCCAGTTGCTCTCGCCGTGGCTGGAAGCAGCCGGGAAATTCTGGTTCCGACTGCGTGACATTTTTTAATTGATGCTCCCGATGAAAAATCCCGTACCCATGTCAAGTATGCAGGACGCGCTGGCTGCCTTGTTGCAGGCAGCTGGCGCCTCAATAGCAGATTCGGAGATGGTTTCCACACTGCACGCCAATGGCAGGGTGCTGGCTGCTGATCTGTCCGCGCCGTTTGATGTGCCGGCAGCGGACAATTCTCAAATGGATGGCTATGCACTCAATGCCGGTTGCGCGCAAACCGATACGCCCATCACCATCAGTGACCGCATCGCGGCCGGCCATGCGGGTGTGCCACTTCAACCGGGTACGGCAGCGCGCATTTTTACCGGCGCACTGATGCCAGCCGGTGCCGATGCCGTGGTCATGCAGGAACAGTGTGAAGTGGTCGACAACGGTACTGCGATCCTGCTCAAACATGTTCCGAAGCCGGGTGAATGGGTGCGCCATATCGGTGAAGATATCCGCAATAACAGCGTCATCCTCAAAGCCGGCACCCGCATCCGGGCCCAGGAAGCCGGACTGGCAGCGTCAGTCGGACTGGCGCAGTTGCCGGTTAAACGGCAGCTGAAAGTGGCCGTGTTTTTTACCGGTGATGAATTGATCATGCCGGGCGAACCGCTGCCGGTCGGTGCCGTCTATAACTCAAACCGCTACCTGCTGCGCGCGCTGCTGGAAAATTGCGGCTGCCTGGTCGATGATTTCGGTATTGTGCCGGACAGTCTGGCGGCCACGCGCGCCACACTGCGCCAGGCTGCTGCCCAACATGATGTGGTCATCACGTGCGGCGGCGTTTCGGTCGGCGAGGAAGATCATGTCAGGCCGGCGGTTCAGGCTGAGGGTAAACTGACGTTGTGGCAGATCGCCATCAAGCCCGGCAAACCGCTGGCTTTTGGCGAAGTCGGTACGGCGTTTTTTCTGGGGTTGCCGGGCAATCCGGTATCCGGATTCGTCACGTTTTTAATGTTGGTGCGCCCGTTTTTACTGCGCCTTGCCGGTGTGGAGGATGTCACCCCCAGGTCGTATGCAGTGCGGGCCGATTTCAGCTGGAGCAAACCAGACCGGCGTAATGAATTTCTGCGTGCCAGACACAATGGCAACGGGGGACTCGACCTGTTTGGAAATCAGGGTTCAGCGGTGTTAAGCTCGGTAGTCTGGGGTGATGGACTGATCGACAATCCTCCCGGGAAAATAATTCAGCCGGGTGATCTGGTCAGATTTATTCCGTTTTCGGAGTTGATGGCATGAGTACTGCGTTCAGGGTTGAATTACGTTTTTTTGCCAGCGTGCGCGAACAGCTCGGCTGTGCCCAACAGTCGGTTGAGTTACCGCCGGATATCAGCACGACAGGGCAGGTGCGTGACTGGTTGATTGCGCGTGGTGGCGTCTGGGCCACTGCGCTGGCGCATGATAAACCATTGCGCATGGCATACCAGCATGTCATGTGTGATGGCTCGGAAATATTGCTGCGCTCCAGTGGGGATCAGGAAATTGCCTTTTTTCCGCCTGTCACGGGAGGTTGAGCCTGATGAAAATCCGAATCCAGAGCGAAGATTTTGATGTCAGCGCCGAACTGGCTGCATTAAGCCATGCACAGGTCGGTGCACTGGTCAGTTTTGTCGGAACGGTTCGGTCGGACGATGGACTCACCCACATGGAACTGGAACATTATCCCGGTATGACTGAAACGTCGCTGACCGCCATTGCGCAGCAGGCACAGTCGCGCTGGGAAATCGGCGATGTCGTGATCATACACAGGGTTGGTATGCTGCCGGCCGGTGCGCAGATCGTGCTGGTCGCCACGGCCAGCCGCCATCGCGCTGCCGCTTTTGCAGCCTGTGAATTCATCATGGATTATTTGAAGACGGATGCGCCGTTCTGGAAAAAGGAATATGGCCCGAATGGTGCCCATTGGGTTGATGCGCGCTCGACCGATATGAGCGCATTGGACAAGTGGTGCTAAATAACGATCAATTTCTGGATCAGGAAGGTAAGTGATGTCAATTAATCTGTTGCTTGAACAAGTACAAACCCAATCTCAAATCACGATTCCCGATGGCTGGGGTCAGGGGCGCGCCACCTACGGTGGTTTGGTTGGCAGTTTGATGCTCAGCCATTTAACTGCGGTACTGGGTGATTTATCCAAGGACAGAGTGCTGCGCTCGGCAACAATTTCGTTCATTGGTGCTGTCACCAAGGGCGACGTGCAGTTGACCACCGAAATTTTTCGAAGCGGTAAGTCCGTGACACAGGCTTCTTCACGTCTGATACAAAACGGTGAGGTGCAGGCGATTTTGCTGGCCAGTTTCGGCAGTCCAAGAACGTCCGCTATCGACATTGCATCAAACCATCATGCCCCTGACTATAAACGGCCGGACGATGCTCTCACTATTCCTTACATTGACGGTGTGACGCCAGAGTTTCTTCAACAGGTTGACTCGCGCTTGGCGCAAGGTGCAATGCCGTTCAGCGGATCTGACAAGCCCGATTTTGGTGGCTGGATGCGATGGAATGACGAATTTCCGACAATGACGACGGCGCATTTGCTGGGACTCATTGACGCCTGGCCGCCATCTACACTGCCCATGTTGAACGGCCCTGCCAACGCCAGCACGCTGTGCTGGACCATCGAGTTTTTTTCCCATTCGTTTGATCAATCCAGCAAGAATTGGTGGCAATATCAGGTGCTTACCGATTTTGCAAATTCAGGCTACGCGCATGCACAGGCGCATATATGGGACGATGATAAAAATCTGATTGCCATCAGCCGCCAGGTATCTACTGTTTTCGCATGAATCATTCAGGAGCAGACCCATGACCACCGATCATCAATCCGCCCCCGAGGGCGAAGCTGGTACGGATTTTCTGACCGACCTGCGAGTGTTGACCTTTTCCGATCCATTTCGCTGGCTCTCACTCGGCACACGCGATTTTATGCGTGAGCCTGGCATAGGCCTTTTTTTTGGCGCCTGCTTTGTCGCAATGGGCCAGGCGCTGCTGACCATGTTTCGCAACGCGCCGGCCTACGTGCTCGGACTGTCGGCCGGCTTCCTGCTGGTCGGGCCGTTTGTCTGTATGGGACTGTATTACGTCAGTGACAAACTCGAGCGCGGTGAGCAGCCACATCTGATTGACGCATTGCTGGTATGGCGCCGTAAACTGGACACCATGGCGATATTCGGGATCGTGCTGCTGGTGCTGGAGATGCTCTGGGCGCGCGCGTCGCTGGTGGTGTTCGCACTGTCGTTCGAAGGGCCCATGCCGGATTTCGCCGGCACCCTGATCGGTCTGCTGGATCCACGCAATATCGATTTCATTATCGGCTGGATGTTTTTGTGCAGTTTGTTTGGCGCAATCATTTTTTCAGTCAGTGTGGTCAGCATCCCCATGATTCTTGACTGCCGCACTGACGCCATAACAGCCGGACTGACCAGCGTTCGATTGCTGCTGACCCAAACCGGCGTGATGGTCATGTGGGCGTTGATTATTGCAGTGCTGGTGGCGCTGGCGATGTTGCCGGGCTTTGCAGGTCTGCTGGTGGTCGGGCCGATACTCGGCCATGCTTCGTGGCACGCCTACCGTGCTGCAGTCGACACGCCGGCTTCGGCCCGCACGCGCTGATCGTGGGCTATACTTGCACAGTACTTATACCTACCGTTTAAAGGAGTACATCATGTTGGCTATCCGCTTACCGGAAGAGATTGAAGTCAGGCTCGATAAACTGGCTAAACGTACCGGTCGCAGCAAAACATTTTATGCCCGTGAAGCAATTCTCGAGTATCTGGATACGATGGAAGATTTGTATCTTGCCGAAGAGGTAAAACGACGTATTCAAAGTGGAGAAGAACACACCTCAACTTTAGACGATGTGGAGAAGCGGCTTGATCTGGCAGATTGAGGTTTCCCAAACCGCTGAAAAACAGCTGGCTAAATTGGATAAACCGGTAGCACTGAGAATCCGAAAATTTCTACGAGAACGTGTTGCAGGTTCAGACGATCCACGCAGCATTGGACAGGCGCTTAAAGGCAGCGAATTGGGAGAGTTCTGGAAATATCGGGTTGGTGACTGGCGCATCATTTGTGAAATCATTGATCACAAAGTTCTGGTTACTGTATTGAGTTTGGGTAATCGTCGCGAAATCTACCGATAATTTTGATGCATGTATTTTCATCCGCGCAAATAACTCACCGTCATCATCCCCAATATCGTTAACGCCACGGAACCGATCAAATGCAGTCCGACGGTCGCCAGCGCCCAGCCAAACCGTTCCGCCTGAAGCAGGGTGGCGACTTCGGCAGAAAAGGTGGAGAAGGTGGTCAGACCACCGAGGAAACCGGTAATGATCAGCAACCGGTACTCGGGGCTGAGCAAAGGATGATTGTTAAAAAACCCAAGTGCCAGACCAATCAGGTAACCGCCCAGCAGATTGGCTGCTACCGTGCCCATCGGGATGGTGGGAAACAGCGCATTGAACTGCAGACCCAGAAACCAGCGCAAAACCGCTCCGCACGAAGCGCCTATACTGATAACGAAGATGGAGTTGAACATGCGATGGTTCCCTGGTTTTTGAGAAGTTCTGGATACTGCTGCATTTTTTTGAACTTCGGTGCGTGCTGATTTTATTCATTTTTAAGTCTTTTGTCTTGCAAACAGCATGAAATGCAGGAAAAATAAACTTAAAGTCTTTATACTGAAATTCACAGGGCAATATCAGGAGGCGCAATGAAAGGTTATCAACTCGAATTTTTTATGGAGCAGAGCAAGCGCAGGGGGCATCAGCCACTGTATGAATGGCTGCTTGATCTGGCCCGAAAACAGAATATAGCCGGTGCTACCGTGTTAATGGGCGCGATGGGCTTTGGGCATCACAGCCGCATGCATTCGGCGCATTTTTTTGAACTCGCTGATCAGCCGGTGCTGGTGACCATGGTGGTCAGGGAAGAAGAAGCCAGTGCGTTATTCGCGATTCTTGAGCAGGAAAACGCGCAGCTGTTTTATGTCAAAATGCCGGTGGAATTTGGCTCTCTCGGCGCCACCTTATAACTGAAATTCAATTCAAAATGATCATGGCAGATACCAACTTATCCCTGTTCCCTGAAATTCAACCTTACGCCAGCGGCTATCTTGACGTCGATAACGGACATAGCCTGTACTGGGAAGAATGCGGCAATCCCGACGGTGTTCCGGTTCTGTTTCTGCATGGCGGTCCGGGCGCCGGACTGACCCCTGGTCATCGGCGGTTTTTTGATCCGGCATACTACCGCATCGTTCTGTTTGATCAGCGTGGTGCCGGAAAATCGACACCGCTGGGACAGTACCGGCACAACACGACGCCACTGCTGGTGCAGGATATTGAAGCCATCCGCGTGATGAAAAATATTGGTCAATGGCTGGTGTTCGGTGGCTCCTGGGGTTCCACGCTCGCGCTGGCTTACGGGCAGGCTCATCCCGAGGCCTGTCTGGGCTTTGTGTTGCGCGGCATATTTCTGTGCACCAAAGCCGAAGTGTCCTGGTTTATCAACGGCATGAACTGGTTTTATCCGGAAGTGTATGCAGATTTTGCAGCCGTTATTCCCGAAAACGAACGCCATGAACTGTTAGAGGCGTACTGCAGGCGATTATTTTCCGATGATCCGACAGTGTATTTGCCGGCCTCTGCCAGCTGGAGCCGCTATGAAAGCAGCTGTCTGTTTTTGAAACCGCAGCCGGGTGCCGTGGAAGAATTTGAAAAAGTCGAAGTCAGTCTGGGTCTGGGACGTCTGGAAGCCCATTACATGCTGCATGGCGGATTTATGGAAGAGGACCAGCTGATCAGCAATCTGCACAAAATCCGGCACCTGCCTGCGGTGATCGTGCAGGGTCGTTACGATGTGATCTGCCCGCCGAATTCGGCCTACCGTCTGCATCAGGCGTGGCCTGAGTCGATACTGCATGTCATAGCGGACGCCGGACACGCAGCGATGGAGCCGGGGATCGCCTGCGCACTGGTGGCGGCGACAGAGCAGTTTAAATTACGAAGGAAATTTGATTAAATTTTTCCGCGGATGATTTTTGAAACGCCCTGAATGTGGCGCACGTTGCGCATCAGTCTGGCCAGATGCTTGCGGTTTTCCACCTGTATCGTAAAGCAGATCTGCGACAGGGTATCAAACGCATTGCCTTCCATTTCGACATTGATGATGTTGGCATCCGAATCGCCGATCTCAGCGGCGATTCGTGCCAGCGAGCCGCGTTCGTTGGTGGTGAGGATGGTGATTTTGCAGTCGAAGCGACGGTTCAGGTCTTTACCCCAGGCCACATCAATCCAGCGGTCGGGTTCCTTCTGCAGCAGGTTTTTACCGACAGTACATTCACAGGTATGGACCACCAGCCCCTGATCACGTTTGAGCTGACCGATGATTTCATCACCCGGCAGCGGCAGACAGCAACTGGCCAGTTCAACCGAAATGCCTTCACTGCCATAAATGATGACCGGTTCAATATTGTTGCCAGTCCCACTGTCCTGCAGCATCTGAATAAACGGAATCGAGGAGGGCTCGTCTTCAATCAGATCCATGATGTGACGTGCAACCAGTGGCGCCATGCGGCGGCCGGTGCCGATATCGGCATACAGTTCTTCCATCGATTTGGTGCCGGACTCGAACAGCAGTTTTTCGATGACGTCGTCCGGCAGATTGACGTTCAGGTTCAGCGCAGTCAGTGACTGGTTTAACAGTTGCCGACCCAGCTCGGTTGATTCGGCCAGATTGGATGTGCGCAGATAATGGCGAATTGCAGAACGCGCTTTTCCGGTGCGCACGTAGCTTAGCCAGTTCGGTGTCGGGCGCGAATTCGGTGACGTAATGATCTCGACAATATCACCGCTGCGCAGCTCGGTACGCAGTGGCGCCGGCTCGTGATTGATTTTTGCCGCCACCGTCTGGTCGCCGACATCAGTATGGATCGTATAGGCAAAATCGAGCGCAGTGGCACCGCGTGACAGAGCGATGATTTTTGATTTGGGTGTAAATACGTAAACGGAATCCGGAAACAGATCGACTTTGACATGCTCCAGAAATTCGGCGGAATCACCGGTCTGCTTCTGGATATCCAGCAGCGATTGCAGCCAGGCATGAGTGCGGATCTGCAGATCGGACAGTGACACATCGCCATCCTTGTACAGCCAGTGCGCAGCCACGCCCGATTCGGCGATGTGATGCATGTCGTGGGTGCGGATCTGGAATTCTACCGGTGTGCCGTACGGACCGATCAGCGTGGTGTGCAGCGACTGGTAGCCGTTGAGTTTGGGCATGGCAATGTAATCTTTGAATTTGCCGGGCATGGGTTTGTACAGTCCATGCAGTATTCCCAGGGCGTGGTAGCAATCGGTAAAATTATTGACGACGATCCGAAAACCGTACACGTCGAGAACCTGAGAAAACGAGAGAGTTTTATCCTGCATCTTGCGATAAATGCCGTACAGGGTTTTTTCGCGGCCAAATACTTCCGCCTTGATTCCGGCCAGATCCAGTGTGTTGTTGACTGCTTCCAGAATTTTTCCGACGACTTCACGGCGGTTGCCGCGGGCCGATTTAACGGCTTTGGCCAAAGTCCGGTAACGCAGCGGATGCAGGTGAGAAAAGGCCAGATCCTGCAATTCGCGATAGATATTGTTCAGTCCCAGCCGGTGCGCAATCGGCACATACACTTCCATCGTTTCACGGGCAATGCGCTGCTGTTTTTCCACCGTCATCACTGACAGGGTGCGCATGTTGTGCAGACGGTCAGCCAGTTTAACGAGGATCACGCGCACGTCGCGCGCCATGGCCAGCAGCATTTTCCTGAAATTTTCTGCCTGCGCTTCAATCTGCGACTGGAACTCAATGCGTTCCAGTTTGGACAGTCCATCCACCAGACTGGCAACGGGCGCGCCAAATCGTTCCAGCAATTCTTCTTTTTTTACGTCCTGATCTTCCATCACGTCATGCAGCAGTGCGGCCATGATGGCCTGCACGTCGAGCTTCCAGTCGGCACAGATTTCGGCGACCGCAATCGGATGCGAAATGTAGGGCTCGCCTGAGCGGCGCATCTGGCCCAGATGCATTTCATCGGAAAAGCGGAAGGCCTCTCTGACGCTGACGAGATCGTTGGGCGCCAGATAGGCTGACAACTTTTCGTTCAGATGTGAAATGGAGATATGGGGATTATGGGGAGACTGTGTTGAGGCCGCAGCCTGATCGGCCGCTTTGGGAATTGTGGACGGTGTAGCTGATGGCAAGCGCTTTCCCTTAGCTCGAGAACGAGGCTCTGCGGGCGAATGTTCGGAAGGCGTCAAACTCATTCTTCGATAAGATAAAAAACATTGAAGTTAAATATCTAAAAAAATTTTATTGGTACAGGAAGCCCTGCAACTAAAAACGATGCCGTGGTGTCAGTCAGATCACCACGGCATGTGGACTTATAAATTTATTATATGCAAAGCCGTAGCTTACAGCGGAACTTTTTTCAGCATTTCGATACCGACTTTGCCTTCAGCGATTTCACGCAGGGCAGTAACGGTAGGTTTGTCTTTCGAATCGATCTTTGCTGTATGGCCCTGCAGCAGCTGACGTGCACGATATGTTGCACATAAAGTGAGCTGAAAGCGATTGGGTATGTGTTTTAATGCGTCTTCAATGGTAATGCGAGCCATGGTGGTCCCTTGCTAAAAATAAACGTCGAGTGGAGAATTTAAACTGGAAAGCTGTGGATGTTAAATTGTGCAAACAGCGCTGAATTTCTTGCTGATTGCTGATTGAACCGACATCTGGTTGCTTTGATAATGGCGACCAGTTCAGATAGCGCCGCTTCAAATTCCTGGTTGATAATAACATATTCAAACTCCGGAGCGTGGGCAATTTCGCCTCCGGCGGCCAATAAACGCCGGTTAATTGTCTGTGAACTGTCCTGTCCGCGTTTATTCAATCTTTGCTCGAGCGCTTCGAAGGAGGGGGGCAGAATAAAAATGCCAACTGATTGTGGAAACTGCAACTTGACCTGCTGTGCGCCCTGCCAGTCAATTTCCAGCAGCATGTCGGTGCCGGCCTGCATGAACTGGTTGATCAGAATGCGTGAAGTGCCGTAAAAATTGCCGTGCACTTCGGCATATTCCAGAAATTCATTGTTATTTTTTCGTGTAATAAAATCATCGACCGAGATGAAATGATATTCGCGGCCATTCTCTTCACCCGGACGCGGTGCGCGGGTTGTGTAGGAAATGGAGAGTTTAATATCGGCGTCGCGCGCCAGCAAAGCATTGACCAGGGTGGACTTTCCCGCTCCCGACGGGGCAGAAACCAGAAACAGGCTGCCGGACAGTGAATTGAGTTGTGACATGAATTTCCTTGACGAAGTAATGGTGCTATTCCAGATTCTGTACCTGCTCGCGCATTTGTTCGATCAGCAGTTTCAATTCCATGGCCGCATCGGCCAATTCCTTGAGGGCAGCTTTGGAACCCAGCGTATTGGCTTCCCGGTTCAATTCCTGCATCATGAAGTCCAGGCGTTTGCCAACCTGACCACCTTTGGACAGGATGTGTCTGGTTTCAGTCAGATGACCCGACAGTCGCGCCAGCTCTTCGGCGATGTCTATCCGTATGCCGTACAGCGCCACTTCCTGACGGATGCGGTCCAGCGCCTCTTCGCGGGAAATGGTCGGGACGTTGTTTCCATTGGTCAGCCCCAGTGCTTCCTGCAGGCGATTGATTGATTTTTGTTGAAATTGAGCAACTAACTGTGGAACAATGGGGGTGACGCGTTCGACGATGCTTTCCATTTCGCCTATTTTTCCGATCAATACCGTTTGCAGGGCGGCGCCTTCACGGGCGCGGCTCAGGATAAACGCTTCCAGAGTGCTGTGCATGCATTCCATGGCCTGTGCCGACAGACTCTCATCGGAGACTGTGTTTTCTTCGATGACGCCAGGCCAGCGCAGAATTTCATGCTGCGACAGGTTGGCACTGGCGGGGAATTGCTGCTGCAGGATGGCCTGGAACTGTTCTATCTGATTGAGTACGGTTGAATTGAGCGTCTTGTTATTTTGCTGTTGTTCTTTGCGAGCGAAACTAAACCGGCATTCGACTTTACCTCTGGTAATGCGTGATATGATTGCTTCCCTGAATGATGGCTCAAAAGCACGAAAATCGTCATTCATGCGGAATTGAAGATCAAGAAAACGGGAGTTAACGCTTTTGATTTCGACAGTCATGCTGCCGACATCGCTTTCGCGACTGGTGACAGCGTAACCTGTCATGCTGAAAATACTCACGGTGTGCCTTGTGTGGTTGGAGTGTCAAATTTCTGAATCGAATTTGTTAAACATAGTAGCCGTTGTGTCGGAAATGTCCAAGGGCTCAGCTGATCAGGCGCAATTCAGTATCAGTTTTTAAACAGGAAGATATGGCTGCACAAAATAACGCTCCGCTGCCCGATGGTCTGGAATTGGCCGGATATCGCATTGTAAAGAAAATTGCGTCTGGCGGGTTCAGTATTGTGTACCTGGCATCCGACGAAGAAGGCGTTCCTGTTGCAATTAAAGAGTATTTGCCCAGTTCACTGGTCTTGCGTCAGGTCGGCGAGTTAACTCCTGCGATTTCGCCTGAAAATCTGCCGATTTACCGGATCGGACTGAAATGCTTTTTTGAAGAAGGTCGCGCCTTGGCGCGTATTTCCCACCCCAATGTGGTGTCGGTGCTGAATTTTTTCCGCGCCAACGACACGGTTTATATGGTCATGGCCTATGAATCCGGCTGCTCATTGCAGGAACATATCCTGCGTCGGCGTGACAAGCCGGAGCGTCCGATCGTGACCGAGCGGTTCATTCGCAAAATGTTTACCCAGGTACTGAACGGCTTGCGTGAAGTCCATACCAACAAGCTGCTGCATCTGGATCTCAAACCCGCCAATATTTATCTGCGTCTGGATGGCTCGCCCATGCTGCTTGATTTTGGCGCGGCCAGACAGATCCTGCGTACCGATCTGCCCAAGCTGTACCCCATGTATACCCCCGGCTTTGCTGCCCCGGAACTGTATGAGAAAAACGCCAATCTCGGACCATGGACCGATATCTACAGTATTGGTGCGGCCATGTTTGCCTGCATGGCCGGCGCCCCGCCGCAACCTTCCGACCAGCGCAAGCTGAGCGACAAGATGGAACGCCACTACCGCAAACTGGATGAATCCTATTCGGCTGAGCTGATCGAAATAGTGCGCTGGTGTCTGAATCTGGACGCAATGCAGCGGCCGCCGAGTGTCTTTGCGCTGCAAAAAGTGCTGATGTTGAAAGCGGAAGACAAGAAAGAACCGACTGCAGTCGATAAAATGAAATTATTCTGGAACCGATTTCTGGATGGCCTGCACCCTGGCAAGCACGGGGATTTGGACAGCAAGACCATATCGGGCGACTCAATATAGTTTATAAAGACAGGACACTGCTATGCGTTTTTCGGTATATCAAGAAAGTCATATTGGTGGGCGAAAAGTGAATCAGGACCGCATGGGTTATTGCTTCACCCGCGATGCCCTGCTGTTGCTGCTCGCCGATGGCATGGGTGGTCATATCATGGGCGAGATGGCCGCGACCATTGCCATGCAAACTATCGGTAATCTGTTTCAGCAGCAGGCGCAACCCTGCATAGGCCGCCCTGAGCGGTTTCTGGAAGAAAGTTTTATCGCCGCCCACAAAGAAATTCATCGTTACAAAGTCACCAATAATCTGCCCGATACACCGCGCACCACGATCGTTGCCTGTCTGATTCAGCACGACACGGCGTTCTGGGCGCATTGTGGCGATTCGCGTCTGTACTGGATGAGAAACGGCCAGCTGCTGTTGCGCACCCGGGATCATTCCAGACTGGAAACCCTGATTGCCCAGGGCAAGGTGGATGAGTCACAGCGTGACACCCATCCTGACCGCAACAAACTGTTCAACTGTCTGGGCGCGCCGAATTATCCTATAGTGGAAATGTCACGGCGCGTGAATCTGCAGCCGGGCGATATCATGCTGCTGTGTTCCGATGGGTTGTGGTCGGTATTGCCCGAAAATGTCCTGTTGCAGACGCTGCGCGAACGTACCATCGTGCGCGCCGTGCCTGAAATGTTGACCAGGGCGGTTTCCATTGGCGGCAAACACAGCGATAATGTGACCGCACTGGCCATGATGTGGGAAGGCGGCGATGACAATCCATCAACCGTCACCACCCATGCCCTGCCGGAAGGCGCCGTTGCCACGACCATACAGGCCACAGTCATCGATGAAGAACGTTCGGGTGTGCAGGAAGGCGAAGAAACCGACTCCTTCGACGAACAAGACATCGAAAAGGCAATCGAAGAAATTCGCAATGCCATCCAGAAATCAAATAAAGTGGGTTTGAAGTAACCCCGCAATTGGAAAAACAATGATCCATTTTCAACGTCCCAGCAAACGCACCGTCAACGCTTTGCGTCCGGTCAATATCAGTCGCCATTACACCAAACATGCAGAAGGTTCCGTGCTGGTGGAATTTGGCGATACCAAAGTTATCTGCACTGCCAGCATCGAAGACAAGGTGCCGGGATTTTTAAAAGGGCGCGGGCAGGGCTGGCTGACTGCCGAGTATGGCATGCTGCCACGCTCAACCCATACCCGCATGGACCGCGAGGCAGCGCGCGGCAAGCAGAGCGGCCGCACCCAGGAGATTCAGCGTCTGATCGGTCGTTCACTGCGTGCCGCATTCGACCTGGAAGCGTTTGGTGAGCGCACCCTGCACCTGGACTGCGATGTGATTCAGGCCGATGGCGGCACCCGCACGGCGGCCATTACCGGTTCCATGGTGGCAGCTTACGACGCGTTTGCCATGTTGCTGACGCAGGATAAAATTCTCAATATCCCGTTGAAACAGTTTGTCGCGGCCATCTCGGTTGGCGTCTATCAAGGGCAGCCGGTACTGGATCTGGATTATCTGGAAGATTCCGAATGCGATACCGACATGAATGTGGTCATGACTGAAACCGGCAGGTTTGTTGAAGTGCAGGGCACAGCCGAAGGTGATTCCTTTGACCGCGACACCATGAATCGTTTGCTGGACCTGGCACGCGACGGCATCATTGATCTGATTGCACTGCAAAAGCAGGTACTGGGCATCAAAACAGGATTCAATCCGAATTTTTCGTAATGCAAAACAGGTTAAATAAGTTAATACTGGCTTCAGGCAACCTGGGCAAACTGCGGGAATTGGGCGCCATGCTCGCCCCGCTTGGCATTGAACTGCACACCCAGTCCAGTTTCGGTGTGACCGATGCAGAAGAACCTTACTGCACCTTTATCGAAAATGCCCTGACCAAGGCCCGCCATGCCGCGCGCAGTACCGGTCTGCCGGCGCTGGCCGATGATTCCGGATTGTGTGTCAATGCGCTGGGTGGCGCTCCGGGCGTACTGTCGGCACGCTATGCAGGCGAACCCAAATCGGATTTGCGCAATAATCAGAAACTGGTTGCCGCATTGGCCGACATCGAAGATAAATCGGCCTATTACTACAGTGTGTGTGTATTGGTCCGGCATGCCGATGATCCGCAGCCGGTGGTTGCTGACGGACGCTGGAACGGTGAAATCTGTGCCAGGGCGCGCGGCGAATTCGGCTTTGGCTATGATCCGCATTTCTGGCTGCCTGACCTGGGCAAGACCGCTGCCGAACTGCTGCCGGAACAAAAAAACCATCTGTCGCATCGTGGCATTGCCATGCGCAGTCTTTTGGAAAAGCTGTCTGAAATTAAATGATTATCCCGATTAAGCCGGTGTCCGCCGCACCATCAGGCCCCCCGGCGGCATTGAATCCCGACGTTGCACATAAGTTCCTGCAGCCGGGCGTGCTCAATCTGACCACGTTGCCGCCGCTGTCTTTGTATATCCATTTTCCGTGGTGCGTAAAAAAATGCCCGTACTGCGACTTCAATTCGCACGAGGCAAAACAGGGCTTTCCTGAAACCCACTATCTGGATGCCCTGCGGCTCGATCTGGAGCGCGCGCTGCCCGCCATCTGGGGGCGAAAAATCTACACGGTCTTCATCGGTGGCGGCACGCCCAGCTTGCTGTCGGCTTTTGGACTGGATCGATTGCTGTCCGATCTGCGCACGCTGTTGCCGCTCGATGGTGCGGCAGAAATTACCATGGAAGCCAATCCCGGGACCTTTGAAGCGGAAAAATTCCGCTCTTACCGCGCCAGTGGCATCAATCGTCTGTCGATCGGCATCCAGAGCTTTGATTCCAGTCATCTGAAGGCATTGGGACGCATCCATGACGGCGATGAAGCGCGGCGTGCCATCGCCATCGCGCAGACGCATTTTGACAATTTCAATCTCGACCTGATGTATGCGCTGCCCGGTCAGACGCTGGACCAGGCGCGCAGTGATGTGCGTAATGCCATTGCCAGCGGGGCACCGCATCTGTCGCTGTATCACCTCACGCTTGAACCCAATACCCTGTTTGCCAAATATCCGCCGGCCTTGCCGGATGATGATCAGAGCGCCGAGATGCAGGATGAAATTACCGGCCTGATGACTGCTGCAGGCTATGAGAATTACGAAATCTCGGCGTATGCCAAGCCGAAACGTCAGGCGCGCCACAATCTGAATTACTGGCAGTTTGGCGACTACCTGGGCATTGGTGCCGGAGCCCATTCCAAACTGAGTTTTCCGCATCGGGTCGTACGTGAAATGCGTCATAAAAATCCGAAAGCCTACATGCAGGCGGTGCTGGAAGGGCGCGAGGTGCAGGAATCAGCTGAAATCGGTCGCGACGATATGGGCTTTGAATTCATGCTCAATACGCTGCGTCTGACCGAAGGGTTTGCCGTCAACCTGTTCGCAGAACGCACCGGCATGACCTTGAATTCGATCGAGCAGGCACTGCACAGCGCGGAAACCAGGGGATTGATTTACCGTGACCATCTGGTGATCAGGCCTACTGAACTGGGACGGCGGTTTTTGAATGATTTACAGCAGGAATTTTTAAAGGATGGCGCTCCCTGAGCGTATCGGATAATGCGATCTAATCCCGGATTTTTTTCATCTCATACATGGCCGTATCCGCATCCCTGAGAATTTTTTCCGGCACATCCTCATGGTAAAAAATCCGGATCCCGATACTGGCTGAGCCGTGCTGCACAATGTCGCCGATTACGTAATCTTCCCGCAGTTTGCGGCTGATTTTTTCGGCAACGATTTCCACATATTTTTGGGCCAGGTCAAATTCCGAATCCAGTCCCAGCAGCAGCACCACAAATTCATCGCCGCCCAGTCTGGCCACCGAGTCCGATTCCCGGATGACACTGGTGAGCCGACTGGCCACTTCGACCAACATATGGTCACCCGCCTCATGGCCGTAACTGTCGTTTAATTCCTTGAAACGATTCAGATCAAGAAACAGCAGGGCGCCGTGGGTATTCTGGCGCCGGTTGAAGTTAAGCGCCTGGCCGAGCCGGTCCATGAGCAGGCGCCGGTTCGGCAGACCGGTCAGCACATCGTGGCTGGCCTGTCTCCTCAACTCTTCTTCGAGTTTTTTGCGGTACGTGATATCCCGAAATACCACCGTGACGGCATTGCCCTGGCCATTCGGATTCATGATCGGCGTGGCGGTATATTCTACCGGGAAGCAGGTGCCGTCCCGCCGCCAGAACACTTCGTCTTCCACATGGCGGATCTGACCATCACGCAACGTGGCATGGATCGGACATTCTTGTGTCGGGTAAAACGAGCGGTCGGCGCGGTGATGGTGCATGGTGACATGCGCCGGTCGGCCAACGATGTTGTCATCTTTCCAGCCCAGCATGCTGATTGACGCCTCATTTTCAAGAATGATGACACCGCGGTCATCGATCACATGCACGCCTTCTTCCATGGATTTCAGGATGTTTTCCAGTTTTGAATTGAGCTGTTTAATTTCGGTCAGATCAATAAACTGAACCAGCAGCAGGTGCTCCTGATTTTGCTGGATGCTCATTAAATGGCACTCGACAATCAGCTGCCTGCCATTATCCGTGGTCAGATGCACTTCACATTCACTGTGGGTGCGATTGGCGATGACGTGGCGGCAGACTTCGAGCAGTCCGGATTTTTTCCAAGAAGGGATCAGGTGAATATTCTGTGTCAGCAGCACTTCGCGTGAATTGCCGACCAGACTGGCCAGCGCATCGTTGGCCTTGATGCATTGTCCGTCTGCAGCATAAACGCCGATCGGCAGCGGAGAATTCAGGAATATGATTTCATTGAATTTGATCAGCTGCTTTAATTTTTCGCTGGTGCTTTCGAGATTGTTGATCACCTTCAGTTTTTTGAGCTGTTCCAGATGGATCAGAAAAAAGCTGATCAGAACCACCAAAATAAAAAAGGCGGTGCCTACCCATTTTTTCGATGCTTCCGATTTATATCCCGCCAGGGCATCGGAAACTGACAGTCCGATGATGATACCCAAAGGCTGGTCGCGAATGCGTTGCAGATAAAAAATCCGTTGCATATTATCGAGCACAGAATTGGCTTCATAGGTGGCCGAGTTGCTCCCTGATTTGTCAAAGGCGGCAATATTGGGCGAGCTGATTTTTTGACCGGCATAACGCATGTCCTGTTTGCCGTGGCTGTAACGGATCAGGATATCCGAATGATCGTTGCGCAATACAAAGGCGTCATTGTCGCTGAGTTTGAGTTCCCGACCGGACAGTCTCTCGGTAAACCCCTCCAGCTCGACCGAACCGAAAATAACCCCGCCGAACTGGCCATGGGCCAGATTAAAGCGACGTGCGCAGATGACGACCCATTTTTTTGTAATCTTGCCCAATACCGGTTCCGAGATGACCATTCCGGCGTTCGGATTGTCTTTGAGCTGCTGGAAATAGCGGCGGTCGGCAATAGTCAACTTTTCGGAATTTTCCATGTTTGTGCCGAACTGCACATCACCGTGTGCATCACTGGCCTGTAACAGCAGCAGGGCAGGTACACGCTGTTGCAGCAGATTCAGACTGGCGTTCAATTTGGCGGCATCCAGACTCTGCAGGCTGGTCTGATTGCGCAGGTAATCAGTGGCAGCCAGCAAGGTCAGGTCAATATTCTGAAACGCACCGGCAATGCTCGCGGCCAGAGTCGACCCCACTTCCTGCGCACTCAGCCGGGTATGGGCCAGCTGTTGCTCCCGGCTTTCGTCGAGGCTGGAGATCTGAAACGCAATGGCGCAAATAATGAGCAGAATCGGCAGAGCAATCTGCAGCAGCAGATTTCTGCGGTTGTACGCGTCGAGCAGCAGTCTGAATTTCGAGTCGGATCGCATGGTTGTGAATGCGGACATTCCTGAAACAGGACGACCTTGGTTATGGGTTCTGATTTCAGCATAGTGCATAAATAGTGTTAAACAAGAAATGAATTGGTAACACATAGCTAAAAACAAATTGTTATTTTTATTAACTTTGCCCAATCAATGAACAGTTTGCCTGACATTTGAAATAAACTGGCAAAGCGCCATCCAACAAATCGGAGAATGATCATCATGAGTACACTCAATCACCAGTTCAAATTAATTGCCCGCCCGCAGGGTAATGTCAAACGCAGCGATTTTTCTTACCACAGCGAGCCGGTGCGCGATCCGGCCGACGGTGAAGTCGTCATCAGGAATCTGTACATCTCTCTGGATCCGGCCATGCGCGGCTGGATGAATGAAAGCAAGGCGTCGTATATCCCGCCGGTGGAATTGGGTGAGGTGATGCGCGCCATTGCGGTCGGGCAGGTGGTGGCGTCGAAAAACCCGCAATTTGCGGTGGGTGACCATGTGAACGGCCTGCTGGGCATGCAGGAATATGCGTATTCGAACGGACAGGGACTGACAAAGATTGATCCGAAACTGGCGCCGTTGCCACTGTATCTGAGCACGCTGGGCATGCCGGGCCTGACGGCTTATTTTGGCCTGCTCGACGTTGGCAAACCGAAAGCCGGCCAGACCGTGGTCGTGTCCGGTGCGGCCGGCGCCGTTGGTGCCGTCGTGGGTCAGATTGCCAAAATCAAGGGGGCACGGGTCATCGGCATTGCCGGCGGTGCCGACAAATGCCGCTATCTGGTCGATGTACTGGGTTTTGACGGGGCGATCGATTACAAAAAAGAAAACGTCATGGACGCGCTGAAAACGCATTGCCCGAAAGGTGTCGATGTCTATTTTGATAATGTGGGCGGCGATATTCTTGACGCGGTCCTGACCCGTCTGGCACGCGGAGCGCGTATCGTGATCTGTGGTGCAATTTCCCAATACAACAATACCGCGCCGGTCAAAGGTCCGGCCAATTATCTGTCCCTGCTGGTCAATCGCGCATCCATGACGGGCATCATGGTGGCTGATTATTATCCGCGTGCCATGGAAGCGATCATGGCCATGGGGAGCTGGATCGCTGAAGGAAAACTGAAATCCCGTGAAGACATTCAGAGCGGGCTGGAAAATTTCCCGGAAGTGTTTGCCAGACTGTTCAGCGGTGAAAACAATGGCAAGCTGGTGCTGAAGGTGGCAAAAGATTAAGCAGCGCTGGCTGGTGTCTGTGACTATGCAGTTGCATGCTCTTGCGTTTCGTTATTACGCCACTATCATGTAAATGGTTCTACAGATTTACGTGAGAAGGATTTTCAATTTTGCATCAATCCGGTGAACGATGACAGATCAAAAAGCCAAAAAAATTCGGCGATTTGAATCCACTCCCGGCTTTGTGATCCAGTCACATCGCCTGGCGCAGATTGTATGGGTGTCGGCCTGTTCGGCATTCGTCAGTATGGTCTTTTTTGTGTTGAAAGGATGGAACTGGAGTCTGGCGGATTGTTCGGTGCTGTTGACATTCTGTGTATTTTTGGTTTGCCTCTGGCTCATACGCAGGCAGCGCGCCTATCAGGCCACGACGCTGTTCATCGTGACACTGACCGTGATGGCCTGTTCACTGGTCTATCAGGCCCAGGGTCTGCATGATGAAGCTCTGCTGATCTTCCCTGGCATCCTGCTGCTGACTTCCATGTTCGGAACGCGTACGCAATTTTATCTGGTGCTGGCCGGTCTGATCGGATTTTTGTGCTTCATCGTACTGGCGCATCAACTGGGCTGGCATCAGATTCCTGACAAGGTCGAAACCAATGTCGGCGAACTGGCCAACGTCGCGGTTATTTTGATTGGCAGCGGTTTTTTTGCGTTCGTGCTGGCCAGTGATCTGCGCGCTGCCCTGACCGAACTCAACGGATCCAAACGGGAACTGCTGGAACTCAATGAACAGCTTGAGCACCGTGTCCGACAGCGCACCGAACAGGTCGAGTCGGCCAATCTGGCTTTGCATGAATCCATGGAAAAACTGGAAAGGGCGATGAACGAACTGGTTCATGCAGAAAAACTGGCTTCGCTGGGTTCGATGGTGGCGGGCATTTCCCACGAATTGAATACGCCTATCGGCAACACACTGCTGGCTGCCACCAGTATGGAACGCATGTTTGACAAGGTTGCCGTGCAGATCAGTTCCGGAAGCATCCGGCGCTCGGCGCTGGAGGAGTTTATTCAGGAAGGTCAGGAAATGTCTTCCCTGATCACCCGTTCCACCAAACGTGCTGCAGATATGGTGGTCAGTTTCAAACAGGTCGCCGTTGATCAGACGTCGGAACAGCGCCGCAATTTTGATTTGCGTGCGGTGATTGAAGACAATCTGTCGGCCATGCTGCCGCTGTTCAAAAAAGGTCAGGTTAAAGTCAGCAATCTGGTGCCGGACGGTATCCAGTGCAACAGTTTTCCTGGCCCGCTGGGACAGATTCTGACCAATATTGTTCAGAATGCCATCCTGCACGGTTTTGGCGATACCGGTTCAGGCACGCTGACTATTCAGGCCAGGGATCAGCGCTATGATGTGATCGTCAGCATCCGGGATGACGGCGTGGGGATGCCGAGCAACGTTCTGGCCCATATTTTCGATCCGTTTTTCACGACCAGACTGGGCCGCGGCGGCTCAGGGCTGGGACTGTCAATCTCGCACCGGATTGCCACTTCGGTACTGGGCGGTAATCTGGCAGCCCAATCCACGCCAGACCAAGGCTCGACGTTTTTCATTACCATTCCCAAAACGGCACCATTCCCGATTTGATCCGTCATTTCAACAGCCGCAATCCGTTGAATATGACAATCAGACTCGCGCCCATATCGGCAAACACCGCCATCCACAGATTGGCATGACCGAACAGGGTCAGCACCATAAATACCGCCTTGATGAGCAGTGCAATGCTGATGTTCTGTTTCAGGATGCGCGAACATCGCTTCGACAGCCGGATCAGTTCCGGCAATCGTCCCAGGTTATTCTGCATCAGTGCGATGTCGGCCGTATCCAGTGCCGTGGCGCTCGCTGCCGCGCCTGGCGTGATGCCGATATCCGCTGTAGCCAGTGCGGGCGCATCATTGACACCGTCACCCACCATGGCCACCTTACCCTGTTTCTGTAACGCAGTAATCAGCTGCAGCTTGTCCTCGGGCAGCAAGCCGGCATGGATGGTACTGATGCCAACCTGTTGTGCCACGGCCTGTGCGGTCACCAGATTGTCGCCGGTCAGCATGACGCACCGGATGCCCATTGCCTGCAGTTCGGCAATCGTGCCCTGGCTGTCAGCGCGTACCTGATCGGCAAAACTGAACGCAGCCAGCGCCGGCATTGCGCTTTGCCCCAGCAGTACGATGCTGTGACCGCGCATTTCCAGCGCGTTGATTTTTTGTTCGGACGCAGCCGTCAGTATGACGCCGGATTCCTGCATGAGCCGCACATTGCCCAGCACATACGTCACCCCATCAATTGCACCGCGCACACCAAGTCCGGTGAGCGACTGAAACTGTGCCACTTTCTGTAATTGCTGATCCTGTGCCGCAGCCAGCATGGCCATGGCCAATGGGTGTTGCGACAGGTGATTCAGACTCGCGGCAATGTTCAGGCACTGTGCCGCTTCGGTGTTGGCCAGTGCCACGGTGTTTTGCAGTGCCGGTCGGCCTTCAGTGAGCGTGCCGGTTTTATCAAAGGCGATCGTGTCGAGCAGGTGTGCCTGTTCCAGAAAGCGGCCACCCTTGATGACGATGCCGCGCTGCGCCGCGCTGGTCAGCGCGCTGACCACAGTGACCGGGGTGGAAATGACCAAAGCGCACGGACAGGCGATCACCAGCATGACGAGCGCCTGATAAATGCCGGCATGCCAGCTGGCGTGCATGAACAGCGGCGGCAGAATGGCGATCAGCAGTGCGGTGCCGAACACCGCCGGCGTATAAATTTGTGCGAAGCGGTCTATTATGCGTTCCGTGGGTGCGCGCTGTTGCTGGGCCTGCTGGATGGCTTGGGCGATGCGTTCCAGAGTGGAACTCGCCGCTGTGCTGGTGATCTGGTATTCGAGCACGCCTTCCTGATTCAGGGTGCCGGCGTAAACAACATCGCCGCAGTTTTTGGCCACCGGCATGCTCTCGCCGGTAATCAATGCCTGATTGACGCTGGATTCCCCGCGGATCACGATGCCATCCAGGGCAATCCGGTCTCCGGCGCGGGCACGCGCGGTCTGTCCGGTTTGAATTTCTTCGCTGGGCATTTCCCGCCAGCTGCCATCGGACTGCAATATCCAAGCAGATTCGGGGGCATGCGCCTGCAGGGCCGTGATGGCATTTCTGGCCCGGCCCAGACTGGCGGCTTCGATTTTTTCCGCGCAACTGAACAAAAATATCACCATGGCAGCTTCGGGAAACTGGCCGATCAGCACTGCACCGGTGACGGCGATACTCATGAGCAGATTGATATTGAGCTGAAAATGGCGCAGCGCATGCCAGCCTTTCTTGAGGGTGCCGGTGCCACACAGGGCGATGGCCAGCAGGGCGCTGGTGGCGATCAGTATCGAATTGGCACCGCTCCAGTCCAGCAGTTCGGCCATTGTTGCCAGTAGTCCCGATGCACCCAGCAGCAGCCATTGGGTTTTCGCGGAACGGGTCGTGGCGTTGACCGGATCTTCCAGCAGACCAATACCGATCAGGGTCCGGTGGATTTCCTGCTGGTCGGTCAGAGTATGGGTAACGGTCAGGATGCGGTTGATCAGGTCGAAATCGAGCTGGTGAATCTGACGGTGTTCGGCGAAGGCTTTTTTGATCATGGCCGCTTCGGTGGGGCAATCCATGGCCGTTAAGGTCAGTTTGAGTTTTTTTGCACCGGGCGGGTTTGCGCGACCTGTTTTTGGGGTTTCGGGTTCAGCCGGTTTTTGTTGATGGCCATGGTCGTGGTTGCAGGATGCGCCGTGTTTGTGGGGCTTTGCGATCGGTCGGTATTGGGACATGTTGGGTTCTCAGCGACGGGATGGGATGAGGCATCGTAAACCCTGTACCTGCTACAGGGTCAAGGCTTATAATGGACGTTTTTTACGGGGGGAGACATCATGCGCATCGGCGAATTGGGCAAGGCCACCGGAGTGGATGTGGAAACGATCCGGTATTACGAAAAAGCCGGGTTGCTCGATGAACCGGACCGACTGGCGAACGGGTACCGCAGTTACGGTACCGCCCATCTGGAACGACTTTCTTTTATCCGGCATTGCCGCGCGCTCGATATTCCGGTCGCAGAAATCACGCGACTGGTGTCGTTCATGGTGCATCCAAGCGCGGATTGTGGGGATATCAACAATCTGATTGATCAGCAGATCAGTAAGGTACGTGCCAGACTGGCAAGTATGCAGGCGCTGGAGAATCAGCTCAGTACCCTGCGTGCACGCTGCGATGCCGAACACTCCGGACTGGCCTGCGGGATTCTGCATGAACTGGTTGCGGCAGCGCATGGGGAAGCGTGCGCGTGTCACTCGAACTAGACCGTCCATTTGAAATCTTTGGGTATGACGTAGGCTGGGATGCGTCGTAGGCTGGGATGCGTCGTAGGCTGGGATGCAATCCCAGCATCAACGGTTGAAATGCTGGGATTGCATCCCAGCCTACGA
>Ga0316222_1001132_pt1 | contig 34377 bp, 34 predicted proteins | sample TBH18011metaG_FD_206008 | JGI IMG/M metagenome (GOLD analysis project Ga0316222, IMG submission 206008) | Freshwater microbial communities from Trout Bog Lake, Wisconsin, USA - TBH18011 | ecosystem: Environmental > Aquatic > Freshwater > Lake > Hypolimnion/Profundal zone | place: USA: Wisconsin... | reverse complement strand
TTTGCTGATGCTGCCAATATCGCAACATTTGATCTAGCAAATCGCCAGCGTCAATCTTGTTTTCAATTACGATATTGTGGAGGTGTCGTTCGTTGGTAATCACTAAATCCATGCGCCCATATTTAGAGTGCACTTCTGTTTCGACTGACCAGGCATCATCATCGTTGGCATCTATTACTTTTATGCGCGCTTTTTTATAAATTATACCAAGTATTGGTCGCACGAATAGGTTGCCTTGTCCGTGCAGCCCAAGGGGGTTCAGCAAATCACGCAACAGGGCAGAGTGCGTTTTGACCTCCCGTCGATGAATGCCCAATAGCCGAAAAAAATTATATCCAGGGCGCGATTCGCCTCTCCGATTTACTAAACTACGGCGGAAGTTCTTAACATGAACTTCTGCCTGCATCAGAAGCTCACTAGCGATCGCTTGGCGATTTCGTACGTGACTGCAAAAATCCTCTACGACCAGCCATGTTTCAGCCAAATCAGGCATGTATCACCTGCGAGAATATGGAGCGGGAATAACCGAAAACCCAGATAGCATCCCTCATCTGCGGACGCTAACGTCCTTACCTCTACTATATCTCAGAAGTTTTGTTACCAATATCAAAATATCTACCATACCTGAGCCGAAGGTTGCAGATGATCACAAATTCGAGCCATGAAACCCCCCCTGTAAGGACGACCCCTAACGCAACCCCGGCGGTATATTACGTCCGATTCTGACGCATCGACGGCATAGACTCTATATGGATCGAAACTCCCATGGAGGCCAGCCTGTGACCTGCGAAATCGCCATCATGAACACGCGCGGCATCGCTCTGGCAGCCGACAGCGCCGTCAGCCTGGGCGACGGTGAGAAGGTCTACTACAGCTCGGACAAGCTCTTCCCGCTGGCCGGATCGGCGCCTGTCGCGGTGATGACCTACGGCTCCGATTCCTTGATGGGGGTCCCCTGGGAAGTCGTCATCGCCGACTATTCGAGCCGGTTGGGTGATCGACAGTTCCGAACGCTGGGCGAGTACGCCGACCACTTCTTCATGCACGTCGAGGACTCCCGGCTGATGTTCCCGACCGAGATCCAAACCGGGCGCTTTCTGAGCCATGCCCGGAGAATCTGGAGCAAATACTACGCGGAGCCGTGGCGCGAGATCATGGCCAGCCCGCCGAAAAGGATGAAGGCAAATCGCGCTCGCCGCGTCGACCACCTCATTAAGCTGCTGCACGCGGACCACACAATCTGGGAGAAGTACCCGCCCATAAACCGCGCCGCCAACTTCTTCTACGACGAGCTGGAGGAGATGGGCGACGTCTCGTTGTCCAATGCCGACGACATTATGGACGAGACCGAGACGGACTTGTGCGAGCTTGAGGAGGAGCTGTTCAGCACCCCAGACCTCCCGTTCGGCAGCCAACTCCCAGAGGATCTCCGGGAGGGCCTGCGCACCACCCTGCGGCATTTCCTTCTTCGCGGCGCCTTTGGCGGCGGCGACGACAGCTGCATCGTGTTCGCGGGGATGGGGGCCGGCGAGATTTTCCCGTCGGTCCTGCATTACCGCGTCGGCACCATGATGAATAATCGCCTGAAGCTGCTGACACTGGATGAAGACCACATCACGCCCAAGATCACCGCCAGCATCTTGCCGTTCGCCCAGCGCCAGATGATCGACCTGATCATCGAAGGCGTGGACCCAAAGCTGAAAAGCAGACTTCCCGAGCTTATGGAGCAATGCCACCCACCTCGGCGGAAAAAGAACCGCCCCAAGGACGAGTGGGAGGACATCAGCCCCATGTCGGAATGTGAAACGACCCCTACCGACCGCTTTCGCGCGCTGGTCGAGGCCGAATCCAAAGAGAAGCATTCAGCCCCGATCATGGCCGCCGTTGCCGCACTGTCCCGGCACGACCTGGCCGAAATGGCGGAATCGCTGGTGAACTTCTCCAGGTTCCGCATGAAGTTCCTGGTGAACGAACGCGACACCGTCGGCGGCCCGATTGACGTCGCCGTCCTGTCGAAGACCGATGGCTTCGTCTGGGTCAAGCGCAAGCGGCTTTCGTGCTGACGCTATCTGTGTCGAACGAAGATTGCTCGTCAGGAGGCTGTTATGGCTCAACTCCCCAAGACGACCGGCACGATGGTGGCCACGTCGATTTTGCTGGCTCTCACTTCGCATGCTCAAGCTGGCGGTGTCCACTTCGACCTGGGCGGCATGCGCATCGGTCGGGCGCCGGAGCAGCAAGAAGAGGCTGCGCCCTACGTCGCGCCAACCAGCAAGCCCCCGATCCCGCTCACCGCGTCTGACGACGAGATCCTGCTGCATTACCTCCCGGTCGAGGACTCCGGCGCATACTTCGCACCCGTTCCCACCCCGCCGCCGCTGCCGACTGCGCCCTATGGAATGGTCGCCCGTCAGAAGCCCGATCTGCGCAGCGGCTGCGTGCTTGTCCAGACCGAACGGGGCGGGCTACCCAAATGCCCGAAATATGAGGTGTGGTTCGAGCGCGACTGGTCCGTGCCGCAGACGGAAGAGGAGAGGCGGAACGTCGAGAAAGCAGATGCGCTGATCCGCGGTGCTGGCCGTGTCATCGCCTGGGCCTTCGGCAAACTTGGCGATGGGGTGGACTACGCCGCCACCAAGGAAATCGAGGCCGAGCGCGCGGAGGCGGCCACGAAGACAGCTAGCGGCGCCGTCACCACCAAGCCGAGATCCAGCGAACCGCCGACGGCCATGCAGGGCGGTTCAGCACCTGGCAATGGGCGCCTGGATCAGGCCTCCAACGGTGCAGGTGCCCCAGCAATTCCAGAGAGGCCAACCCAACTGAAGCCCGCCCCATCGACGCCGAAGAAGTTGGCATCGCCGGTTGGCCCGGTCGCGAACACAAAGCCGCCAGGACGACAACGGATACCGTTCGTGCCAGAGGCATTCCTTGAATCCATCGAGAAGATCGCCAAAGCCCGCGTCGCACACATGTGGGGATTGGACGCTCCCCCAGCGCCCTCCGCACCAAATCAGAAGCTGGTGGAGCTGATGCCGCCAAAGCCCAAGGCGGTCGCTGGTCGGAAGACTGCTGAGAAGAAGGTCGCCGCTGGCCAGCCCCCCAAGCCCGTCGAGCTGCATCACGGCCCAGACCTGAGCGACGGGCACTACCGTGGAGCACCACCGTTGCCGAACGAGCCGCCCAGGCCCAGTGCCGCTCCCCGGCCAGAAGTTGAGACGGATGCCAGCGTCGAGAAGAAGAAGTCCACTGTTCCAGCCGGCGGCGCCAACACGTTCTGGTCAGCCTTCAGCATTTGAGCAGCGGCACCATGGGGGAGGAAGCATGATCGCACCAGATGAATACGCCGCCCGTGTCGCCGCCCTGCTGGAGCGGCCGCTATTCTCCGGCACCCATGTCGGCCTCGCCTTCCCGCCAGGCTGGATGACATTGATCGAGACGCTGGTGACCGCACTTGATGCGCTACCAGGCGGAGAGGTGCTGCGCGTGCGCCAGACGAAGGCAAAGTTGGGTGGGCTACGGTTCCGATTGGCTCGGCCAGAAATTTCGGGTGACGGCGATTCGCAGGAGGAAGACCCGACAATGGCGGCCGCTCAGGAACTTATCACCGTCGCCGAGAGCAGCTCGGAGGCGATCTGCATGGTGTGCGGCGAACCGGGATATGCTCACGTTGCGAACCGGCACGAAATGAATCAGCTGACCGCCGCACCGTTCACCACGGCTCTACGCGCTCGCGGGCTGGCCGCCGACGTCTGGTGAAGACGCCCCCCCATGAGGATGCGCCCGATTCTGTCGTAGGCAGCCGCTATCATATTTTTGCTTCACGCAACTGCCAGAGTGCCACCAGGAACCTGCCCCATGGATCTCGACACCAGCATGGCGCGCTGCGCCGAAATCATCTCTAGCTGTACTGGGCTGCTGATCACCGCCGGCGCCGGGATGGGTGTCGATTCGGGCCTACCGGACTTCAGGGGGACGGAGGGTCTCTGGGAGGCCTATCCGGCGCTCAGGCAAGCTGGGATCGACTTCACGGAAATCGCCAACCCGGCCGCGTTTGCGTCGCGTCGGCCCGAACTGGCCTGGGGATTCTACGGTCACCGCCTCAAGCTCTATCGTGACACCGAACCTCACGTGGGGTATCGAATTCTGCGGGAGATCGGCGAACGTCTGCCGGACGGCTACTTCGTCCACACCAGCAACGTGGACGGGCACTTCCAGAAGGCGGGGTTCGATACCGAGCGGATTTCCGAGGTGCACGGCTCCATCCACCTGCTCCAGTGCACCCGCCCTTGCTCTGGCCGCATGTGGTCAGCCGACGACTTCGATCCAGAGATCGACGAGGCCCGGTGCCTGTTGACCAGTCCGCTGCCACGCTGCCCAAATTGCGGCTCCCTGGCGCGGCCAAACATCCTCATGTTCGACGACATTCGATGGCTTCCCGCCAGATCGGAATTCCAGGCTGAGCGGCTCACAAAATGGCGGAAGGCAACAGCGCGCATTGCCGTCATCGAACTGGGCGCGGGCACCGCCATCCCAACGGCGAGATACCCAGGTAATACCTGGGGACGGCCGCTGATCCGCGTCAACCCGACCGAGTCCGACGTAACCAAAGTCGACGACGTCGGGATGGCGATGGGCGCCAGGGACTTCCTCGTTCAGCTTGAGAAGGCATTGTCTGTTGTCAGCATGCGGCGGCCGGAGAGTCCCGCGTGACCCCTGTCGCACCAGAGACGCATGCGGATTGGGTTCACTCCCCATGGCAAAGAGCAGGGAACCCGCTCTTCACCATCGGAGACAGCAACACCTACTCGCCGAACTTGACCTGCGCGGCCTTGAGTAGGATGTCAATTTCTGTGTGGGCGGCCTCAAGCTTCCGGAGGGCGTCATCGACGGGTTCCAATACGAACTGGAGCGACCCCGGGTAGTCCTCCGCAAGGGCTTCACCGTCGACCTGGATGGGCAGGAAGAGATATTCGCCTTCAAGCTCGAAGCCTAGAGCGCCCAACTTCGTCAGAGGAAATTGCTCGGCCAAGTATTTCTTCCAAGTCGCGCTGGGCCTTGCGCCTTTTCCGGTCTGCCTTGTGATCCATGTGGTATTGAAATTCACCCAAATACCGTACTTGTCCTGCACAATGCCAAGGAGTGCGGAAAGCCAATATTCGTAATCGTCGCCGTCACTCTCCGGCCCAATCGCGAACCATGCAATGCGCTTGTCATTCTCGGCAGTTTTCCAAGCTGTCGGCCCGAAGCAATTTTCGCCATCCGGAAAATCGCCGGTTCCATCCCAGTTCTCTCGGGCCGCAATCCATGCCTCGATTTTCTCGTGGACGGCAGAAAAAACGGCCTTTTCGACCTCGCGGACGATTTCGGGAGCTGACTCCAGAACAGCCAAATTCCTGATGACCAGGCTATGCGGTTCATACGTTTTGGTCATATCTAACGGTTCCCTGTCGATGTTGGTTGCGGCTCTATTTCAACAGTCTGATATGTTTGGCGAATTGGCGAAAGAGCTGACCTGAGAAGCTTTCGCTAGTGTCGTTGTCAACGTGGGCTTCCAGAATGCTTGCGACCTGCTTCCACGATACCGAGACAATTTCGTCGTGCAGTTCCTTGTCGTGTGGCCTACGCCCGTCGGGCGTCAGGTAAATCACGACCCTTGGTCTGCCGGCTGCCTTGGTGCGGGCGTCGTCAACGTAGCGGGGGAGCTGGTCACCGCTCTCGCCTGACCGCACTTTGACCTCGATGAATATCAAGAACTTGGCGCTTGCGACCTCGATATCCACGCGGTTTTCGGCGCCACCAAGTGGATGAACCTCGGTCCTCGTGCGATAAACGCTTCCGCTCACCTCGGCAGCGGTGAACCCGAGCGGTCGCTGCTTGCCAGCCAACGTCACCAGCCCTTCGAGAATTGCCGACCCACGTCCGTGGTCCCCGTTGCTGTCGAGGATCCACCTCAATACCTGGCTATTCCGCAGCTCGCCGTGCCCGATCCCGGCGGCGGAGCGCCAGATATTCGCCATGCTGCCGTTGCGTTGATGCGCCCGAAACGCTGGAGCGAACGACTGCGCGAAAGCGGCGAAATGCCCGGCATCCAGTTGCAGAGGCCCGTTAAGCACGGCTTCTCCAGGCACCAGGATCTTCCAGCTAGCGAAAAACTTAGCGGCATCCGTCAGTACCATTTGGGCCTCCACATTTTCTCGGTTTCCCATGTGTCCACTCTGCCGTTCATGGCTGTTGCCTGTCCGCTTTGTCGCCGCTGCCCACGACCGGCGCCTCCCAGGCGGCGACAATATCACTGAATTCAATCTGCACCTCGACCTCTTGGATGTGCGGCAGCAGTTCCCAGGGGAAGTGATGGTGCTCAATCAGACAGTGGACGAGGTAGCCGTGGTGGCCATGCCTCAATGGGTGATCGTCGCTGTGCTCGAAGACGTTCCAATTGGAGGAGGGGTCGAAAAACGAATCCCCTGGCATCGGATCCAGGGCAGGGCGGACGCGAAAGCGCCTTGGCTCGCTGTTATCCCCGTCGCCGAAGTCGCACGTTTCATAGAATGGCCTGGCCGCGCCGCCTTTCATGATGATGTTGAACTCGCACTCGCATTGCGATGTCCAATCGAACAGCCCCTGGTCGGCATGTTCCAGCAGCGCACCTCTCATGGATTTCACGACGTCGGCGACACGGAACTGGGCCTCGTTGATTTTGCAGATCGCTTCCTCGGCCGCAGACACGAGAGCGGGGGAGGGGGCGGGGGAAGGCAAATCCACGTACCGACGCCAAAGGTCGGACGAATAGATCTCATGCTGCAATTCGTCGAATTCTTTTTTGCCGCTGATGATCGCCTGCTCGACTTTTGTGAGCAGGGCAACCATCCGGCCATAGGCTTCGCGAACCTGATCAGGCAAGCCAGGTCCTGAAGCGAGCGACTGGATTTCATCGCGGGGATAGGAAACCTCGTGCAGGGCATGACGCAGCGCATCCCTGACATATTCGTGGGTGTTGAAGAGGAACGCGATGTCCAGCAAATCCGGCGAAGGACAGCCCGGTACGAAGTCAGCGGGTTCATCGGCCATTTTGAGGCTCCCACAAGCGGCGTGATCCGGATGGGCTATTCATCATCCGCCCCCTGGTAGTGATGGTCGGCGGCAGCCAGCGGCTCCAGGCTCCTGATCCGCCGCAGGATGGCGTCCATGGTCGTCGGCGCGTAGCCCCAGCAATCCACACCGACGTCCAGGCACCCGCCGTCACCGCCGACCAGCCTGAAGCCGAGCAGTGAGCCGTGCGAGTGGCCGAATAGGTGGACGGCGTGGCGGCGCATCCCATTCCAGACCCGCTGGCCGTAATGGAATAGGCAGACCTTCCGGCCATCGACAACGACCTCGGCATACGCCTGCGACGATGCCCAGCCGCGAGCTTTCCTGGTCTGCTCGGCGTCGTGGTTGCCCCAGACCAGGTGCTTGTTCCCGGACAACCGCTCCAGATAGCCTGCGACCGCCTTTGATGACCGCCAGCAGAAGTCCCCGAGAACCCACACGTCGTCGCTCGGCTTGACCACCCCATTCCAGCGCTCAACCAGCGCCTCATCCATGGCCTGAACGCTGCCAAACGGGCGGGCGCAGAGGTCAATGATTCGCGCATGGCCGAAATGCTGGTCCGAGGTGAAGTAGGTGGCCATGATCAACTGCTGACTATGGGCACCTGGAGACCTTGCCTTTGTTGGGCTCAACCAACGCCGCCACATCGTCAAAGCAGCCGTCGCCGACCCAGCCACCAATCATGTTCTCCCAACGGAACCCCAGGGCTTCGATGGCCTTGACCGCAGACGGGTCCGTCTTGCCCGCGAACTGCACCAGCAGGAGTTCCCTGACCGGCGAGCTGCCGATTGAGTTGTCGACCCACTCGGCGAATTGGCTGCGGATCGCTGGCGGCATTTCCTCGGCCACGATGCGGCGGCACAAGGCGGCGATCGCGGAATCAGAACGCGCCCGCAGCAGAAGTCCCTCGCCGAGGAGCGCCTTGAAGCGGATGCCTTGATCCGCCCGCAGTCGGCCAAGTTCCAACTCCAGGCGAGCAATTCGTTCATCGACAGCGGCCATCTTGTTTCCTCTTCACATCATTTCGAAGCATCGCAGACGGAAGCGTCAGAATCGGTCGCATAGCCGATCCGCATGCCGCCTCAAAAAGCTGCTGCATCCCAGAGACAATCACCGGCCGACGGCGGTCTTTGGTGGACGACGCAAAACCATCCGCGTCCTTCCTATTGGCGCCATACGCCGATGCCCCTGTCATCCGGAAACAATTCGACCAAGTGCGGATAGGCATCGGGCCAGAACGATTGAACAATGCCAACCTGCCCGCAGACGAAATACTTCGGCGGAGCGCACCCCATTCTCAGGACCGTCTCTGCCATGAAGCCAGCTGGATCGGTAAACGCCGGTCCATATACATGACCATGACCATACTCAATCAGGATAATTGCCAGGGCTAGCGGGGCAATGTTGTTCCTCAGATAAATCGCCTGGTAGGTCGCAATTCCATCTCCGCCGATGTAGAGCAGGCTGAACCGACTTGGCCCGTGGTCATCTTCAAGCCCGTCTTTGCGATCAAAGATATACCAGCGACCAAACACGGCTGGATCAATTTGTAGCGCCATCCGATTGAGTTCGTCGGCTTCATTCTGAAAGCGAGCGGGGATCTTCGGAGTCCATCCGGCGGGTGCGAGATCCGCCTCGCGCAGAATCTTCTCGCCCACCAAGCGATATCCACGAAATCCTTTAGCTGCCACTTCACGAGTAACAGCGGTTTCCGCAACTCCGTAGTCAACATAAACAAAGCTGTGGATAAACCCACCAAGACACTTCACCGGGTTCCCGTCGAAGGCCGCCGCCGGATAGTAAAGCGAATCCGTGAGGATGTTGATGAGCGGAAGGTCCGTCTCGGCGAGCTTCCCAGGATTTAGCGTCGCGAGCCATTCCGGCACATCCCGGCGATTGTCGTGCTTCAGTGTCATGGTCCAGTTCCCCACACTATTCGGCGTAGTTTGCGCCTCGCTCCAAACGATGGCAATCGGCACTCGCTTACGCGCTCCCCAACGCTGCCAATCTACTAATCAAGTCGGCGGAGTCCATTGTATCCGAGCACCAGGCTTCCAGAAGAACGGCGGCGTTCAACTCGATCCATGCCCCCAGCGCCGCCAATTCTTCACTTGAAAATGTCAGATTATTGCCGCCAACGATAGTACCGCCATCGACAAGGACGTGAAACGAATCGACCTCGCAATGCGGGAACTTGCCTCGGATATTCGACACATTAACAGTTGGCCTACTGCCTTTCCCGATATTGGTGCTGATTGATATGTTCATCCCATTTGGCAGGCCGCTGCTCCCGCTTCCTATCAGAGTAAGATTCCATCCGCCAGGGCAGCGTCTTTGACGTTTTCTGGGCGCCGGTCGTGTGCTGTCTTTCTGCATGGGGGCCTCTTTCGTCGCGCCTATTTTGCTTGGACTTGCCGCATTGACCATTCAGTCGATGATGGCGCCGGTGAAGCTGGCGCCCGTCCGCTGAGCACATTGCAGGTTCGTTCGCCTGAGATCGGCGGCGAGGAACGACGCGCCCCTGACGTTCGCATTCAGGAACTCGCTTCCCCGGAAGTCGGCCCCGTCGCACTGCGCGTCCTCAAGGATGGCGCCGTAGAAGGCGGCCTCCCGGCAGTCCGCCTCCGTAAGATCGGCACCGCCGAAGTTGGCCTGCTCGAACGCACCACCCCGAATTTTCGCCTGCCGCATGTCCGCCTTGCGCAAGGAGCTGTAGTTGGCGAAGCACCCCTGCAAGTCGGCACCGACCAGCACCGCCTGGTCGAAGCGGGCGCGTTTGAGATTGGCCGTGCGTAGGACCGCCCCGGTCAACAGCGCCTGCGAAAAATTGCATCCTTCGAGAGTGGCGGCGGATAGCACCGCGCCGTTCATTGATGCCCCCTCGAAATTGCACCCGGTCAACTGCGCGCCTGAGAGGTCCGCGCCGTCGAGGTCGGCACGGCTCAATCTCGCCTTGGTCAAGTCCAATCCACGCAAATCACGCCCCTTCAAAGACAGGCGTTCTCCCCCGTCGTCCTCATCCAGCCAGCTGTCATGCCGCTCCAGGGCGCTGAGCAGATCCTCGTCGGCAGGCGACGCAGGGATCGGCGGCTTACCTGAAGCGCCGATGATCGTCCCGGTGTGCATGGCGGCGGACAGCGGGCTGCGGAACAGACGCACCTGAAGCCAGATGGTGTCCAACATGTCGGCGCCTGCAAAGTCAGTCTCGACGATTTCGGCCTCGGAGAAGTTCGCACGCGCCAGCCGAGCATCCTTCAGCGACACGCGAAGGAATGTCGCCGATCGGATGTCGGCGTTGACCAGAACAGCCTCGTCCAAACGCGTTGAGTGGAAGATGGCTTTCCGGCAGTCGGCGTCTGTCAGGTCTGCGGAAGAGAAATCGGCGCCCGTCAAATCGGCGCCAGCCAACCTGGCGTCGCGCAAACGACATCCACGCAGTCGGCTATTTTTCAATGTCGCCTTGCGCAGATCGGCGCCGGTGAGGTCGGCCTCATCCAGCGAGGCGCCCGTTAGCCAAGCCTGGCGACCGTCCGCCTCGCCTGCCAGCCATTTCCGATGCAGCCGCAGGCATTCGTCCAACGTCTCTTTGTCCAATGCCATCCTCCGTCGCCTGCTATCACCTGAGTCAGCGTAGCGGCCAGTCACGTCAGTTTCGGACGTATCGAAATGGTGAAATCAGTCGATCGTCAGCGAAAGCCGATAGCCCTGGGCACGTTCGGCTTCGCCTCGCACTCGCTGCGCAGCATCTGCACCAACACCGACGGATTTCCGAGATCGCCAAATATGCGGGCCTTGCGCTCGACCACGGCGAAATCACCAGGCGTCAGGGCAAGCAGCTCACGCAGATCGGGCGGAGCCACCAGTCCGAAGAACTGGACGAACGCGGCGGTCGCCTGCTCGGGCCGCAGATAGCCGAACTTCGCCTTTACCGTGAATCGCCGCAGGCTGGCCGGGTCCAGCCGCTCCATCAGATTGGTGGTGCAGGCGAAGGGGAGGGCATGCCGCTCCATCCAGGTCAGCATCTCGTTGACCTGCGTGACCTCCCAGCTTCGCTGCGCCATCGAGCGGTCCTGGAGCAGGGAGTCCGCCTCGTCGAAGATGAGGAAGGCCCGGCGGTCCCTGGCCTCGGTGAATGCAGCGGCGATGTTCTTCTCGCTCTCGCCGACCCACTTATCGAGCAGGTCTGAGGCCCGCTTGTGGAGCACCTCCATGCCCAGCTGATCGGCCAGATGCCGGACGTAGGCGCTCTTACCTGTGCCAGGGGGGCCGGACAGGCACAGGGAGAAGTTGCGGGGCGCCTCGTCGCGGCAGAGGCGCCCGGTGAGGAAGCGCAGATCGACATCCGCCTGCACCAGGGCGTCATTGAAGACACCAGCGCCTCGCTCGGTCGGCGGCGCCTCCACCCCACCGCGCATGGCCTTGGCGATGGATGTCGCCGCCAGTCGGAGTTGTTCGGTGCCGCCGTTCGCCAGCATCGTTGCCCTGGCGGCGTTGGACGCCAGACCCGGGGCCGATTCGGTGTCGGTGGCCAACGCGCGGAGTTCCACATCGCCGACGGCGACCTGCCAGCGGTCGAGGTTTCGCCGCCAGATGCGCTCGCGCCCGCTGGCTGGCGGCGTGCGCAACTCGACCGCCATCGTCATCCTGCGAAGCATCGCCGGATCGAACGCCTCAATGTTGTTGCAGGTCCAGAGGGTCGGCAGCGGATTGGTCTCGATCAGCCGATTGCGGAAGACCTTGGACGGTTTGTCGTCGTGGGCCTCGAGCAAATCCTCCATCTCGTCGAACAGAAGCAGCGCACCGTCACGGCGGCTGAGCATCTTCTGGGCCAAGCGCAGCTGGACAATGCGCTCCAGTCTGCTTGGTTCGTCGCCATCCTCGTCGGATTCGCCGACTTGATAGAGGGCGGCACCGACTTTGGCGGCCAACACCTTGCAAAACTCCGTCTTCCCGGTACCTGGTGGGCCGTAAAGCAGGATGTTGACCCCGGCGGCGCGCGAGGACAGCGCCCCGACGAGAATGTCCGCAAGGAATTGGCGTGGTTCACCCATGTGGTTGAAGTCGTCCCATTCCAGCTCGGGCTTCGCCGGGGAGCCAACAACCGTTGTCAGCAACGAGTCGGGATCGTCAACCTGGCCGTCACTCAGCGAATACAGCAACCGCAGGCTCATCGACAGATAGGCACGACCATCGCACCGACGGTGCCGTCTCTGGGGGAAGACCAGACCGCTACTGAACAACAGCCCCTCGGGCGCCAGCCTGGTCGCCACGGCATCAGGATCCGCGCCAATGAGTGCCGCAACCGCGATCGCCATGCCCTTCGGGCCGCCGTCATCCAGGCATTCCGCGAGGTCGCCGATTTCAACCTTGTTTCCGCAGTCGACCGCGAGAGCAAGTATCTGGGTTTCCAGGTCATCAAGCTCGAAGAACCGGGCTGCGGCCGCGACATTGCGCGCCTGGCGGGAGGGCGAGGTGCACCCAGCGACGCTGCGCGCCTCCTTCTCGACTGCGCGAACCACCGCATCCCTGACGAGACGCCATTTGGACGACTTGACGCCACCGAGGTTCATGATGGCCTTCGAATCAACGTCAACACCGAGCTCACCGGCGTTATTGTCGCACCATGCGAAAATCAGGCGATTGCGCGTCGCGCTCTCCCCCGCCGCCATCAAGGCGTTGCTCAGATACCCAAGATGTTCGCGCTTCTCGTAATCCCCGATCATCAGCGGCCCCTCCAGGATGGCAGAAGCACGGCTTCTCCCAAGACCCCTGGATGATGGCAGCACTATGCGCCAAATTCGGACGTATTAGCCATTGCATGAACATGCGATGGTGCCCGAAAGCCCAACAGCTTGCAGGCAGCCGTCACGTCAAAGAGCCACCTCGTTTCCGGTCTGAAGGCGCTGCGAGATGAGGCGCTCGGTGAGGGGGGTGGCGGCCCGAGTAAATGGGTACGGCCCTTTACGCGGCGGCCGAGCCCGCCAGCAAATCGTGGAAGGCTTTGTCCATGGCGAGGGCGGCGTCGATCATCCTTGCCTGGATGTTGGGCCACTCGGCTTTGGGCGACTTCCAGCCACCGCTGACAACTTGGCTGACCCGGCAGGCGCGGCTGTCGGGTAGCTTGTCCCAGAGCAGGGGGCCGGTGACCTTTTCGACGAACTCCTTGTTGGCCTCCAGGTGGGCCAGTGAACGCAGGTTGGCTTCCTTGTCGCCCCGGTCGATGTAAATCTCGATCTGCACATCGCTACCGCGAATGGCATAGTTCAAGTTGACCCCGGTACCCCGCCCAATCCAACTGTGTTCAGTTGGCGCTCGGTTACCGTGAGGCGCCCCCTTCTCGCGGGCCAAGCGCAGCACGCCAGTCCAAAACTCGCGGCGCAAAGCGTGACGTGGCCCCTTGCGCTCCTCGTCCCGCTTGTCCGCCAGCTTGGTCAAGTATTCTGAGGCTTCCGGCAGCGGGATAATCTGCTGGGCGTCCACAAGCAGCGTGCCGTCGGCGAGGCGGTACGGCTTGAGGCGGACGCAGCGGACGTCGATGCCGCGCTCGTTCAGCCACAGCACGGTGGTGGTCACCTCGCGACTGAAGTCAGCGGAGGCCAGGACAATGCGGACGTCCTTGCCGAACTCCTCATCCATCGGCTCGGCCCAGCCGAGGAAAGCCAAGATGGCAGCCTCCGCGTCGCTCTCGTCCTGCTGCTTGTACTTGGCGTAGGCATCGACGAGTTGGCGGAAGGTCATGCTCGACACCATGGCGGCATAGCGCAGCGCCTGGAGGTCGGAATGGCCGGCGTCATCGGTACGTTTGAGCTCGACCACGACGAGGTTGGCGTCGCGGTCGAGGCAGAGAAGGTCGATGCGGCGGCTGCTGTCTGCCCAGTCGGCAAACTCCTCGGCGACGACCATGGCGTCGGGGGCGAGGATGGAGACGTCTGCCCGGATGCGGCGCTGGATGTCCTCGCGCTCCTTCAGGCCTGCGGCGGCGAAGGTGGTCTCGGAGACCGGGACGAAGGCATTGTCGTCGATTCGATAGATCGCCATACTTCCCCCAATGGCAGCGGCGGAGCCGGAACGTTACCCTAGCCTAAATTGGGGACATCCATCCACGACTGAAAGCGATGGGCGCTGCGGCCATCTCACCCATGAGTTCTTCACCTCAAGCGTTACCGAGGAGGAAATTAGCTCGGCAGGCTAGGCATCCTCGGCGGCCGCCTCCTGGCTCGGATTCGCGCCATTCGCTTTCCGCCTGGAGGGCAGGGCATCACGAACATTGCGCAGCTGGCGGCGCATTTCGGCGACCAGTTCCGGCGGCTCGACAACCTGGATGGCGCCACCCCAGCTGAACAGATGCCAGCACATCTCCAATATGCCGCCGGCGGTGAACCTGACCACCAGCGACCCGTCAGGTTGCGGCTCGAACGACTGGGTGGGGTGAAACAGATAGTCCTTGGCATCCGCGGCGAACTCCGGCGACACGCGCCAGACGACGTCGAGTGGCTCCTCCTGGTAGACGCCAAAGGACTGGCTGGCGTACGCCTCCAGATCGAAGTCGGCCCGCTCGAAGGTCACCCCCGTGCGCTCGACCTTCTCGATGTCGCCGAGGCTGAACAGGCGGAAATCCTCGACTTCGACGTAGGGATTGAAGGCGACCAGGTAGTGCCTGCCGCCGTAGAGGAAGCCGTAGGGGTGGACCTCGAGGCGGCTGAAGGCGCGGTTTCCCCGCGAGCGGTAATGAAGCCTGACCTGCTCGTTGTCCACGATGGCTTGGCGGAGGTCGCGCATCACCTCGCTGGGAATCCGCAGGCGTGGCCCCGGGCGCAACGCCAGCCCCTCGAATTCGACCAGGGAATCGTAGTCGACCTCGATCCGCCGGAGAACGTCAGGCGCCAGCACGGCCCGCAGCTTCGCCACGACGCCATCGACGACCTTGGCCTGCTCGATGCGTTGGTTCTGCCGCAGGCTCTCCGCCGCCAGGTGCAGCGTGGCGAGCTCGTCGGCGGTCACGGGCACCACCGCCATCCCAGTCCTCGACGGAATGCGCCACCGCTTCAGACCATCCCCCAGGGCGAACTCTTCAACCTGGGGAAAGACTCCACATACGGCGTCCCGCATGCGCTCGGCGGTGCGGCGGCTCACCTCGAACCGCTCCATGATGTCGGGCAGCGAAATGCCGACTGCCGTGCCCTGCATCTCGTGAGCGAGGCGAAGCAGGTCCTGGGTCTTCTCCAATCTCGGCATGTTCACTCCCTCGCTACCAGCTCAATCGAAGATACCAGCATCCGCGCCGTTGCCAACCGACACGCCTTGGATATTCGACCAGCCGCACGCCTGGATCGGACGCATGCTGCACCATGCTGGTGACATGGAGGCCAGGGAGTGCGGGACAGGTTCGGTGACTGGCGCACTCGGCGGGCTGGGCGTCGATGGACGGTCGGCCCTGCAGGCCTGGCCTACTTTGATGCCCTGCGGCCTCACCACCGCAGCGGGTGAGGAGCGCAGCTCCGATACACAGCCACGCCCCGCGCAGCCGAGTTTTGCCGAGCCCAGTCCCACCAAGGTGCCCCCCGCTGGCAGGGTGGCTACGCCGCTCTGCGCGTCGCGGGCCCGGCCAAGATTTTCGCGCGCCAGCGATTTCACCTTCGCATCAGCCAGCTGACTTTGCCCTGAACCGTCGCAGATCGTTAATCCCCAGAACCTGTGGATAACCCTGGGGAAAGCTCTGGACAACACCATTCCAGCCTAAGCCCAGCCTACGATTTCTTGTCTTTGCTCGATTCATAGGCAGGGCAGGAAATCTTGCGCACCGTCAAAACTGTACCATGTTTTTCACCAGATATTCTTCCAGTATTCACCTGTGAATAACCGTGAAACACACCAACCGCTTACCCTCGACAATGTTGGCCTTTCGCATTAACTGAAACCCCAACGTCATGTAGGGGCATATACCAAAGTTGAACGCCGCTCACAGAGGCATGTGGGCCTGGGGGGTTCTCCAGGGTCAGACTCGCACCGAAAACATGTCGTAGGCCGTCACCTTGTCGGCCCGGATTTCGGCGTCGTGCTGGTAGATGTCCGTCCGCAGGTACGCGAGCTCGGCCTCGAGTTTCTCTTCAGCGACGTCGGCGAACCACGCCTTCGGCCGCCCGTCCTCGCCGTCGTTCCAGCGGTAGCCGCGGGCCTTGAGCTGGCTCTTAAAGTCGAAGGGCGCGCGCTCAGCCCAAACCCGCCTGGTCGGCGTCCTGGCGGCCTCCAGTAGCCTCGCCATGGCCAGGGTGCCGGACTTCGGCAGTGGGCGTGCCAGGATCTCGATGGCGGCCAGGCAATCGTCGGCGGCGCGGTGCGCGGCGTAGAACAGTCCGAAGTCATTCAGCAGGTAGCTGAGCTTCATCCCGCCGCACCCTTCCTCGACCCATGGCACTTGCGACTGGGAGCACGCCCACGGCTTCGTCGAGAAAACGTCGCTGAACCGCTCGAGCACCTTGCGGTCAAAGCCTGCATTGTGGGCGATGACCAGGTCGGCGGGCGCGGCGAACCGGGCGACGTCGGCGGGGTCGATCGTCTTGCCCGCCACCATCTCGTCGGTGATGCCGGTCAGCGCCGTCACCTCGGCCGGGATGGGCTTCGACGGCTGGCGCAGGGCATTGAACGGCTCGCGAATCTCGAAGATGCGGCCATCCAGACCGTAGGTGAACGGCACCATCGCCAGCTCGATGATTTCGTCCTTCGCCGTGTCCAGCCCGGTGGTCTCGACGTCGACAAATAGGCCGAGCTTGGTCTTCGAGCCGTCGGCCTCGTTGACGACGCGGCGAGGTCGCAGGCGGCGGAGGACGCGGAAGTCGCCGGTGGATTCCATGGCGACAATTGCGGGATCGAATTCAGTGCTCATCGGTCCTCCCTCAATCCACAGGGACAACGGACTTGCCGACAGGAGCCAAGCTGAGCCTCGCCAGCTTCAGATGTGCCCACGCGAATGGCAACCCGATGATGGTCACCGCCAACACCGCCGCGCACACCAAGTGGCCCAGCGCCAGCCACCAGCCCGCCAGCACGAACCAAATCACGTTGCCGACGAAACTGATGGCGCCGTCCCCGTTGTCCTCGACCCTTTGCCCGAATGGCAGCAGCGTGTAGCCCGCGATCCGCAGTGCCGCTGGCGCCCACGGCAGGCCGATGATGGAGATGCACATCAGCGCCGCCGCCAGCAGCCATCCCAGCGCCATCGGCAGGCCACCGCAGAGGGTCCATAGGATGTTCAATATGAGCGACATCATCCAGCCCCCCTGGTGCTCGCCAGCGTCGCCAGCATGTTTTCGCCGCTGAACAAGATGACCGGCTGCCCCCGCGTTGTCCACATGCAATAGCCGAAATTAAGCTAGCCGTGGAGCAGAGAAAACTGAAGTCGTCAGACGATACCTGTGGCCACCACCGACACCCGCATCCTGCCGTTCAGCCGCTCGTCGAATGTCGAGCCGAAGATGATGTTGGCATCGGGGCTGACATGGTCGCGGATCCGGTTGGCCGCCTCGTCAACCTCGAACAGCGTCATGTCCAGGCCGCCGACGATGTTGATGAGCACACCTCGGGCGCCCACCATCGAAATGTCCGTCGGCATTGAGTTGGCGATGGCGGCCTCGGTGGCGGCGAGCGCACGGTCACGGCCTGCCGCTTCGGCGAAGCCAAACGTCGCCTGACCCGTGCCGTCCATCACTGCCCGGACGTCCGAGAAGTCTAGGTTGATGAGGCCGGGCATAATCAGCAGGTCGGTCACCGCCTGCACGGTGGCATGAAGCCTGCTGTCCGATCGACGGAAGCGGTCTGTGCCAACCGCGCGCAGGCTCTCGTTCGGGACGACCAGCAGCGTATCGACCCGCAGAGCCATCTGGTCGATGCCTGCCCTGGCGGCATGCATGCGCTGCGCGCCCTCGTCGGCGAATGGTGTGGTGACGACACCGACTGTCAGGATGCCCAGCGCTCGGCTCTGCCGGGCGATGAACGGTGCAACGACCGTTCCGGTCTTGCCGCCAAGGCCCGCCACGACGAACACCATGTTGTAGCCCGCCAGCAGACCGGCCACCTCGGCGGCAACTACATCGGCCGAGCACCCGAGTTGGAGTCTCCGGCTGGCTTGCGACCCGGCCACCGATGACGCGCCGAAGTTGGCGACCACGAAATCAACGCCCTCCAGCCCCGCTGCAATCATGGTGTCCACAGCGCGCTCACCGCCGTCGCCCACGCCGATGACCATGATTCTCGACTTGGGCCTGGCCTGGATGAGCGCGTCGAACCAGCGGTGACTATCGGCGTCTTCTGCGGCTCTTGGAATATCGGCCAGCGCGAACGGCGACCGCATCAAGGTGGTTGCGGCGAGCGCGGACCCCGCCAGCAGAAACATCCGGCGTCCGGCCATCAAGGGTATCCTCTTCGACATCTGCGGCGCTCCTGGGCTGCTTCAATGGCACTGGCGGCCAGAATAGTCGCCGCATATGACAGAAGCGGGCACACAGGCTACGAGGATGACGACGGGCCTTGATGATCCGACCGAGCCATTCTTCCATTTGCCGTTTCTTCGGGGGCGGGTACCATGAATGCAGGTGAGGCGGGATCACCTGAGGCGCGCAGGCCGAGGACGAAATGCCGTGATGACCGAATGCTTATTGACCGCAACCGTAGCACTTGGCTCAGCGAGTTCAAAGTTGCGGAACCCCTCGGTGATATAAATGCCTGAGCAGGACGTACCGAGGAAATTTGCCGTCTTCATAGCATTCATCCGGTCAGAACTTGCTCAGCTTCTTACTGTCCACGAAAGCGACCGTCCCTGGCAGATGCCGTTTGCCGCAGCATTATCTTCAGGCCTACCCATCGCTATCGGCGCCTATTTTGACCACATGAACTATGGATTGGTCTCGTCCCTGGGCGGAATGGTCTTCCTTTATCTACCCGGAACCTCGCTACATCATCGAATGGTGACGCTGATGGCCTGCTCGTTCGGCATGGCCGCCTGCTACACCCTGGGAATCATGAGCCACCTTGTCACCCCGCTGATGGTGCCGGTCCTGACCTTCGTCGCCATTTTGGCAACCATGGTCTGTCGGCTCTACCGGATCGGACCGCCTGGCAGTCTGTTTTTCATCATGGCAGCGGCGATCGGGGCCTATTCGCCGGTCGATGTCCTTCAGGCGCCGCAATACGTTGGGCTGTTAACGATGGGTTGCTTGTTGGCCGGGCTGATAGCCCTGATTTACAGCATTCACATTCTACGTCTGCGGGCGCCGCAGCCAGTCATTCCGCTTCCCCCTGCCACCTTCGACAACGTCGCGTTTGAACCGGTGATCATCGGCGCCTTCGTCGGAGTCTCCCTGGCGTTGGGCCAAGCGCTCAGCTTGCCGCGTCCCTACTGGGTGCCGGTCAGCTGTCTGGCTGTGATCCAGGGCATGTCCCTGCGTGCTGTGTGGAACAGGCAGGTTCACCGCGTTGCCGGGACCGCATTTGGCCTGCTGGTGTCCTGGGGATTGCTGGCGCTGCCGCTGGACAAGTGGTCAATTTTTCTGATGATGACGGCGCTGACGTTCGTCATCGAAACTATGGTCGTGCGCCACTACGGTGTGGCCGTGATCTTTATCACGCCCTTGACCATCTTCCTCGCGGAAGCCGCCAGCTTCGATCATGGATCATCCACGGCGCTGATACAGGCGCGTTTCGTCGATACCGTTTTGGGCAGCTTGGTCGGCCTGATAGGCGGCGTATGCCTTCATAGCCCGCGTTTCCGGAAAGTGGCAGGCCGCCAAATCCGCCGCCTAATACCGTCGCGGATGTTGCCGTGATGTAATGCAGATCTTCATGCGGTGAAGCGCATTTAACCGCACCGTTGATGGGCTGTCTGATTGGCGCCGATCGATTGGATGGGCAAGGAGCCGCGAACTCTTTATCTCGGTTTTCTGTTGCGCGGCAACTCACACCCCTCCGCCCACATTGCCCTCAGGGCTTCCCACTGGCCCTGTGGAAGCTGGGACGCGATCAGGCGTACCCGAGTCGGCACCGTCGCCCAGTAAGCCGCGATGGCCGCCCGAGACTGGTACCAGTCGTCACCATCCCGAGGGCCGTCCGGGTCAAACCACGTCCCCAGCCTGCCCAGCGGCGCAATGTCCGGGCAAACGGTGTTGCCGTCGGCGTCCCACAGCCCGAACTGACGGTCCCAGCGGCCCCACAGGCGGTCGCCCTCAGGTCGGGGCTCAATCAGGAAGTCGTCGGTCAGCCGCCAGGTGGCCATGGGATCCGGAATCGTTGGGGTTCGTGTTTCCATGATGATGAACATAGCGGACGAGGGAGTCAAAATCGGTCACGTTCCGTTCCAGTTCCGCTTGATTGTCGCGCCTACCGCGGCAACAATGCGTGACCGATTTTGTCACGGACGCTCCAGGGGGCACCGATGAGATACGAGAAGGCCGACAACATGCTCCAGCTTGCCCTGGAAATGCAGGCGGCCCGGGGCGGCCTGTCGCTGTCAGACATCGAGGAGAAATGCGGCGTCGGGCGGCGCACGGCAATGCGGATGCGCGATGCCCTGCTGCGCAATTTTCCGCAGGTCGAAGAGGTCGAGACTGGCGAGCGGACGAAGCGGTGGCGGATCCCGAGCGGCACTCTCGATCGGCTGATCACCTTCAACGCTGCCGAACTGGCCGCCCTGGACGCGGCGACCAAGCTGCTGGAGCGCGACAACCGCGACGGCGAGGCCGCGGAGCTGGCAGGGCTGTCGGCCAAACTGCGGGCGCTCCTGAAGCCGGATGTCGCCAGGCGGGTCGAGCCGGACCTCGAGCTGCTGCTTGAGGCCGAAGGTCTGGCCGCACGCCCCGGCCCGCGTCCCCGCATCCTGGTATCCGTCGTCGAGACCCTGAGGGAAGCCATCATGGCCAGCCGCAAGGTGCGGATCCGCTACCGCAACCGCCGCACCAAGAAGGTCAACGAGCGCCTCGTCCACCCCTATGGCTTCCTGCACGGCCATCGCAATTATCTCGTTGGATGGCACGAGAACCCCAAGGCCAACACGGTGGCCCTGTTCGCCCTCCCGCATGTCGAGGGCGTGGAAATCACCGCCGAGAGCTTCGTCCGCGACCCGGCCTTCAGCTTGGATGAGTTCGCCAGGCAGTCGTTCGGCCTGTTTCAAGCAGAACCGTTCGACACCGTCTGGCGGTTCACCCCAGCGGCGGCCGACGATGCCGCCGAGTTCGTCTTCCACCCATCGCAGGAGGTGTCGCGCGCGGAGGACGGCTCCCTGCTGGTGAAGTTCCGCGCCGCTGGCGACCTGGAGATGGCCTGGCACCTGTTCACCTGGGGCGACCAGGTCGAGGTGCTCGAGCCGCCGCACCTCGCCAACATGGTTGCCGGGCATCGGGTGTCCTGGCCAGCGCTCCCGTAGTGTGACCGAATCTGTCATTTCCCCGTGCGACCGTCCGGGGATGATGCATTCGACGACGCCAACACCGCCAGATGCCGCCATCGTGGCTTCCGCCCACGAGATGGTCGACCGCTATGGCCATCGTGCGGTCACGGAAGCCACCACCCGCGCAGAGACCTTCGCGCGGAGCGGCCACTGGCACGACCACGATGTGGCGCTGCGCCTGTTGACGGCCGTTGAGTCGCTTACCGCAGGGAGTCGATGATGAGCGAGAGCGCAGGCAGGGCGTGGCAGTTGATGCGGTCGGGACGACGGCTTGACATCCTGTCGCCGTCACCGATGGATATCGAGATCGGCGACATCGCGCTCGGCCTGTCCCGGGTCAGCAGGTGGAACGGGCAGACCGTGGGCGAGCACGGTTATTCCGTCGCCCAGCACAGCATCATGGTCGCCGAACTGGTGGCCACCGACAACCCGGCACTGCCGCAGAAGTGCCTGCTCGCCGCCTTGCTCCATGACGCTCCGGAATTTGTGACGTCCGACCTCATCACCCCCTTCAAGAACGCCGTGGGCGATGCATACCGCCAGCTCGAAGACCGCGTCGCCCAAGCTGTCCATCTCGCCTTCAACCTGCCCGCGGTGCTCCCGGGAACTTGGCAGGACGCCATCAACCAGGCCGACAAGATGGCGGCGTGCCTTGAGGCAGTAGCGCTGGCGGGCTTCGGCGAGGAGGAGGCCCGCAAGATTACCGGGGTCCGCCGCCCGCTACCGTCCGTCCAGCTGGAACCGTGGGACGGCCAAGCCGCGAAGGTTGCTTTCCTCGCTGTTTTTGCCGACCTCTCCACCGGGGGGACGCGATGCGTCAGGAAGTGGCGTGGTGGCGAACAAACCGCTCGGCTTGAGGTCGTCGGCTGATCGCCACGACCGGATTCGCTCGAAATCAGTGTGACCGCGTTTGTCACCTGTCGCTCCGATGATTACGGCCAGGGCGGGACCATCGACAGGGAAAGCACATGAGCATCTGGACCAAGCTGGTTCTGTTCGTCGCCATCGCATCCGTTCCGACACTGCTCGACGACCTGTGCGATCGGTTTGTTGCCCCGCATCCGGTTGCGGCAAACACCGATGCCCGCCCGTCGGCTCAAATGATTGCCTCGGCGGAAACGACGGGGCGGCAGTGACATCGCCATCGGCACCGTGACCGCCCCCTCGACTTGAGGCCGTCGGCTGATATCCTGCGCCGCGACATTGCCCTAATGCCCGCAACCATGGGAACCGACCGCCATGCGCCGCTATGACAACCAACTCCTTCTGTCTTCCGGCGATCTGGTCGCTTTCCTGGGCTGTCGCCATGCCAGCGCGCTGGATTACCGCAACCTGGACGAGAAGCTGGAAACCACTGACGCCGACGCCACCGCCGAGATCCTCCAGCAGAAGGGCATCGCGCACGAGAAGGCCTACCTCGACAAGCTGAAGGCCGACGGGCGCCAGGTCGCCGTCATCTCCGACCACGCCAAGCTCCCCGACCGCGTGCGGATGACCCTGGACGCCATGCGCCATGGTGACGACGTCATCTACCAGGCCGCCCTGCACGACGGGTGCTGGCACGGGTTCGCCGACTTCCTGGAGCGTTCGGAGACGCCGTCGAAGCTGGGGGCGTGGTCGTACGACGTCTCCGACACCAAGCTGTCGGCCAGCATGTCGGCCAAATACGCCGTCCAGCTCTCGATCTACTGCGACCTCATCGCCGCCATCCAAGGACGGACGCCGGGACGGATGAGCATCGCCTTGGGCAACGGGCAAATCGAGAGCCTTCGCCCCGATGACTTCGTCCACTACATCAGGCTGGCCAAGCAGCGGCTGGAGGCGTTCCTGGTCGACGACGCCGCTCGGGCCGCGACCGTGCCCGACCCCTGCGGCAATTGCGGGATGTGCAAGTGGAGCGACCGCTGCAGGGGCGAGTGGGAGGCCGCCGACCACCTCAGCCTGGTCGCCAACATCCGCAGCGGTCAGCGCGAGAAGCTGGTTACCGCCGGGATCACGACGACCACCGCGCTGGCTGAGCTACCCGAGGGGCAACGCGTTCCTGGCATCTCCCCCGAAATCCTCGGGCGGCTCCGCACCCAGGCCCGGTTGCAAGTGACTGTTCGCGGAACCGACCAGCACATCCTCGAGCTTCTGCCGCCAGTGCAGGGGAGGGGCTTCGCTCGGATGCCGAAGCCTGCCGACATCGACCTGTTCTTCGACATGGAGGGCGACCCGCTCTACGAGGGCGGCCTGGAATACCTGTTCGGCGTCCACATTGGCCTCGAAAAGACCGGGGAGTTCAAGGCATTCTGGGGCCACGACCGCGCCGCCGAGAAGCGCGCGCTTGAGGACTTCCTGGACTTCGTCACCGCCCACATGGCGAAGCACCCCGACGCTCATATCTACCACTACAACCACTATGAGGTGACGGCGGTTCGGCGGCTGGCCATGCTGCACGGCACCCGCGAGTCCGTGGTCGATGACCTGCTACGCCGCCATAAGTTTGTCGATCTGCTCAAGGTGGTGCGCGAGTCCATGCTGGTCAGCGAGCCTCGCTACTCGCTGAAGAACATCGAGCATTTCTACCTGGCCAAGCGCGAGGGCGAGGTGGCCAATGCGGCGGACAGCATCGCCGCCTACGAAACGTGGCGGGTGACGGGCGAACAGCACATCCTTGACGAAATCGAGGACTACAATGCGATCGACTGCCGCTCGACCGCCGCCCTGCGCGATTGGCTGATTTCCGTCCGCCCCGACGACGCACCCTGGTTCGATTCCGCCGACCTGGCCCCCGACGCCGACGCACTGGCCAGGCAGGCTGAAGCCGAGGCCGAGCGCCTGGCCATCGAAGGGGCGCTGCTTGACGGCGTCACGGAGGCCGAGCGCCCGTTCCGCCAGCTCGTCGCCGACCTCGTGGAATTCCACAGGCGGGAACAGAAGCCTCAATGGTGGGCGCTGTTTGACCGCCAGGACCGCGAGGAGGACGAGCTGGTCGATGACACCGAGTGCCTCGCGGGCCTTCAGCTGGTCGGCGACCCAGTGCCCGAGAAGCGCTCGTTCGTCCATACCTTCCACTTCCCGCCTCAGGAGACGAAGCTGCGGAAGGGCGACAAGCCCGTCATCATCGACACGCTGGAAGGCGCCGGGACCATCGAATCCATCGACATGGAGATGGGCGTCGTGATGCTGAAGCGGGGGACGGGGAAGGGCCCACTGCCTGCCGTGCTCAACATCGGCCCCGGTGGCCCCCTGGAGGACAAGGTGCTGCGGGCCGCTATCCGCCGATTCGCCGACAGCGTCGCCGCCGGCGACGGGCGGTTCATGGCCGTCGAGCGGATCCTGCGGCGCGAGGCACCACGGTTGACGGGCTATGCCCCTGGCCAGCCCATCGTTGCCGCTGGCGCCGACCTGGTCGAGGGTGCCATCGCCGCCGTCGCCGCCATGGACGACACCCACCTGTTCATCCAAGGGCCGCCCGGGACGGGCAAGACCTACACCAGCTCCCATGTCATCGTTGAGATGATGCAGCGCGGGAAGACGGTCGGCGTCGCCTCCAACTCGCACAAAGCCATCAACAATCTGTTGTCCGGGATCGAGAAGGCGGCCAAGGACGTCGGCTTCACCTTCAGCGGCTACAAGAAGTGCAGCGGCGACGACAGCAGGTTCGGCGGCACCATGGTTCAAGACGTCTTCGCCAACGGAGACGTCTTGCCAGGCGCCCAACTGATTGCCGGGACGGCTTGGCTGTTTGCCCGGCCGGAATTCGAGCAGACCGTCGACTACCTGTTCATCGACGAGGCGGGGCAGGTGGCGCTGGGCAACATCGTGGCCATGGGGACGGCCGCGCGGAACATCGTGCTGGTCGGCGACCAGATGCAGCTCAGCCAGCCCATCCAGGGCGTGCATCCGGGCGAATCGGGCGCCAATGCCCTCGACCACCTGCTTCAAGGCGCCGCCACCGTCCCGCCTGACCGCGGCATCTTCCTGGACGTGTCGTGGCGGATGCACCCCGACCTGTGCGGCTGGGTGTCCGAGGCCATCTACGAAGGCCGACTGACCGCCCATCCAACGGCGGCGACGCAGGCCATTCTGCTGGACGGCGGCGCCCACCCCGTCCTGGCTTCCAGCGGCCTGCGATTCCTGCCCGTCGAGCACGAGGGGCGGAGCCAGAGCGCACCCGAGGAGGCCGAGGCTATCCGCAGACTCTGGGAGAGCTTGCAGGGCCGGATGTGGCGGGATCGGCACGGCTATTCGCACGTCATCGGTCTCGACGACGTGCTGGTTGTGGCGCCCTACAACGTCCAGGTCAACACCATCCGCGAGGCGCTTCCTGCTGGCGCCAGGGTCGGCACGGTCGACAAGTTCCAGGGCCAGGAAGCTCCTGTCGTCCTGGTCTCGATGACGACGTCCTCGGGCGCCGAATCCCCTCGCGGCATCGAGTTCCTGTTCAGCCGGAACAGGCTCAACGTGGCGGTGTCGCGGGCCAAGTGCCTCGCCGTCGTGGTGGCCAGCCCGCGCCTGCTCGAGGTGTCCTGCGGATCGGTGGATGACATGCGCCTGGTCGACACACTGTGCCATGCCCACGAGTTTTCGGAGCGGCAATCGAAGGGCTCAAGCTGACCACGCAACCCGCGCAGCGAGCGTCGTGAATGTTAGCAATGACGGGAGAGGAAGCAATGGTTGCCTATAAACCTGGTGGGCCTTGGGTCGCCTGCCTCGAATGTGGACATATTTTCAGCTTCTCACTTTTCTCGAAACTTGCGAAGTTGCTCGGTAGGAGCGAAAGGTGTCCTAAATGTGGCTGCGACAATTACGTCTATATTCGTTTCTAAAAGCCCGGCGAACGTAAAGCTCCGACATCGGCAGGCGCAAGCCGCCCCACGTAATCCGCGCGCGCCGATCCAAACTGGGCTACCATCTGCGGCAACGTAAACCCGATGGATGTAACAATGACCGCAGCATTGACCTTCGACGCCCTGAAAACGAAGCAGCGCGCGATCAGGGATGGCTTCCCAACCGACCTCGGGCTGCGTGTTCATCGCGCGGTGAGCTGGCTACAGCGGGCGGAGATGGCCGGGGACGACGGGGACGCAGCGTTCATCTTCTTCTGGATCGCCTTCAACGCCGCCTATGCCGACGACAAGGCCGACGCAGCATCCACCGGCGAGCGCAATTCCTTCGATGGCTTTTTCGAAAAGGTCATCACACTCGACGGCGGCCAGCGCATCTACGATGCGATCTGGGAGAAATTCTCGGGGCCGATTCGGCTGCTTCTCGAGAACCAGTATGTCTTCCAGCCGTTCTGGAGCCACCACAACCAAGTGCCAGGCTACGGCGACTGGGCGGAGCGGTTTGCCCGCAGCAAACGCAGGAGCCAGAACGCCCTGCGCGACCGCGACACCAAGGCCATCCTCTCGACGCTGTTCGACCGCCTCTACGTCCTGCGCAACCAGCTCGTCCACGGCGGCTCGACCTGGAATAGCTCGGTTAATCGCGCCCAGGTCCGAGACAGCGCGAGGATCATGGCTTTCCTGGTGCCGCTGTTCATCGACCTGATGATGGACCACCCCGACATCCCGTGGGGCGCGCCGTACTATCCGGTGGTCGACTGAGCTGCTCCGCGCAGGTGGACATCGCATTGCGGAGAGCCCGGCCTCACAACGCCCGAACGGCCGCTATCCGTTGTCCTTCTATTCTCACCGCCATGATCACAGGGCGCTTCATAGCCGCGAGCATCGCATCGGCCGCATGAAGGTCTCGCAGGATTTCCGCCCGTCCAACCATGACGTGTTCGAGGAGCGACTCCCCAGATCGCATCAAGGATAACTTCCGCTCGTTGACGGTGGATTCCTTGTTCCAGAATGACGAAATCTCGCTGATTTTTTTCCGCAGGAACTCGTCCGTCTTCGCACACATCTCTCCGCACTCCTCCAGTGCGTCGATGGACGTTTGGATGTCGCGCCTGCGGTGCTCCTTGCCCATCTCTTCACCCGGAAATATGCACAAAAGCTGCCAGCCGCACGCCCGAGCGCGGATGCAAAGAAGCAGCTCGTGGTAAAGGTCTTCTAGTAACCGTTGATGAGTTTCGACATCCCGCGTTAATTCCACTGACCCGAACCATTCGTCATCCTTCAGGCTCGTGATGGCATTAGTCTGAGAGCGGATTTCATCGGTCAAATATTCCTGTTCCCTCAACAAATCTGCCTCGTGGCGCTCGACTTGGTTGAGAACACGGTCAGAAAACTCCCCAGCAAGAACGGAAGGGGCTACCTGGTTAAAATATCGTATCGATCCCGTTAATAGAGCGTGGAGCTCGTCCCTCTGGAACTTACGTATATCATCAACCGCCATTTTTATTTCGGAAAGCTTCTTACTGATATCTGCCAAATGCTTCTGCGCAAGAGCAACTGACGCAACATTCAAAAGCGCTGAAGTGTTTACCATTGCAGAAAGTTTGCTTGAATCGACAACTTCCGCAATCCCCGAAATCTTGCCGTTGGCATCTATCGTAATCGCCTTTAGAACCCCTGCTTTAGTCCTCATCAAACGTTGACCGTTGGTAACAACTTCCATGTAATTTGTGCCAGCGACATCTGCTGCGGTCGCAAGCGAAGGGACAAGTCCGAGTAGCGGGTTCAGTCTGCTGATGCCATCATCCGACTCGCCGATCTCGTGCCATGACCCTCCGGTTGGTGTAGCCATGCGCGCCATAGAAAGCACTGACGCACCATCTTCATCGCGGACGACTAAGGAATTTGACCGTTCCGCCATGTTCGATGCGTCCGGAGCAGCGAGAGCCAGAACCGAAGCTCCCCACGCCTGCGGCTGTGCTCCGCGCCGTTCCTCCAGAACTATGCGGCGGAGCCCAGCTAAATGCAGCACGCAAGGAATTGTAACCTTGAAGGCGGCGTCGAGCAGGCTGACTCCAAGGGTGGCCCATCCAAGCGGCCCGAAAAGGGCGCGGGTGAGGATAAAGGCAGCCCCAGTCTTCGCTATAGAGGCCGCATCCGAGATTTTGTTGAGCGCCGACTCACGGGCTGCCGCGGTTAGCTTTTCGCGCTCCGCAGAGCTAAGTGACCTCCAGCGCCGTTCCAGAAAAATGTCGAGAAGGTTACCTTCGTTCCTGACGGTGTTGCCTTCCTCGAAAGGCACGTCCAACTTCCGGCAGACATCGACGACAATCTCAGCGTAGGGCGGGCCTTCATTTCCGCGCATAATGTTGCGGGCGGAATTGCCCCCATAAAGGCGGATTTCGTCACCGATTACCTTGTGGTACTTTGTGTGGTCTGGTTGAAACCGTTTATAGCACTCGTCGATAACCAGAAAGTTTGACCATTTGTCGAGAATCGGATTTACGAGTGGGTCCAGTTCATCCTTGGTGCAAAGCGCAAGCAATGCATACAAGTCCCCCTTTTGGACCCTGTCCAAAGCATCGGTCATCACGATTCCTTTCGATTTTCAGCGAGTATCGCGGCCAGCCCCCCAAAACTCCACACCCACGCGTTGAGTTCTTTTTCGCTGGTCGTCGTTACGGTCAGGATGATGCCTTCATCGTCCTGTTCCTCGATGGTCTGGTCGTCGCTCCAGATGCGGTCCCGGACGTAATCCGCCGCTGAGGGCGCAAAGCTGACCCGGATTCGCCTGGGTTCGTGCCAGTTCAGCCCGAAACTGCTGGCGTCGGTATCTGCGGCGTCGAATCCGAAAAACTCAACTAGCGGCTCGACCTCGACAATGCGATGCAGCGAGAACGTCGTCGGCCGATCCTTGAGCAGGGAACCTTCCGCCACTCGGTAGCCCTGCACATAAAGGGTGCCACTCATCGCGATGATCCGGCCGGGCGCATAACGGTACTCGGACCCCGTCTGCCGCCCACCGGGCTTATTATAGATCACGCGGCAGACCTGCTTCTTCTGGATCGCCTGGCGCAACGTGCTGATGGTGACGTGGTGCGGGGCGTAGTCAATGAACCCCTTGTTGTGGAAGCCGATTGGCGCGCCCGAAAGCGACTGGCTGGTGGCCTCACCCAGGTGCAGGGCGAGGGCAGTCAGGCTTCGGTTGATACGGGCAGCAACGCCTTCCGGATGATGTGCGGCCGCGATGTCATTGCAGACCGCGAGGTAATGCAGCTCCTCGAACGAGAAACCGAGACCCTTTTCCGCCGTCTTCGAGCGGACGCGGTAATAGCGGCGGCGGCCTTCCAGGCCAACCTCGATGTCGGTGTCGTTGCCCAGATGCCTTTCGATAACGCTCACCAGCCGCGTCACCGTCTGCGGGGAACAGACAAGGTCCCGAGCGATATCGCTTTGGTAGTGCCGTTTGTCTTCCAGGGTCAGGCGCTGGTAGAGGGTCAGCAGCTTGTCTCGGGGCCCGGCATCATCGTTGAGCTTCCGCGGCATTGACCTCTCGCACCCAGAAGGCATTCGTTGTTGACGCAGACGGCGCGGTCGCTCGCACTACATTCGCGAGCGACGCTATCGCCTTCTGCCGCGTTAGGCAAGACGGGGAATCCTCGGCGCCAGCGGCCCCGGCGGTGGTCAGGCTTCCTCGGTCGCGTCTATCACGACATGCCGACGGACGAACTGGGCCGCGCCATAAAGTGCGAAGCTGGTCACCACGAACCACCCGACGAAACGAAACATGACGTCCTCCGATTGCTGTTCACCGAGATAGCGTACCTGACCGTCCCCCCAGATTCTGACAGGTGTGCCGTCATTTTTTGGCCATCCTGTAGTCGGCGGCAGGGTTGCATGGCCGCGCCCCCAGAAAAGGACGTCACGGTTACGCCGCCTGGTCACCGTGTTGAGGCATCTGATGGGTGGGGCGATCGAGAGCGGCATAGCGGATGATGCCAGCACAGGTGGAGAAGGCGCCGCCGCTCGCTGCTTCGGGCAAATCTTGGAAGTGGATTGGGTGGCCCAGCCGCACCTGGGTGTCGAGCACCTGGGCGGCAAGGTCGCGCACCCCTGGTAGCTGGCTGGCGCCGCCGGTGAGCACGACGCGGTGCCTGGCCCCTTTTGCAAGAGCGCCTTGTTCGAGATGTGAACGCACCAGCTCGAAGGTCTCCTCCTGGCGGGTGCGGATAATCTGGATCAGCTGTGAGCGCGCCACCATATCGCACGCCTTGCGGTCGCCAAGCAGCGGCACCTTCAGCATCTCGTGTTCGTCTTCCGGTGCCGAGATGGCGGAGCCGTAGAGGGTCTTCAGCTTCTCGGCGTAGACCTCCTCCGTGGAAAAGCGGCGGAGGATGTCGTCGGTGATGTGCCGTCCGCCGATCGGGATGACGTCGAGGTGGACCAGCTTGCCGCTCTGGAAGACGGCAATCGACGTGGTGTCGCCGCCCATGTCGATGCAGGTGACGCCCGCCTCGCGCTCTTCCTCGGCCAGACAGCCAAGTCCCGAGGCGTAGGGTGACGCAACTCGCCCCTCGACATCCAGATTGCAACGGTTGACCGCCGCAGCAAGATTGCGCACCGGCCCGACAGCGGCCGAGATGACGTGCATGGCCATGCCGAGACGGATGCCGAACATACCGCTGGGGTCCGTGATGCCCTCATTGCCGTCAATCGTGTAGCCCATCGGAATTACGTGGAGCAATTCGCGGCCGGGTGCATCGTAATGGGCGCGGCCAAGCTCGCGCAGGCGTCGAAGATCTGCCTCGCTGACCGGCCGTCCGTTAATCGGCACTTCGACTTTGACGGTGCCGGACGCAAGCTGGACGACCGAAACGCTGATCCAAGCCGACGTGACGCGGCATCCAGCCGTCGCTTGCGCGGCATCGACGGCGGCGCGGATCGAGTGCTCCAGGTTCCCCATGTCGATCACGGCGCAGCCCGCATACCGCCTGACACGTGAGATCCAAAGCCGACGATGCGCGGTGCACCGTCGTCCTCCAATGCGGCAATAAAGCATCGTACCTTCGTGCTGCCGATGTCCAACGCGGCGATCGTTCCAGTGGGCATCACAGTCATGTTGGTCGGTCCCTACGTGTGCTATACGGCGGCGGCAAAAAGGCCAGATTTCGGGCAGGGGGCTGATCGCTCACGCCTCCCAGATGTTCCAGACGATCTGGAAGGCGTCGTCGAACATCATGCCCGGCTGCGCCGCCACGATGGCTCTTGCGGCTCGATTTATGGCCTGCGGCCCATTTTCCCCAAGACGCTGCGCCGTCGTCAGCGCCTCCACGACGGCCTCCCGGAATCTGTGTTCTTTCACGACTGGCTCACGCATTGTCCCCTCATGGTGCTGACCGTCATCGCCGTCCCCTTGATCAACACGCTATCCGGCGAAGCCCCCAGATTCTGACAGCCATTCCCGTCTTTTTTTGCCGAGGCGTCGATTTCGGTGGCCAGCACCCGGCGGCCAACCGGCGGCCGTCGAATGTGTCCGCTTCTGGCATGAGCTCGCGCTAGAACTTCGCGGTATCGAGCTCCCTCCATCGACATGGTGCGCCTTTGAAATCTGCCCCATCATCGCGACAGCACAGAATCCGCGGCAGCCTGCTTGGCGGCGCGGTCGGCGACGCCCTGGGCGCGCCTGTGGAATTCGAAAGCCGAGCGGACATCGTCCGCCGCTTCGGCTCGCGCGGCATCCGTGACTTCGTGCCCCTCGACGGCGTGCTTGGGGCCATCACAGACGATACGCAGATGGGGATTTTTTGTGCCGAAGGGTTCATTCGGGCTTATGTTCGCTTCTGCTTGAAGGGCATCTGCTCGCCCGAATCGGTCATCCACCACGCCTACATGCGGTGGCTCAAGACCCAAGGCGAGGAGCCGAACCGGCTAACGTTTGACGTCGGAATGGACGGCTGGCTCATCGGCCTGCGCCAGCTCTGGGTGCGGCGCGCCCCCGGCGCCACCTGCCTGTCGGCGCTGCGGGAAGCACCGGGACTTGGTGGGCGCGCCCCGAACAACAGCAAGGGATGCGGGACGGTGATGCGCATCGCGCCGCTCGGCCTGGGTTCGTTGCCGGATGCGCCCATCGGCCTGTTCAAATTTGCCGCCGACGTCGCCGGGCTGACCCACGGCCACCCGACCGCATGCCTCAGCGCTGGCTTCCTTGCCGTCATGATTTCCCACCTGGTCGAGGGCGCCTCGCTGCCCGATGCCATCGCGGCGGGCAAACGGCTGCTGGTCGCCGAACCTGATCGTGGGGAAACTCTGAGGGCAATCTCGGACGCCGAGGTCATGGCGGTGAACGTCAAGGCGGATCCGGCCGCCGTAGAGCAGTTGGGAGGCGGTTGGGTGGCCGAGGAGGCGTTGGCCATCGCGCTCTATTCCGTGCTGACGACGTCCAATTTTGAAGACGCCATCGTGCTGGCCGTCAACCACGGCGGCGACTCGGACAGCACCGGGGCGATCGCCGGGAACATCGCTGGCGCGCTCTACGGTACCGACGGCATCCCCGACCGCTGGCTGGCACACATCGAGTTACGTGACGAAATCTCCTCGGTGGCCGACGATCTGCTGGCGGTGCGCGAGGACACGCTGGACGTGGACGACCAGGCCGTCTGGAATCGCTATCCTGGGTGGTGACCTATCAGCGGAGCGACCATGGCCAACAGTTCGATGCTCGTGAATGCAGGGGAAATGGCGGCTGCGCTGGCCATCGTGGTGCCCAAGGCCCGCAGCAAGACCGTCAAGCCGCACCCGATCACCATCAACTACGCGAAGTCCGTCGCCACCGTCACCGAGGCGCAGTACGGCCTGCGCGCGCAGCAGCTCCCCGCCACAGGCAAGTGGGCGGGGCGGGTGCAGGTCGACGGGCGGCGACTGCGGAAGGTGTTCGACGTCCTTTCCGCCGACGCCCAGGTCGAACTGACCGCAGCGACTGCGGAGTTGGTCATCGTGATGGGCAAGACGCAGATCCGCATGCCTTGCCTGGATCTGGACGGCGACTTTGCGCAGGGCCTCCTCCTGCAAGGTCTCGATGCGCCGGCGGGCATCAAGGAAGAAGAATCTCGTCGACGCCACGGCCGACGGCACGATCCTGGCCACCAGGTCGATCATGATGGCGTTTCCCTGCCGTTTCCCGCGCCCGTGCAACCTGAACCTGAGGCGGCCGTTCTCGTCGGACAGCCGGCACGAGCCGCCCGGTGACCGACAGCCCGTCCGGCACCTCGATCTCGTAGTTCTTGTCGTCGCCGACCAAGATGGGCCGATCCGCCCCGTCGCATTCCGACGTCGATGCCAACTCGACGCGCCAGTTCAACATCTTTACGCGGTTCTGCGCCCCCACCAACAACAGCCGATGGCGAGTTTTGCCCCAGGTGCCGTCAGGGGCCAGGCGCCGTGCCGGTTCCAAGGGTCGGCAGTAAGGGTGCCAGAGTCTCGCGGTTCGCGGTCGTCACCTCATAGCGGTCGAGCAACTCGGGGAGCTTGCGCATGCCGTCTTCGACCTGATCACGAATCTCGGTCGCCTGCTCCGCGGTCAGCCGGAAGTTGGGCCAGCCCTGGAATGCGACATCAATGTCTGAGGTCGCCTCGATGTCTCGCGCAGGGCGAATCACAAGCGTCGTTCGGTTATTGGGGACGACGTCGAAAACTGGGGATAGCCGCCAGGCGCCGCCCACATCGCGGATGAAGGCGTGGTTTCGAAGGTGGTCGTCGGTGTTGTGGATTGCGCAGTTGAACAGCATGCGCCTGAACAGCTCCGCCTCGCAGGGGATGACGCCGACTTCTCGGGCGGCGCAGGCGAGGTCGGCATACGTCCAGTTCGTCGCGTAGGCGGACGGCGGGGCCTTGGCCAACGTTGCTGCCGACATGTAGCCCAGCCGCTCTCCGCCAGCGCCGCGGTCGAAACGGCGCACCAGCAGCACGCTTCTCCCAGCGACTTCGACGTGCTGGTGGTCTGGGGTGGGGATGCCGCATTCCTGA
>Ga0316222_1001117_pt1 | contig 34626 bp, 38 predicted proteins | sample TBH18011metaG_FD_206008 | JGI IMG/M metagenome (GOLD analysis project Ga0316222, IMG submission 206008) | Freshwater microbial communities from Trout Bog Lake, Wisconsin, USA - TBH18011 | ecosystem: Environmental > Aquatic > Freshwater > Lake > Hypolimnion/Profundal zone | place: USA: Wisconsin... | reverse complement strand
CCCCGGTGGTGATGGATGTGATGGCGCATATTCAAACCAGGGGCGATATCGGCGCACGACTCGGCGATTGGCTTGGCGAGCGCGGCAGCGGCAAATGGATCGAAGGCTTTGCCATCGCCCCCAGCAATGGCGTGGCACTCACCGACATCGAATATCAGGTGGTGCTCGGTCGCGGCTGGACCTCGCCTTGGGTGGAAGGTGGGCAATTTGCCGGCAGCCGCGGGATGAATCTGCCGATTCTGGGCTTGCGTGTGCGTCTGCTCGGCGAGGCGGCGAAGCATTTCGAGCTGCACTATACCGCCAGCTTCATCGACGGCACCGAGATCGGGCCGGTGATGGCCGGTGAGGGGTGTGAAGCGCCGTCATTGGCCGCTGTTGAGGCGATGCGCATCGACATCGCTCCTAAAGGTCTGCCGAACGCCGAGAAAAAGGCGGCGCGTGATAAAAAGCGCGGCCCCAAGGCCAACTGATGCGGGTTTTGTTCGTCCACCAGAATTTCCCCGGTCAATATCTGCACATTGCCCAGCACCTCGCCGCCGACCCGGCGAACGAGGTGCTGTTTCTGGGTGAGATGAACGCGGTTGAACTGCCCAATGTGCGCCGCGTGTCGTATATGTTCGACCGCGCCAAACGCACCGACATCCACTCCGCCGCCCATGACTACGAACACGCGCTGCATCGTGCCGACAAGGTGGCGGCGATGGCGCGCAATCTTAAGGCGCTGGGTTTTCGCCCCGACATCATCATCGGCCATCACGGTTGGGGCGAGTTGCTGCATATGTCCGATATATGGCCGGGCGTGCCGATCCTGGGCTATTTCGAATTTTACTACCGCATCAGCGGCGCTGACGTGAATTTCGACCCGGAATTCCCGATGCAGCCGCATTTTGAGCCGCGTGTGCGGGCGATGAACGCCATCAACCTGGCTGCCCTGGCCCTGGAACAGCACGGCCAGACGCCGACGCAGTTTCAGCTGGGAACCTATCCCGTCTGGGCGCAACAGCAGATCAAATTGCTGCCCGAAGGCGTGCATCTCGACCTTTGCCGCCCAGACCCACAGGCCGGACGCCAAGTGCTTGAAGTCGGCGGCATGCAGATCAATCCGGGCGACAAGCTCGTCACCTATGTCGCACGTAATTTGGAACCGTATCGCGGCTTTCACACCATCATGCGCGCTTTGCCCCGCATTTTGGGTGAGCGGTCGGATGTGAAGGTGGTGCTGGTTGGCGGCGATGATGTCAGTTATGGCGCGCCGCTGGCGGGGGAGACTTGGCGCGCGCATTTCGTGCGGCAATTGGCGGGGCAATATGATGCCAGCCGCGTCTGCATGCCCGGACAGGTGCCTTATGATCTGCATCTGCGGCTGCTGCAGCGCTCGGATGCGCATGTCTATCTCACCTACCCCTTCGTCGCTTCCTGGTCACTGCGGGAGGCGATGGCGTGTGGCTGTGCGGTTGTGGGAACCGATATCGACACGGTGCGCGAATTCGTCACCGACCAACGCACGGGCCGCCTCGTCACCCCGCTCGATTCGCAGGCGACGGCAGAGGCGGTGTTGGAATTATTGGAAGACAAGGCCCAGGCCAAACGCCTGCGCCATGCGGCCCGACGCCATGCTGAGCAGACGTTGGACATGCAACGCCACATCCGCGCCTTCGACGCCCGGATCGCCGGGTTGATCGGCTGACACGAAAAAGGGTGCCGCCCCGATGGAGCGACACCCTTATTTCAGTGCCAGATAAGGGGATTAGCCCTTCTTGGCGGCTTCCATACCGGCCACGATCAGGGCTTCGGCGCGCGCCTTGTCGGCCCAGCCTTCAACCTTGACCCACTTGCCCTTCTCCAGATCCTTGTAGCGGGTGAAGAAATGCTCGATCTGCTTGACGAGAAGTTCTGGCAGATCTTCGATTTTTTCCACCTTGGAATACATCGAGCTGATCTTGTCGTGCGGCACGCAGACCAGCTTTTCGTCCTGGCCGGCTTCGTCGCTCATCAACAGCACGCCGATCGGACGCGCACGGATGACAGCGCCGGGCACAACGCCGGTCGGCGTGATAACCATCGCGTCCACCGGGTCGCCATCATCGGCGATGGTGCCGGGAATGAAGCCATAAGCGGCGGGGTACGCCATCGGGGTGAACAGGAAACGGTCAACCATGATGGCCCCGCTATCCTTGTCCAGTTCATACTTCACCGACGAACCCTGCGGAATTTCGATCACGACATTAATGTCGGAGGGGGCATTTTTGCCGGTGGGCAGCTTGGTCACGTCCATTTGGCACACTCCTTGGGGGGGCAATTGCGATTGCGGTATAGACCCAGGCAGACGGGTTGCGAAGTACCCCCCGGTCATGCTTCATCGCGCTCGCGTATGCGCCTGTAGCTCAACTGGTTAGAGCTGGCCGCTCATAACGGCTTGGTTGCGGGTTCAAGTCCTGCCGGGCGCAGACGCGCATCCCTCAAAAACCCGTGAGCAGGATGTCCAGTGCGCGCGTGATGTCGTCGTGGCGGTCTGCCAACGAGGCAATTGGGCGACCGAGCAGTTTGATCGGCAAGCTGGCAATTGCTTGTGTGGCCATGATGTAATCCTGGCCGTGAACCGTCAAAATCGGGTTCAGATCCTGGGCTGGCGCTGGTCGCCCATCGCGCGGTTCCAGCGGAACAATAACACGAGTCTTCAGCGCATAGAGCAGGTCTGACTGAACATCGAGCACCAAGCGCATCCCGTGCCGATCCGGGGCGGCATAAACGTCATTGCGTGCCATTACTCGGTGATCGGCCTATATTCGGCAAACGGCAGGCCGTTCTGCTCATAATAATCGTTCCAAGCCTCAAGAGCCTTCATATTCTGCCGAAGCCAGACCTCCGCCCGCGCCTCTTTCACCTTGGCCTTCACGCCCTGCTCACATGCCTGGGACACATTGACCCCCAATTGCTTGGCTTCCGCCACCAGATCAGCCGGTAGAGAGACATTCAGAGGACGACGTGGGGAGGTGACACCAGACATTATGCGCTCCTTTTATGCGCATAATATATACGCACACACCCCAACACGCCATCATCTTCGTCCCCACATACCCGCCCCACTTAAGCACCGATTGCAGCCGCCCGCGCCTGACCCTAAAACACCGCACATTTTGCCCACGGAGCCCCTGCGTCATGGCCGCCTATCAATATGTCTATGTGATGAAAGACCTCACCAAGGCCTTTCCTGGTGGTCGTGAAGTGTTCAAGGGCATCACCCTGTCATTCCTGCCCGGCGTGAAGATCGGTCTGCTCGGTGTGAACGGCGCTGGTAAATCCACGCTGATGAAGATCATGGCCGGTGTGGAGACCGAATATGGCGGTGAGGCCTGGGCGGCTGAGGGCGTCAAGATCGGCTATCTGGAACAGGAGCCACATCTGGACGAAGACCTGACGGTTGCCGAAAATGTGATGTTGGCTTTTGGCCCGCTGAAGGCGGCACTCGACCGGTTCAATGAAATCTCGATGCTCTTCGCCGAAGAGATGACCGACGAGCAGATGAACGACCTGCTCGCCGAGCAGTCCGAATTGCAGGAAAAAATCGACGCCGACGATGGCTGGGAGTTGGACCGCCGCATCGAGATCGCGCTCGACGCGCTGCGCTGCCCGTCGCCGGATGCGCAAATCGCGCGTCTGTCGGGTGGTGAGCGTCGCCGCGTGGCGCTGTGCCGCCTGCTGCTGGAAAAGCCTGACCTGCTGCTGCTCGATGAGCCGACCAACCATCTCGACGCCGAGTCGGTGGCATGGCTGGAAAAGACGCTGCGTGATTTCGCCGGCACCGTCATCGTCGTCACCCATGATCGCTACTTCCTGGAGAACGTGACGAACTGGATTCTCGAACTCGAACGCGGCCGTGGCTATCCGTTCGAAGGCAACTACTCCTCCTGGCTGGCCCAGAAGCGCAAGCGACTGCAGCAGGAAGAGAAGGAAGAGACGTCGCGGATGCGGGCACTGGCCGCCGAAGCGGAGTGGATCGGCTCCAATCCGAAAGCGCGTCAGGCCAAATCCAAGGCGCGTATTCAACGCTATGAGGAATTGCAGCAGAAATCGCAGGAGCAGGCAGGCGGCGTGGCGGATATCGTCATCCCGCCCGGCCCGCGTCTGGGCGGCACGGTGATCACCGCCGAGGGGCTGAACAAGAGCTTCGGCGACCGTCTGCTGATCGAAAACCTCAACTTCAAGCTGCCGCCAGGCGGTATCGTGGGTGTGATCGGGCCGAACGGCGCGGGCAAATCCACGCTGTTCCGCATGATCATCGGCCAAGAGACGCCAGATAGTGGCTCATTGGTGGTCGGTGAGACCGTCAAGCTTGGCTATGTTGATCAGAGCCGTGACAGCCTCGACCCGAACAAGAGCGTGTGGGAAGAAATCTCCGGCGGCACCGACGTGATCCATCTCGGCAAGCGCACGGTGGCCAGCCGCGCCTATGTGGGCGCGTTCAACTTCAAGGGCTCGGACCAGCAGAAGAAGGTCGGCATCCTCTCGGGTGGTGAGCGCAATCGCGTGCATCTGGCCAAGATGCTCAAGACCGAAGCCAACGTCATCCTGCTCGATGAGCCGACCAACGATTTGGACGTTGATACGTTGCGGGCTTTGGAAGAGGCGCTGGAGGAATATGCGGGCTGTGCGGTGGTGATCTCGCATGATCGCTGGTTCCTCGACCGTCTGGCCACCCACATCCTCGCCTTTGAGGGTGACAGCCATGTTGAGTGGTTCGAAGGCAACTTCCAGGACTACGAAGCCGATAAGCGCCGTCGCCTGGGCGCCAATGCCACCGAGCCGCATCGGATCAAATATCGTCCGCTGTCGCGCTGACACGGGGCATCCGTGGTCTGCCGCCCTACGCTTTACTCGCTCACGCCCTTGCGTATCAAATAGCGCGCATCGTTATAGTAAGTATTGCTACAAATAAAAAACCCGGCTGAGGCGCGTGCCCCAACCGGGTTTTTTGTGGCCGAAAGCCGATCAGGCGAAGGTGAACAGCACCAAAGCCGAGGCAGCCAGACCGCCAGCCGTCGCCAGAGCCAGCGATGTGCGGCCACGGCTGAGCAGGGTGACGGCGAAATAGGAGATTGCGGCCATCAGCCCAAGCGCGAATACGCCGGTCGTAATATCGCTAATCTTAACAGAATCAACGCCGGGCAGGTGAGACGCCAGCGCACCAACCGCCGGAAGCAGGGCAAACGCCAACAGAATCCAAATCACCGCAGGGGCCACGCTGTGATTCCACAAGCTACCCTTGACCTGCATATGCATGACAGGGCGGCCGCTGCGAACCGGCATATAGTTGTCAGGATCAAACGTATCCGCCATTTTTGTTCTAGCCCCTCTTAAGCAGTATGCTTATGATTATTCCCCGTACACGTAACTTATACATGGAATGATCAACACTGAAAGAAAATTCGATGCTGCAACTGCTCAGTGATCGACCTTGGCAGCGCTTTGCTGCAAGAAGCATTCTTATGATTTCCGGGACCACAAGGTGAATCCAGCCAGACATCTACAAACCGGGCGATTGCTGCTCCGTCCGGTCTCATGGCGGGATTTGCGCCATCTGATTGCTCTTAAGAGCGATCCGCGCGCCTATGCGCCGATGCTGGGGGGCGTGCGACCGCCATTGTTGGTGGCGGAGGAACTGGCGGAGGAGATCGCCGCCTGGGCAGCGCGCGGTTACGGCATATTTGCCCTGCACACACGTGATGCGATGCGTTTTGTGGGAATCGCGGGCCTGCAGGACCGTCCCGACGGGCGTGGCGTGGCGTTGCGCTTCGCCCTGATGCCGGAGGAGCAGGGCAATGGGTTTGCGGCAGAGGCAGCTGGTGCCGTGCTGCGCTATGGTCATGAACGCTGCGAGTTGCGCAGGATTGTGGCCGTGGCACGCGAGGACAATATCGGCTCGCGCCAGGTGATCGGTGCGATCGGCATGATCGAATGCGGTCATTTTCTGCGTGACGGCGTGACGTTGATCGTCTTTGAAAGCGTAAGCAATCCTGCGTAATCACCAAGCGGCCAAATTCAGGGCATTCTGGATGGCAGCACAACGCGGAGACCTTGGATGACGCCGCCCAATGATGCGCCACCGCCCAGTTGGCCCGGTATCACCCCTGCGGCATCGCCCAACCATCCGGCGGTGAGCGTGGCGGCGGTTACGATGGTCTATAACGATCCGGTCTATTTGAAGATTTGGGTGGAGTATTATAGCCGCCAACTCGGGGCGAAGAATCTCTACGTTGTCGATCACGGCTCCAACGATGGCAGCACCGACCATCTGGGGGCTGTCAACGTCATCCGCCTGCCGCGCTCGCCGCAGGATGATCCGAAGCGAGCGGCGTTTTTATCGTCATTCTGTTCGTCACTGCTCGCCTATCATGACTGCGTGTTGCATGGCGATGTGGACGAAATTCTGGTGGCCGACCCGCGCGTGGCCCCCACTCTGCCCGCTTATTGCGCCAGCGTGACCGCCCCGGTGCTCACCGCCATTGGGCTGAACGTGCTGCATCGCCTGGGCCATGAGACGCCCTATACGCCGGAGCGTCGGGTGCTGGCGCAGCGGCCTTGGGTGTTCCGCTCATCCTCGATGTGCAAGCCCGCGCTGATCCGCCGCCCGGTACAATGGTCGCCCGGCTTTCACTCTGCCGACACGCCGGTGTATTTCGGCGATTTATATCTGTTTCATCTGCGCTGGTTCGACCTGGACACCGCGCTGCGCCGACTGGCCAAAACGCGCAGCATGCCGTGGGAATATGCCGACGCCGGCAGCCATCAGCGTGTCAGCGATGCCGAGATGGTCGAGCAATTCGAAGGCTTCGGCAGGCTTGGGCTGGATACGCGCGATTTTGACCCGCCGCTGCGGCCGTTATGTGACTTTCTCTACCTCGTCACCCAAAGCCAGCATGGCCGGGAGGGCGAGCTTTATCGCATCTCGCTCGACATCTGGCCCGATTCGCTCTGGCGCGTGCCCGAGCGTTTCCGCACCCTGTTCTAAGCACACCCGGAGACGACGCGCGTGATCGAGATCGAGATCGATTTCCGAGACCAGGCCGCCCTTGATCGCTATGCCCGCGAAGGCTGGGGCACGGCGGAGGCGTTTGGCACCTGGATGACCGGCGCGCGCAGTGAGCTCGTTCTGCCGCCGCCGCCACGCAGCGATGCGCCGCTGATTATGCAGGCGCTGATCGGCCCGTTGCTGATCCCCGGTGCGGTGGAGCAGCAACGGCTGCGCATCCTGGTCAACGGCTTCGTCGTCACCGCAGTGCACATGACGCAGCTGCATCAAGTCAATTGCGAAATCCCCGCAGGCGCCGTGCAGGGGGCGGCGGCGTTGGAGATTGTCTTCGAACACCCGGATGCCGCCTGCCCCGCCGATTACGATATGGGCGAGGACGCACGCGCTTTGGCGGGCTCGATCTGGTCGCTCACGCTGCTGGCCGCCTCGCCGCTGCCGCATGAGACCGGGCCGATGTTCGAGCCTCCGGTGTTTCACACCCGCATGCGCGGCAATCTGGGCGACCGGATGATCCAGCATATGGTGGCGCTGAGCGTGCAGGCGCGGGCACCGCACACCCGCCTGACCGGCGCGCTGCTGCCGGAATGGGGCATCGTGGGGGCACCCGATGATGGCGTGTGGGCGGATTGGGCGGAGACGGCACCGCAGGATGTCGATCTTAACCTGATCGCCAACATCCTCAATGGCGGTCTGGCCCGGCGCGTGGTGCATCGTGGGTTGGGTCAACGCATCAGCCATTTCCTGCCACGCTGGAATTATCGCGACGTCTTTTACGCCGATGCGCCGGAATTGCAGGGCTTCGACGCGCAGCATTTGGTGATTAATATCGGCACCGACGAGATGATCGCGGGCCAGTGGGCCGATCACGTGCTGCTGCCGGTGGCGTTTTATCGCGAATTGGTCAACCAAACCGGGCTGATCCCGGTGTTTACCGGCCAGACCGACGCCAACGCCTACACCGACGCCCTGCGCCAAGAATTCCCGGATGCGATCTTTCTGGGCAGTCTGGGGCCGATTGATGATTTCGAGATCGTCCGGCGCTCGGCCAATATCGTGGTGGCGGTGAACACCTTGTCGTGGCTGGCGGCGTGGTTGTCTGACGCGCAGCAGATTTTCCTGCCGGTGAGTGGTTTGTTCAACCCGATGCAGGTGCCCGAAGTGGACCTGCTGCCGATGATGGACCCGCGTTATCGGTTCTTCCTCTTCCCGGTCAACCACGCCACCGCCGATTTCGCCGCCTCCCATGCCTTGATGGCCGGGCAGTGGCGGGAGATTTCGGAATGGGATGCCGCCGAACTGCGCCGTTCCATCCCCTTCCCCGCACCCGCCCCGCTGAACCCGGCAAGCCTGATCGAATGGGAGCCCGAGCCGCTCATCCCCGGCCCACCACCTGTCGGTGCCGTGCTGCCGGAAGATTTGGCCGATCTGCTGGAGCAGAGCGAAAATGCGGCGCGCGGCGGGTATCTGCTTGATGCGCTGCAGCATCTGCGCCGGATTCCGCTGATCGATTTCACCCGTCTGCTCTGGTCGATGCCGCGCGAGGATATGCCAGCCCTCAGCCAATTGCTGCCGCGCATGCCGGAGAACAGCGTACAGAGCGCCTATACCGGGCGGGCGGGCGAGGAATTGGTGCTGCTGAGTGTGGAACTGAGCCGCATCCTTGAACAGCAATTCCGCCAGATCACCGGCCGCGAATTGCGCCATGCCAGCGTGTTGGATTACGGCTGCGGCTGGGGGCGGATGCTGCGGCTGATGTGGCATGTGACCGATCCGGAACGCTGTTATGGCGTGGACACTGACGCCCAGGCGATCCATCTCTGCCGCACTGACGGCATGAAGGGCAGCTTCGCGGTGATCAGCCCAACGGCACAAAGGCTGCCGGTGGAGGGCCGCCGTTTCGATCTGATCCTGGCTTATTCGGTGTTCACCCACACCCCGCCCGCGCTGACCGCGCAAACGCTGGCCACGTTGCGCCGCCATATCCGCCCGAATGGCGTGCTGGCGCTGACCATTCGGCCTGCCGAATTCTGGGCGTTGAGCGGGGTGCCGGAAGCAGAGGCTTTGTTGCAGACCCATCGCACCGAGGGTGCCGCCTATCGCTCGCTCGGCATCGTCTCACCCGATGGCGCGGAGTTCTATGGCGACACCAGCTTCACCATCCCGCACCTCGCCAGCATCGCCCCGGATTGGGAAGTGGCGGCGGCGGATCGTGGGATGGATTCGTTGGAGACGATTGTGTTTTTAACGCCGAGGTAAAACTACTGCCATGCCGCCGGATGCGTGCCGAGCTTCACACTTGGCAGCACCAGCCGCGCGGGTGTGGCGGATAGAATGGCGGGATGGGCCACCGCCTCCATCCGGCCAAACCCGCTCTCGCTGGCCTCCAGCAGATCAACCACGCTGGCCTGACTTTGCCCCATCGCCTCGATCCTCTGCAGCCGCCCCAATGACCGCAGCCAATGGCCAGTGCGGGCGAGGGAGACGCTGACATGCCAGGAGCCGCCCTCGGTCAGCCTGCGATGCAAGGCGGTGAGGATGCCGAATGCCAGCAAATAGCCGCTGGCGTGGTCCAGCGCCTGCACCGGCAACGCACGTGGCGATGATTGGCCGAAGGCTTCGGCCTCGGCGTGATTGAAGCCGGTGGCGGTCTGCACCAGACTGTCAAACCCCCGCCTGCCCGCCCACGGCCCCGCCGCGCCATAGGCTGAGAGCGAGGCGGTGACGATGCCGGGGCGCATGGAGGCGGCGAATTCCGGTGAAAATCCGCGTCCGGCGATGGTGCCGGGACGATAGCCCTGCACGAAGACATCCGCCCCACGCAGCAATTCCACCAGCTGTGCCCGTCCCGCCTCCAACGTCAGATCAAGCTGCGCCTGACGCTTGCCGCGTCCGAGATCCTCAATGCCATAGCTCGCCAACCCCGGCCCGGTGATCGTCAACACCTCCGCCCCGTGGGCCGCCAAGGTGCGGGTGCCGACCGGGCCTGCGATCACACGGGTGAGGTCGAGCACCCGCAGACCACCCAACGGCGTCTCAGCCTGCCCCCAATCGGCGGGCGGTGCGTCGCCGGTGCGTTCGATGCGGACCAAGGGCAGTGTGGGAATGGCCTGGGCCTGTGGGTGCGCATCCCATGCGGCAAAGCTGCGATAGGCTGTCACCACCAATCCCGCCGCCACCGCCGCATCCTCGAAGGCCACGGCGTCCCAATGCGACAAAGCTTCGGCCACTGCCGCTTTATGGGGGGCGCAGCCGAGCAGGCGGATGACGCCATCACGATGATGCGGGAAATTGGCGTGCACCCGCACCCAGCCGCCGCCTTGCATCTGGTAAAGCCCCCCGATATCGCCGGGCTCACGCGGCATCCACACGCCGTCGAGTTTCAGGAGGTGTTCGGAATGGAACGCCGCCGCCGCGTGGCGGTCATCGACACTGACCGATTGCTCCGCCCCACCGCGTGCAGCATGCAGCAAGGTTGCAGCGAGCCCAGAGGCCGCAATGCTGGCCACCGCAGCGCGTTCGACATGGAAGGAGGAGGGCAGCACGATGTCGCTGCCATGCAGGCGCAGATGCCCCAGCAAGGCGGCGGGCAGTCCCACGCCGGATAGCAGATCCGCCAGAACCGCTTCTGTGCTCATGCGACACTCTCCCATTTGGCCGAAGATCATCCTGCGTTCACATGCATGGAAGCAATCCCCCGCACACGGGTTGCAACTGCCATGCTGCAACGCCACAAAATAGTTCTCGTTGCTTGAAGGATCAGACGATGGCTCTCAGCCCAGCCGCCCCGCGCAAGAAACTGCACAACCGCTCGATCATCGTAGAGGGGTTTGAGCGTGAGGATGGCCTGTTCGACATCGAGGCCGAACTGATCGACACCAAGACCTACACCTTCAGCATCGGCCCGCGCGAAATTCCGGAAGGTGCGCCACTGCACCGCATGCATGCGCGGATGACGGTCAACGCCGCGTTCGAAATCGTCGCCGCCGAGGCTGTCACCTATGCCGGGCCTTATGAGATCTGTGCTGGCGGGGCGGATAGTTTTGCCAAGCTGGTGGGGCTGACGATCAAGCCGGGCTTCCTCAAGGCGGCCAATGAGCGGTTGGGCGGCGTGCTGGGCTGCACGCATATTCGCGAATATCTGCAACAAATGGCCACCGTTGTCTTCCAAACCACCTTCCCCGCCCGCATTCGCGCGGAAGAAGCCCTGGCGGTGAAAGGCGAGAAAAAGCCACCGCGCCTGCTCAACACCTGCTTTGCGCATGACAGCACGCGCGAAGTGGTGAAGGCGCGGCATCCGGAATATTATACGGGGGAATAGACGCGGCGGGTTTTACGCCTCGCGCGGGGCCGCCGCGCGGGCGAGGCGATCATTGATTGCAAGCCCGAGCCCTTCGAGCGGAATTGGCATCACGGCAATGCCGCGCAGACCAGCGATGGCATCGAATGAGCGCAAGCCGTCGAACAATCGGGCTGCGGCCTCCACCAGATCGCCGGACGCGCTGAGCACGAATTCCGCCTCGGCACCTGGAAGCTTCGGGCCAAATGACAGCAGCGCCTCATCCGCTGCCACCGAGACAGCATTCAACCGCACCGGCAAGTTCGGCGCGTAATGCGAGGCCATCATGCCCGGCGCCAGCAAGGGCTTGCTCTCATCGGCGATCGGCGCACCGCGCCGCACCCGCCCGATCACCGCCTCCAGCGCTTCCAAGGTGATCCCGCCCGGACGCAGCAGCACGGGGGCCGGGCCGGAGAGGTCGATCACCGTCGATTCCACCCCCACCGGGCACGCACCGCTGTCGATGACGGCGGCAATCCGGCCATCCAATCCGTCCAACACATGCGCCGCCGTGGTCGGGCTGACCCGGCCTGAGCGGTTGGCCGAGGGAGCGGCGACGGCACGGCCGGTGGCGGCGAGCAAGGCGCGGGCGTCGGGATGAGACGGCACGCGCACGGCCAGCGTATCAAGCCCCGCCCCGGTGATCAGCGCCACCGGACATTCCGCACGGCGCGGCAGCACCATTGTCAGCGGACCGGGCCAGAAGGCAGCGGCCAATTTGCGGGCGGCATCGGACGGCGCGACATCGGCAAATGCCGCCTCTGCACTGGGGTAATGCGCGATGAGCGGGTTGAAATGTGGCCGCCCCTTGGCCGCGAACACCCGCGCCACCGCGTCTGCATTGGTGGCGTCTGCCCCCAGGCCGTAGACGGTCTCGGTGCCGAACGCCACGAGCTCGCCCCGGCGCAGCAAATCGGCGGCGTGGGCGATGGCGTCCGGCGTGGCATACAGCCGTTCGGTCATGTGGCGGCGGCCACGAAATGCGGGTTGTCGTAGCCGGGCTTGCCGTAATGCAGGATTTCGCCGGTATCGACATTGCGCACCGACCCACCGGCCTCTTCCAGAATGATCTGCGCCGCCGCCGTGTCCCATTCCATGGTGCGACCAAAGCGCGGATAGAGATCGGCCACCCCCTCGGCGATGCGGCAGAATTTCAGCGCCGAGCCGGTGTTGAGAATTTCAGCCACTTTCCGCTCGGCCAGATACTCCGCCATGCGCGGATGTTTGCCGAAGCTGCGCGAGGCGATCACCGACAATCCGGCGTCCGGGCAGGTGCGGACATGGATGGAGCGCTCACCATGCGCATCGCGCTTGATCGCCCCTCGGCCCTTGATCGCGCCGAATGCCTCGCCATGCGCGGGACCGGCCACCACGCCGAGCACCGGCACGCCGTTTTCCACCAAGCCGATGCAGACGGCGAAATCGTCGCGCCCGGCGGCGAATTCGCGGGTGCCGTCCAGCGGATCGACGAGCCAGAACCGCGTCGCCTGCTCGGGAATGCGGCCTGCGGCCATCTCTTCCTCGGCGACGATGGGAATCTCCGGCACGGCGGCACGCAGGGCTGTGACGATAATCGCCTCTGCCTCGTGATCGGCCGCTGTCACCAAAGAATCATCGGCCTTGTGCATGGTCTCGAAGCCGCGCTTGCGGACGGCGAGAATGGTCTCACCGGCGCGGGCGGCAAGGGTGAAGGCGAGTTCGAGAAGATCTTCATGGGTCATGTCTCTGCATAACCGCCCCCCGCACGCCCGCCAAGCATCACGACTGGTCAAGTGGGGCAGGACTGCTAATGTCGGGCTCTGTTCACCACAACCGGATACCGCGCATGCTCGACATCGGTTTCGCCAAATCTGCCCTCCCCAAATCGGGCGCCCTCGTGCTGCTGCTGGAGGAAGGCGAGCCATTGGCGGGCGATCTGCTCTCCAGCGTTGATGAAGCAACCGGCGGGGCCGTGCTGCGCGCCCTGGCCGCTGCCGAGTTCAAGGGCCGTGCGGGCAGCAATTGCGTCATTCTCGCCCCCGGCGCCGGATTGTCGCGGGTGATTGCCATCGGCATCGGCAAGCCGGACAGCCTGACGCAGCGTGGCGCGGAAGAAGCCGGCGGCAATGTGGTGCCGCTGCTCGCCCGCGAGACGCATGCCGCCATTGCTGCCGGTGGGCTGTCTGCCGAACTGGCCGCGGCGGTGGCCATGGGGGCGGCATTGCGCTCCTACCGCTTCGACCGCTACCGCACCAAGGAGAAGGCCGAGGACAAGCCGCGTCTGTCCAAGCTCGCCATCCTGGCAGCCCAGCCGGTGAAGGCGCGGGAAGCCTGGGCACCGCTGAAGGCGACGGTGGAAGGCGTGTTTATCAGCCGCGATCTGGTCTCTGAACCGGCGAACATCCTTACCCCGGCTGAAATGGCCGATCGCTGCGTGGCGCTGGAGAAGCTCGGCCTGAAGGTCGAAGTGCTCGGCCCGAAGGAGATGACCAAGCTCGGCTTCGGCGCGCTGATGGGTGTGGCGATGGGCAGCGCCAATGAGCCGCGCATGGTGGTGATGCACTGGAACGGCGTCTCGGGCGGCAAGAAGCCCGCGAAATCCGCCGCCCCCCCCATCGCCTTCATCGGCAAGGGTGTGACCTTCGACACTGGCGGCATTTCGATCAAACCGGCTGCCGGCATGGAAGACATGAAATGGGACATGGCCGGGGCCGGGGCTGTTGTCGGCCTGATGGCAACGCTCGCTGGTCGGAAGGCGAAGGTTGATGTCGTCGGCCTCGTCGGCCTCGTCGAAAACATGCCATCGGGCACCGCTCAGCGTCCGGGAGATGTGGTGACGAGCTATTCAGGCCAGACCATCGAAGTGCTCAACACCGACGCCGAAGGCCGCCTCGTGCTGGCCGATGTGATCCATTACTGCCAGGAGCAGTTCAACCCGCGCTTCATGATCGATCTGGCGACACTGACCGGGGCGATCATCGTTGCCCTCGGCCAGGAATATGCCGGGCTGTTCAGCAATGACGACGAACTGGCCTCTCAAATCGCCTCGGTTGCCGAAGAGACCGGCGAGAAGACGTGGCGCATGCCGTTGGCCGATGCCTATGATCGCGGTCTGAAATCCGACATTGCCGACATGAAGAACATCGCCGGTCGCTACGGCGGCGCCATCACGGCGGCACAGTTCATTCAGCGTTTTGTCCAAGGCGGCAAACCCTGGGTGCATCTGGACATTGCCGGCACGGCCTGGAGCAGCAAAGACACCGCCACCACGCCAAAAGGGGCCACCGCGTTTGGTGTGCGTCTGCTCGACCGGCTGGTGTCAGCACATTACGAGAATAGCTGATGAAACTGCGCATCGGCAGTTCGGCACCCAGCGCGGTCGCCGTGGCACTGCCGGTGCCACTGGGCGGGGTGGTGCCACATATGGCAGCGCCTGCCGCTCACGTCGCGCATTTCAACGGTGAGGCCGGGACGTGCTGCGAAGTGCGCACCGGTGGGCGGCTGTTGCTGCTGATCGGCGTTGGCCCCTCTCCGCATGACGCCACCTATCGCGAAGCTGGGGCGATGGCGGTGGCGCGGCTGTCGCATCTGAAGCGGATCGCCCTGGACGCCACCGGCCTGTTCGCACCACAGGCGGCGGCATTTGCGTTGGGAGCGATGCTGCGCGGCTGGACTCCGCCACAACATCGCAGCCTTGCCGATCCAGACGCACCGAAGCTGACCCATGTTGATCTGATCAGCGAAATCCCCGGCATCGAAGCTGCTTGGGGCGACGCCGAGGCGGTGTGGCGCGGCAGTGAATTGGCGCGCGATCTTGTCACCCTGCCCTCTGACGTGCTGACGCCCGATGGCTTCATTGAGCGGCTGGAACCACTGCGCAAGGCGGGTGTGAGCATCACCGTGCTCAAGCGCCGCGATTTGCAGCGCGAGGGGTTGGGGGCGTTGCTGGCGGTCGGCCAGGGCTCAGCGCATCGGCCACGTCTGGTGCTGCTGCAATGGGAAGGGGCGATTGAGGCCAAGCCGGTGGTGTTTGTCGGCAAGGGCATCACCTTTGACACGGGTGGCATCTGCATCAAGCCCGCCGACAAAATGTGGGAGATGCGTGCCGACATGGCAGGCGCCGCCGCCTGTGCGGGGGCGATGCTCAGCCTCGCTCTGCGCCGCTCCCCCGCCCCTGCCTGCGCGGTGCTGGCACTGGCGGAGAACGCCATCGGCGCTGAGAGCTACCGTCCTGGTGACGTGCTGACCAGTTTCAGCGGCAAGACCATCGAAGTCATCGACACCGACGCTGAAGGCCGCCTCGTGCTCGCTGATGCGCTGTCTTGGGCGGTGAAGCGGTTGCGGCCTGCGGCGGTGATCGATCTGGCGACACTGACGGGCAGCATCGTGGTGGCGCTTGGCCATGAGATGGCGGGGCTGTTCGGCAATGACCCGGCGCTGGCGGCCCATGTGGCAGCATCTGGGGAATCGGTGGGCGAATGGGTGTGGCGCATGCCGATGGCGGCGGGCTACCGGGAATCGCTCGCGTCAGACATCGCTGATCTGATGAATTGCGCGCGCGGCAAGGGCCAGCCCGATGCCTGTCAAGCGGCGGCGTTCCTGTCTGAATTCGTCGGCGAAACCCCCTGGGTGCATCTGGACATCGCCGGGGTGGAATCCCGCGAGGCCGCCGATGATGCGCATGCAGCCGGGGCCACCGGCTTCGGTGTGCGCTTGCTCGACCGTCTGGTCGCCGCCCGCTTTGAAGACCTGCACCGAGCCTGACGACGATGAGCGAGATCGGCTTCTACCACCTCACCCGCACCAGCGCCGACAAAGCCCTGCCGCTTTTGCTCGGCCGCACGCTGAAGGCCGGGCACCGCGCGGTGGTGATCTGTGGCTCACCGGAGCGGGTGGAGGCGTTGGATTCGGCGTTGTGGTTGGAGAGCGAGCCCGATTGGCTGCCGCACGGCACGGCGGCGATGGGCGAGGCGGATTTGCAGCCGATTTGGCTGACCGCGCTGGATGAATCGCCGAATGGGGCGAAATATCTGTTCCTGATCGACGCTGCCAATTCGGCGCGGCTGGAAGCGTTTGAGCGCGTGTTCGACCTGTTCGACGGCAATGACGAACGCGCCGTGCAGGATGCCCGCGCGCGGTGGAAAGCGGCCAAGGCTGCCGGGCATATTCTGGCCTATTGGCAGCAAGGTGCCAGGGGCTGGGAAAAGAAGGCGTAATTTTTCAACGCCTTGGCGATCAAAATATTGGCAGCTTGATCTTGTCGATCTCCACCCCGCTGCCCACCGGCACCGCGATCCGTATCGGCGCATCATCCAGCGCCGCATCCAGTGCGCGGCTTTTGAGATGGTTCACCCCCGGCTCTGCCGTGACATTGGCCAAATCGCTGCGCTGATCGATCAACGCCTGACAACGCCCGACATTATAGGCGTCACGCATTTCGTCGCTCTCGCGGAAGCTGAGCCGGATTGGCGCGGGGGAGAGCCGGGCGAGATGGTGTTCCAACGCCGCTTGCCCCACGCCGCCAATTGTGACGCAGACCACGCGGCCTGCCAGATCGGCAGGGCTGTGGATTGGCGACGCATCGGGCACCAGCACCTGCACCGGATCGTGAAACACCGCTGATCCCACACGCAATTGTCGGCTGAGAAGACGTTCGTCGATCAGCGCATCGGAGAAGAACGCCACATCGGCCTCGGGCATGCCGGTGCCGGTGTCAGCTTCCACCACCACCAACCGCGCCGGTGTGGCGGGGCTGGCGAGTTGGTCGGCAAGGCTGCGACAGAGGGCGACCGCAGGCCCGCTGATGGCCCCCGCATTATCCTCCTGCACAAAGCCGTCACGTGCCTCCACCGCACAGCGGAATTCGGCGGCGTGGGCGGTGGCTGTCGTCATCAAAAGGGCCGTGACGACAGCAACAATAACCTGCTTCAATTATACCCCGGCAGCGTCGAGGGCAGCGTATTGAACCCGGCTTGTGGGGCGTTCTTGATGCCTTGGGCGGCATCGGTCGGCACCAGACCGAGCGCCTTGCAGCCCTGGCCGTTGTAGTGCGGCAGGGTGCCGACAATCTTGTCGTCGATCATCGCATAGCGCGCGGGCAACGGTTTGCGGGTGCCCGCGAGGCGGCCGGGGTCGAAGGCGGAGAGCAGATCGTCGGTTTCCGGCGTGTTGATGTCACGCGGGCCGAGATGGTGTTGCTTGAAGCCGTTCGGGCCATCGAATTTGCCGTCTTCACCGGCCAAAAGTGCCGCTTTTTCTTCCGGCAACGAGGCGAGCGGCGGCAGATCATAGAGCGCGTTGAGTGTCTCGATCACCGCATTGTGGTCGCCCTCGGCGTGGCTGACGACGTGGGTGCGGGCATAGGGCGAGATGACGATCATCGGAATGCGCACACCACGCGCCAGGGCCAAGCCGTCCGGTCCATAGGAGAGGATGCGCGGGGCCACGTGGTCGTAAAAGCCGTCTGATTCGTCATAGGTGACGATGATGGCACTCTGCGCCCAAAGTTCCGGATTGGCGGCGACGGCGTTGATCACATGGGCGGTCATGCTTTCGCTGATCATGCTGTCGGAATAGCTCGGGTGGTCGTCATTGCCGGATTTGGTTTTGGTGATCGCGGCAATGTCTTCCGCCGTCAATTTGCCGGGGAAATTGGCGTTCTGGATTGGCGGGGTTTGGGCTGAGATGTTGGTGAAGCCGCCACGGATGTAGAACACGCCGCCATCCTTGGGCATGGCACCAGATTTCATGTCGGTGAAGAAATCGCCCAGGCCGCGCATGTTCTGCGAGAAGCTCGGGTTGTTGGCGATGTAGCCGAAATATTGCGGGCCGGAGTGATGGCTGACATAGCCCGCATGCTTGGCCTCGCCAGCCGGTTCATAGGGCTCGTGATCATAGCCCTCCTCATACCAGCGCCACGCCACCGGCTTGCCGCCGCGATTGGTGACGAAGGGGATGTCTTGCTTGATGTCGGCCAGATCGCCCTCTGGCGCGCGGTCCTGCTGCGTCATCGCGGCCAGATCCTTACCGGCCAGGGTGAGCGGCACGCTGGCGAAGGTGAGATTCTGGGCGATGTTGCCGTCTTTGTAGTTCTCTGCCGGGCTGTTCGGCTGATATTTCGTACCGTTCGGGTCGAATTGTGACCCCCAGATTGGCTGCGGATCATTGACCAGCGGGGCGAGTTGCAATGACGCTTTATGCGTGCCGGACTCGACTGAAACCGGCGTGGTGCCGTGCTTGACCCACTGCGTCTCACCCGCCTGACCGGCCAGCATGGCGATGGCGTTGGGGGTGGAAGGCGTGTCTTCGGTGGCGAAAACATTGTCGAACAGCACGAAGCGGTTGGCGTAGCTCCAGAAGAACGGGATGGTGTCGCAATCGACGTGGCTCATCACCAATTGCGCGAATTGGCGGCCCATTTTGTCGAGCTTGGCATCGCCCGGCTTGGCCACGCGGTCGTAATCGGCCTGGGCGAAATGATCCATACGCGGCGTGCCGTCGGTCACGTTGAGCTTGTGGGCGAGGCCGGTATGGCTGTGATCGACGCTATCGCGGAAGGAGGCATTCTGTGCCGGGCCGAGGCGAATGGGCGAGACGGTGAAGGTGCTGCCATCTTTGGCCGTCACGGTCTCGGTGAAGCCGGGCGTATGGGCAGCGTCACGCTTGCCGTGGGCGTCGGCATAGATGCCATTGGCACCGGGGAAGGTTCCGAATTCGTTGTCGAAAGAATGGTTCTCGTTGAAGACGACGAAGACATATTTCACCTTCTTGCGCAGCAGGGCGATCACCTGATCGCGCGGCATCGCCTTCTCACTTGCCGGATCGACGAAATACGGCAGCACTGCTGGGCCGGGTTGGGGCTGGGCGGTGATCATGGCCTGCTGCGCGAGCACAGGTTGCGCGGTCAGGGCGGTTGCCAGCAGCAGAGCGGCGGCACGGTGCATCAAAGCCATCGATGGAATTCCTCATCTCAATCGGCGGCAATCTGCGCTGCCACCGGCCAAGTTGCTGTGACGGTTTTTTGAATTTGCGATACCAGATTCTTTCGCCTCATGTTAGGCCAGCGTCAATGCAAGGCATGTCTGACCCGATGCGACGTCTGATCTCAGGGCTTGGTGCCCTGCTGATGACGCTTGCGCTGGCGATGCAACTCGCAGCGGCTGGGCTGCAATTGCCGCAAATGGCCAAGCAGGGGCTGGCGGCGGAATTCGCCTCCGCCATCTGTCACGCCGACCCAGATTCCTCACCGACACCGGATCACGGCGCGGATTGTGCACTGTGCCCGCTCTGTCTGGTGGCCGCACACGGACAGGCGCTGCTGTCACCAACCGGGCCGTGGCTGAGCGCGCCGTTGCTGCGTGTGGCGATGGTGGTCTTTGCAGAGCGCGCTGCTGATGACTGGCCGAGACTGGCACCGCAGGCCAGTGCCCGCGACCCTCCGCTGACCACCTGAACCCCGCGCTGATCGGCTGGCCTTGCGCCAGCACAAGCTGTTGTTCTGTTGTCAGGAATTTTTCCGATGTCTTTATCTATGCGTCTCGCGGCACCGATTGCGGTGCTGTTTGCTGTCTCCGCCGCCCAGACCGCCCAGGCCCATGCCATTGCGGGCGACCGGGTGTTTCCCGTCACCCTTACGCTGGATGATCCCGGTGTTGCCGATGAGGTGACATTGCCGCAGATCACCGATCAACCCGGTGCCGGGCCGAGCAACACCACGCAGTTTCAATGGGAGTGGGACAAGACGATCACCCCCAGCACGGCGCTGATCTACAATCACGGCTATGACATTGTTACCCAATCCGGCAGCAAGCGCGCCACCGGGTTTGAGAATCCGGTCATCACCGGCAAGTGGCAGGCTTATGTGAATGCCGCACACGAATTCATCGTCTCGCTCGGCGTGCAACGCGAATTGCCGCCGGATCTGCACACGTTGACAATTGGTGGTGACAAATATGGTGCGACCAGTCCGGTGCTGTATTTCGGCAAGGGACTGGTGGAGTTGCCAGCATCCTTGCTCAAGCCGTTGGCGGTGACGGGGGAGTTGGTCTACACGATTCCCGATCGTCCACTGAACACGACGCAGGATAATGGCGGCACGCCGCGCACGCTGTTCGGTGGCCTGTCGATCCAGTATTCGCTGGCCTATCTGCGCGCCAACGTGAAGGATTACGGCTTGCCGGAATTCGTCAATCGGCTGACCCCGCTGGTGGAGTTCAACTACATCACACCGACCGCCAGCGTGCCGGGTGGAGCGCCGATGCAGATACAGGGCAGCTTTGGCGCGATCTATATGTCCGACACCTATCAGGTCGGCTTGGAATTGCTCGCGCCGCTCAACAAGGCGGCAGGCTCACGGGTGGGTGCGACGATGCAGGTGCATTTCTTCCTGGATGACATCCTGCCGAATTCGCTCGGCAAGCCGCTGTTCCAGTGACGGGGGGAGCCAAGGTGATGCGACGTCTTCTGGTGTTGGCTCTGCTTCTCGCCACGCCGCAATTCGCCTGCGCGCATGCGATGCTGCTGAAATCCGAACCAGCGGTGGGGGACAGCGTGTCCCCACCGCCGACGGAATTGGTGCTGCATTTCTCCGAAGGGGTGGAGCCTGCGTTCAGCACTGTCATCGTCACCGATGGCAGTGGCGCGCCGGTGCACAGCGGCGTGCCGAGTGTGGCGGCGGGGGATCAAAAGACCCTGCATGTTCCGCTGAAGCTGTTGGGGGCGGGTGACTACAAGGTTGAATGGCATGCAACCTCGGTAGACACCCACAAAACCAACGGTCATTTCGGCTTTCATGTGAAGCCGTGAATTCGGAGGGCGGAAAAGCGTAGCGTCATCCGCCATTGCCCGGCTTACGGGAACGATGGCGGATGACGGCTTCGCCTTTTCCGCCCTCCGCGCCGACGAATTTACGCGCCCACCTCGTCGGTATAGACTTGGAAACTTGCCAGCGTGTTCGGGCCGAAGCTGGTGGTCAGTGCCACATCCGTTGCATCGCGTCCGCGCGCCATCAGCACGCGACCGAGGCGGGGGATGTTGTTGCGGGGATCGAAAGTGTGCCACGCGCCGTCGAGATAGGCCTCGAACCAGCCGGCGAAATCCATCGGGCCATAGGGCGGCGGCACGCCCATATCGCCGAGATAGCCGGCGCAATAGCGGGCGGGGATGTTCATGCAGCGGCAGAACGCCACCGCCAGATGCGCATAATCACGACACACGCCCTTGCGCTCATTGAACGCCTCAAAGGCGGTGCGGGTGTTGCGGGCATCGGTGTAGGCGAAGGCGATGTGGTTGTGCACGAAGTCACAAATCGCCTGCACCCGCGCCCAGCCGAGCGGCGTGGTGCCGAAGAGTTGCCAGGCGGTGTTCATCAGCAGATCGGTTTCGCAATAGCGGCTGCCGAGCAGGAAGGTCAGCGCGTCTTCCGGCAGGGTGGCGATATCGTGCTGATGGGCATGCGGATGCACCGGGTCGAGCGCGCCGGAATCCTTCAGCACGCCACGGGTGGACAGCTTGAACAGCCCGGCCGGGGCCACCAGACGGGTGCACCAATTGCCGAATCCGTCGTGATAGGCCGAACGCGGCACGGCCGGTTCCGTCACCAGCAGGTCGGGCACCAGCAGATCAGCCGCGCGGGAGGCGTGCACGTTGAGGTTGAGCAGCATCGGGGTGGGCTGCTTGCAGTCATAAACAATATCAAATCCAAAGCTGATCAACATGTGGCACCTCGCTGTGCGGAAATGGTCCGGCCTGCATGATCGCAAATGAGCGAAGGTGCCTTGGCGGGCCGGAGGGATACGGGCTTATCGCATGCAGGATACGTGCCCAGCCATGTTATGTCGCCCCACGCCCCCGCGTGCTGCGCGCGCGCAGCGCCCGCGTCTCGGAAATCCCCGCAGCCCGGGCCGCTTTGTGCAAGGAATGCCGAAATTCGTCGCGTTTTTCGTGAATGGAGGCGATGACGAAGCCGGTGGGAATGCCGAGGCCAACCAGAACTGCTTCGGAAAGTTGCAGACTGGCCTCTAACGTCTCCGGCACCGCATCGGAGACACCAATCGCGTAGAGATGGCTGGCATGGGCCTCGTCCAGCGCGCGGGAGACCAGCAGGATATCCGGGCGCAATTCCCGCACGGCGGCCACGATCTCGTCGATCTGCTGGCGCGTGTGGATGGTCACGATCACCGCTGCCGCCTCCATCACCCCGCAGGCGCGCAGAAAGCCCGGATCGGTGGCAGTGCCGTAATAGACGCGCGCGCCGCGCTTGCGGTCGGCGGTGACGGCTTCGGCGTCGCTGTCGATGGCGATATGGGCGCGCTGATGTCGCGCGAGCAAGCCGCAGACCACGCGGCCCACCCGGCCATGCCCGACCACAATGGCGTGCCCGGCCTGACCTTGCGGGATGGCGGACAGTTCCGGGTCGATCACCCGTCGCACCTCCATCCGCGCCCCGATCCGCCGTCCGAGCATGCCAAGCAACGGCAGCAACGCCATCGACAGCGAGGCAATCGCGGTGGCAAAGCCTGCGATGGATGGCGAGACAATCCCCAACGCCCCCGCCAGCCCGATGCCGACCATCGAGAACTCACCGGCGGGGCCGAGCAGCAAAGCGGTCTCAAGCGAAATCGCCCAAGGCAGTTGAAACAGCCGTGCCGCGAGCGTGGTGATGGCGGTTTTGGCCAGGATCAGCCCGAGCACACTGCCGACCGCCAGCATAGGCGCGTGGATCAATTGGCGCGGGTCGATGTTCATGCCCACGGTGAAGAAGAAGATGCCGAGCAGCAGCCCCTGAAATGGCGCGATGGTGGCGTGAATGGCGCGGCGATATTCGGTGTCGGCCAGCAACAGCCCGGCGACGAACGCCCCCAACGCCATCGACAAGCCCGCAGAGGCCGCTGCCACCCCGGTGCCGACAATGACGAATAACAGGGCTGCGACAAACAATTCGCGCGATTGTGTGCCCGCCACGATGCGGAACAGCGGCCGCAGCGCCAGCCGCCCGGCCACCGTGATCGCCGCCAACACAATCGCTGCCTGCGCCAAGGCACGCGCCAGATTGACCAGCACCGAGCCGCCGCCGGTGCCGATCAGCGAGACGAACATCAAGATTGGGATGGCGGCAATATCCTGCGCCATCAGCACGGCAAAACTCGCCCGCCCGGTGGCTGTCTTCATCCGCCCCTGGCGTTGCAGCACTTCGAGGGCGATTGCAGTGGAGGACAGCGCCAGGAACGAGCCCAACACCAACGCGGCGCGCACCGACAGCCCCATCAGCGCGAGTGCGGCCGCAATCACCACCCAACCGCCCAGCACCTGCACACTGCCCAGGCCGAGCACCAGCTTGCGCATGGTGCGCAGGCGCTGGAACGACATCTCTAAGCCGATCAGGAACAGCAGAAACACCACACCGAGATCGGCAATGCCCTCGACATGATGCGCGTCGGTGATCGTCACCCATTGCAGGAGGGGGAGTTTTGGCACGAACGCGCCCAAGCCGAACGGGCCGAGCAGGGCCCCCATGGCGAGGTAGAGGATGACGGGGGAGATTTTGAAGCGATGCCCAATCGGCACAACGACACCCGCCGTGCCGAGCACGACGAGGGCGTCGGCGTAGATGGGGAAGTCGATGGAGGCGGACATGAGAGGAGTGTAGAGGCGGATACGGGTTTTGGGGGGATGAAATTATGGGGTGGTGCGAGGCGTGGAGCAACGCAGCAAGCCATCCAGACCCGAGGTGGCGTTGCGATGGATTGCTGCGTTCGCCCCGCTCCTCGCAATGACGACGAAGGGGGCGACGCGGGTGACTCTTCTCATTCGTCGGCCGGTGTTGGGCGCAGCGGGCGGTCGCGCAGGCGGGTTTCCTCAGCGCCCGTCAGCCGACCGAGTGAGATGTCGAAGTGAGAGGCGGCATTGAGCGTGGCAGCGTCCAGAGCGGCAATCACCGAAGCGTCCGAGGTCAGAACACCGCATTTCTGCGACAGCCCGTCTTGCGCGAGGCCCACGCGCAGTTCGGAATCAAGGCCGCGCTTCCAGCGATAGAGCACCACGTCCTTGCCCGAGATAATCGCCTTCAACTGAGCTTCCCCTGCCCTGCCGTGAAAGGTGACGATGCGGCCGTCGATACCGTCATTGAGTTCAGATTTCGTGGATTTGGACGCATTTTTGGTCATGTGCAGCATCCAGCGAACCAGCCGGGTTTGCGCTTTCAGGGGAAGGTCTACAGCGAGTGTGCGGGGTTTGATGTGTGCCATGCCGTTATGTAGGCGCGCTGCGCCAGAACGACAAAAGTGAGCGTAGGGTGCAATTCCTGCGCAATGGACGGGTGAAGGTGGTGGGGAAGGTGCGATTATTGTTGAGTTAGACCACATAACGTGTCAGTTAGTTTCCGATGGAACCCATCGCACCCCTTTCCCCCTATCTGAGCCTGGCTGCGGTGCTGAATGCGCTGCGCGGGGCGGTGGGCGGTTGGGGGAAGCGTGGGCTGTTCAATCAGGTGCTGATGCTGCTGCTGTATCGGCGACTGGGCGAGATTTGCAGGAAAATGGAGCGGCTGGCGGCGCGGTTTCAGGCCGGGCGGCTGTGGACGCGCGTGCCGCGTGCGCATGTCGGCATGCGCCGTGCGACAAAAACCGGCAAGCGGATTTGGCCGGGTCGGTTTGGCTGGCTGGTGCGGGCGGCGGCCTATCAAGCGGCGGGATATAGCTGCCAATTGCGGCATGTTCTGGAGCAGCCGGAAATGGTCGCGCTGTTACAAGCCGCCCCGCAAGCGGCGCGGATTCTGCGGCCGGTGTGCCGGATGCTGGCCATCGAGACGGCGCTGCTGCGGCCTGGGATGGTGGTGGCAGAGCCGGTCATTCGGGTGCGCAAGCCTCGGGTGCGCAAACCGCGAATACCGATTGATTTTGGGCGGATTCCATTGCCGAGGGGCGTGCTGTCGGCAGCGCGACGGGCGGGATTTGGCCGAGTGAAATGAGGCTGCTTGAGAAATGCGCCCTTATTGTTCCGGTTAATCAATGACAATCGGGGTAGGTTTTAGCCCTCGCGAAACGGCCCCAATTCCGCCAACGCCGCCATCTCCTCGATGCGGGCGGCGCGTTCCTCCACCAGGAATTGCGCCACCGCCTCCCGCAGCCCGGAATGGCGGATCCAATGCACGGAGTAGGTGGGGGCCGGCAGATAGCCGCGTTGGATTTTGTGTTCGCCTTGCGCCCCCGCCTCGACGCGGGCCAGACCCTGGGCAATCGCGAAATCAATCGCGCGGTAGTAGCAGAGTTCGAAATGCAGGAACGGATAGTCGCGATCACAGCCCCAGTTGCGGCCATAGAGCGTGTCGGCACCCATCAGGTTCAGCGCGCCTGCCACCGGTTTTCCGCCCTCCAACGCCAGCATCAGCACCACCTTGTCGCCGAGGGTGCGGCCGAGCAGCGGGAAGAATTCCGGGGTGAGATAGGCGCTGCCCCATTTGCGATCGACGGTGGAGGTGTAGAAGCGATGAAAATCCCGCCATTGCGCGGCAGTGATCTCCGGCCCGCGCAGGGTGACGAATTCAAGGCCGCAGTCATTGGCATCCCGCCGCTCCCGCCGCAGGGTTTTGCGTTTGCGCGAAGACATGGCGGCGAGGAAATCGTCGAAGCTGGCATAGCCGTGATTGTGCCAATGGAATTGCATGCCGAGGCGTTGCAGCCAGCCCGCATCGCCCAGTGCCTCCCATTCCGCCTCGGTGCAGAAGCTGGCATGCACGGAGGACAGGCCGAGTTCGCTGCAGGCTTGCACCACCGCCGCGCCGAGATCGGCCACGGTGACTGCGCTGTCGGGGCGGATCAGCAAGCGTGGGCCGGGGACCGGGCTGAAGGGGGAGGCGATTTGCAGTTTCGGGTAATAGCGGCCGCCCGCCTGCTCGAAGGCATTGGCCCAAGCGTGGTCGAAGACATATTCGCCATAGGAATGCGATTTTGCATACATCGGCGCACAGGCGACCAATCGCCCGGCCGCATCACGCAAGGCTGCGTGCTGCGGCAGCCAGCCGGTGCGCGGGCCAGCGGAGCCGGATTCCTCCACACAGGCGAGGAAGGCGTGGCTGACGAAGGGGTTGTCCGCCCCTGCGCAGTCATCCCAGTCGGCGGCGGCAATCTCGGCGATGCGGCGATGCAGCGTGAGGGTGAGAGATGTCATCTTCGGCATGTGGGATGCCGGAGCGTTCAGGCAATCTCAAACATGCCTTCAACCTCAACCGAGGCGTCCATTGGCAGGCTCGGCACACCGATGGTGCTGCGCGCATGACGGCCCGCATCACCAAGCACGGCCACCGACAGGTCAGACGCGCCGTTCATCACCTGGGCATGGGCGGTGAATTCAGCGGTGCAGGCGATGAAACCGCCCAGACGCACCACGCGCTTGACCCGGCTGAGATCGCCGCCGCAGGCATCCTGCAATTGCGCGAGCACGTTGATGAAGCACAATTTAGCTGCCTCAATACCGGCCTCGGCGGTGCATTGGTCGCCCAGCTTGCCGGTGAAGGCGATCTTGCCGTCTTTCAGCGGAATCTGGCCGGAGATCACCACCAGATTGCCGGTGATCACGTAAGGCACGTAATTCGCCACCGGCTTGGCGGGGGTGGGCAGGGTGATGCCGAGTTCGGTCAGGCGGGCTGCGATGGACATATCGAACCTCTCGTAGGATGGGATGCCGCGGGGCATCCCACCGCTTTAGGTGCGTGGGGATGGTGGGATGCGCAACCGCATCCCACCCTACTTCGACACCAACCGCAAAACGCTGCGGCGATGGCGTGGGCTTTGGTCGGGCAGATCGAGCGGCAGCAGCGGCGCGCGGTCACGGGCACCATCGCCGAGCGTGTCGCCCTGTTCGTCTTCAATCTCGGCTTCCGGCAGATCGGTCTTGCCGAGATAGTTCACCGCCAGATTGCGGAAGACGTAATCGAGCAACGAGGTGGCGCGGCTGACCGCAGGATCGCCTTCCACCACACCCGCAGGCCCGAAGCGGGTGAAGGTGAAGGCCTCGACGAATTCTTCCAGTTTCACGCCATTCTGCAGGCCGAGACTGACGGCGACGGCGAAATTGTCCATCAGGCCACGGAAGGCCGAGCCCTCTTTGTGCAGGCCAATGAAGATCTCGCCGATAGAGCCATCGGTATATTCGCCGGTGCGCAGGAACAGCTTGTGACCACCGACAGCGGCCTTTTGCGTGTAGCCGTTGCGCCGGGTTGGCAGCGAGCGACGCGCCGGGGCGGTGGTGGTGCTGACGGCAGGACGCGCCGGCATCACCTGAACGTAAGGAGACACCGCATCGAACATCGCCGCATGGGCTGCCGAGTCCGGCTGGGCGAACACGCTCTGCCCGGCAAGTGTTGCGGCAAGCGCCGCCTCGGCGGACATGGAACGCGCGGCCAGCGTGGCGCGGGCGGTACGGGTGAGGCTGCCAGTGTCCGACAGCGGCGAGAATTCCGGCGCAAACCCGCTGGTCTCCACCCCGAGCAGGGCTTCAGCCAGACAAGGGGCGGACAGACCGGTGGTGGCCGCATGGCGAATTGGCGTGAGCGGGGGCAGCGCCTGCACCATCGCGGGCAGCTTCGAGGTGGCGGGCAGCTTCACCGTATCGGTCTCAGCGATGGCCCCCAAACGCTCGGCGACCAGGGCCGAGGTGTGATCGGCGGCAGCGCGCATCGTGTAGGCGATGTCGGCGGCCACGCTGCGGGCGGCGTCACTGTCATAATCGAGGCCAAGATCGGCCAGCACGCCGGCCAGATCGGTAAAACCGATGCCCAAGGTGGGCGAGGCCGGGGAGAGCAGCGTCATCGCGAGGGCCGCATGGGCGGTGGCGCGGGCGAAGGCGGCGAAGTCAAAGCCTTCACCCGGTGTGTGGAAGGCGGGCAGGTTGAGCACAAAGCCCGGTGCTTTGAAACCAAAGCCACGCCAGACGGCATCCTGCGGTGCACCGCGGCGGGTGATCAGCAAAGTGTGCAGTTCATCGGCCAGGTTGCTGTCGAGCAAATTGCCCAGGCCGGTGCGCAAAGCGCGGTCGGCAATCGGACCGATCCAGCCCTGCGCAGCATCCTCCAACAGCACCAGACCTTCGCCTGGGGCCAAAGCGGCCAGCGCCTCGGCCGCGCGGTCGTTCCACAAGGCGGGCAGAATCACCCGGCGTGCGTCGGAATCGGGGTCAGGGCGGGCGTCGGCCTTGCGCGTGCGCACACCATGCCAAGGTTTGATCTTGCTCATGGGCCTGATCGTATCGCCAGACTCCCCAGGCGTGAAGCGTATTTGGTGGCCGAGTCGGGGGTTGGCCACAAAATCCTGTGGAGAACTTTTGGAATGGCGGATTTCTGCGGGAGTCGGTGCAAGGCCAATGGACCGACGCGCGCGGTGGGTCTATATGGTGTGCATGGATATCGTCACCCGCCTCTTCACCCTCCTCCACGGTCGTCCGGTGGGCCAAGATGCCGCCGGAAACCGCTACTTCACCGAGCGCAAGACGCGGGCGGGCAACCGTCAGCGCCGTTGGGTCGTCTATAAGGGCGAACCCGATGCCAGCGCCGTGCCGCCTGAATGGCATATGTGGCTGCACCACACGGTTGATGCCCCGCTGTCTGAAGCGGGCCGCAAGCCATGGCAGAAGCCGCATCTTGCCAACCAGACCGGCAGTGCCGCGCGCTATCGTCCGGTGGCCACACGCTCCGGCGGTGCTGACTACGAAGCCTGGACGCCTGGCAGCTAGCGATGGCGCAGCGCAATGTCTCGGAGTTGCTGGCTGGCGCGGTCGTCCTCGCCGTCTCCGTCGGCTTTCTGGGCTATGCGGTGGCACATACCGGGCGCAGTTCGGTGGGTGGACAGACGCTGCATGCCAATTTTGAGCGCGCTGACGGCCTGTCGCCGGGGTCGGATGTGACGATTGCGGGCGTGAAGGTGGGCCGCGTGGTGGCGACTGACATCGACGCCAAGACGTATCAGGCGGCGATCACTTTCACCGTGCGCCCGGACATCAAGGTGCCGACAGATAGTTCGGCGGAAATTTCCTCTGATGGTCTGGTGGGCGGCAAGTCGCTGTCGATCGTGCCGGGTGGCGATGACAAGATGCTCGCCGATGGTGGGCGCATCCAGATCACCCAATCGGCGGCGAGCCTGGAGCAGATGCTGGGCAAATTCATCTTCAGCGTGAGCGACCTGTCCTCCAACGTGCAAAAATCGCTGAAGGAAAACCAGGCTGCGCCCAAATGAGCGCGCCGGCTTGGCTGCAGACCGATGGCAGCGCGATTTCGTGCCGCGATAAGCTGAAAGTGCTGACCGAAAATCACACCGAACTGGCGCAAACAATGCGCGATGCGTTCGAAGATGCGGTGCTGATGGGCGTGGATGAGCAGGCGATGAAGCAGATTCTCTCCGATATGGTCGCGGGCCTGCGCTCACCCTTGGCAGGGCAATCCTGATGCGGCTGGCGGCATTGGCTGGTGTGCTGTTGGCTGGCAGTGCTGCCGCACAGACATTGCCGCCCCCTCCTGCGGTGCCCCCCCCTGTGATGGCTCCGGGCGCTCAGACCGTCCCCCCGCCGCCTGCGGTGCCGGAGACTTGGCTGCCGATGGGCGTGGCGGATCTGGTGGGGCTCGACAAAATCACCACGCGGTTGACGAAATTTTCCGTCAAGGTTGGCGAAACCGCCAGCTTCGGCGCGCTGCGCATCACGCTGCGGGCCTGCGCGGTGCGGGGGCCAAACCAGCCTGCCGATCAGGCGGCGTTTCTCGACATCACCGATGTGCGACACAAGGATTTCGCGTTTCACAGCTGGATGCTGCTCTCCGCCCCCGCCGTGGCCGTGGTGGAGCACCCGGTTTATGACGTGAAATTGGTGGGCTGCCGGTGAGCGTGGTTCTGCCGGAGCGCGCCTGTCTGCTGCTCGACCTTGATGGCACGCTGATCGACATTGCTCCCACGCCGGACAGCGTGGTCGTGCCTGCAGATTTGCCCCTTGTGCTGATCACTCTGCGAGACCGGATGGAGGGCGCGCTTGCCATCATCTCCGGTCGCCCGATTTCCCAGATTGAGGCGCTGCTGCCGGATGTGGCCACCGCGATTGCGGGCGAGCATGGCTATGCGGTGCGGCATAGGCGCGGCGGCGAGATCGATTGCGCGGATGTGGTGGCGGTGCCCGCGGCGTTCCTCGCCGAAGCCGAGGCGCTGGTGGCGCGGTATCCCGGCGCGATTTTGGAGCGCAAGGCACGCGGCTTCGTGCTGCATTTCCGCTTGGCCCCCGCAGCCGGGCCGGTGTTTGCAGCCGCTCTAGATTCGATGCTGGCGGGCTGGCCGCATCACCGTGTGGCGTCAGCGCATATGGCGTGGGAGGTCAAACCGGTCGGCATCGATAAGGGTCGGGCGGTGCGCGAGATCATGGCGCGCGCCCCGTTCGCCGGTCGCGTGCCGGTGTTCATCGGCGATGATGCCACCGACGAGGACGGCATGGCGGTGGCGGTGGCGATGGGCGGGCTGGGCCTGCGGGTGCAGGAGCATTTCATCGACGCCGCTGGCGTGCGGCGCTGGCTCGCCGGTCTGCCGCGATCAGCTTCCTGATCGGCCAGACGCGGCGATTGCAGCGGGCGATTAGCCCTGCAGATGTTCGGCGAAAAACTCCAGCGTGCGCTTCCAGGCCAGTTCCGCCGGTTCGCGGCGATAGGCGGCGCGGTCGTCACAGCCGAAGCCGTGCGGCGCGTCTTCATAGACGAAGATTTCCACGCCAGGTTGGGCTTCGCGGATCAACTCGACGCTGCTGAGCGGAATGCCGGTGTCTTTCTCGCCGAAATGCAACTGCACCGGCGCATTGGGAATTTCCGCCCGCGTGCCGGCAATGCCGCCGCCATACCAGCCATTGGCTGCGGCAAATTGCGTCGTGCGCGTCGCCCCCCACCACGCGAGGGTGCCACCCCAGCAATAGCCGATAATGCCCTTCACCCGGTCGCCCAGCGAGTCTGCGGCGGCGCTGACGTCGAGCATGACATCCGCATCGCTGATCTTGCTGCGCAGATCGAGGCCACGGGCGACGCCGTCGGCTTCATAGCCGAGTTCCACGCCGGACTCGGCGCGGTCGAACAGGGCCGGGGAGACGACGCGGTAGCCTTCGGCGGCGAAGCGGGCGCAGACATTGCGCATGTGCGAGTTGACGCCGAAAATTTCCTGAATCACCACCAGCCCGCGCTTCGAGTCTGCCGGTCCATCGACCCAGGCCTGGAATTTGTGCCCGTCAGCGGCGGTGAGTGTGACGAATTCGCCCATGATCTTCCCCTTTTGCAGAATCAGCGTTCTGACGCAGGATGGGGGTATGGGCGAATTGGTCAACCTCCGACAGGTGAAAAAGTCACGCGCGCGGGCAGAAGCGGCCAAGCGGGCCGAGGAGAACCGCGCGAAATTCGGGCAGAGCAAGGCGGACAAGACCAAGCGGCTGGCTGAATCACGGCGGCTGGCAACGCAGCTGGATCAAGCGAAACTGGACGGCGATTCGTAAGCCGCCTCAATGCAGCGGCACCGCCGTGACACTGTTATAGGCACTGCCGTTGGTGCCGATGCTGTAGGTGGACCAGACCAGATAGACCAGCACCTGCTTCTGCCGATCATACACCCGCGAGACGCGAATTTCCTTGAAGAAGGCGCTGGCACGTTCGCCGAACACCACTTCGTTGTCGGGCACCGGCACCCGCATGCTCACCGGGCCGGTGGCGCGGCAAGCGATGGAGAAGCGGTTCGGGTCGGTCGCCAGACCAAGCGAGCCCTTCACGCCGCCGGTCTCCGCGCGCGAGACATAGCAGCTCACGCCGTCCACCTTGGGGTCGTCATAACGTTCGATCACCACGCGGTCGTTGCGGCCCATCACGCGAAAGGTGGTGTCCACATTGCCGATGCGCACGGCATCGCCATCGGCCGCCATCGCGGGGGTGGCGAGCAGCAGGGCGGCAAGCAATGCAAGAATGCGGCGGAGCATGGCAATCTCCTCAGGCAGCAAAAGATGCGAAAGAGCGCACCAGGATTTCATAGATATCGCGCTTGAACGGCACCGCCAGTTCAGGCAGTTCGGCCAGCTGCGCCCAACGCCATTGGTCGAATTCCGGATGTTCCTCGGCTTCCAGATTGATGTCGGCATCCACACCCGTGAAGCGCAGCGCATACCAACGCTGGCGCTGCCCACGATATTTGCCCCCCAATGCCTTTCCCACGATCTCACGCGGCAAATCGTAGGTCAGCCATTCAGGATGCTCGGCGATGATCTCGGCGCGATCAGTGCCGATTTCCTCGGCGAGTTCGCGCAGCACAGCTATTGCCGGGTCTTCTGCCGGGTCAATCCCGCCTTGCGGCAATTGCCAGCCACCGGGTGCGGCTTCCTGGGTGGGGTGCTGGCGGCGACGGCCGATCCAGACCAGACCATCGCGGTTGAACAGCACCGCACCGACATTCGGGCGATAAGGCAGCGTTTCGGGGTCGATCATGCCGGGCCTCGCATTTCAGCCAAGTTGCAGCCCCCGAGCGCGCTCAGGGTGCCTGCGGCATCTGCACCACGGCGCTGACCGGCGCAAGAGCCAGCCCACGCCCAGCAAGCCCCACCGCCCAAACGCCGAGCCGATCCACCACCAAAGGTGACGGGCGGCTGACCAATCCGATGGCGGCCCCGCGCCCTTGCGCCAGCTTTTCCAGCCGGGCGAGCGCCGCATCAATCGCCCCCGCCCCTGCCCCATTGGCCGCCACGTCATCGACCACCACATCCACGCCGCGATAGGCGATGGCAGATTGTCGAACCCCGCCAATCAACCGGGCATTCGGGCGCGGATCGACATAGAGCAGCCCGCGCTCGGCCAGAGTATCGAACAACGCCCCCATCTGACCGAGCGAGGCGGCAAAGCGTTCGCCGCGCAATTCCCCCAGCGCCCCGGTGGCACCGACAAAGCCGTTGAACCGGGTGATCGCCCATTCCAAACGCTGTGCATTCTCCGACATCGACGCGCCGGTGAGCAGCGCGTGATGACCGGGATCGTTGAGCGGATAGCCCGCCGGTTCCATCGGCAGCGAGATCAGCAATTCATGCCCAGCATTGCGGGCATGGTCGAGCACATCATCCAGCCGATCGGCATAAGGCGAGACGGCCAGCGACATCGCCCCAGGCAACTTCGCCACTGCCGCCTCGCTCTCGGCGACATTCATCCCCACCCCCGCAATCAGAATGGCCACGCGCGGATGCTGATCCTGCGCAGCAAACTTGGCGGCATAGACCTGCATCGGTGTGCGGCCATCACGGGCAATATGCGGCAGAAAGCCACCCGGAATATGCGGGGCAGGCTCCAGCAAGGCAGTATCCGGACGCGCAATGACAGGACCGAGAGCACCAGCCTGCGTCACCGCGGTCTGAGCGCCCACCACATGCCCTCCCGATGCCGCAGCGATCGGTGCCGCAATCCCCGGCACAACGTCCCTCGGCGCAGATGCCCCCGACTCCGACGGTGACACCCGAGCCAGAGAGTCAGCTGATCCCGGTGCAGGTCCCGGATGAATACCAACCGGTGGCGGATGTGGCAGCAATGGCACGGCATGATCCGTCGCCGGTGCAGAGGCAATGGCAGGCGGAGTTTCAGCAGCACTCGGCGCAGCGTCGTCATGCACCGGGCCGAGCCAGATCAGCACGCTGGTCAGGCTGCATGTCAGCGTGAGGAGAAGCAGCCAAAACATCGCCAAGGCCCGCCACGCCAAGCGCGCCGGTCTGCACAATGCCCCTGCTGATATGGCGGCTTTTGCCACACGACCCCCGGTGAACCCTTCATCGCGCATTGTGCGGATGAAGGGTTAAGCCGGGGTTAACGCGGGCCTATTTCGCGGCGTGGTTGGTGGTTTCCATCGCGCGGACGACTTTGAGCGCCTGTTGCAGCTGGAAATCGGTTTCTGGCTTGGCGGCATCAAACGCCGGGGCGTTTTCCGGCGGAATCTTGGGGATATCCTTGGAAATCGTCGGCAAATCGCTGCGCGGCGGCATTGTGGTTTGCGCCACGCCGCCCTTGTTCTCGATGGCACCCTTCAGATCGGCCTCATGATCGGGCACGAATTTCGCGGGCTCGACACGGCTGTCGCGCACTTCGATATCCGGCTCCACACCCAAGCCCTGAATCGAGCGGCCCGACGGCGTGTAATAGCGTGCCGTGGTCAGGCGCATCGCACCATCGCCCGGCAGCGGGATGACGGTTTGCACCGAGCCCTTGCCGAAGCTGCGCGTGCCCACCAGCACCGCGCGACGATGGTCCTGCAACGCACCT
>Ga0316222_1001109_pt1 | contig 34813 bp, 33 predicted proteins | sample TBH18011metaG_FD_206008 | JGI IMG/M metagenome (GOLD analysis project Ga0316222, IMG submission 206008) | Freshwater microbial communities from Trout Bog Lake, Wisconsin, USA - TBH18011 | ecosystem: Environmental > Aquatic > Freshwater > Lake > Hypolimnion/Profundal zone | place: USA: Wisconsin... | reverse complement strand
GTTCGGCCTCGGTCATGACGTGTTGTTGTCCCTCAATCGCCGGGCGCTCGCGCTTGGCTTTCGCGCCACGAGGCGCGGCGGGCTTCGCCCTTGCCGTCTCGCCGTCGAACTGAAGAAAGTCAGTTCGACGGCTCGGCGGTTTTACATCGGCATACGCATGATTTCGCTATAGGCGCTGATCACCTTGTCGCGGATGTTGACCACGGTCTGCAGGGTCATCTCCGCATTGCCGACGGCGGCGACCACTTCCCGGATATCGGCCTTGCCGGCCACCGCCGACAGCGACGCCTGTTCGGCGCCCTTGGCGGTGCCGATGGCCATCTTGGTGGCGTCCTTCAGGACGCTGGCGAAGTCGGTGCCGGTGTCGGAGGCGTTGGTGGCCGCGTCCTTGTCCAGGGCGGCCATGGGATTGGCCGCGTTCCGGTAGGCGGAGATGGCATTGCTGATATCGGTCATGGCCTTCGGATCCTAGCGAAATGTGCGGCGGCGGTGGTTATCGGAGCATATCCACCGTGCGCGACAGCATGGCGCGCGACGTGGTGATGACGTTCATATTGGCGTCGTAGCTGCGCTGGGCCTCCTTCATGTCCATCAGCTCGATCAGCGGATTGACGTTGGGAGTCAGAACATAGCCGTCGCGGTCGGCGGCCGGGTGCTTGGGGTCGTAACGGCGCTGGAACTCGGAATTGTCCGGCCTGACCTTGTCGACCACCACCGAGTTGATGCCGTTGGTGCGATCCAGTTCGGTCTTGAAGGTGACCACCTTGCGGCGATAGGGGGTTCCCTCGGGAGTCTGGGCGGTGGAATCGGAATTGGCCAGATTCTCGGACACGACCCTGAGGCGCTGGGATTGCGCCTTCATGCCGGAAATGGCGATCTGGGTGCTTTTGGTCAACTCGTCCATGGCAGTCCCTTACTGAACTCCCAGTGCGGTGCGGATCATTTTCTGGTACTTCTGGAACAGGGCGGCGGCGGTGTTGTATTTGTCGCCGGCTTCGCCGAGCTTGGCCATCTGCTCTTCCAGAATGACGGCGTTTCCGTCGGGAGTCGACTCATAGGTCTTGCGCTGGGTCACCGCCTTGAACGGGTCCGGCCCCAGGTCCGGCACCACATGCATGGGATTGGTGGCGACGGCGGTCACCGGCGTGGCGGTGCTGCCGGCCAGGATGTCCTTGAAGTTGAGCGGCTGCAGGTCCTTGGGCAGATAGCCCGGCGTATTGGAGTTGGCGATATTGTCCGCCACCACTTCCTGGCGCTGGGCGACCCAGTCCATCTGAGCCTTGGCAAGCTTGAAAATGCCGAGATCTTCGTACATTCATCGACCCTTCAGTCGGCGAACGGGCGGACGCGATCAGCCCAATTCGACTCCAGCCAGTATCATCCCCGCCGCTTAAGATTCCGTAAAGGCTGAGTCTTTCCGCGGCGGAGGCCGGATGGGTTAAAGGAATTTTAAGCGCGCGCGGCCCAGACTCGGTATTTGATCTGGCACGGTCCCGGATGGTGCGGCATGGGCGGTAGGAATGTATGGGACGAGGACGCGGAGGCCGCCAAGGCCGCCGCTCGCCCCCCTGCCCGTGCCGTCGCCGTGGCGCTGCACTACGATCCGGATCAGCCGAGCCTCCCCAAGGTGGTGGCGTCGGGACGCGGCAGCATCGCCGAGCAGATTCTCGAACTGGCGTTTTCCCATGGGGTCAAGGTCAGGAGCGATCCCGATCTGGCCGAGGTTCTGGCCGCCGTCGAGGTCGATACCGTGATCCCGGTCGAGGCTTTTGTGGCGGTCGCCGAAATTCTGGCCTATGTCTATCGCGCCAATGGCCGGGTGCCGCCCTTTCCGCCGGGAGGCAGCGCATGAACGCCCGCTCGATGCTTGGGGGACATGAACCATGAGCGACCGAAGGGAGCGCGGGAGCGTTGAGCGACCCGGAGCGCAGCGGAGGAGCCCAGGGCGCGCCCGCCCGGCGTCTGAGGGACATGAACCATGAGCGACCGAAGGGAGCGCGGGAGCGTTGAGCGACCCGGAGCGCAGCGGAGGAGCCCAGGGCGCGCCCGCCCGGCGTCTGAGGGACATGAACAATGAGCGAAACGTCGGCCGAGCGCGTTCGTCAGGAGCTGGAAAAGGCCGCGTCGCTGGTGGGAACCGCCCGTCGGCTGCTGGCCACCGGCACCATGGTTGATCTGGCGGCGCTGGACGGCAAGGTGCGCAAGATCTGCCGGGGCGTCGTCGATCTGGGCCGCGTGCAAGGCCAGCGCCTGATGCCCGAGATGGAGGCATTGATCGTCGATCTTGATCTGCTGGCGGCGGCGATCCGCGAGAGCGCCGATCCCCGCGCCGCCCGAACCGCCTCGGACGTCCCCTCGGACCGAGGCCCGGAGACCTGATGGACGCTTCGACCTATCTTCGCTTCATCTCGTCGCTGGTGCTGGTGCTCGGCATGATTTTCGCCATCACCTGGGGGTTGCGCCGGTGGGGAGGGAAATTCATGGCGGCGCGTCCGGTGGGCGGCAAGGCGGGGCGCCGCCTCGCCCTGGTGGATGCCTTGCAATTGGACCCCAAGCGCCGCCTGGTGCTGGTGCGCCGCGATGATCGCGAGCACCTGCTGTTGCTGGGCGGCGAGAGCGACGTGGTGGTGGAGCTCAATTGCCCCGTCCCCCGGTTCGAGCTTCCCGCCCTCCCTTCCGAACGTCTTCCCCCGACGCCGGAGACCGCGCCATGATCAGCCGCCGCCGCCTCGTCCTCGCCGCCCTGGCCGGCCTCGCCACCGCCATGATCGCCGGTCCGGTGCTGGCCCAGTCGCTCAGCATCGATCTGGGTGGGGGCGGTGCCAGCGCCACCAGCCGCATCATCCAATTGGTGGCCTTGACCACCGTCTTGTCGGTGGCGCCGTCGATCCTGGTGATGGTCACCTCGTTCACCCGCTTCGTGGTGGTGCTGGGCTTCCTGCGCCAGGCCATGGGCACCCAGCAGGCCCCGCCCAATACGGTGATGATCAGTCTGGCCATGTTCATGACCGCCTTCGTCATGGCGCCGACCTTCGAGGCGGCCTGGGACAACGGGATCGCGCCGGTGATGGACGGTCACCTCGACGAGATGGAGGGCTTCGAGCGCGCCATAAAGCCGTTCCACGCCTTCATGAGCAAGAATGTCCGGCCGCAGGATCTCAAGCTGTTCATGGATCTGTCGCGGGCCAAGGAGGTGGTCAATCCCGAGGACGTGCCGCTCAAGGCCCTGATCCCCGCCTTCATGATCAGCGAACTGCGCCGCGCCTTCGAGATCGGCTTTTTGATCTTCCTGCCGTTCCTGATCATCGACATGGTGATCGCCTCGGTGCTGATGAGCATGGGCATGATGATGATTCCACCGGCCATGATCTCGCTGCCGTTCAAGCTGATCTTTTTCGTCATGGTGGACGGCTGGTACATGGTGGTCGGCAGTCTGGTGCAAAGCTACGGGTAGTCTTTATACCGTATCTCGCTGATCGTAGCCGATCAGCGACGCCCTCAAGCGGCGGGCGGGCGCGAGCGCCCTTGCCTTCCGCGGCATGGGCCGCGCGGCGCGTTGCGCCTAACCAAATCTCGATAAGTTGGGATCATCGCGATTTGGTATTACCCCGCCGGTTTGAGCCGGTTGAGTCCGATGGCGTCCGCCAAGCTGCGCAGTTCCTGGCGGGCGGCGACATGGCTCATGCTGAACTCGAAGCCCAGGATCTTCTGGCGCAGATCGATCAGGGTCAGGCCTTCCAGGAACATGGAGCGGTAGATCACCCGCTCGCCCAGGCCGGGAATGACGCGAAAGCCGACCCGCTTGGCCAGATCGGCCAGCAGCTTCTCCATGTCGCGCTTGTTGCGGGCATCCAGGTTGGACAGCCGGTTGCGCAGCACGATCCAGTCCACCACCGTCTTCTCGCCGCGCAGGGCGCGGGCTTTCTTGGTCTCCCACACCATCTCGGAATAATGGCTGGGCCGTTTGATCTTCATGGTGCCGGGCTCCACCAGGGCCAGGACGTCGAGATCGATCAGGCTGTCGTTGAGTGGCGTCACCAGGGTATCGGCGAAGGAATGGCCCAGCCGCGACAGATGGTGGTCGCTGCCCGGGGTGTCGATCACCACCACGTCGTGCTTGCCGGCCAGGGCCTCGAAGGTGTCCTGCAGCCGGGCCTCGTCGCCGGCGCGGTCGGTGGTGGGCGGCACCGCCACATGCTCCGGCAGCCCCAGCCCCAGTTCGGCCAGATCCTTGCGGGCCTGGCGATTGTGGAGATAGCGGGTCAGGGTGGCCTGGCGGGCGTCGATGTCGATGCTGCCCACCGACAGCCCCTGTTCCAGCAGGCTGACGATCAGGTGCATGGAGACCGTCGATTTGCCGGTCCCTCCCTTCTCGTTGCCGACGACGATCACATGGGCGCGCTTGGTCATGGGGTTTCCTTCTCTGCCAGTCCCTCAATCTTTGCCAGTCCGTCAATCGCCGGTCTCAGCCAGACCTTGGTATCGTGGAACACCGCGCCGCCGGCCGGTTTGGCCGCCTCGGCGCTGGTGAGGTGGTTGATGCCCCGCCCTTCCATGAAGCACTCGTCGGGCCAGATGCCTTCCACCGCCACCACCCCCTTGGCGATGCCGGCGGTGGCCTGGAGGTGCAGCAGGACCGAGCCCCGGGCATTGCCGATGCGCACCTGGCCGCCATCGGCCAGGCCCAGTCGGGCGCAATCCTCGCCGTGGACCAGGATGGTGGGCCGCCCCGCCTGACCGCGCGAGGTGGGGGTCTCGGTGAAGCTGGTGTTGAGGAAGTGCCGCGAGGGCGGGGTGATCAGGCGAAAGGGATGCTCGGCATCGCCCGCGTCGATCACCGCGAAATGATCGGGCAGCGGCGGCAGCTCGGCATCCCCCCAATCGGGGGCGAAGCGGAAGCGGCCGTCGGGGTGGCCGAAGCCCGACAGGAAATGGGCGTCGTCGAACACCTTGGCGCAGTCGAACCAGCCCAGGGCGTGCAGTTCCCCGGCGGTGGGCAGGTCGGAGGCGGCCAGCACCTGCTCGATCATTTCGGCCTCGTCCATCTCGAAGCCGGGATGGCGGGCGCCCAGCCGCCGGGCCAATTGGGCGATCATCCGGTGGTTGGACCGGGCCTCGCCCAGGGGGGCGATCACCGGCTCGGCCAGTTGGAGGAAGGTGTGGCCGTAGGAGGTGTAGAGGTCGGCGTGTTCCATGCTGGTGGTGGCCGGCAGCACGAAGTCGGCGAAGCGGGCGGTGGCGGTCATCATCTGCTCGTGCACCACCAGGAACAGGTCCTGGCGCGCCAACCCCCGGCGCACCATCCCGCTGTCGGGGGCCACCGTCGCCGGGTTGGAATTCTGCACCAGCATGGCGGTGACCGGCGGCCCGTCGCCGAGATCCCGGCCATCGCCGGTCAGCACCGGGCCGATGCGGCTCATGTCGAGACCCCGGGCCTTGGGCGGCGGCAGGTCGAGACCGTCGAGCAGGGTGCGGTTGATCATCCCGAACACCCCGCCGGTGCTCTGGAGCGCGCCGCCGCCCCGGTGCCGCCACGCCCCGGTGACCGCGGGCAGGCAACTGACCGCGTGCAGATTGGCCGAGCCGTTGCGCGAGCGGGAAAAGCCATAGCCGACCCGCAGGAAACTGTTGGACACGCTGCCGTAGAGCCGGGCGAACGCCTCGATCTCCGCCACCGTCACGCCGGTGATGGCGGCGGCCCAGGCCGGGTCGCGGCGCTGCAGATGGCGCTCCAGCCGCTCGGGGCAATCGGTGGCGCGGGCGAGATAGTCGCGGTCGGCCCAGCCATCGCGGAACAGCACATGCATGACGGCGCAGGCAAGGGCGCCGTCGGTGCCGGGCCGCGGCATCAGATGGAGGTCGGCCTTGGCGGCGGTCTGGGTCCGGTAGGGATCGACCACCACCAGCCTGGCGCCGTTGGCGGCCTTGGCCTGCTTGATCAGCCTCATCAGGTGGACCTGGGTGGCGGCGGGATTGGCCCCCCACACCACGATCAGCCCGCTTTGCGCCATCTCTTTAGGCGGGACGCCCCATTTGGAACCGACCCCCGCCGCCCAGCCCGCCCCGGCGGCGGCGGCGCAGATGGTCTTCAACTGGCCGGAATAGCCCATCACCCGGCGCAGGCGGTTGATGGCCGATTGCTGCACATGGCCCATGGTGCCGGCATAGAAATACGGCCATACCGTTTCCGGCCCGGCCAGGGCGGCGGCATGCCTGAACCGCTCGGCGATCTCGTCCAGCGCCTCGTCCCACCCGACCGGGGCGAACCGGCCCTCGCCCTTGGCGCCGACCCGGCGCAGCGGATGCAGTACCCGCTGGGGATGGTGGACCCGCTCGGCATAGCGGGCGACCTTGGCGCAGATGACGCCCTCCACATAGGGCATGGCGGCGCCGTGAACCCGCCCGATCCCGCCGGACGGCAGTTCCGGCGATGGCGCGAGGCGCTCCACCTCCAGGCCGCAAGCGCTGGGGCAATCGTGGGGACAGACCGACCGGGCGGTTTCCGGGCTCACCGATGTTCGCCTTGTGTTGCTGTTCATGGCGCGGACTGTAGCCGCGCTGCCCATCCGGCGCAACGTATCTGGAGCATGGTGGCGGCAGATGCTATGCTCCGCCACCTATTGGGGCGAAGAGCCAAGGCGGAACAGCGTGTTGACGGAAACAGGGGCCGAACCGGTCGATTGCGTGGTGATCGGCGCCGGCGTGGTTGGGTTGGCCATTGCCCGCCAATTGGCTCTGGCGGGGCGCGAGGTGATCGTGCTGGAGGCCGAGGCCGCCATGGGCACCGGCATTTCATCGCGCAACAGCGAAGTCCTCCATGCCGGCATGTACTATCCCAGGGACAGCCTGAAGGCACGGTTTTGCGTCGCCGGCAATGCCATGCTGCGCGACTTCGCCGCCACCCGGGGGGTGGCCTTCAAGATGGTGGGCAAGCTGATCGTCGCCACCGACGATGCCGAGGCCGCCGCCCTCGACGCGATCCAGCAGCGGGGTGCCGCCAACGGCGTTCCTGGCTTGACCGCCATTGCGGCCGCCGAGGCCCGCGCCCTGGAACCGGAACTGGTCTGCGTCAAGGCGCTGTGGTCGCCCGCCACCGGCATCATCGACAGCCATGGCGTGATGCTGGCCCTGCGGGGCGAGGCGGAAAGCCGGGGGGCGTCGCTGGCCGTGCAATCGCCGGTCATCGGTGGTCGCCCCACCGATGCCGGCACCCTGATCCGGGTGGGCGGCGCCGACCCCATGACCCTGCTGGCCCGCTCGGTGGTGGTCAGCGCCGGTCTCGGCGCCCCGGCATTGGCCGCCGGCCTGGGGCTGGCGGGGGTGCCGCCGGCCTATCTGTGCAAGGGCAATTATTTCGGCCTGACCGGGAAGACGCCGTTTTCCCGGCTGGTCTATCCGGTGCCGGTGGCGGCCGGTCTGGGGGTTCACTTCACCCTCGATCTCGCCGGGCGCGGCCGGTTCGGTCCCGATGTGGAATGGATCGAGGATGAGGATTACCGGGTCGATCCCCGGCGCGGCCAATCGTTCTATGCCGCCATCCGCCGCTATTGGCCGGGTCTCGCCGACGGGGCGCTGGAACCGGCCTATGCCGGCATCCGGCCCAAGATCCAGGCGCCGGACCAGCCGGCCCGCGACTTCGTCATCCACGGTCCGGCCGAGACCGGGGCGGCGGGGGTGGTGGCGCTGTACGGCATCGAGAGTCCGGGCCTGACCGCCTGTCTGGCCATCGCCCGGCATGTGGGGGAAATGCTGACATGAAAACGGTATTGGGGGTTCTGCTCGGGTTGATGCTGGCGGTTCCCGCCCTGGCGCTGGACAAGCCGCGCGACTTCATCCCGCCGCCGGTCCAGCGCATTCCCAACTTTCGCGACCAGACCCGCGAGGTGATCCTGGAACTGGCCAGCTATGCCAAGAAGCGCAATCCCAACTTTCAGGTGATGATGCGCGGCGGCGCCGAATTGCTGGTCAAGGGCGAGATCGAGGTCGAGTGGGAGAGTATCCGCGATCCCGACGGCACCAATTTCATCAAGCGGCTGCCGCTGGGCGCCACCTTCCGCCCATTGATCCGCTCCCTGGACGGCCTGGTGCTCGACGGGCTGTATTGCGGCCCTGCCAAGTTCGACACGTCGCTGGCCGAGGCGATCAAGGCCCGCCGGGAGTTGGACGCCCAGTTGAGCCGGGAGCGCAGCCAAGGCATCCAACGGCCGCCGACTCCGGTCCTGATGGGACCGTTCAGCAACGACCCGGCCGAGGAACTGCGCAAGGCTTCCGAAGTCCGCCAGCTTCAGGAGCGGGCCGAAACCCAGCGCCGCGAGATCTACGCCATCGGCGCCATGCGCGACGAGGGCCGGACCCTGCTGTCGGTGGATATCTGCGCCAATCAGGCCGATGCCGATGCCGCCATCCGCGCCGGCGCCCGCGACAAGGCTCCCGCCTTCGCCAAGTCCGGCGGCGGGGACAAGCTCGACCAACTGCCGCGCGGCACCCCCGCCTTCGAGAATCCCGCCGAGGTCAGCACCATCGCCACCGCGCGCAACTGGCTGCCGATCCTGCGCTCCGACCGTTTCGGCACCAAGGGTGATTTCATCAACGCCATCGCCGACACCAATTATGACGTGGTGGTGGTGGATGTGGCCCATCGCGGTGCCGACCTCCTGGTCAAATCCGACATCGCCCGGCTCAAATTCAAGAAGCTGGGACCCCGCCGGCTGGTGCTGGCGGTGATGCCGATCGGGCGCGCCTTCGACTGGCGCTGGTATTGGCTGAAGGATTGGGATGTGGGCAGTCCTGCCTTCCTGTTCGCCCATGACGAGGCCCCCGGAGTCTATATCACCGACACCGGCAGTACCGAATGGCGGGCGGTGCTGAGCAAATACCTCACCGGGATCATGGATTTGGGCTTCGACGGCGTGATGTTCGACGATGTGGGCACCTATTCGTGGTTCGAAGACCTGATGCCGCTTGGCCTTGGAGGATGATATCGATGAACCCGCCGCCGCCCCGGCCGCTTGCCCAGATTCTCGGCATCAATCTCGTCGTCGACGTGGTGGATGTGGGGGCCAATCCCATCGACGGCAATCCTCCCTACAAGCCGCTGCTGAGCCGCAAGGCGGCGCGGGTGGTTGGATTCGAGCCGAATCGCGATGCTTTCGCCCGCCTGAAGGCCAAGAAGGGACCCAACGAGACCTATCTCCGTCACGCGGTGGCCGATGGCAAGCGCCATACCCTGTATGTCTGTCAGGCTCAGGGCATGACGTCGCTGCTGCGGCCCAATCAGGCGCTCTACCAGTATTTCCGGGGATTTCCCGACTGGGGCAGGGTGTTGCGCGAGGATCAGGTCGATACCGTCACCCTGGACGAGGTCAAGGAGATCAAGCGGCTCGATTATCTGAAGATCGACATTCAGGGCGGCGAGTTGATGGTGTTCCAGCATGCCCCCAAGCGGCTGGCGGAATGTCTGGTGATCCAGACCGAGGTGGAGTTCCTGCCGCTCTACCTGGACCAGCCGCTGTTCTCGGATGTGGAAACCTATCTGCGGTCGCAGGGGTTCATCATCCACTGCTTCTGGCCGAAGCCGCGCACCCGAGCCCTCAAACCGCTGGTGGTGGAGGGCAATGTCCATCGCGGCCTCAATCAGGTGATGGATGCCGACGCCGTCTTCATCCGCGATTTCACCAAATTCGATCTGCTGGACAACGGCCAGTTGCTGCGCATGGCCACCGTCATGCACGACATCTACCAGTCACTCGACGTGGTGTTGCGCCTGCTGATCGAACATGACCGCCGGCTGGGAAGCCGTTTCGCCGCCACCTATATGGGCCAGGAGGTTCCCCTGGAGTGAGTGCGGCCATTTTGTATGTCCCTCGCCGGGCGCAAACCTCCGGTTTGCTTGGCCTCGGCCTCAACGGCCTCTGTCGCGGGATGATTCGACTTGAAAGCTTCCGGCTCTAAGAACCGCAGCGCGGGAGTCGGGCGGCCTGTTCCGGCGTCGCCGTGGCGGCGGCGCGGGTGCGGCAGACCGGTTCGGCGGGCGGCGGCGGCGGGGCGGATAAGGGCTTGGCGGGGACGGGTTTGACGCCGGTGGGCGGGTGGGCCATCGGCGGTTCCGCCCCATGCGCCGGGATAGGGGGCGGCGTCACCGCTGCCGGCACCGGTGCGACCGGCGTCATCGCCACGGGTTCCGGTGGGGCCGGCGTCGCTGCGACCGGTTCCGGCGGGGCGGGGGGAACCGCCGGGGGGGATGCGGCGGCGGGCTTGGGCGTGGACTCGGGGATGGCGGGCAGGTTGAGCGGCGGCGGCGGGCCGAGGGGCGGCCCCACCAGGACCTTGAGGACATGGCCGATGCCATCGGTCACGTCCCCGAGAAGTGTCGAGGCCGCGTTTTCGGGGGCCGCATCCGTTTTCGCGGCGGATTCCTCCCCGGCCATGGCGGGGGGGATCGCCAGGAACAGAGAGCCGGCCAGCAGCAGGCGGAACCGCATCGCCGGGGATCAGTCCACGAGATCGATGGCGTAATTCTCGATCACGGTATTGGCCAGCAGCCCCTTGCACATCTGTTCGGCGGCGGCTCGGGCCTTGGCGGGATCGGTCTCGGCCAGGTCCAGTTCGATATATTTGCCCTGGCGCACATCGTTGACGCCGCCGAAGCCGAGCGAACCGAGCGCATGCTGAACGGCCTTGCCCTGGGGATCGAGGACGCCGGTCTTGAGGGTGATATGGATTTTAGCTTTCACAGGTGTCGTTCCATTCGTCTAAGGCGGGGCCATTCGTCTAAGGCGGGGCCGTTCGTCTGGGGCGGGAAAGGGCAGGAGAACAGATCCTCACTGCATGGTCGAGGGGCCTTTGAGGTCGCGGGGGCCTCCTTCAGGCAGGATGCCGAGGCGGCGTGCCACTTCCTGGTAGGCCTCCTCGACGCCGCCGAGATCGCGGCGGAAGCGGTCCTTGTCCATCTTGTCGCCGGTTTTGATGTCCCACAGGCGGCAGGAATCCGGGCTGATCTCGTCGGCCAGCACGATCTGCATGTCGTCACCGTTATAAAGGCGGCCGAACTCGACCTTGAAATCCACCAGACGGATGCCGACGCCCAGGAACAGGCCGGTCAGGAAATCGTTGATGCGCAAGGCCAGCGACATCATCTCGTCCAGATCCTGGGTATTGGCCCAGCCGAAGGCGGTGATGTGCTCCTCCGACACCATGGGATCGTCGAGGGCATCGGACTTGAAGTAGTACTCGACGATGCAGCGCGGCAGCGGCGTGCCTTCCGACAGGCCGAAACGCTGCGCCAGCGAGCCGGCGGCAACATTGCGGACCACCACTTCCAGCGGCACGATCTCGACCTCGCGCACCAGTTGCTCGCGCATATTGAGGCGGCGGACGAAATGGGTGGGGACGCCGATTTCCCCCAGACGGAGCATCAGATACTCGGAAATGCGGTTGTTCAGCACGCCCTTGCCGGTGATGGTGCCCCGCTTCTTGTTGTTGAAGGCACTGGCGTCGTCCTTGAAATATTGGACCAGGGTGCCAGGCTCGGGGCCCTCGAAAAGCACCTTGGCCTTGCCCTCGTAAATCTGTCTGCGTCTGGCCATGGAAAATATCCGGGTATGATGGGCGCGCGGGATCGGCGCGCAAAGACGTCGCTCGACCTAGCCCGGATTTTTCACACTCTCGCGAGATACGATTGCGTTCGCGGGGTGGCGATCCAGCGATCCGACGACCGAAGATGTGGCTGGTGTCCACGTCGAGGGCGTTGGGAAGCTGGGCGTCCGCCGCGACGCAACCCGAAGGGCGGGGGGGAAATGGCGACAGAGTGCGTTATCAGTCTTGCCCGATGCACCACATCGCGCCGCGCCTGCTGCCTGCTCTCTCGCCATTTTTCCTCCGTCGTATCCGTGACAGTGTGAGAAATCCGGGCTAACCGTCGAACCGTTGGGGTTTGGTATAGCAGGGATGCCGGGGCGCGTCACCGGCCCTTTACCTCATCCCCACCGTTTCATAGGGGGTGCGGTCGGGACGACCGGCGGCGAACCGCCAGACCGGCGGCGGCGGGACGATCGCGGGGGCGGGCAGGGCGATCAGCGAACTCGATACCGTCCCGAACCCGTTGGCCCGCAGGAAACACATGGCGGCGGCTTCTTCCGAGGGAGCGCCATCGGCGGCGGTGGGGCCGGTATCGCCCATCAGGTCCGCCCAGCCGCTCCAGTCTTCCCGCTCGGGCCGGGGAGGGGGCAGGGCCTGGAAGCGCGCGCCATAGGCGGCGATGCGGGGGCTGGCGGGGTCGTCCAGTTCCAGGGCGCTCAGCATGTGGCACCCGGGGGCGATGGGCCGGGCCGCGATGGTCCGGCCATCCGCCCGCAGCCAGAAGGCATCGCGATTATCCGCCACCACCATGTTGAACGGCCGGTAGGACGCGGCCTCCAGGCCGGCCAGGGCTTCGGCGGCATCGGCGGCGTCGGCGTGGTCGAGGGCTTCCAGCACCAGTTCCCCCCGCGAGCGCTTGCCCGGCTGCGGCCCCAGGGTTCCCATGCGGTTGAGAATGGCGGCCACCACGCCGGTGTCGTTGACTCCCAGCCAGGATCCGCCGGCCAGGATGTCCCGGCCCGCCACCACCTCGGGGCGTTCCTCCCACCAGCGTCCCGGCGGTTGCCACGGCCGGTCGGCCATTTCATCGCGGTTGGCCGCCAGGATCAGCGGCCAGGGGTGGTGCGGACGGCGAAGCAGAACCAGGGTGCACATGCGGAATATCCGTTGCCGGCACGGCCTAGGGGGCGGTGGCGTCGTAGTCGATCTCGTCCTGCGGCGTGCTTTCGGAGTAGAAGCAAAAGCCGTTGCGGCCGGCATGCTTGACCCGGTACATGGCCACATCGGCAGCCTTGCACACATCTTCCATGGATGCGCCGTCATCGGGGGAGATGGCGACGCCGATGGACGCCCCGATCACACAGTCATGGCTCATATAGACGACCGGCCGCGCCAGCGAGTCGATGATCTTGCGCGCCACCATGGAGGCCTCGCCCGGCCGGCCGATTTCCTCGACCACCACCACGAATTCGTCGCCGCCGACCCGTGATACCGTATCGGAGCTGCGGATACAGGAGGTCAGGCGCTGGGCGACCTCGCGCAGGACGGCGTCGCCGGCTTCGTGGCCCAGGGTGTCGTTGATCGGCTTGAACTTGTCCAGATCCACGTAGAGCACCGCCATGCGGCCGCCGTGGCGCCGTACCCGGGCCAAAGCGTGATTGATGCGATCGTTCAGCAGATTGCGGTTGGGCAGGCCGGTCAGATTGTCGTGATGGGCCAGACGCTTGATGCGGTCCTCGTTTTCCTTGCGCTCGGAGATGTCGCGCAGGATGCCGGTGAACAGGCGGCTTTTGCCGTGGCGCAATTCGGCGACCGAGATCTCCATGGGAAACATGGAGCCGTCGGCCCGGCGCCCCAGGCTTTCCACCGAACGCCCCATCATGCGGGCGCCGCCGGACAGATACTGGCCGAACATGTCTTGGTGATGCTCGCGCAGGTTCTCGGGCATCAGGATGCCGATATGCTGACGCACCAGCTTGCCGGTGCCATAGCCGAACATGCGGTCCACCGCCGGATTGGCGGTTTCGATCAGGCCCTGCTCGTCCACGGTGATGATGCCCTCGGCCACCGAGGCGAGAACCCCCTGCAGCCGTTCCTCGCGTTCGCGCATCGCCGCCGCCGAGCGGACGAATTTGGAGATGTCGCGGGCCTCGACCAGGAACAGATCCTCGGAGGACGCCACCCGGCGCACCCGGATTTCGGCCTCGAACATCTCGTTGCCGACGCGGTGCAGCTTCAGCGGCAGAAAATCTTCCTCGGCCAGCAGGTCCCAGCCGGCCTCCACCAGAAAGCGGTAATCGGCTTCCACATAGTCGACGAAAGCGCATCCCAGCGCCGCGGCGACGTCGTCCAGGCCCAGCATCTTGATGCCGGCCTGATTGATGAAGATCACATTGCCGTCGCGTAGAATGCAGACGAGTCCCGACACAAGCTCAAGTATCTCGTGATCAAGATCGGCGGTGCCTGGATTCAAAGCGGCGGATGAGGGCACGGTTCCCCCTGAACAAAGTGGGCCGATGGTCGGTCAAATCGCCGATGTTGCCAACATCTGCGGTATATTCCCCGCGTTTCAATCAATCCTTAGATGGCAGGCGATTTCGGCCATGCGGCCGAACGGCGATGCCCCGGGGCTGAGGGACAGATCCCGGGCTCGCCGCACCCCTTCGCGTCCAAACCGTTCCCGCACCGCATCTTCCAGCCAGGCCTCCGCCTGGGCGTGGCGCGCCCGCGCCAGCCGGTCGGCCTGGCCAAGAAAGGCCATATGGGAATCCATGGTGGCGACCAGGGTCTCGACGCCGTCGCGAGTATTGGAGGATACCATGAGGACCGGGATGGTCCAGCCCTCATTGCCCTCGTCGGCTCCGAGGGAGAGGGCGCCCAGCACATCGGCGCGGGCGCGAAGGGCGGCGGCTCCCATATCCGCCTTGGTCACCACCACCACATGGGGGATTTCGGCGATGCCGGCCTTCATGAATTGCAGCGAATCCCCCGAACCCGGCTGAACACAGAACAGCACGGTATCGGCGATGCCGGCCACGTCGGTCTCGGACTGGCCGACGCCGACGGTCTCGACCAGAACCACATCGTAGAGCGCCCGCATCAGCACCATGGCCGAGACGGTCAGGGCGGACAGGCCGCCCAGCCGGTCGCGCGCCGCCATGGAGCGGACAAAGATGTCCTGATCCTCGGGGTCGGTGGTCAGGCGGGTGCGGTCGCCCAGCAGGGCACCGCCCGATCGCCGCGACGATGGATCGACGGCGATGCAGCCGACCCGACGCCCGCCCTGTCGCCAGGTGGCGATCAGGGCGTTCATCAAGGTGGACTTGCCGACCCCCGGCGGCCCGGTCAGGCCGATCACATGGGCGCTGGGCGCGGCGAAGGCGGCATCGAGCAGCGCTACCGAGGCCGGAGCATCGGGGGCGCGTTCCAACTCGGCCAGGGCGCGTGCCAACCCCGCCTTGCCGCCGCCCTTGACCTCGTCCAGCGTCATTCCGACTCGATTCGTCAGGACATCAGCCGATTCCACCATCCCCGGCGTGGCGGATTGGCCGGCAGCGGCGCCGGCTCGTCTCCGGCCGGAGCCGCCGGTTGTTCGGTCACGGCGGCGGCGACCGGCGTTTCGGCGACCGGTGCTTCTGTGATCGGTTCGGGGGCCGGCTGCGGCTCGACCGGCGCTTCGACGACCGCTTCGGGGGCGGCCACCGGCTCGGGGACCGGCGGCGGTTCGACCGGCTCGGGCGTAGCGGCCACCACGGTGGCTTCGGCGTCCGGCTTCCTGCGCGGGGCCCGCTTGCGCTTGGGCTTTTCCTCGCCCACCACCGTTTCGTCCCCCACTGTCTCGGCCGCGATCTCGGCCGGGGCGGCCTCGGCATCGGGCTTCTTGCGCGGGGCGCGCTTGCGCTTGGGTTTCTCCGCCGCCGGCGCGGCCTCAGCCGGGATTGCGTCCAGGTCGGTTTCCCCGGCGACGGTCTGCTCGGCGACGGTCTCGGGGGGCTGGGGCGTCTCACCCTCGGCCATGGCCGGGGTTTCGCCCTCGGCGCCACCTTCGGTCACGGCGGAGTCCTCGCCCTCACCCTCGCCCTCACGGCGGCGACGGCGACGGCCGCCCCGGCGGCCACGGCGACGCTTGCGCGGCTGTTCGCCCTCGGCCAGTTCGGCGTGGTTTTCCTCGCCTTCGCCGTCCTCGTCATCCTCCTCGCCACCGCCATCGGTGGTGCCATCGGTGGCGGTGGCGGCAGGCTTGGCGGCATCGTCACCGGCGGCATCGTCAGTGCCCGGCCCCTCGCCCGGGCGCCGTTTCTTGCGGCGGCGGCGGCGGCGCTTGCGGTTGGCGGCCTCGGCCTCGGACTCGCCTTCGGGGACGTGTTCGGCGGAGGGCGCCTCGTCCTCGTCCTCCTCGGACTCTTCGGTGTCCTCGACTTCCTCGGGCTCCTCCTCGGCGTCCATGGGCGGGCGGTTGGCGGCATCGTCCATGCTGATGGCGACGCGCGCCGGCTCGTCCGGCCGGAATTCGGCCTTGACCCGGTCCATGCGGAAGGCGGGGGGGATCAGGGTGTCGTCGCCGGTCAGTAGAACGCAGAATTCGTAGCGTTCCTCGATGGCGGCCAGGGCGTGGCGCTTCTGGTTGAGGATATAAAGCGCGATGGCGGTCTGCACATGCACGGTGACCTCGGAGGAGCGGCGGCGGATGCCCTCCTCCTCGATGGCGCGCAGCACATGCACGGCGGCGGATTCCACCGAGCGGATCAGGCCGCTGCCGGCGCAGTGCGGGCAGGGGCTGAAGGTAGTTTCCTGCAGGCTGGGGCGCAGCCGCTGACGCGACAGTTCCAGCAGGCCGAAGGCGCTGATCCGGCCGACCTGGATGCGGGCGCGATCATTCTTCAGCGCTTCCTTGAGGCGACGCTCGACCGCGTGGTTGTTGCGGCTTTCCTCCATATCGATGAAGTCGATGACGATCAGGCCGGCCAGATCGCGCAGGCGCAACTGGCGGGCCACCTCGTCCGAGGCTTCCATATTGGTCTTGAACGCCGTCTCCTCGATATGCCGCTCCTTGGTGGCGCGGCCGGAATTGACGTCGATGGCGACCAGCGCCTCGGTCTGGTTGATGACGATATAGCCGCCCGACTTCAATTGGACGATGGGGCTGTGCATGGCGTCCAGTTGGGCTTCCACCTGATAGCGGTGGAACATGGGCATCACCGGGTCCTTGTAGGGCTGGACCTTCTTGGCATGCGACGGTGTCAGCATGCGCATATAGTCCTTGGCCAGCCGGTAGCCCTCGTCGCCATCGACCAGAACCTCGTCGATATCGCGGGAATACAGATCGCGGATCGAGCGCTTGATCAGGCTGGCCTCTTCGTAGGTCAGCGCCGGCGCCGAGGATTTCAGGGTCAGTTCGCGCACGCTGTCCCACATGCGCAGCAGATATTCGTAGTCGCGCCGGATCTCGGTCTTGGAGCGTTCCGAACCGGCGGTCCGGATGATCACCGCCATGCCGTCGGGAATATCCAGCTCGTTGGCGATGGCCTTGAGCCGGCGGCGGTCGGTGGAACTGACGATCTTGCGCGAAACCCCGCCGCCCCGGGCGGTGTTGGGCATCAGCACGCAATAGCGGCCGGCCAGCGACAGATAGGTGGTCAGCGCCGCGCCCTTGTTGCCGCGTTCCTCCTTGACCACCTGGATCAGCATGATCTGGCGGCGCTTGATCACTTCCTGGATCTTGTAGTGGCGCAGCAAGCGGGCGCGGCGGCGCTCGTTGTCGGCGTCGTCGTCGCCGCCGACGGTTTCCACCTGCGGCTTGCGGCCGGACGGCTCGCCTCCCCCACTCTGGTCACCATTGGCGTTCGGGTCACCGTTGGCGTGGTCGCCGTTGGGATGTTCCTCCTCCGGCGTTTCCGGAGGGGCGTCTTCCACCGTGCCGCCATCGGTGACCTCGGTCACCGCCTCGGCCGCGAGATGGCCCTCGCCCACCGCATCGGCCTCGTCACGGTCGCCGCTGGCCTCGCGCATCACCTCGGCCCGCTGGGCGGCGAGCAGCGCCTGACGGTCGGCCACCGGAATCTGGAAGTAGTCGGGATGAATTTCGCTGAAGGCGAGGAAGCCGTGGCGGTTGCCGCCATATTCGACGAAGGCGGCCTGGAGCGACGGCTCCACCCGAACCACCTTGGCCAGATAGATGTTTCCCTTTAATTGCCGCTTGGTGGAAGTCTCAACATCCAGTTCTTCCAGGCGGGTTCCATTGACGACCACGACCCGGGTTTCCTCCGGGTGCGTGGCGTCGATCAACATACGCTTGACCATAAAGTCCATATCTCCGTGGCGCCGCTCGCGACGCGGAAAACACATGCGAGCAGCTATCTGATCCAGCGAAGCCGGCGCGCACGGACACGCGACCACAAGTCTCGCCGGCCAAGCCGGCGCCGCCTGAAGGGGATTCCACGATCCTGATGTCTTGGACGGGTATCATAGTGGCGAAAAACCTGATCACGGGCGCGACGCCCGGCTTCGAATTCGAGTCTGGCAACGCTGGCCGAGGAGTGGCGTCTCGCCTGAGGTCGCACCAGGTGCGAAGGGGGCGCGAAACCGCCGTCCGGGATTGGACGCTCGGAAAATGCGTGCTCATGGCTGTCAAAATAGCGGGAGTGGATCATTTCGACAACGATCTTGTTGCGATGGGGGCAAGATGGATGCAGCCCCTGTCGGATTCTGGCGGAAGAGTCTGCTGAATCAATGCGTTTTGAGTTGAGCTTGAGTCTTCGTCTGCGGTATAGCTGTCGCGATGCGATAACGAATGATACCAGTGGGCGCGCGGCCCGCTGCCGTGACGGGGTAGACGGGACGCATGGATCGAAGACGCGGTGCAGCTTTGCCGGTTCTCCTCCTGGGCGCGCTTCTGGCGCTGTCCGGGGCGGTGGGGGCCTGGGCGGCGACGGCGTCGGGGGCGCGGCTCGGCATTCATGGCGAGGGCGTGACCCGGTTCGTGGTCGATCTGTCGGATTCCATTTCCTTCAAGACCTCGGTCCAGGCCGATCCCTACCGGGTGGTGATCGAGACGCCGGGCGTCGATTGGAGCGGCGCCACCCTGCCCAAGCCATGGGGCGCGGTCAACGGCATGCGCACCGAGGACGGGCGCCTGGTGCTGGATCTCCGCAAGCCCGCCTTGGTCAAGAGCGCCTTCACCATCGCCCCCCGCGACGGCATGGGCTGGCGGCTGGTGGTCGATCTGAGCGAAACCACCCGGGAGGACTTCCTGGCCGCGGTCGGGGGGGGGGCGCCGAACCGCAAACCCGCCGCCGCCGTCAAGCCGGTGCGGTCCCAGCCGGCAGCCCCGGCCGAGGCTCCGCCGGTCGAGGCCGCTCGCCCGGCCGCCACTCCGCCGGATTCCGGCCATATCGATTCCGGCCATATCGTCGTGACCAGCCCCAATGCGGCCCCGCTCGCGGTCGAGGCCCCGCCGGCCGTGGCGGCTCTGCCGCCGCTGCCCGCCGCCGAGCCGGCACCGCCGCCGCCGGTGGCTTCGCGGGGGCCGGTTTCGCTCGAACGCCCGGCGCGGGGGGCACCCATGCTGTCGGCGCCCATGCCGCCGCCGCCCGCCATGCTTCCTCCGCCTGAATCCCCGGCCGCCGCCCTGGCGCCGGTTCAGCTGATTCCGCCGCCGATGCCGGTGCCGGTGGTCCAGGCGGTGGCGCCGGCGGTTCCCGCCGCGGATGAGGGTCCCGTCAAGGCCCATAACGGCGTGCCGGTGATCGTCATTGATCCCGGCCATGGCGGCGTCGATCCCGGTGCCACCGGCGTGTCGGGCACCTATGAAAAGCACATCACCCTGGCCATGGCGCGCGAACTCAAGAAGGAATTGGAAAGGACCGGCCACTATCGCGTTCACCTGACGCGCGATCGCGACGTCTTCGTCCGCTTGCGCGACCGGGTCGCCATCGCACGGCAATACGGTGCCGATCTGTTCGTCTCGCTGCATGCCGACGCGGTGCAGAATCCGCAGATTCGCGGGCTGTCGGTCTATACCTTGTCGCAGAACGCCTCCGATTCCGAAGCCCAGGCCCTGGCGGAAAAGGAAAACAAGGCCGACCTGATCGCCGGGGTCGATCTCAGCCATGAATCCCCCGATGTCGCCGGCATTCTGATCGATCTGGCCCAGCGCGAGACCATGAACCGCTCGGCCGGGTTCGCCACCGAACTGGTGGACGAGGTCGGTCAGGAGATGGATCTGCTGGGCAATACCCATCGCTTCGCCGGTTTCGCGGTGCTGAAAGCTCCCGACGTGCCGGCGGTGCTGGTGGAAATGGGCTATCTGTCCAACGAGTTCGAGGAAAAGCATCTGCGCCAGCCGCAGTACCGCGCCCGTCTCGCCAAGGCCCTGGCCAAGGCGGTGGAGCGCTTCTTCCCGTCGTCGCCGCCGCCGCTCAAGGCCAAGCGGCCCTGATGGCGGTCCCGATGACGGCTCTCCGCCTTCTGACCATTCTGGCCGCCCTGGCCGTGTTGGGGGGGCGGCAGCCCGCCGCCGCCTCCGACCGGGAGGAAAATCTTTGCCTGACCTGTCCCCAGCCGGAGCCGGCCTGCTGGATGGCGCTCTATCGCTGGCAGGACTACAATCTGAACGGCGGGTTCGGCACCACCGTGGTGGTGACCGCCGGGCAGCCTCCGGGCGAGGATGACAAGGCCCGCGCCACCGCCGATCTGCAACGCGGCCTGCCGGCCACCACCACCGTCGTCATCACCAAGAGCAGCCGGATCGCCTGCCCGCCGGGGACGCGGGTGGGGAACTAGGAAGAACAAGGAAGAAACTTGACGGCGGATGGGCCAAGGCGTTACCACCGGCTTGATCCGGTCGAATGCTTGGCCGGAAAAATATGGGCACGCCCAGAATGCTTCGCTTCATCGTCGGCTTGATCTCCTCGCTCCTTCTGCTGGCCGTGGTCGCGGCGGGCGGGGCGGTGTTCGTGTTCTGGCATTTCGGCCGGGATCTGCCCGATTACCACCAACTGGCCCATTACGAGCCGCCGATCACCACCCGGGTCTATGGCGGCGACGGCCAGTTGGTGGCGGAATATGCCACGGAAAAGCGGGTGTTCGTGCCGCTCTACGCCATTCCGCAGGTGGTCAAGGACGCCTTCCTGGCGGCCGAGGACAAAAATTTCTACACCCATGCCGGCGTCGACCCCATCGGCATCGCCCGGGCCATCGTCATCAATCTGCGCAATCGCGGCCTGGGCGGCGACCGCCGGCCGGTGGGCGCTTCCACCATCACCCAGCAGGTGGCCAAGAATTTCCTGCTGACCAACGAGGTGTCGGTCGAACGCAAGGTCAAGGAGGCGATCCTGGCCTTCCGCATCGAGCGGGCCTTCTCCAAGGATCACATCCTCGAACTCTATCTCAACGAGATCTATCTCGGGGTCGGGTCCTACGGCGTGGCGGCGGCGGCGCTGAACTATTTCGACAAGAGCCTCGACGAGCTCTCCATCCAGGAGGCCGCCTTCCTGGCGTCGCTGCCCAAGGCGCCCAACAACTACAATCCCTATCGCCACTATCAGGCCGCCAAGGAGCGCCGGGACTGGGTGATCAGCCGCATGTACGAAGACGGCAAGATCAGCCAGCTGGAAGCCCAGGCCATGACCGCCCTGCCGCTGGACGTCCGGTCGCGCAAGGAAATGAAGGCCACCCAGGGCGCCGACTATTTCGCCGAGGACATCCGCCGCGAATTGCAGGCCAAGTTCGGCGAGGACGCTCTGTACAAGGGCGGGTTGGTGGTTCGCGCTTCCATGGATGCCGGGCTGCAGGCCCTGGGATCGCAGGTGCTGCGCCAGGGCCTCGCCGCCTACGATCGCCGTCACGGCTATCGCGGGCCGCTGACCCGCCTGCCGGTCGCTTCCAACTGGCCGCAATTGCTGGCGGCGGTGCCCAAGCCCGGCGGCGCCGATGAGACCTGGGAAACCGCCGTGGTGCTGGGTCTCACCGAGCACGAGGCCAGTTTGGGCCTGGCCGGCAACCGCGCCGGCAAGCTGCCTTTCGCCGAGATGAAATGGGCGCGTCCGACCCTGGAACGACAGGCGGCGGGGCCGTTGCCGCGCCGTCCCGGCGATGTGCTCGCCCTGGGCGATGTGATCCTGGTGGAGCCGGTGGCCAAGTCCGAAGATGGCCATATCGCCTATCCCGACAATACATTCAGCCTGCGCCAGATCCCCAAGGTCGAGGGCGCCCTGGTGGCCATCGATCCCCATACCGGGCGGGTGCTGGCCATGGTCGGCGGCTGGTCCTACGGCAAAAGCCAGTTCAACCGCGCCAGCCAGGCCATGCGCCAGCCGGGATCGTCGTTCAAGCCGTTCATCTATCTGGCGGCGCTGGAGAGCGGCTATACCCCGTCGTCGCTGGTGCTCGACGCGCCCATCGCCCTGCCGCAGGGGCCGGGCCTGCCGCTGTGGCGGCCGAAGAACTATCACGACGACTATCTGGGGCCGACCACCCTCCGGGTCGGGGTCGAAAAGTCGCGCAATCTGATGACGGTGCGTCTGGCCCAGGCCATCGGTATGGAGAAGGTGGCCGACTATGCCCAGCGTTTCGGCATCTACGACAATCTGCCGCGCCAGCTGTCCATGGCGCTGGGCGCCGGCGAGACCACGCCGCTGCGGCTGACCGCCGCCTATGCCATGCTGGTCAATGGCGGCAAGCGGGTGACCCCGACCTTGATCGACCGCATCCAGGATCGCAACGGCAAGACCATCTTCAGCCACGATCTGCGGTTCTGCGAGGGTTGCTCGGCGCAGCGCTTCAGCGGCCAGGACATGCCGCAACTGCCCGATATCCGCGAGCAACTGGTCGATCCGGTCTCGGCCTACCAGATCGTCAGCATTCTCGAAGGCGTGGTCCAGCGCGGCACCGGCGTCGCCATCAAGGTGGTGGGCAAGCCGCTGGCCGGCAAGACCGGCACCTCCAACGATTCGTTCGATACCTGGTTCGTCGGCTTTTCTCCCGATCTGGCGGTGGGGGTGTTCGTCGGCTTCGACGAGCCGGCCACCCTGGGCGGCCATGAAACCGGGGCCTCCGCCGCCGCCCCCATTTTCCGCGATTTCATGCTGGAAGCCCTGAAGGACAAGCCGCCGACCCCGTTCCGGGTGCCGCCGGGGGTCCGTCTGGTGCGGGTCGATGCCCGCACCGGCAAGCCGGCCCTGCCGGGCGACGCCAGGGCGATCTACGAAGCGTTCAAGGACACCGACCGCATGCCCGGCGACGAGGAGAACGTGCTGGACGGCACCGATGCCGGCTTCAGCTTCGCCCCCTATGTGGGGGCCGAGGAAGGCGCCGGCCCGTCCGGCGAGCAGCCTCCCACCACCCAGGCCGGCACCACCGATCCTCAGGGCGCGGCCCCGGTTCAGGCCGGCCCGGCGCCCACGGCGGGCGGGTTGTATTAAGGTTGCCATGATCGGCCGACTTCCCTAAAAAGTCTCGTTCCATTCCAGCGGAGGATTCGCCATGCGCGCCGAAATCGAGGCGCTTGCCCAAGACATCCAGCGCTCCGTCGCGCTGCTCAAGCGCCATCTCGACTGGGATGCGGCGCTGATGCGTCTCGACGAACTGAACGCCTTGGCCGAGAATCCCGATCTGTGGAACGATGCGTCGGCGGCGCAGAAGATCATGCGCGAGCGCAACGAGCTCGACCTTTCGGTCCAGGGGGTGCGCTTCAGCGAGCGGGAACTGGCCGAACTGCTGGAACTGATCGAGTTGGGCGAGGCCGAGGGCGACCAGGGCGTGGTCGATGACGCCGAGGCCCAGATCCGCGCCATCAAGGACAAGGCCGCCAAGATGGAGCTGGAAACCCTGCTCTCGGGCGAGGCCGATCACAACGATTGCTACATGGAAATCAATGCCGGGGCCGGCGGCACCGAGTCCCAGGATTGGGCCGAGATGCTGCTGCGCATGTATACCCGCTGGGCCGAAAAGCACGGCTACAAGGTGGATTGGCTGGAAGAAAGCGCCGGCGAGGCGGCGGGGATCAAATCCGCCACCATCCGCGTCGCCGGCCACAATGCCTATGGCTGGCTGAAGACCGAAAGCGGCGTCCACCGGCTGGTGCGCATCTCGCCCTATGACAGCGCGGCGCGGCGCCATACCAGCTTCTCCTCGGTCTGGGTCTATCCGGTGATCGACGATTCCATCGACATCCAGATCAACGAAAGCGAATGCCGCATCGATACCTACCGGGCCTCGGGCGCCGGCGGCCAGCACATCAACAAGACCGATTCGGCGGTTCGCATCACCCATCTTCCCACCGGCATCGTTGCCGCCTGCCAGATGGAGCGGTCGCAGCACCAGAATCGGGCGCGGGCCTGGGACATGCTGCGGGCCCGCATGTACGAGGCGGAACTGCAGAAGCGCGAAGCCGCCGCCCAGGCGCTGGAGGACCAGAAGACCGATATCGGTTGGGGCCACCAGATCCGCTCCTATGTGTTGCAGCCCTACCAGATGGTCAAGGATCTGCGCACCAATGTGGAGACCTCGGACTCCCAGGGGGTACTCGACGGCGACCTCGATCCGTTCATGGCGGCCTCGCTGGCCAGCCGCATCAAGGGCGAGGTCGGCGGCGGTTAGCCGCGTTGCATTCCGCCGGAATCGCCCTATACCTTATGTTTCCTGAAGACCTCATGCTCTCGGGACCTCTCGCGCGAAGGACGGCCATGAAGCGGATCATTTTCTCGGTGCTGATCGCCCTGACCCTGGCCCTGGCCGGGGGCGGCGACGCCTTGGCCAAGGCCGGCAGCACCTCACGCTCCAGCGGTGCCAGCTTGGGATCGCGGGGATCGCGGACCTCCGACACTCCCATCCAGCGGACGCTGACGCCGCCGACCGCTCCCGCCCGTCCGGCCGGGCCGCCGCCCATGCCGGTGGCGCCGCCCCGTCCCGGCGGGGTGGATGCCGCGCCGCTCTCTCCCGGAATGGGGGGGGGCGGAATGGGGGGGGGCTTCGGCCAGCCCATGGCCCAGCCCGGCTTCTTCCAGCGCAACCCGTTCATGGGCGGCCTGCTCGGTGGTCTGGTCGGCGCCGGCATCGGCGGCATGCTGTTCGGTCATTCGCCGTCCCTGGCGGCGGCGGGCGAGGTGGCGCCGGGGGCCAGCTTCCTGGGCCTGCTGCTGCAACTGGCGCTGGTCGGCGGTCTGGTCTGGCTGGGCGTGAAGATGTTCCGCGACCGTTCCGGCGCGGCCGGCCCGGCGGTCAATCCCTATCTTCGCGTCGTGTCCAATCAGCATGTGGAACCGCCGATGACCATGATCGTCCCACCCCGGGTGAACAAGGAGTTCGAGCCGAGCGCCGCCGACCAGCAGGCCTTCGGCGATATTCTGCTCGGGGTGCAGCAGGCCTGGAGCGAGGGTAATCTGGCGGCGCTGCGCCGCTGGGCCACTCCCGAGGTGCAGTCCTTCCTGTCCGAGGATCTCAGCCGCAATACCAGCGAAGGCCTGATCAACAAGGTGGAGGATGTCTCCCTGGTCAAGGGCGATATCACCGAGAGCTGGAGCGAGAACGGCTTCGATTACGCTACCGCGGTGCTGACCTTCCAGTGCCTCGATTACATGGTGCGGATCGACGGCGGCGCAGTGGCCGGCGGCAGTCTCACCGCCCCGGTTCAGCACACCGAGGCATGGACCTTCATCCGCTCCACCTCCGGCGGTCATTGGCTGCTGTCGGCGGTGCAGCAGGTTTAGAGCGGGATGATTTCAAGTCGAATCATCCCGCGACAGAGGCCGCTGAGGCCGAGGCCAAGCAAACCGGAGGTTTGCGCCCGGCGAGGGACATATAAAATGGCGAGATGTGCGGAGACGTTACCGGAGGTAATCCGCGTAAGAGCCGCCGCGGCCACAGCTGAAGGCGGCCACTTCGGGGGTCAGGAGGCCGCACCGCAGCGGCGTCCAGCTCTGGCCCAGCAGCGACTTGATCTCCATGCCCGAGCGCCGGCACTGGCGCGCCGCGATAGCGCGCACCTCCTCCGAACTCGTGGTCCAGGTGCTGTAGCAGACATAGCTGGCCGGTCCGTCGGCGGTGTCGGGCACGAGGGGCACCGGCGCGGTCGAACAGGCCCCCAATGCGACCACCAAGCCTGCCGTCCGCATCATCTTGCGCATGCTCAAATCCCCCCTCGTGCGGCTCTCTTCCGAGAGCGTACCGCCTCCTGCGAGAGGTAGCGTCGCCGGGCGGGAATGGCAAGCGATTTTGGGCTTGCCCCCGATCAGCCGGCCCCCCGATCAGCCGGAAGTTGTCAAGGCGCGGAAGGCCGCCGGCATTCCGGCCAGGTAGGAACGGACCAGTTGGGTGACCACCGTGTCCATATCCTCGGGAGTCTGGGTCTTGTAGACCCAGCGGCGCAAGCCGATATAGCCGATGGCGCCGTGCAGCCCCGCCGCCAGTTCGATCTCCATCGGCGAGGGCGGAGTCTCCGCTGCCACCCCGGCCTCGGCCCGCATCTCCAGACAGAGCGGCACGAACAGATGCTCGCGCACATGCCGCATATAGCGGTTGGCGACGGATTCATCCTTCAGCCCGGCGAACATGAACAGCCTGATCCGTTCATAGCTGAAATTGGCCTTGGTGTAGCTCAGATAGAACTGCACCACCCGGTCGGCCAGGGGGCGCGAACGGTCGGTCAGCGCCCTGTTCCAGTCGGCCTCCCAGCCGTCCAGGAAGACCTCGTGATAGACCCGGTCGATCAGGGATTCCTTGTCGGGGAAGTAGCGGTAGAGCAGCGGCTGGGTGACCCCCAGGCGTTGAGCCAGGGCGCGGGTCTGGCCCTCGAAGCCGACCTCGGCGAAGAACTTCACCGCCTCGGCCACGATCAGCTTCTCGCGCTCCTTGTGGGGCAGCCGGCGGCGGGGCCTGGCGGGAGCCGGACTTGCACCCTCCCGGATGTCCGGCGGGCGAACAGTGGTGAGGGGGGATGCGTCCATTTTGGCGGGGCCTCGCAAGTCCATTTGTGACGTTGTGTGACGAGCAAGTATAAAGCTAAGCCACAGGTCATATGCAATCGGGTGGGGACCCGAGACGTGCATTAAGCCGTTGGAAAAAGGCGTCGGCGGTCTTGCTGACGAAGCCGTGGATCAGCCGGCCGCCCACCGAGGCGAGGCGGCCTCCGATCTCGCCGGCCGCGGTCCAGCGCAGCAGGGTGGCGGCGCCGTCGTCCACCAGAAGCACCCGCGCCATGCCGCTGACGAAGCCGGCGACGCCGCCCTGGCCCTGGCCCTTGATGGTATAAGCCTCGGCCTCGATCACGTCGTCCAGGGTCAAGGTGCCGGAGAAGCGAGCCTTGAGGGCGCCGATGCTGACCGCCACCGTCGCGGCATAGGTGGACGGAGCGGTAAGGTCCAAGCGCTCGCAGCCCGGAATGCAGGCGGCGAGAATCCGGGGGTCGTTCAGGGCAAGCCAGACATCGGCGCGACAGGCCTCGATCCGCTGTTCGCCGTCGAATTCCATGGTGCTCTCCTTGATTCCGATGAGCCATCGAACTGCTTTTCGTTCGATGGCGAGGGCGTGCTGCCCCGCAGGGGTGAACGACGCATCGTAGGTGCGGTCCCGCAGGGACGAGCGAAGCGAGCACGGCCTGCCGCGCCTCGTGGCGCGGACCGCAGGGAACGCGCAGCGGACAAAGCCCAGCGCCAGCGCCCGGCGCTTGAGGGCGACAAGACGAGCAACGATAGTGGCTCGTCGATGTTAGAATCCTTGGATGATGCCATACCCCCATGGCAGAGTCCCTTCCACAACAGGAGAGTGACGTGAATCTGCGGGCCGTGGTGCTTCTCGCCTTGCTGGTGATGATCTGGGGGGCCAATTGGCCGATCATGAAGATGGGGCTGGCGCATCTTCAGCCGTTCTGGTTCGCCGCGTTCCGGCTGGCGCTCGGTTGGGTCAGCATGGTGGCGATCCTGCTGCCCATGGGCCGCCTGCGCCTGCCGCCACGGGCGGACTGGCCGGTGGTCGTCTCGCTCGGCCTGCTCAACATGGCCCTGTTCATGGCGTTGACCAATATCGCCCTGCAGGTGGTGCCGGCCGGCCGTTCGGCCATTCTCGCCTATACCACGCCGCTCTGGGTGGCGCCGGGGGCGGCGCTGTTCCTGGGCGAGCGCCTGACCCGGGGGCGGCTGGCCGGGCTCTGTCTCGGCCTGGGCGGTATCGTCGTCCTGTTCAATCCCATGGGCTTCGACTGGGGCAATGCCGCGGCGCTGTTGGGCAACGGCCTGCTGTTGCTGGCGGCGCTGATCTGGGCCATCGCCATCCTGCATGTGCGCGGCCATGTCTGGCGGGCCTCGCCGCTGGAGCTGGCGCCGTGGCAGATGCTGATCGGGCTGGTGCCGGTGACGGCGCTGGCGGCGATCGTCGAGGGGGTGCCGCGCCCGGACGGCAGCTTCGAACTGGCCTGGGTGCTGATCTATAACGGCACCCTGGCCACCGCCTTTGCCTTCTGGGCGGCAGTGACGGTCAACCGCTTGCTGCCGGCGCTGACGGTGTCGCTCAGTTTTCTCTGTGTGCCGGCGGGGGGACTGGTGTTTTCGTCGCTGCTGCTGGGCGAGGGGCTGTCCCTCACCAATATGGGCGGCCTGGCGCTGATCGTGGCCGGCGTCGCTATCACGGCGGTGGCGGGCACCCGGGACAGGACTCCGGAATCAGCAACCCCCGCCCCGGCAGGACATCCGGGGCGGGGGGCCAAATTCCCCGCCCTCAGGGGGAAGGGCGGGATCGGTCCGTGACGTTCGTTCGTTTCGATCAGGATCGGAGGGTCGAGATCGAGGGCACCAAGAAGGGTTCAATCATGCGCCGATTGCCGATTTTGGGATTCGCTGGCTCGGCATGGCTGCCATGCGTTTTCGTATCGCCCCGCCATGATCCTGCCATGATTCTGGTGTTGTCTGGCCGCCGTGACCCGATGATTCCATCGCTCTCTTGATTTCGCCGGTCCGGCTTCGCATACTGGAAGACCAAGGACCGGGGCTCGTTACGGGACCGGTTGGTGGGTGATCGGGGTGCTGCCCTTGGGTGGGTCCCGAGTCATGTTGCTCGGATGGAGAATATGACGATGTCGATTTCAGCTCTTCCCGTCGTCAGTGACGACGGTCTCGCAAAGTATCTTCGTGACATCAGGGTGTTCCCGCTCCTCGACCCCGAGGAGGAGTTCATGCTGGCCAAACGGTGGGTCGATTATCAGGATACCGACGCGGCCCACAGGCTGGTGACCAGCCATCTGCGGCTGGTGGCCAAGATCGCCATCGGCTACCGCCATTACGGCCTGCCGGTCGCCGACCTGATCTCCGAGGGCAATATCGGCCTGATGCGGGCGGTCAAGAAGTTCGATCCCGATCGGGGTTTTCGTCTGGCCACCTATGCCATGTGGTGGATCAAGGCGTCGCTGAACGAGTTCGTGCTGAACTCGTGGTCCATGGTCAAGATCGGCACGCTGGCGGCCCAGAAGAAGCTGTTCTTCAATCTGCGGCGCATCAAGTCGCGGCTGCGGCTGCTGGATGCCGGCGATCTGGCGCCCGAGCATGTGGCGACCATCGCCACCGAATTGGGGGTTGCCGAAAGCGATGTGGTCGCCATGAACCGGCGCATGGCCGGTCGCGATTCCTCGCTCAACCTTCCGGTCGGCGAGGGCGGCACCGAGATTCAGGATCTGATGCCCGACCAGACCGACAATCAGGAGGTCTCCTACGCCCGGCGCGAGGAACTCAGCAAGGGGCGCAAGCTGATCGCCCAGGCCCTCCACGGGCTGAACCAGCGCGAGCGCGAGATTTTCGTCGAGCGGCGGCTGTCGGACAATCCGGTCACCCTGGAGGAGTTGGGGCAGCGCTTCGGCGTTTCGCGCGAGCGTATCCGCCAGATCGAGGTCAAGGCGTTCGAGAAGGTCCGCGATCTGGTGCAGGCCGGGTTTGTCCCCCAAACGGCCTGATGGTCCGATCTATCTAAAATGAGCGGTTTATCGCACATTTCAGATGGTGAATCGGCCCACAATTCCAATACGTTTGTGCCTGATCCATTGAAAATGATACCCATCATTTTCAATGGATCAGGTCACGAGGCCCTAACAGAACGGTTGTCGCATGAAGCCCCTTTCTCCGGCGTGGAAATGGTTCGGGATCGGCTGCGGGGTCAGTCTGGTGCTGTCGGTGCTGGCGACCATCGCCCTGGTCGGCGACAAGCTGAGCCAGAGCGGCACCGATCCCGCCGCGGTCGCCCCGCCCCTGGCGGTGGCGGTATCGGTGCTGATGACCTTCTTCAGCCTGCTGATTCCGGCGGTGGGGTTGTGCGGCGCGGTGATCGTCATCGTCGACGGCTATTTCCGCAAGACCCGCTGATCCCCGTATGGCGAGCCTGACCCGCGAGGGGATCGAGGCCGGGCTTGGCCTGCTGGAGGCCGAGACCTGGCCGCCGCGCCATAATGTCCACAAATATTGGGGCAAGAAGCCGGCCAATGTGGTGCGGTCCTATATCCAGTATTTCTCCTCGCCCGGCGCGACCGTGCTCGACCCGTTCTGCGGCAGCGGCGTCACCCCCATCGAGGCGGCCCTGCTGGGGCGGCGCGCCGTGGGGGTCGATTTCAACCCGTTCGCGGTGATGCTGGGGCGCGCCCTGGCGGCTCCCCCCGAGCCGCGGGCCTTCAAGCGCGCCGCCGCCGCCATCGTCAAACGGGTGGAGCCGGAGATCGGCGCCCTGTTCCACACTCGCTGCCGCGATTGCGGCCAGGAGGTGGCGGTGCGAAGCTTCGGCCACGACCAGGATCGTCTGGTGGCGGTGCGCTACCGCTGTCCCTGCAGCCGGATCTCCCGCAGCCTGCCGCCGACCGAATCCGACCTGGAATTGGCGGCGCGGGCGGTGGCGCCGATCCCCGGAACCCCCGACGGGGATATCCTGTTCGGCTGGGAGATGCGCAAGCTGAAGCGTCGGGAGGACATGCGGCGCTGGAGCGACCTGTTCACCCCGCGCAATTACCGCATCGCCGGGGCGATCTGGGCGGCAATCCAGGACTTCCGCTCCCAACCGCGTCTCCACGCCTGGCTGTCGCTGACCCTGACCGCCAGTCTGGCCCAGTTCACCCGCATGATCGCCGATTCCTCGGCGGCCGGCGGCGGCCCCAGCTGGAAGCTCAATTGCTACTGGCTGCCGGACCGCTGGCAGGAGCTGAATCCGCTGTGGTATTTCGAGAACCGGGTCTCCAGGAGTCTGGCCGGCATCGTCGATCTCTCCCGCCACGGCATGGCCTACGAGGTGGATATCCGCCAGGGCGACAGCCGTCGCCTGCCGCTGGCCGATCACAGCGTCGATTATGTTTTCACCGACCCGCCCTATGGCGGCGAGGGCATCCAATACGGCGAATTGTCCATGCTGTGGAATCTCTGGCTGGGAGCCGAGGCCGCCCTTGACCGCGAGATCGCCTTCAATCCCGTCCGCAACCTGTCGGAACGCCATTACGGCGACGGATTGGAGGCGGTGTTCGCCGAGGCGGCGCGGGTGCTGCGGCCCCAATGCTGGATGACCGTGACCTTCGCCAATAAGACTCCGGCGGTTTGGGATGCCCTGATGGCGGCCTGCCGCCATGCCGGCTTCACCCTGGTCACCGCCGCGCCCATGACGCGCTCGGCACCCTCGCTGACCGAAACCACCATGCGCCAGGCCCCCAAGGCCGACCTGATTCTAAGCTTCCAGAAGCGCTCGCGCAGGGCGGTGAGCCCGGCCAGGACCGAAGCCTACCAACTGCCCCGGCGGATCGAGACGATCATGGCGGCCATGCAGGCGGCGGGGATAAGGGTGACGGCCGCCGCCCTGTTCGACCGGGTGACCATCGACTGGTTCTCCTGGTTCTACGACAGTGGCGGCAGCCGGCCGGAGAGCGTCACCCCGACCCTGGACGCGGTGGAACGGTTCCTCGCCGAACGGGGGGGGCCATGATCCGCATCGCCATGGATGGAAAAGAGGCCGACGCAAGTGTCGTCCGTTTCCGGCGGAAAACGAGACATCACGAAACCCCGCTGTTCGAGGGCCGCCGGGTCGGTTATTCTAACCCGGCGTGAGGGTGGATGGCCCACCCACCAGGGATGTGTCGTTTCAATGCGGACGCCAATGGGGCGGAAATTTCCCACATGGTTCAAGGCCCTGACCTTTCAGGGCCGCTTCATGCTGATTATCGCGGTTGGGGCCATGGCCTTCACCAGTCTGGTGGTCGCCGCGCTCGGCTGGTTCGAATACAGCCGGATCGAGGAAAAACTACACCAGATTTCCCAGAACGAACTGGAGTCCATGCGCGCCGTGGTGGTCAGCGCCATGACCCAGCGCCGTACCGATTCCGAGCGGGTGGCGATCACGGTTTTCAACAACTGGTTCGAGCAGCGCAATCTGGACTACCCCGGCAAGGTCTGGAGTGTCTGGAGTCCCAGGCTGACGTCCTTCATGGCGGTCAAGGCGCCGGACTTGCCGGCCAAGCCCGCCCTGGACGCCATCGACCGCGAGGCGCTCGCCACCGGCCGGCAGATCGGCCGCTTCGTCGATGGCGCCTATCGTCTCAGCACGCCCATCATCCTTGGGGTGACCGCCGTCCCCGACAAGCAGGTTTGCCTGAAATGCCATGGCGAACTCATCGGCGAAGAGGTTGGCGACGTCATCGCGGTCTTCTCCAGCCGGCTGTCGGCCACCAGCGAATTCGATGCCTTGCAGCGGTTGCTGGGGTGGATCGCGTTGGCGGCGGTGGTGGCCACGGCGGTGGCGCTGGCCGTGATTCAACTGGTGTTCGTCAGGGTGACGGAACGGGTGAACACCTTGTTTCATGCCGCCGATCAAAGCCCGGTGTCCATCGTCATCACCACCGCCGACGGGACCATCGAATACGTCAATCCCAGCTTCTGCCATAAGACGGGTTTTTCCGAGGAAGAGGTGATCGGCCAGACCCCGCGCGTCATCAAGTCCGGCCTTACCGATCCCAATGTCTACGTTTCCCTGTGGAACACCATCCTGGCCGGTGACGATTGGATCGGCGATATCTGTAACCGGCGCAAGGACGGCTCCCATTACTGGGAGCACATGACGGTATCGCCGGTGCGTGACGATACCGGCGCGGTGTCGCATTTCGTCGCCTTCAAGGAAGATCAGACGGCGGTCCGCCACCTCGCCTATCATGACGCACTGACCGACCTGCCCAACCGGCTGTTGTTGCGGGACCGCCTGGAGCACGGGATCGAGGTGGCAAAGCGCCAGGGGAACCGATTGGCGGTGGTGTTGCTTGATATCGATTTCTTCAAGACGGTCAACGACACCATGGGCCATGATACCGGCGACATCCTGCTGCGCGAGGCGGCACACCGCATCAGCAGGACGATCCGCGCCACCGACACCGCCGCCCGCATGGGAGGGGACGAGTTCATCGTTCTGTTCGAATCGGCCGGTTCGGCCGAGGATATTGGCCGGCGGGCGGAGAATTTGACCACGGAACTGTCCAGGCCGATGACCATGGGGGCCGATACGATTCAGGTGACCGCCTCGCTGGGGGTCGCCTTCTATCCCGAAGACAGCCAGGACGCCGGGACCCTGATCAAGCAGGCGGATATCGCCATGTACACGGCGAAAGCGGAAGGCCGGAATACCGTCCGGTTCTACTCCACCGAAATGATGGAGCGGGTCAGCCGCCGCGCCCGGATCGAGCGCGACCTGCGCCTCGCCGTCGAACATGGTGATTTCGAACTGCATTATCAGCCCAAGGTGTTGCTGGCCGACGGCAGCCCGTGCGGGGTCGAGGCGCTGGTGCGCTGGCGCCATCCCGAGGGTGGGTTGATCCAGCCGTGCGACTTCATCCCGGTGGCGGAGGAGACCGGCCTGATCGTCAGGCTCGGCGACTGGGTCCTGGGGGAGGCCTGCCGTCAATCGGCGGTATGGCGCCAAGGCGGCGACCGCCCCATGCCGATCGCCATCAACGTCTCCACCCTGCAACTTTTCTCGGCGGGGTTCGGCAAACGGGTGGCCGATATCGCCGCCTGCCATGGGGTGACGCCGGCCGAAATGGAGATCGAGATTACCGAAAGCTCGGTGATGTCGGATCCGGTTCAGGCGGCATCCGTTCTGGCCGGATTGCGGGAACAGGGCTTCGCCATCGCCATGGACGATTTCGGCACCGGCTATTCCAGCCTGTCCTACCTCAGCCAGTTTCCGTTCACCGTGGTGAAGATCGACCGCTCGTTCGTGACCGGGGCGGCGGCCAGTGCCATGAAGGTCCAGATCGTCGGGGCCATCGTCGGTCTTTGCGACCGATTGGGCATGGACGTGGTCGCCGAGGGCATCGAGACCGAGGCGGACGCCGCGTTGCTCCGTCAGGTCGGCTGCCAGATCGGGCAAGGCTATCTGTTCGGCCGCCCGATGCCGGCTGGCCCGGGTTAGCCGCCCACCGGCCCGACCGACCCGCGATGTATGAAACGGGGCGGCTTCAGCGCCCATTGAGGGCGCGGCCAAGCGAGCGGAGCGAGCGCCCGGCGAGGGCTATTTCTTTCTAGGGCGTGCCGTCAGTTAGCACATGGCCTCGCGTCCCTTGTGGCCCTTCGGGCCATCCCTGTCGGGATCGCATCTGCGATGCGCCGCTTGCCCTGCGGGCTGCGCCGGGTTGCGCCGAAATTGGCTGACTGATACGTCGAAACCCTCGACCGTAGCTCCGCTACGCTCATCGTCTTTCTCCTGTCATTCCGCCAATTTCGGCGGCAACGCGACTCATGCGGTAACTGACGACACGCCCCAAGGAATCAGGCGATCATGACCTGATTGCGGCCCAAGTGCTTGGCCAGGTACAGCGCCCCGTCGACGCGGCCGATAAAGGATTTCAGGTCTTCATGTTGCCGGCGCATGGCGATGCCCGCGCTGATGGTGACGCGACGATCCCCCATGATCGCTTCGAAGGTCAGCTTTTCAACCCCCGCCCTGATCCGCTCGGCCAGAACGGCCCCGCCCGCCTCGGTTCCGGCGAACATGAAGATGGCGAACTCCTCGCCCCCCAGCCGGACGGCCAGGTCGCCACCCCGCGCGTTCTCCAGAATCAGCCCTCCCACCGAGCGCAACACCTCGTCACCGTTGATATGGCCGTAGGCGTCGTTGATCGCCTTGAAATGGTCGATATCGAACATGATCTGCGGATTCCGATTTATCCGGCCGGGGATTCCGATTCCAATCCGGCCACCCATTCCGATCCGTTTCCGGCCACCTGTACCGATATGATTTCGGCCGG
>Ga0316222_1001108_pt1 | contig 34824 bp, 26 predicted proteins | sample TBH18011metaG_FD_206008 | JGI IMG/M metagenome (GOLD analysis project Ga0316222, IMG submission 206008) | Freshwater microbial communities from Trout Bog Lake, Wisconsin, USA - TBH18011 | ecosystem: Environmental > Aquatic > Freshwater > Lake > Hypolimnion/Profundal zone | place: USA: Wisconsin... | reverse complement strand
CGGGCGTCGGCGCCCCCGCCGACGCCGTCCTGGGTGCCAGCGCGCGTTCGTCCTCTCAACGATGCCCTTGGCGGGGGCGCCAAGGGCCACAGGCGAGGCGCCTGCGCTCCCCGGAGTCCCTAGCACGGGCGCTGACTGAAAAAAACGCCACCATTTGTCCCAAGACGCCCTTAACTTAGTGCCATTCGGGCCTGCCCTCGCCCCTTACGATAACGGGTCCCGTCTTTGGAGAGGTGGCGCCGCCATCTTCTCCCATTGGAAATGCCGAGGCAGCTTATTGCGCCCCAAAGGTCCACTCGCCCGCATGCACTTTGAAGCGTGGTGAATCATCGATCCCGGCAACGGGGCAATTCGGAGCCGCTTTTGGCCAAGCGGGAACTCCATTGCAGGTAATCGCGGTCCATTTTCGGATCGGAGGGATAACCACGATGGCGCTGGAGTTTGGCGGGCAGGTCATTTTCAGAAATGCATTCGCGTCCGAGGCGCTCCATTGCACCGCGATCTCTCCGCGGACGGAGGGAAAACGCAGTTCAAAATGACTGATGCCCGCGGGGGATGGCTCGATGATAAAGGAGCTGTAACCGGACTCAGTCGGTCGCACTCCGGCAAGACGTTGAACGATTGTGGCAGCAGCCGCCGCACCCCAAGCGTGATTGGTCTGAAGGCCGGTTTTGCCAAAATCCTCCGGCAGCGTGCTGCACGGTGACGCAATGCAGTCGGCGTGGCGGCGCTTCAGGCGGGCCAGGGCGAGATCAGGCCTGCCGAGGAGGTAGAGAGCATCCACGACATAATGCTCCATATAGATGGAAGAAGCTTCTCGTTGTGAACACAACCGAACGAGGTCGGCGTGCCGTCGCTCCGGGGGCAACCCGGCGCAAACGGCGATGGCGTTGCCGCGGTCGTCCGGCGCCTCTTTGAAACCTTGGCTTCGGTAGGCGTGAACGGCGTCGTCCCAAAAGACCCGGTCGAAGGCGGCGGCAATCGAGTGGCGGCGGTCAGTCACAGCGGGGTCGGACGGCAAACCTGCGGCCCGGCCGATCGATTCAAGACCGGCAAGCGCCCATGCATACCAGGCAGTTTCCAGCAGACGGCGATCAATTTGTTTGCCCCAGTCCATCCATTCACAAGTGCCGGCCTTCCAGCCCGGCTTGGTCGGCCGAGACTCGGGCAGACCGTCACCGTCCATTGGCCAGCACTCCAGTAGATAGCGGCGGATCCGGGGCGCAGCGTCCGCGGCAAGAGTGAGATCTCCCGTTTGATTGACATAACTCGGAAAACCCACCGCAATCAGCGCCAGCGACTGAGCGGGAAATTCGCGATAGGCATTCCGAAACCTCCCGCTGGGGACCGCACCCCAGAGGACGCCGTCAGGGGCTTGCCAGTTGAGGAATTCGCGCAAACCCTTGGCGGTGAGCGCATCGGCGCGCCGGTCGAGAACATATGCCGCAGCCGTCAAGGAATTGGCCATATCGCCCGGCCATTGCGAGCGTTCGCGATCCGGGCAATCCATATAATTGTCGCGCATATTTACATACACGCTGCGAGCGCATTTTTCCCAAAGCCTTTCCAAGGCGGGATCGTCGCACCGGAATTTCCCGGCGAAATCGGCATCGTATCCTGTTTCACGGTAGTCGAGATTCAAAATCCGCGCTCCTTCCGGAATGTGGTAAGTGACGAAATGGCCATTACCCCAGGCGGGGACTTCAAACGATTGTTCCCCGTCCCGCGTGATATACGTGGTGGCTTCGTAGCTGTGTTCGGGTTGAATCGTGATCTTGCATCCGGCACGAGCAACGACTTTCAGCCGAGGATAAACCTGGAGGTTGGCGGGGAGGCACGCGATGGCCTCCAACGGGCCGTTCTGGAGCAAAGCAAGCTCCGCAGCGTTTTCGTAGTTACGAGGCTCGCTGTAGCGAAAAAATGGAATCGGGCGCGCTATCGACTCTCCCCACGGTTTGGTGGGTGGCGTGCCCTTCTCAACAGCAACTTCCCAACGGGCATCGTCGAAGCTTGGTTCCGTCCACCCGGGAAGATCGGCGCGCGCATCGAAGATTACGGGACACTCCGGTCTTACCCCGAGCGGTGGAGATTGTTGAGCGTGCCCAAAGGCGGGGTGACGACATAACCGCCATTTTGAACAGGTGGAGAGGCCGGGGATGGCGCAATCGAGAAAAAATCCGCCTTTACCACTGCTGATGTGCGAGGAAGCGTCCGCTCCCCAGAACCACACCAATGCTGCCACGCGGTTGCTCCCGCGTTCCAGATAGGGAGCCAAGTCGACCTCATCGCAGTAGGTGTCGTTTGGCGTCGGTCCTCGTTTGAGTCCACCTGCGGTCACAACGCGCCGTCCATTGATCCACAGCCAGTAGGTGCTATCGGCGGCGATCCTGGCCGCGACCTTCTTGGGGACCTCGCTCACCGTTACGGTGGTGCGCAAACATAACCAGGAGTCAGACGGACCGTCTTCCCCGGACCAGATCCACGAAGCGGCGAATGAGTGATTGGCTGACTGCAATCCACCGAAAAGAAGGAGAGCCACGATTGACAGCGGCGCACGAAGAGAGGCGAGCATTGGATGTTTAGGAGGTCGATTGAATCGGAACGGATGCGCGACGCCAAGCGTTAACCAACGGGAACTACACCCGTCAGCGCCGCCGGCGCGTAGCTGGTCGCATCTCGGCTCGCTCCAGCAAACCGAATGGATGAATGGGGATTGTTCACCCTGTCCACCATGGCAAATCATGGACATCCTCCACGCCGGCAGCGAACTCAGCGCTGCCAACGTCAACGCGGCTCTTCCCGATCCCCCAACCTATTTCCAACCAAACAGCGCTTAATCTTCGATTTTGCCTGGAGGGCATGATTCAAATCAAGCGAGTTTATGAGCAGCCGGAGCCGGACGACGGCGCACGGTTTCTAGTTGAGCGCCTTTGGCCGCGGGGGCGGAAGAAAGCGGAGATTCCGATGGAGGGTTGGTGCAAGGACGTGGCGCCGAGTCAACACTTGCGCCGTTGGTTTAACCATGAGCCGGCCAAGTGGGCGGACTTCCAGCGGTTATACCGGGCCGAGCTCGACGAAGCTTCATATGCGTGGGAACCGTTGCTGGAGCGGGCTAAGGGCGGAACTGTGACGCTCCTGTTCAGCGCGCGGGACCCGGTGCGCAACAGCGCCACAGTGCTCCGGGCCTATCTGGAGGAACGACTGGCGAGGGCGGGGGAGCACAGACGCGAGCCCTTGTACAGCGTCGAGGGCGCGCGATGAGTCCGGAGCTCGATTGGCTGTGCGTCAACACGATCCGGTTCCTCTCGGTGGACGCTGTCCAGCGCGCCAACAGCGGACATCCGGGCATGCCGCTGGGAGCCGCGCCGATGGCTTACGTTCTCTGGACCCGCTTTCTGAAGCATCATCCGGCGAATCCCGCGTGGTTCAACCGGGACCGCTTTGTGCTGTCCGCCGGGCATGGTTCGATGTTGCTTTACAGCTTACTGCACCTCACCGGCTACGACTTGCCGCTGGAAGAGCTTCAGCGCTTCCGGCAGTGGGGTAGCGGAACGCCGGGGCACCCCGAACGGGGATGCGCGCCGGGCGTGGAAGTCACCACCGGGCCGCTGGGTCAGGGATTCGGGAACGCGGTCGGCCTGGCGATGGCTGAGGCGCATCTTGGGGCGGTGTATAACCGAGCGGACCACCCGGTCATCGATCACTTTACCTACGTGCTTGCCAGCGACGGGGACTTGATGGAAGGAGTCGCATCCGAATCGGCGTCGCTGGCCGGAACTCTGAAGCTGGGCAAGCTGGTATGCCTTTACGATGACAACCGAGTGACACTCTCGGCCTCCACCGACCTGACGTTTACCGAGAACCGGATGGAGCACTTCGCGGCATGCGGTTGGCATACGGCGGTGGTCGAAGACGGCAACGACCTCGACGCCATCGAACGGGCGCTGGTTGCCGCCCGGGAGGAAACGGAACGTCCGTCGATCATCAGTGTGCACACGCATATTGGTTACGGTTCGCCGCATAAGCACGACACATTCGACGCACACGGTTCGCCGCTGGGGCCGGACGAGGTCAAGGCAACCAAACAGGCTTTGGGGTGGCCTCCGGAACCGGATTTTTTGGTGCCCGCCGAGGCGCGGGCCCGTTTTCGCGAAGCGTTGGTGAACGGCGAAGAAGCCGAGGCGGATTGGAAACGTCGGTTTGCCGATTACTCCGCGGCATTTCCCGAACTCGCGGAGGAACTGCGCCGGGTCATGCGGGAGGAACTGCCCGCCGGTTGGGATGCGGAGATTCCTGTGTTCCCTGAGGACGCCAAAGGGATGGCGACGCGCGTTGCGTCCGGCAAGGTGCTCCGTGCGATCGCTCCAAAGGTGACTGCGCTGTTTGGCGGCTCGGCGGATCTCGACCCCTCGACGTACACGGCGTTGCCCGGCGCGGGCGATTTTGGCAGTCCCGAACAGGCGCCAGCCGATGCGCAAGGCGCTGCCGGCGGGGGCTGGAGCTACGCCGGGCGCAACATTCACTTCGGCGTTCGGGAGCACGCCATGGGCGCAATCTTGAACGGTTTGGCGGCGCACGGCGGTCCGATTCCCTTCGGGGCGACGTTCCTGATTTTCTCCGATTACATGCGCCCGGCGATTCGTCTGGCGGCGCTGTCCAAGATTCGGGTCATCTACGTCTTCACGCATGACAGCATCGCATTGGGAGAAGACGGCCCGACGCACCAACCGGTGGAGCAACTGGCCGGTCTCCGTGCGATGCCGGGCCTGACCGTTATCCGCCCGGGCGATGCGAATGAGACGGTCGAGGCGTGGCGGGTGGCGCTGGAGGAACATGCGCGCCCGGTTGCGCTCGTCCTCAGTCGCCAGAACGTGCCCACGCTCGACCGGGCGCGGTTCGCTGCGGCCGCCGGTCTGCGTCGCGGCGCCTACGTCCTGGCCGAAGCGCCGGGCGGTCCGCCCGAGGTCATCTTGATAGCAACCGGCGCGGAAGTGGGCCTTGCCGTGGCGGCACAGCCGAAGTTGCTCGAAGATGGCGTTCGCGCCAGGGTGGTATCGATGCCAAGCTGGGAGTTGTTCGACGCGCAGCCGCGGGAGTATCGGGAGTCCGTCTTGCCGCCTTCGGTGGCGGTGAGGTTGGCGATCGAAGCCGGCTCGCCGCAAGGGTGGTGCAGGTTCGTCGGCGATCGGGGCGGGGTTCTGGCCGTGGAAGGGTTTGGCGCCTCGGCGCCGGGAGCGGTGGTACTGCGGGAATACGGGTTTAGTGTGGAGAGCGTGTGTGAACGGGTAAAGCGTTTGCTTGAGACGCAAGGATAAGCCGAACCGATTCAAAACCGCTTAGAAATAAGGCGGCTTCGGCTTAGGGCGCGTCATTGGCGGCCCGCGGGCGTGTTGCCGAATCGCCCGGTTGCAAGTATCGTTTTCTCTTGTCCACCAAAGCGCTCGCCAAGGTCGCCGCGATTCCGCATAGTGCGCCGCCATGAACGACCGTCCATCCGATCGTGCCGATGACTTATGCCAGCCGGAACAGCCCGAGGTTCCGAGGGGGATTGTGCGTACCGTCGTTGACCCGGAGGGCCACCGGTTGACCATCGACTACGATCCGAACGTCATTAGCCCCGAGTCGGTGCGCGAGGTTGCGGGGCGCCTGGTTTCCAATGGCGCAAAGCTGGAGAAATGCCTGATGCGCCTGCACGGCCGCGCCTGCGAGGCGTGCGCCTTGAACTTCGAACGCAAGGCCGAGGCGATCCCCGGTGTCCGGCGGGCCACCGCCACGTTCATCGGCGGCGTGATGACGGTCTCTTTCGACGACACCGTCCTGACTCGCGAACAGGTCGTGGAAAAGGTGAGCGAGACCGGTGCAAAGGTCACGCCGTTCACATCCGCCCCGGACGAGGGCTGGTTTGGCGTGGAGCGCCAGGAACTGGCTTGCACCCTGCTCTGCCTGATATTCACGGTGGCCGGTTGGTTTACTCACCGTCATCTGCCGTCGGGAGGCGGGACCGGCGGATCGATTTCGAATCTCCTGTTTGCGGGCGCGTATCTTACCGGCGGCTACTTTGGCGTGCTGGCCAGCATCCAGTCGCTTCGGGAGCGGACGGTTGACGTCGATCTGCTCATGGTGCTGGCAGCGTTGGGGGCGGCGTACGTGGGCGCGCCGCTCGAAGGTGCGACGCTGCTTTTCCTGTTCTCGTTTTCGAACGTCTTGCAGGCTTACGCCATCGACCGGACCCGGCGCGCGATCAATTCCCTCATGAAGCTGCGCCCGGAAAAGGCGTTGACGCGGCGCAACGGCGATACCGTCCTGTTGCCGCTGGAGCAACTCGTCGTCGGCGATATCGTCCTCGTGCGGCCCGGAGAGAGCATCCCACTCGACAGCGTGATCGTGGAGGGGGTCAGCGCCATCGACGAGGCGTCGTTGACGGGCGAATCGATGCCCGTGGACAAGCAGGCCGGCGATCCTGTCTTCGCGGGCACCATCAATCAGAGCGGAGGCCTGGAAGTGCGCGTCGTCAAGCTGGCGAAGGATTCCACCATTGAAAAGCTCATCCGCATGGTCGAAGAGGCCCAGAGCGAGAAGGCGGAGACGCAACGCTTTCTGGACCGCGCCGAGCAATGGTATGCCGCCGGAGTGATCGTCTTTACGCTGGCGCTGATTGCCGTGCCGTGGCTGCTCCTGCATCAGCCGTTCAACCAGGTTTTCTATCGCGCCATGACCGTCATGGTGGTGGCGTCGCCATGCGCGCTGATCATCAGCACCCCCGCCTCGATTCTCTCAGCCATCGGCGGCGCGGCCCGGCGCGGCGTGCTGTTCAAGGGCGGAGCGCATCTGGAGCGGACCGCGACGGTCAATGCCGTGGCTTTTGACAAGACCGGCACGCTTACCGAAGGCAAACCCTGCATGACGGACATCCTGGTCGAGGGCAAGGCTCTTCCCGCCGGCAAATCGGTGGGCGGAAGGGCGAAAGCACTGGATCTCCTGCTGCTGGCCGCGTCGGTGGAGGTCAAGTCGGAGCACCCCCTGGCGTGCGCCATTGTCGAAGAAGCCCGCCGTCACAACCTGTCGCTGCTCAATTGCACCGAGTTCCAGTCCGTCCAGGGCAAGGGCGCCAGCGGGGCAATCGGCGGACGGCGGGTCGCAATCGGCACGGCGCAATTCATGGAATCGCTCGGCATTCCGCAATGCGGGAAGACGGCGCGGGAAATCGAGGGGTTGCAGCATGCGGGCAAGACGTGCGTGCTCGTCGCGGTGATGGGCGTCGAGTCCGGGCCGGGTCGTCTTCTCGGGGCGATCGCCATTGCAGACGTCATTCGCGAGAGTTCAAAGGCGGTTATCGCGCGGCTCAGGAAGATGGGGATTGACCGGGTCGTCATGATCACCGGAGATAACGCGCGGGTGGCCGCCGCCATCGCCGAACAGGCCGGGGTGGACGAGTGCCACGCCGATCTTCTGCCCGAAGACAAGGTGCGCGTGATCCGGGAAATGAAGAAATCCGGCCCCGTGGCGATGGTGGGCGACGGCGTCAACGACGCGCCCGCGCTGGCTCTGGCGACGGTGGGGATGGCAATGGGCGCCGCGGGCGCCGACGTTGCGATGGAGACCGCCGACGTCGTGCTCATGGGCGACAATCTTCACAACGTCGCTTTCGCCATCGATATCAGCCGCCGGGCGCAGCGCGTCGTCTGGCAGAACCTGTCGTTTGCGCTTGCCGTTATTGTCCTGCTGGTGATCTCCGCTCTCGGCTTTCACCTGCCGCTTCCGTACGGAGTGGTCGGCCACGAGGGGAGCACGGTTCTGGTCTGCCTCAACGGTCTGCGCCTGCTGGCATTCCGCGGCCCGCGTGAAATCCGCGGTTGATCGGAACCTCGGATGGCACGGATTTGCACGGATGAAGGACAGGGAGCGGTGATCCGTGAAATCCGTGGTTTAATTCTTGCCCGCCGCCCGGCGCCGGTGCATACAGCTTCCATGGATACACCCGATACTCCCGCCGCTTCCGTTCCGTCCGTTCCTCATCATCTGCGTTTTCACGCGCCGCATTTCCATCTTCAGTCCGTCTTTGGCGGGGACTGGTTTGGGAGCAAGGCGGAGGGGTTTGCCCGGTTTTTCGGAACGCCGACGTTTCTGATCGTCCAAACGATCATCGTCGCAATTTGGATCGGCGTAAACATTGCCGGCATGACCAATTTCGACGTTTACCCGTTTATCCTGCTGAACCTGGCCTTCAGCCTCCAGGCCGCGTATGCCGCGCCGCTCATTTTGCTGGCGCAAACCCGCCAGGCGGACCGGGACAAGGCGCACGCCGATGCGGATGCGCAACATCGCGAAGCCCTCGCCGCCGCGAGCGAGGAACGCCAGGCGCTGGCCTCGCATCAGACTCAGCAGATCATGGAGTTGATCCAGCAAAATACCGCGCTTACCGAACTGACCAAAGAGCTGAGCCTGCGAATCGAGACCCTCACGCAGGAGATGCACCGGTGCGTCGTTCTGGAGAGCGGCAAGGAGAAGTAACCGCCGGCCAGCGGCGGACAGCGGAACGGAGGCGATTTTTTCATGCAACTGTTTACCATTCGCGAGATGAAGCGGGCGGCCCAGGAAGGACGGGCCGAGGCGAGCCTTCACGGACAGATTGAAGTCCTGTTGGAGAAACAAACCAAGGACGGGAAACCGTTCTGGGAGTTCACTCTCGCCGACGCCGAAGACCGGTTCACTTTGCGGGTATGGAACGATTCCCCGAACTTTGCCGTCTGCGCGGGGCTGGCCAAGGGGCAGTTTCTCGAAATCGAAGGCGAATTTGCCACGCATCCGAATTACGGACTGGAGGCCCGGCGCTGGCAATGTCGCGCGCTGGAGCCGTCCGAGATCGAAACGCTTCTGGGCGGCTCGCAGGAACTTCAGCAAAAGCAGGCGCGCGATTTCGAGGCTGTCGTGCGGCTTGTGTCAACGATAGCCGATCCGCGGTTGCGCAATCTCTGCGAGCTCTTTCTGGCGGAGTTCGGCGACCGCTTCCGGCGCACTGCCGCCGCGCGCACCTACCACCACGCGCGCCGGGGCGGATTAGTCGAGCACGTCGCGCAAATGATGCGCGGCGCGGACAAAATCGCGGAGGTGTATTCGTGGCTCAATCGCGACCTGCTGTTGTGCGGGGTGCTCTTGCACGACAGCGGCAAGCTATGGGAGAACTGCATGGAGGCGCGCGGCTTTGAGATGCCCTACAGCGAGCGCGGCGAACTGATGGGCCACATCAGCATCGGCATCGAGCTGCTGAACACCCTCTGGCGCAAGCTCATGGCAACCGAGGCGGCGGCTGGGTGGAACGCCTTGCGTCCAACCTCCGAGGACGTGCGGAATCATCTCATCCACCTGATCGCCGCGCACCATGGCGAGATGGAGTTCGGCTCCCCGGTTTTTCCGAAAACTCCCGAGGCGGCGGCATTGCATTATCTGGACAACCTCGATGCGAAACTCGAAATGATGTTTGGCGCCTACCAGACCGGGACGCCGCTGGCTGCGAGGATCGTCGAACGGGTCCGCCCGCTGCCGGCAAACCTGGTGTTCCCGCTGGAACGTTTTGAGCCGCCACAGGAGCGGGGGGCGACGTAGCGCGGGAAATCACAGGGCGCTCCGGATGAGTGAGCCAGTGTCTTGGACTGCGGCAGTCATCTCTTTCCATTACCCACAAATCGGAAACCGAGCGTGGAAGCCGGAGCGGCCCTTATTATCTGTCATCCTGAGCTTGCGAAGGATCTCACCCCATGCCAACTAGCGTTATGCAACCCTTCACCGTTCTCGAAGCTGACGGCGTCAACCGCATGGGCCGTCAGTTCCGATTACGCGCCGACTGAAACAAACGTTCGGACTGCTTCGTGAGATCCTTCGCAGGCTCAGGATGACAGCATTCGGGGTTCCGTCCTCGCTCGTGCGTCCGGTTTGCAAACTTGTGGGTAATGGAAAGAGTCCTCTACCGCTTTCGCATGCCGAACACGCTAAAGCGAACTTGTGACTCGTTTGCTGCATGCCATCGGTCCCATCGGTCCCATTTGTCCCATTTGTCCCATTTGTCCCATAACGAGGACAGATGGGGCCGATGGGACCGATGGGACAAATAGGCCCGATTGGTGACAGTAGACGCGACGTTTCGGCAATGACTTTTGAGAAACGCTATAAGACGAGGGACGGGCGGGAATAGGGTTCTTCACCCTCAATCTTTTTAATCATCCTAATCCTGATAATCCTGTTAAAAATCCCTCCCGCCCCGGCCTCGTGCAGCGAATTCCCGAAACTGTCCGGTGTCACAGCCCTGGTTGGCTGTGGCGGTGCCGCCGGGTCGGTGACGGGTTGGCGACCGGCGCGGGCGTTGACGTCGCTGTTGGCGTTGGTCGTGCTGCCGGCGTCGGTGTGGCCGCGGGTGCTGGCGTCGGTGTGGCTGCGGGTGCCGGCGTCGGTGTGGCCGCGGGTGCTGGCGTCGGTGTGGCCGCGGGTGCTGGCGTTGGCGAAGGGCTTATCGGTGGCGGCGGCTCTTGCTCCCATGTATCGGTTCGGAACGGCGCGGCGGGCAGGCCTGCCCTGTTGACCAGATTAACCTCCGGGTTATCCGCCCAGGCGTAGCGGACTGCCACCGGCTTCGGCACTGCCAGCGAGTACACGGCGACCGTCTGCTCGCTAGTCGGTTTCGGGGTTTCCTTCTTTGCGGTCTTGCCGGGTTTGCCTTTCTTTACTGGCAAACTAAGGGTCCCCGTACGATCGACCGGATCGCCTCCGATGATCTCGGCGGTTGCCCAGACGAACTTGCGATCTTCGGCAGCAACCGCAAAACCCTTGATGGACTCGCGATCCTTCGAAAGCAGACCGCGCGCGGTCCCCGGCTTGAAAGAGATAATGACACGATCTCCGGCGAACTTCGCGCTGTCGAAGAGCGGTCCCGAACCGGTAATGTCCTTTCCGTAAACCCTGGCTTCCGCCGACACGGCCAGGCGGCGTCCCACTTCCTGTTTGTTCTTCGGATGAAAACGGGCGGCATCGCCGATATCCACGGTGGTCGCCATCGCCGTGTTGGGCGTGTTTAACGCGGAACCCTGCGCCTCACGCAATTCGGCCCAGATGGAATCCGACGGCAGATCCCGTCGCGGCATGAACGCCGGAATTTGGACGAAGAGAAACGGCAGATCCATGACGCCCCATTCCTTGCGCCAGGAGCCGATCATTGCCGGAAACAGCCGCCCGTAACGAGCGGCATCGCGCACATTGGCCTCTCCCTGGTACCAGATCACGCCCTTGATGGGCCAAACGGCGAGGGGATGAACCATCGCGTTGAAGACAGCGCCGGGCGACCGGTGCGAGCCAGGGGCGAAGGGAGGCGCCGGCGGACGCAGCGGCGGCTTTCCGGTTGCCTTGGTGCTGTCGGCGACGACCTGCCATTCGGCGATCGCCTTGTCGAACGCCTCCTTGGCTGCGGGATAATCAGCCATCCACGTTTGCCATTGGTCGCAGTAAAACTTGAGTTCGGGATCCGATTCCAGCATCGCCCGGGGCGTCCACGATTGCCCGGCGGTTCCGGGCCAGGAGGCGTTGATCATGCCCACGGGGATGTCGAGGTCGTCGTGCAGCTGCCGCGCAAAAAAGTAACCCACCGCCGACCAGCGTCCGACGGTGGTCGGATCGCACACCTGCCATTGTCCCTCGACTTCGTCCAACGGCGTGTCGCTCGATTTCCGGTTCACCGTGAACATGCGGATTTCCGGGGAATCCGCCATCGCGATTTCGTCCTCGGCCTTGTTCACGCCGAACACCGGGAAAGCCATATTGGATTGCCCGGCGCAGAGCCAGACATCGCCCACCATGACATTTGGCACAGCCAAGCGGTTCTTTGCCACGATGGTCATCGTGCCGGCGAGGCCCGGCTTCAGGCCGTCGAGTTTCAGCCGCCATTTGCCGTCTTTGCCGGTCACGGTGCTCGCCGAGCTTTCTCCCAGGGACACTTTCACCTTTTCGCCAGGGCCGGCCTTGCCGTAGACCACCGCCTTGGAACGTTGCAAGACCATGTTCTCGGAGATCATGCTCGGCAGGGTGACATCGCCATAGGCTGCCGTCAGGAAAACCGGCGCAAGGAGAAGGGGAAGGAGCGGGCGCATGGCGATGATTGTTCCCCCCAGTTTAGCGCATCGAGGAAAAGCTCAAGCCGAAAACCACGGATTTCACGGATTGGCACGGATGGAAGACCAGAAAGGAGCGGCTGTGGATTCAATTCAGAACCGGCAAACTCCCCGCAAGATCCGCGGACATCCGCGGTATCCGTGTTCATCCGTCAAATCCGTGGTTTTCCAGCATCTTCGCCAGCGCTTCCATCGGCAACCCCACCACGTTGGTGCGCGAGCCTTCGATCCGCTCGACGATCCCGTCGGCGCTCTCGTCCTGCGCCGCGTAGGCTCCGGCTTTGTCCAGGGGATGAATACGCTCCATGTAGCCGCGGATCGCCGCTTCGTCGAACGTGCGGAATTTCACCCGGCTCACTTCCACCAGCGCGCGCGTCGTGGCGGTGGCCAGGCGGACGATCCAGACCCCGGAATAGACCTCGTGAATCCGCCCGTTGAGGCGCTGGAGCATCGCGAAGGCGTCCTCCAGGTCTCGCGGTTTGCCCAGGATATCGCCCTCCAGCGAGACCAGCGTATCGACTCCGATGACCACCGAATCCGGGTGCGCCTGGGCGACGGCCTCGGCTTTCTGCCTGGCGTTGTAGAGGGTGACCTCAGACACGGTGAGGTGAGGGGGTGTCATTTCGGTGACATCGGACGGTTGAACGGCGAACTCGTAGCCGTATTCCGCCATCAGTTGGCGGCGGCGCGGCGATGCGGAAGCGAGAATGAGGCGCATGGAAGGTACGTTACCCAATTTGCGCCCTCTCGTGAAGCAACGCGCAAAGATTTCTGGCGCACCCCCTTCTTTTCTGCTTTTTTTGCGCTTCACATCGTCATTTTACACCCATGCCTCACACCAAGCTCTTTATTCCGGGCCCGATCGAAGTCTCGCCAAAAACCTTCGCAGCCTTCTGCAAACCGATGATCGGCCATCGCAGCAACGACTTCAAAAAGCTGTACGCCGAGATTCATCCCAAGCTGCAGGCGCTCTTTTACACCCAGCAGCCCGTGTTCATCTCCACCTCCTCCGCCTGGGGGGTAATGGAAGGGGCGATCCGCAACCTCGTCTCGAAGAAGGTGCTCAACTGCATGTGCGGCGCGTTCTCGGACAAATGGCTGGATGTCTCCCGCCGGTGCGGCAAGCAGGCCGAAGGCTTGCAGGTGGAATGGGGCCAGCCGATTTTGCCTGAAGCGCTCGACGCCAAGCTGGCCGAGGGCGGCTTCGACACCGTCACGCTCATCCACAACGAGACCTCCACCGGCGTCATGAGCCCCATCAAGGAACTCTGCGCCGTCGTCAAGAAACACCCGGACGTCATGCTCGTGGTCGACAGCGTCTCCTCCTTCTCCGCAGTGCCGATTCCCATGGACGAACTCGGCATCGACGTTCTGCTCACCGGCAGCCAAAAGGCGCTGGCGCTTCCGCCGGGAATGGCCCTTTTCTCCGTTTCCGAACGCGCATTCGCCCGCGCGGCCACTGTCGAGGGACGCGGTTATTACTTTGACTTCCTCGAATTCAAAAAAAACCAAGCCGAAAGCATGACCCCGAGCACGCCGGTCATTTCGCACATTTACGCGCTCCAGTCCAAGCTGGAGGACATCGAATGCGAGGGGATCGAAAACCGCTATGCGCGCCATGCGAAGCTCAACGCCTTGGTCGCCGACTGGGTCGCGCGCAACGGGTTGGAGTTCTTCGCGCCCGAAGGCTACCGGTCCAAGTCGCTGACGTGCGTGCGCAACAACCGGGAGATCGACGTGCCCGCACTCAACTCCAAGCTCAAGGAGCGCTACCACGCCATGATCGACGGCGGTTACGGCAAGCTGAAAGGAAAGACCTTCCGCATCTCCAACATGGGCGACGAAACCGAAAAGACGATCTCGGAGTTGCTCGGCTGGCTGGATGATTGCTTGAAATAGGGGCGGGGGGGGTGGTGGCGGGTTGAGCCCAGCCATCCCTTCAAAAAGACAGGCACCGAAACAGAGTGGGGCCTTGTAATTCGCGCCCGCAAACACCCCGATGCAATCAGGGTGTTTCTTGACCTTGGCGCGCGACGAAGTAGGACCGCTGTTTCAGCTCGTGAGCTCGTGACGCGGCCAAGCTCCCGCGCTTGACTCCCTCCGGCAATCCCTTACTTGTTAGCGCTCCGCATGAAATTCGCCGCAGCCCAGGATGCCCACGCGTCACAGACCCTGCCGAAGTCCGGCGACAAACGCGCCAACCGGACGTTCCTCTGGGTTTTCCTTGGAACCGTCTTCTTCCTTGCCGGGGTGGCGTTTCCCGGAGTCACGCTGCTTCTGCTCAACTGGCAGACCGACCGCCAGGTGCAGTGGGTGGGCGCGCTCTACCAGCAAAAGACGCGGGCGCTGGCGCTCCAACGCGTCGAACATCGGCCGACGCTTATTTCGTTCGGCGGTTCGTCGGGGCTCTTTGGTTTCGATGCGGAGTCGATCCAGCGCGAACTGAAAACGCCCACGGTCAACTTCAGCACTTTCGCCGGACTGAGCGTCGCTTATCACCTCTCGTGGGTCAAACGCACGGCGCAGCCGTCCGATACCGCCTTGCTCGTGTTCGAACCGGAGCTGTTCTTCTCCAGGTCGGACCTCGGCACCGATGTCCAGCGCGCGGTGGTGTGGACGGTCGACAAACCCTATCTGCGCTACCTGCCGCCCGGCAAGGCGCTGGCGTTCATCTACGGCAACCCGCTCGACGACTATGTTCGCTCCTGTTTTCAATGGTATCGAGCTCTGTCTGGCAAGACTGAGGACCGGGTGTTCGATCCCAACAACGATTACGGCGCGTTCACGCTCGGTCCCAACGGGGACATGCGCGGGGTGCATCCCGCAAAGCAGTTCGTTCCGTTCAATCCGGCGGACCTCCACGGCGACACCGCCATCGAAAAGCCGATCGAAGCCGAACTGGCCGACGCGGTCCGGTGGGCGCGGCAACGCTCTGTGCGCCTGCTCTTCGCGTTTCCGGCGATGGCGCTGCCGCCGGAGAAAGACCGCCCGGCGCTGGCGGCAGCCCAGAGGGCGATCTCCGATGCCATGGCTCGCGTGGGAATTCCCGTGGTCATCGAGGGGAAGGACACTCTGTATCCGCCATCGTTCTTCATCGACACCCGCTACCATCCCAACAACACCGGCCGCCGGATTTACTCGGTCAAGCTCGCCGGCGCCCTTCGTACAGCTTTGGGAAACGAAAAGGCGGTTGCCCCGGAAGGGGCCGCCCCGCGCGCAGTGTTCGTCGGTTCGGCGGCAACCACGGCGTTCCCCGATTGCTCTCCGCTGGACCCGGCGCGGAACGTCCGCTGGCGTTTTCTTGCCGGTGCGGGGGAGAAGTCGGAGCACCCCGACAGCATTTCAGTCGGAGAGCTGAAGTCGCAAGACCTGCCCGTGTATTTCACCGACGACACAGTCAGGGCTGCGGTGGAGGGAGCAGGCTTGAAATGGCGGGAGGTCGCGGGAGATCGCCCCTCGCTGGCCGACTGGGTGAAGCGCTACGACAAACATTTGTTCCTGCTTAGCCTGGCCCGCCAAATGCGTTGCCCATTCCCGGCAACCGGTCTGCCCCCGGCATTCAAACGGTTCGTTGCCGGGGACGGATTCCGCGTGGGAGTTCTGGGCACGGGACCCTACAGCGCCGTTGAATCCGTGCGGCGCGGAGAGCACCCGGTGACGTTGGTGAAGCGAAAGAAGGAGTCACTCCCAGGGGGGCAGTTCCCGGGACTGCGCATCGTTCTCAAGAGCGCGTCCAGCGTGGAATATGGGGAGCTCGGCGAGAAGACGCTGCCGATCCTCGTGAACGGGGAACAGCTTTCGAAGGCGTCCCCGGGCCTTGCGGTGACGGTGATCGATCCGGTTTTGCAGATCGCCGTCGCCCAGGGGACGTTTACGTCGGAACGGCTCCCGGGATGGACCTTGCGGGAGGTCGTTCCGTGAAGAGAATGCATGCCCGCGTCCAAACCACAGGCGAGACGCTACCTCGAAAATGGAATTGGCGAGCGCAACACCCGCACGTCGGGCGCGGGAGGTTCGACGAGCCTTCGCAGGCATGGCGCGAAGCGCTTTGGAGTGCGTGCGGCCCTCCGCCGCTTTGGAAGTGCATGTCTTTCGCGCAACAACGCATTTCTTTACGCAAAGCCCTCGAAAACAACGCTCTGGTGGATCAGGGAGCAGGCAATGCTGTCTGGGCGTCACCCCAAAGCGGCGGAGGGTCGCCGCACTCCAAAGCGCTTCGCGCGGTAGGTCCCGCTCCGCACAATGAAAACTTGAGCGCGCCGTCCTCACCCTCCTTTTGGTCCCTTCCCTTGTTTTCAGAAGCAGGAAATCGCAAAAAAGCCCGCGCCCACCGTTTTCCACCCCATGCTCTTTAACACCTTCGAGTTTCTCTTCGTCTTCCTGCCGATCAGCCTTGCGCTGTACTACCTGCTTGCGAAGTCCGGCGCGCCCGCTCTTTCGGCGGTGTCGCTGGTGCTCACTTCATTGTTCTTTTACGCGTACTGGAAGTGGCCTTACGTGTTCCTGCTCGGTGCCAGCACGATTCTCAACTACGCCATTGGCTGCTACGTCCGGGGAAACCGGCGCAGAGGCGTCCTGACCGGAGGCATCGTCATGAACCTGGGCGTGCTCGGCTACTTCAAATACACCGGATTCGCCCTTCACACGGCCAATCGTTTCTTGGGATTGGACCTGCCGGCGCCGCACATCATCCTGCCGCTGGCCATTTCCTTCTACACCTTCACCCAGATCGCGTTCATCGTGGACGCCTACCGGGGCGAAGCCCAGGAGATGAATTTCACGCGCTACTGCCTCTTCGTCTTCTTCTTTCCGCACCTCATCGCGGGTCCCATCGTTCACCACAAGGAGATCATGGGGCAGTTCGCCAGGCCCGATTCGCGCAAATGGCAGCCGAAGAATATCAACGTGGGCATCGCGTGGCTGGCGATCGGGCTGGTGAAAAAGGTCGTCATTGCCGACTACTGCGCGCCGATCGCCAACAGCGTTTTTGGCACCTCACACCCGGTGCCGATGCTGGCGGCCTGGGTGGGGGTGCTGGCTTACACCATGCAGCTTTACTTCGATTTCTCCGGCTACAGCGACATGGCCATCGGGTTGAGCTGGCTCTTCAACGTGCGCCTGCCGGATAATTTCAACGCGCCGTACCGGGCGGAAAGCATCGCCGATTTCTGGCGGCGCTGGCACATGACGCTTTCACGGTTTTTACGTGATTACCTTTATATTCCATTGGGAGGCAACCGGTTTGGCGAATGGAGCCGTTACCGGAATCTCTTCGTGACGATGGTGCTCGGCGGTCTCTGGCACGGCGCAAACTGGACGTTCGTCCTGTGGGGCGCATACCATGGCATCCTGCTTGCGATCTGCTCCATGTGGTCGAAGGCGGGGCGCGCGCTGCCGGTCTGGCTGGCCAGGGCCACGACCTTCATCGCCGCGATGATCGGCTGGACCCTCTTCCGCTCGGAGACCATCACCAAAGCTCGCGAAATGCTATGCTCGATGGCGCGGCTCTCCTCATTGCGTGTTCACTGGATGCCGCCCGGCGTTGGCCTCCGCGCAATCGTAACGCTGCTGACCCTGGTGGTCTTCGTCAACGTGGCCCCGACGACCAAGGAGTGGGTGGAATCCCGGCAACTCACCGCCCGGCACGCGGTGCTGCTGGGGGTGCTCTTCTCTCTCGCGCTCTTCGGAATGCGCAACGTGGCCCTGCATTTCGAAAGCAGCCAGTTTATTTATTTCCAGTTTTAGCGCTCGGCGGCACAGCCACTGGTGCTGAGGGGCGTGGCAAAGATGAGAAAAAGAGCAGTCTATTTTCCCAGGAAGTCCCGCACCATATCCTCGTAGTCCTCAAACGGGTCGGGCATGGCCAGGGGGGCTTCGCCTTCGACACTGAGCGAATCCCAGTTGATGAGGTAGTTGCGTTTTGGGTGTTTGAGGAAATGTTCCACGGCGGCGCCGCGTCCCCATGCCCGGGTGTTTTCCGGCGGCTTGCGGAGGGTCTCCGGGATGCGCATCGAGGCGTTCCAGTCGCCGATGCGCTGCGAGGGCTTCAGAGTAAAGAACAGGCCCCGTTCCGGGTGCAGGTTGTGGTATTCCAAGTCCAGGCTTTGCATCCACGGGTCCTGCCACGAAAGCTTCTCGGAACACCGGAACAGGTTGAGCAGCCAGCGCTTGGAAATCCAATCCACGCCGCCGATGAGCAACTCCGGCTTGGTCGCCAGCGCATCGAGCGTGTACCGCCAGTTGTCCAGCACCCAGTCGGTTTCCTCGTCGGCGCCGGCGAAGCAGTGGATGGCGTGCGCCAGGAAGCGGTATTGCACGTCGAGCACGTCGCACGTCTGTCCATCGGCCATTCGCACCGGGCCGCGTCCGGTTCCCATCCGTGAAACGTCGCGCATAGCCATGACCGCGTCCTGAAGCAACACCCCGGCGGGAGCGTTCCCCTGTTCGAGCATGGTGAGGACCAGAGAGGTGACGCCCACCTTGAGGGCAGTGGCGTAGGGGCTCATGTTGGAGTCCCCGACGAGCAGGTGCAGGCGCCGGTAGCGGCGGTGATCGGCCAGCGGCTCATCCCGGGCGTTGATGATGGCGCGGTTGAACTGAACCCACTGGTAAATGTCGTTGACGATATGGTCGGCCCGCTGGGAAAGCTGGAAATCGACCGGGGTGGCCAGGGGGGTGTCGAACTCGAAAGAGAGCGGATTGGTCTGCCCGACGCGGCCCGCCCCGGTATAAATCTGCCGGGTGGCAAGGAAGGAGATGAGCGTGCCGAGCGCGTCGGGGGTGAACTGCATTTCCCGCCGCATGAGATAATTCTCGTGGCAGCCGAAAGTCGCGCCGGTGTAGTGATCGATGTTGTTCTTGATGAACGCCACGCGGTCCTGGGCGCGTAATGCGGTGACGGCGTCCTGCACAAGGATATCCCCCGCCAGATCGAAGGACACGATGTCCCGCAGGTCGCGGCATTCCGGGGACGCGTATTCCAAGTGGCCCATGTCCACATAGAGCCGTCCGCCGTTTAGGAGGAAACCGCCGTTGCCGGGCGGTTCCTCGTAATCGCGGTAATGCCGATCGATGGCACCCGCATGCTCTTTTTTGAAAATCTGATCCTTGATCCGGACCGGCCACGAGTCAGTGGGGGAATGCCCGTTGTCGTCCGCCACGAGACAGCCATACTCAGTTTCGATGCCGACGATTCGATTCACGCTTCTAAATGTTATCGAAACGGCGACGATCAGCGCGGGTATCCGTAGGGAATTTGCACCGTACTTGCCCATCCTGCGTGCTGGCACTTTCTCCCTTTCGGTTCCCTCGAACTGGGCCTAACTTACTGCGGGATGGTGGTATGATCATTTACTTTCTGGAAACGGACGAGGCCGACAATGACTTCTTTGCGAGCGCCCTGACCGGGCACGATGTCCGTGTTGCGGATTCGCTGGAAGAAGTCGGAGCCGATGCGGACGCGGTCTCCGGGTTCATTTATTCGAAGATCGGCGCGGGCTTCCTCGACACGCACCCGAACCTCCGCTTGGTCGCCACCCGTTCGACCGGATTCGACCACATCGACATGGAGGCCTGCCGCCGGCGCAACGTGCTGGTTTCGATCGTTCCGACTTACGGCGACAACACCGTGGCCGAGCACACGTTCGCCCTCATCCTGGCTCTTTCGCGCCGGTTGCGCGAATCGATGGAAGCCCCCGCCCGGGAACGCTTCTCCTACGCGGCGGTGCGCGGATTCGAACTCAAGAACAAAACGCTGGGGGTACTCGGCACCGGGCGGGTTGGCCTGCACGCGATCCGCATCGCCAAAGCCTTCGGAATGGACGTGGTTGCCTTCGATTCGAACCCACAATGGTTCATGGCGGAAGTGCTGGGGTTCCAATACGCGGACCTCGACGAAATCTACGCCCGTTCGGACATCGTCACGCTGCACCTTCCGTTGACGCAGGGGACGTTCCACCTGCTCGACCGCAAAGCGTTTCAACGCTGCAAGCGGGGGGTGCTGGTCATCAACACCGCCCGCGGGGCGCTCATCGACACCGACGCCCTGCTGGAGATGCTCGACAGCGGCGTGGTGGGCGGCGCCGGCCTGGATGTCCTGGAGGAAGAGCGGGTGCTGCAAAAGGAAACGATGGACATCATCGGCGAGCAGATTGTCGGGCGGCTTCAGTTCGGAGACGGCGAACCCGCCTCGGCTTCCAGCCCTGAGCGGGTTTCGGAGTTGCAAAGGCTGATGCGCAATGCGGACCTGATCGGGCGCAAGAACGTGGTATTCACCCCGCACGTCGCCTTCAACAGTGTCGAAGCGGTGGAACGGATCAATTCAACAACCGTGCGGAATATCGAAGCGTTCGCCGCCGGGGAACCGATCAATCTGCCGGAAGAATAGCCGCGATCGCCATCAACCCAAGCTGGCTGACGACAAACGCCAGCAGCCACGGAAACGCCTTGTCCATGAAGCCGTAGGAGTGCAGGCCGACGCCCAGCATGTTGACCCCAAACCACGAGAAACTCGTGATGACATTGCCGAAGAGGACCATGATCATCAATCCGCGCCCTCGAATGTAACCTGCCCAGCGGGCATGCAGAATCGCCGCACACCAGAGCACGATCATCAACGCGCCGTTTTCCTTCGGGTCCCATCCCCAGAAGCGGCCCCAGGATTGGTCGGCCCAGATGCCGCCGAGAACCGTCCCGACGAAGCTGAAAAGCGTGGCGAAACAGACGATGCCGTAGGTCATCCGCGTCAGTTCGCGGGCGGATTCCGCGGTCAGCGACCTGGTAAATACGCCGCGCAAAACATAGAGGGTCGCCAGCGTGCCAGCCAGGAACATCGCCGAGTATCCGAGCGTGATGGCCACCACGTGCGTGGCCAGCCAGATGTTGGTGTCCAGCACAGCGCGGAGCATCTCCAGCGTATCGCCGGTTCCGGCAAGGTGATGCGCAATAATCAGCGTGACAAACCCGATGATGGCCGCGCAGGCCGAGCCGATGCCGTCCCGGTAAGTCCGTTCCAGGAGAATACCGATGACCGCCGTGCCCCAGCCGATGAAGATCGCCGACGAGTACAGATTCGTGACCGGCGGACGCCCTTGCAGATACATGCGCGAGACTAATCCAAAGGTATGCACCGCCAGCGCCAGCAGCAAAACCAGAAACGCGGCCCGATTCAAAGGGCGGGTCCATCCAAGCCACGAGCCGCAGACCAGCAGGAACACCAGCACATAGAGGCTCATGCTCTGGTAAAAGGGGGCGAAAGCATTAAAGAGGGACTCAAACGCAGCCCGGCGGGTCGTGTCCGGCTGGCGGGCTTCGATCGTCGCCGCCAGCTCGGTCACCTGTCGATTGAATAGGTCGCCGTTCCGGGCACGGTAAGCGTCGCCCAGCGCGGCGTAGGCCTTGGCGACGGGATCGACTCCCGCCCCGCCGATAGCTGCCGTCAGCGCCGCACCGATGGGGCGCCATTGCGATGCCGGGCCTTTTGCTCCCGGAACCGGCGGCACGGCGAAGATGGAAGCGGTCTCGGCGAGATCCTTGTAGCGCTGGGTGAATTCCAGCAGCGCATCGAATTTCTCCTTTTCGAACGCCTCGCCCTTTTCACGCTTCCGCATCGCCTCCATGCCGGGTGCGACGATCTTCTCAAAGCCGGCGATTTCGGAGGCGAAATCGTGCGCATCGTCCGGTTGAAGCCCTCGCTGGAGTCGTTGATAAACGAGGAGTGCATTGCGCAGATTGACGACGGCGGTCTGGAACGGCGATCGCTCGGAGGAGTCGACGCTCTCCGATTGCCTCGCCTGCTCGTCGATCTTTTGTAGGAACGGCGAGAGTTCCGCGTACGAGAAAAATTCCCGCTCGCCCTGCTGCCAACCGAAGATGCCGAGCACTTCCGGGTTGTTGATGACGAAGGCGGGGTATGTGTCCGCGGTCGACGCGTCAAAGAGAACGTCCGCGAGCCAGGCGATCGCTTCCATGCTCTGGCCGGCCTCGGTGCGCAGGGTTTGGCGGCCGCGGAGAATGACCAGCGAAGTGCGGGCGACGGTGTCCAGCGGTTTGAGGCGTCCGTCAGCCAGTGCGGGGAGCTTGCCAAAAGCGACAAAGTCGAACTCGCCCGGTTTCGCAGCGGGGACGAGCCACGAGGAAGCCACCCAAAGCAGGCAAGAAACCAGAATGAGCCAGGGGAAGCAGCGTTCAACCAGAATCAACCAGGGCAAATAGCGTTTCATTACTGAGCGTTCCAAAAAAGGTTCAGATTGTTCTGGTCGTCTAACCTGAAGAGTTCACAAAGCGTGCGGATGGCGAACTCCGGGGAGCGCACGCGTCTCGCGTGCTGGTCGCGGGGAGCGCGGGCATCCTGCCCACTACTGTTCGGATAAGCAGCGGTTTCGAGGACGGGTGGGGCTTTGGTGGTCGCGCCAGCGTCTTGGAGTGCGGCAGTCCTGTGCCGCCTTCGGATGCCGGACCATCCCACTCCTAACGCAAAGCTTGCTTGCCACGACCAGCCATGTCGTTCCCTTTCTATTTCTTCTGGAACCCATTTGGGGGCAAAGTTGCATTTCGTAACGAGAAATGGTGAGCGCGGCAGATAAACAACCCCACGCACCGACGCGCCCTCCCAAGGCGGCACAGGACTGCCGCACTCCAAGACGCTGGCGCGTTCCTCGGTAATCCCAACGCAAGCCGTTGCGAGTTGCATTTCGCATGCACTCCCCGGAACACGCCTCCGTGCGTTTTCTCTGGTTTGTGAGTTTTTCGGCTTAACCATGGCGTGAAGCTATTTTAAAAAGCTCAGCAGGCAGCCTTTTTTCCCCGCGAAAACCCGACGAAATGCCGGCTGAACTGGATGAGCAATCCGGCCCCGATGACAATGCACGCGATGTACGGCGCGACAAACGTGGGGTTATGCACCGTCTGCAAGATCGTCGCCTGATCCCCCTTTTCGAAACCGGACTGGTAGAACGTTTCCCCTCGATAACGCAACGGGTGGTTCATATAGATCAGCACGTCCCGCTTCACCGCGCGCTCGGGATCGATCAGCGTTACATGGCTCGCGAAGTTCTTTGGGATATCCGTGCCCGCGTAGGTCTCGTGGGTAAACCGCTGAAGCGTAAGGGTGTAGGGCTTGTAAAACCGCTGGAGCCGAAGTGCGATGCGCCAGGAACCGCCCGCACACGAAAACCGCTGCGGTGCCCCGAGCGCCTCGGAAACCAGCCACGTTCCAAGCGGTTTCGGCGCGGCTTGCCCGGCCTGCGGAATCGGCTCGATGCGGATCGATGCCGCCTTCAAATCGCGCTCGTCCATCGCGGTGGCACGCGGTCGCTCGGTCACGACAACGCCGGCGCCGATCCCTTGATCCGCCAAAGGCTTGCCACTCCCGGACTGCCCGGCCATCTCCAACCGGGCGTTCCGGTAAAAATGTTCGACGACAATCCGAAACGGCAGGCTCCGGTGCTCGATGACGCCGCCACGACGCAGCCGGCTTTCCGGGATCGCCGTGACCTGGTCGAACTCCGGGGCCTTTTCGCTGATGACCGCCAGTTCCACGTTCGCCGCGTGCTGGGAGTAATTGAGCGCATCCCCAGGCCCCAGTCGCATAAAGCTTTCGACGGCAAACAAATCGGTGAACAGTCCGCCGGCGAGCATCACGATCAGCCCGCCGTGGATCAGATGAATCCCAAGGTGGCGCCAGTTCAGACGGAACCGGCGCAAATGTGCGGCCACAAGGTTGACCAGCATGACCGCGCCAATCAAGTGACCGCCGGGAAAGACCGGAACCGCAAAGCCGTCCGACGATTCCATGGGCCACCAGACGAACGTGCTTTGAAAGAAACGTTCCTGAACGAGGTGCGCCCCGTAATGCACCTGCGCGAGCGTGCCGACGAAAACCAGGACCAGCGCTGCAATCAAGCAGCCGATGGTCAGCTTCATCGAGCACAACAGATCGACTAATCGGCGCGCGCTCATTTCGCGGTCGGGCGCACGGTTTCGATCCACTTCAGAAATTCGAGTTTTCGGGATTCGGTGAGCTCGGCATTGCCGCGCATCTTGAAAAACAAGGTCTGATCCCCCGAGGCAACGATCCCCGCAACGATGCGCCCGTCCTTTGCCGGATCGGAGCCGGCGGGCAAGCCTTCCAAATCCACCACCGACACGTCCCCAAGCGGCGTGGTCAGATGCTTCGTCATTGGGCCGAGTTCCTGTTCGGTGACGGGCGGTTTGCCGAGCTGCCCCAGCCATCGGTTTACGTTCTCCAGAACGCCCCCGGCGGCTCCGCCGAGGCTGATGACCGACACGTCGGCCGACGCTCCGTTTTCACCCTTGATCTGGTAACTGGCCAGGCGCATTGCGGATGCCGGTTGCACGACCCACGAAGCCGGTGCGCTGCCGGTGATTTGCAGGGCCGTGGTCGCAGGCGGCATCGCCGCGCCGGCCGCAACCCTCGCCGGTCCCATTGGTGGCATCTCCGGCTGGCTTGCATCCGGGCCGGACGGCGTGCCCCCCCGCACACCGGGTTCTTCCGCATCCGCCTTGGCGACACGGTAGACTTTGATCTCCCCGTCTTTGCTGTCGCAGCCGGCGCAAAGCAATGCGACAGCCAGTGCGCCGAAAAGAAAATGTGTTCGATCTAACATTATTTGATTGCGACCTCCTATACATGGCGAGAGGTTCCGCGTCAAACGGCGTCGCGAACCGCGGATTCCACCAACGGATCAACCACGGATCGCACGGATGGACACGGGGCGCGTTCAGTGGCAGCGGCCTTTCTTTTTCCCCCTCTCTTTCATCCGTGTCCATCCGTGAAATCCGTGGTTCCAATATTGCATCGGTTCCTCAAACTGTTAGCTTCCCTGTCGCTTGAGCACCCGACCTTCCGCACCCGCCGCTCCCCGATGCAATCGCGAGCGCTTTCTTGCCGCCGCGCACTGCCTGCCAGTGGATCGCCCGCCCGTCTGGCTGATGCGCCAGGCGGGGCGCTGCCTGCCGGAATACCGCGCCATCAAGACACAACACCCCTTCGTGGAGTTGGTCCGTACGCCGGAACTGGCCGCGGAAGTGACGCTTCAACCGATCCGCCGGTTCGGCTTCGACGCGGCGGTTCTCTTCAGCGACATCCTGGTGATCCCAGAGGCCATGGGGCAGGCATACCATTTCCGCGAGACCGGCGGCATCGAGATGGAGTTCGCCGTTCGGTCGGCGGAGGACATCCGGCGCCTGGATTGCCACGGAGTAACCGAGCGACTCCGCTATGTCGCCGATGCGCTCAGACTTTGCAAGGCGACCCTGGACGGAAACACCGCGCTGCTCGGATTTGCCGGTTCGCCCTGGACGCTCGCCAATTACATGGTCGAAGGCTCCAGCGAGCACGACCCGGTGCTGGCAAAACTGCTCTACTACTCCGAACCGCGCCTCTTTTCCGAGTTGATGGAGAAGCTCACCGTGGCCGTTACCGAATTCCTGAAGCTCCAAATCGACCACGGAGCCGACGCAGTCCAGATCTTCGACAGCCACGGCGGGATTCTCGCCGACAACGCATTCGAAGCCGCCTCGGGCCAGTGGATTCGCAGGATTATTGCCGGGCTCGACGGGCGCGTGCCGGTAATCGTTTTCTCGCGAGGCACCCACGGACGCTGGGATGCGCTGGCCTCGACCGGCGCCAATATCCTCAGCGTGGACTGGACCCAACCGCTGGCTGAAGTGCGCCGGATGCTCCCGCCCCACGTCGGCGTGCAGGGCAATCTCGATCCCGCCCTGCTCACCGCCACCCCCGAGGTCGTCGTGGAAGAAACCGCCCGGATTCTGCGGAACATGGATGGGCTGACCGGACACATCTTCAATCTCGGCCACGGCGTGCCGCCCAACGCGAAGCTCGAATGCATCCAGGCACTGGTCGAAACCGTTAGGAACAGCAGATGAGCGCCTTGCATGTCGACCTGGAGCTAATCCGCAAATACAACGTCGCCGCGCCTCGCTACACGTCGTATCCGCCGGCGACACATTTTGCGGAGATGGACGAGCGGACGGTGCGGGAGCGGATTTGCCGGAACGCCGAGTCGAAGCGCGACCTGTCGCTCTATTTTCATCTGCCGTTCTGTTACTCGCTCTGCTGGTATTGCGGCTGCACCACGGTCATCACGAGCAACCAGAGCGCTAGCGCGCGCTACATCGAGTATCTCAAACGCGAAATGGCGGCGGTCTCCGCGATGCTGAACCCGGATCGCAGGGCGGTGCAGCTTCACTTCGGCGGCGGCACACCCACGTTTCTGCGCCCGGAAGAGATCCGCGACCTCGGCGTTGCGATTCGCTCCAACTTTGCGTTTGCGCCCGATATCGAAGCCGGCGTCGAGATCGACCCGCGCCGCATCGTGCGCGACCATATTTCCGCATTGCGCGAAGCCGGGTTTAACCGCGCGTCGATGGGTGTGCAGGATTTCAATCCCGACGTGCAAAAGGCGGTTCACCGCATCCAGACGCGGGAGGAAACCGCGCAGGCAATCGCATGGCTGCGAGAGGACGGTTTCACCTCGCTCAACATCGACCTGATTTACGGGCTACCGTTTCAAACGCCAGAATCGTTCGCGGCGACGCTGGACGAAATCGTCGCCTTGAGGCCCGACCGGCTCGCCGTTTTTAACTACGCGCATGTGCCGTGGATGAAACCGGCTCAGAAAATCCTCAAGGTGCTGCCAACTCCAGAGACGAAGCTGGAGTTGCTGAAACTGACGGTCGAGAAGCTCACTGCCAACGGCTATGTCTATATCGGCATGGATCACTTTGCACGAATGGACGACGAACTGACGGTAGCCCAGCGAAACAAGACCCTCCAGCGCAATTTCCAAGGATACAGCACCCGCGCCGACGCCGACATCCACGCCTTCGGCATGTCGTCCATCTCGCAGGGCTGCGGCGCGTACTGGCAGAACCAAAAGGAACTGCCCGACTATTACGAGGCGCTCGACGCCGGGCGGCTGCCGGTCTCGAAGGGATATGTGCTTACCGGGGACGATGCAATCCGCCGCCAGACAATCATGCGGCTGATGTGCGACATGGGCCTCGATTTCTCGGCAATGTCCGAGTTGCTCGGCCTCGATTTCCGTCACTATTTCGCAGCCGACCTGGCCAATATGGGCGACCTCGAAGCGGACGGATTGCTACAACTGAATTCGGACGGTCTGGTTGTGACTGGCCTCGGCAGGCTGCTGATCCGGAATATCGCCGTAAGATTCGACGCCTACCACGCCGGACGCACGGAACTGAGGTTTTCGAAGTCGATATGAAGTTTCTCGGGTTGCGACCCGCGCGCCAAGGGATTACGGTTTTTCCATGAGTATCGCTGAACTCCGCAGACTTCCGCCGATCGAAAAGCTCAAGATCATCGAGACCCTTTGGGCCGACCTTGCCGCCGGTGACGAGTCGTTTCCGAGCCCGGCGTGGCACTAACCGGTGATGAAGCAGACGACAACCCCGATAACACTGGGAGCCCGCGCGAAGCGCTTTGGAGTGCGGCGGCCCTACGCCGCTTTCACAGCCGGACGGACGCACTGCCGCCCGCAACCGTTAGCCTGCTCCAGAAGCGAACGACTGCCCAAGGTTTACGCAGACAGCCCTTACGACAGCGATTCACAAACGACGGCCCAAAGCGGGAAGGTGGCCGGATGTGCGATATACACGGCCTCCCAAAGCGGCAGGGGGCTCTTTCCATTTCCCGCAAATTCGAAGCCGAGCATGGAGACCAAAGCGGTTCTCATTATCTGTCATCCTGAGCTTGCGAAGGATCTCACGCTACGCCAGCCAGCATTATGCCACCATTCACCGTTCCCGAAGCTGGCAGCGCCGCACGATGGGCCGTCAGTTCCGATTACCTGCCGGCTGAAACAAACGGTAGGATCGCCTCGTGAGATTCCTTCGACAGACTCAGGACAGGCTCTTCGCAGGCTGCCAATGAACCTGCCGGAAAGAACAGGCGTTCGGGAGCGGGAATCCGGGGAGCACACGCGTCTCGCGTGTTGGCGCCGGCGTCCCGCCGACGCGGACTTCCAGTCTCCCCAGTGCATTGCGGCGACTCCACGCGCAAAGTTCGCCGAGGCGGGACGCCTCGGCCAGCACCCGGGACGGGTGCGCTCGCCGGAACTCGCATTCCGACGCGATCAGCCGCGAAGATGCCTTTGGCGAGGGCGCCAAAGGCCGCACGCGAGGGCGCGTGCGCTCCCCGGAAGCTGTCGCGACGCAGGTTCATTCCCAACAATCAACGCCGCGCTTTGGCCGCCTGCAAGTCTCAGGATGACAGCGTTCGGGGCTCCATCCTCACTTGTGCGTCCGATTTGCAAACTTGTGGTAATGCAGAGCGGAGCCTCGCCGTACTCCAGGACGCTGGCGCGAATTACCTGACTCCATCGCTTTCGCCGCACGTATTCCTTTTCCACGCGCTCTCATCAAACCGCACCAATGACAACACAATCCACCCCGCCGCCTCTTTCCGTAGCCATCGTTGGCGGCGGCGTAACCGGCCTTTCAACGGCGTTCCGGCTCGCGGGACGCAATATCCCGGTAACCGTTTACGAGGCCGCCGACCGCGTGGGCGGCGTTGTCCAGTCCGTGCGCGAAGACGGCTTCCTCTGCGAATGGGGACCCAACACCATTCTGGAGACTTCGCCGAAAATCGGCGCGCTCATCGACGACCTCGGCCTGCAACCGCGCCGCTGGTATTCGAATCCGGACGCAAACAAGAACTACATCGTGCGCAACGGAAAACCCGTGCAACTGCCCACCGGACCCGCTGCTTTCATGATGTCCGGGCTGTTCTCGATCCCCGCCAAGCTCCGGCTCTCGCTTGAACCGCTCATCCGCACCCCCGCCGCATCGCCCGACGAAGCGCTCTCCGACTTCGTTCTGCGCCGGCTGGGCCGCGAGTTTCTCGACTACGCCATTAACCCATTCGTCTCCGGCATCTACGCGGGCGACCCCGCAAAGCTCTCGGTGCGCCACGCATTCCCGAAATTGCACGCGGTGGAGCAAAAATACGGCTCGCTGATCCTGGGCCAGATCCTCGGCGCGCGGGAACGGCGCAAACGCAAGGAGGTCCCAAAGACAGCCGCCAAGAAGGTGTCCTTTGACGATGGGCTCCAAGTGCTTTCCGACGCTCTGCGCTTGCGGCTCGGCGACTCCGTCAAGCTCTGCACACCGGTGACCGGGCTGCGAAAACACGCTACTGGCTGGACGGTCACGGTGCGCGCCGCGGGCACCCAAGAACGGCACGAGCACTCCGCCGTCCTGCTGGCCGGACCCGCGCAAAAGCTGGCCGACATCGCGTTGGAGGCGGATCAACCGGAGAGCCTGGCGATCCTCGGGGAAATCGAGAATCCGCCGGTTGCCCGGATCGTCCTCGGATTTCGCCGCGAAGACGTGGCCGATCCGCTCGACGGCTTTGGATTCCTCGTTCCCGAAGTCGAGAAACTGAGCATCCTGGGCACCACCTATTCCTCGTCCATCTTTCCCGACCGCGCGCCCGCCGGCCACGTCGCCCTCACCACTTTCGTCGGAGGCGCCCGCCACCCGGACCTCGCCCTGCGCGACGCCGACGCCCTTTTCGACCTGGTCGTCCGTGACCTCGAACGCGTGCTGGGCGTGCGAGGAAAACCGGTCTTCCGCCACCACGTTTTGTTTCCGAAAGCCATCCCGCAATACAACGTCGGTTTCGCGCGATTCGCCGATGCAATGAACGCAATGGAATCCCGCCTGCCGGGCCTCTTTTTCGCGGGCAACTACCGGGATGGCATCTCCCTGGGCAACTCCATCGTCGCGGGCCAGGACATGGCCGCGCGCATCGCCGATTTCCTCCAATGAACAAACAAGGCGTCTTGCTGATCAATCTCGGCTCTCCGGACAGCCCGTCGGTTCCGGACGTGCGGAAGTATCTCGCGGAATTCCTCATGGACGGACGCGTGCTCGACGCTCCGTGGCTTATTCGCACGGCTGTGGTTTACGGGACGATCCTCCCGTTTCGACCCCAACAATCCGCCCACGCCTACCGGTCCATCTGGATGCCGGAGGGTTCGCCCCTGATTGTCACCAGCCGCAACGTCCATCGCCAGTTGCAGGAACGCATGGGATCGGTTCCCGTCGAGCTGGCGATGCGATACCGGAACCCGAGCATCGAGTCCGCCGTCTCATCCCTGCGCGGCCGCGGCGTCGAAGACCTGCTGGTTGTCCCGTTGTTCCCGCAGTACGCAATGTCCAGCTTTGAAACGGCTGCGGTGCGGGCCCGCGAAGTCGCCGCGAAGATTGCGCCCGGGATTCGGGTGCGCGTCGTCCCGCCGTTTTACGCCGACCCCGGCTACATCCGCGCGCTCGTGGCGAGCGCCGCACCCGCTCTGGACGCCGGCTACGACCACCTGCTTTTCAGCTTCCACGGCCTCCCCGAACGCCACTTGAGGAAGTCGGACCCGACCGGTTGCCACTGCCTGACGGCTTACAACTGCTGCGAACAACCCAGCCCCGCGCGCGAAACATGCTACCGGGCGCAATGCTTCGCCACCGTGCGAGCGTTCGTTTCCGAGGCGGGCGTGGAGAATTGCAAATATTCCGCGGCTTTCCAGTCCCGGCTTGGGCGCGATCCCTGGCTGAAGCCGTACACCGATTTCGAACTGGAGCGCCTTGCCCAGAGCGGTGTCCGCAAGCTGGTCGTAATTTGCCCGGCGTTCGTCTCCGACTGTCTGGAAACGCTGGAGGAAATCGCCATGCGCGGACGGGAGACTTTCATCGGAGCCGGCGGGAAAGAGTTTACGCTCATCCCGTGCCTGAACGAACATCCGCGCTGGCTCGAAGCGCTCGAAGCCATTGTGCGCAGGGGCTTGGGTGGCGGCTGATTTCTCCAGGGTACAATTGATCCGCGTTCACTTCGGATGCAAAATTGAAACATGCGTGCGGACACCATCGACATCTCCGCTTTCGGCAATCGTCACCTATCGATGTCCCGCGCGCGAAGGACTGGCGCCGGTGAAACTGACCTGGTATGCGGGCATGCGCGCCCCGCGTCCTCCGGAGCTCGAAGACGGTGTTGAGATGCCGCGAAGAGGGAGAAGGGGTCGCACGAAATGCATTGGGTCGATGCGGCGAAGGCCGGAGTGCAGCCGGATGCACACTTCGGCTACAGCGGCCCGCTGACGGAAATATGCCTGCTCGGCAACGTTGCCAAACGCATGGATTCCCGGATAGAATGGGATTGCAAGAATCTCAAAGTCACCAACCTGCCCGATGCGAATCGTCATATCCGTGCCGAATATCGCAAGGGGTGGACTCTTTAATACTTACACTAATATGAAAACTCAGATCGCCTGCCTCGCCTCTATCGCCGCCTCGCTTTGCTTTGCGGCGCTCCCTTCAAACGCCACGCCGATTCCCGAATCCTGCCAGACCGGCGGTTTCGCAATCGGCTGCCAGGCGTGGACGTTCAAGAACTATTCCGTCATGGAGGCCATCGACAAGACTGCCGCCGCCGGCGGCAAGGTCATCGAATTCTATCCCGGTCAGAAATTTAGCGTGGAACAGCCCGGCCTGAAATTCGACCACAACGCCACCGATGAAATGATCGCCCAGGTCAAGGCGCGACTGGCCAAGGACGGCGTGCGTGCTGTGAATTATGGGGTGGTGGGCATCCCGGAAAAAGAGACTGACGCGCGAAAGCTGTTTGCGTTCGCCAGGAAATTCGAGTTGTACGGCATCACTACTGAATCGGTGAACGCGATCGACACGATCGAAAAGCTGGTCAAGGAATTCGACATCCGCGTCGGCTTTCACAATCATCCCCGCAGAGCTGCGGACGCCGGCTATAAGATGTGGGATCCGAATTATGTGTTGAGCGTTGTCAAGGATCGCGACGCGCGCATCGGCGCCACCGCGGATGTCGGCCACTGGATCCGCTCCGGCCTGGACCCCATCGAATGCCTGAAAGTGCTTAAGGGGCGCATCGTCAGCGTCCATTTGAAGGATCTCAACGAGAAGGCTCCGAGCGCCCACGACGTGCCGTTCGGGACCGGCATCGCGAATGTTGCGGGAATTCTGGACGAGTTGAAGCGCCAGAACTTTGTTGGAAACGCCTCAATCGAATACGAATACAACTGGGAAAACAACGCCGCCGACGCCACTCAATGCATCGACTTCGTTCGTAGCCAGGGCGCGAAAGCGTCGCACTAGCGGAGTGGTCATGCAGGTTGCCGCCGAACCCATCGGCAGCAACTGCGAGGCGTTTGCTCCCGATGCCTTCTGTATGAACAGCTTTTCGAAATCCGTTCCTCTCCGGTTTCTCCACCTTGTTGTCATGCTGGCTGGGTTTGTACCGGCGGTTTTTGCGGCGGCGGAGCCTCCCCTTCCAGACTGGGCAATCGGTCCGTTCACCCGTCCCGAAAACGCCGGGCCTGTGATCCGCCCCAAGCCGGAATCCACCTTCGATTGCCCCATGCGCAAGCAACCCGTCGCGTGGGAGGCGCGCCATACCTTCAATCCCGCAGCCGTTTTGCGTGACGGTCGCATTCACGTTCTCTATCGCGCGGAGGACAACCATGGGGCCGGGATCGGCGGCTACACCTCCCGTCTTGGCCTGGGAACCAGCGAGGATGGCATCAGATTCGTCACCGAGCCCAAACCCGTCTTTTTCCCTGCCGACGACGCGCAGAAGGAATTTGAGTGGGAGGGCGGGTGTGAAGATCCCCGCCTGGCCGAGGGGCCAGATGGCGTCTATGTCATCACGTATACTCAATTCGCGAGACGCAACAATGGCAGTTACCGCTTTTGGCGCATCGGCCTGGCCGCCTCCAAAGATCTGCGGACATGGACCAAATACGACGGCGCCTTCGCGGAAACTCCATTTGAAAATAGAAGAATCAAGTCTGCCAGCATCCTGCATCGGGTTGAAAATGGCCGCCTCATCGCGGCGAAGGTGAACGGGAAATACTGGATGTATTTCGGCGAGTCGTCGGTGAATCTCGCGACTTCCGACGATCTGGTCCATTGGACCCCCGTGACCGATGCCCAGGGAAAACTCCTCGAAGTCATGAAAACCCGCCGAGGCTTCTTTGACAGCGTTTTTACAGAGGTCGGCCCTCCGGCGATCCTGACCCCGCGGGGCATCGTCCTCATTTATAACGGCAAGAATTCCAAACCCGGCAACGGCGGCGATCCCTCGCTGCCCGGAGGCGTCTACACGTGCGGCCAGGCGCTCTTTGACAAGAACGACCCGGCGAAATCGATCTCCCGGCTCGACAACCCATTTTTCAAACCCGAACTGGACTGGGAGAGAACCGGCCAGTATTCCGCCGGCACCACCTTTGCGGAGGGGCTTGTTCTATTCAAAGGCCGCTGGTTCCTTTACTATGGCTGCGCGGACACTTTTGTCGGCGTGGCAATAGCCGAGGGCAAGCCCTGGCTGCGCGACCGTTAGTTTGACGCACTCGGAGCGCCGGCGTGACCGGACGACTTCGAATGAAGAAAATTGCGGACCCGCATCATGCCGATCTCGTAGTCGTGAAAGCCGCCGTAGAAGAACAGCGTGTCGGTAGCCTTGTCGTAATAGAACGCCGTGCCGAAATTCGGGCCCTGGTACCAGACGCCCTCGCGTGAAACCGGCGCATCCGGAAGCGTAGCCAGCTTCAGCAGTTTCCAAGGGCACTTGCCATCGGCAATCGCAGTGATGTTGCTCGGCTCGGATGCCCCGGTATAACCGTCGAAGGTGCAGGAACAGGAGGAAATGAGAATGTTCCCGTCAGGAAGCGCCATCGCAGACCCGATTGCGCTTCCTTTTTCTCCCCAGAAGGTATCCATGGGTGGCAACACCGGGTTGGGATCGGCCAGAACCCAGTTGGTGAGGGTATTGGAGAGCAGGACCACGGTATGCGGCTTGGGCATGTGATTCCAATCCTCGGTATAGGCGATGAAGCGATAATCGGTGCCGCTGAGGCGTACCGGGTTCATTTGCGGATAGCGTTTGGTGTCGATGATCTCCTGGATTCGGCAGTTGCCGAAGATATCGCCCACCTTGAGGCCCGATTTCTGCCAGGCGGAATAATGGCCGGCCCCGTCGGTGGTCCACCAGTCCATTTTCCCGCCGCCGCCGGTAATGTAGTCAAGCCCGTTGCCGAAAGGATCGAGTACGATATTCATATCGCCGGTGCATTTCACCACCTCGTCGTTCACGCGCGTCCATTGGATGCCGTCGGAGGAAGAGGCGACGCCGTGATAGTTGTCCGCGCCGAACTTGCGCCACATCATATAGAGCTTGCCATCCTTGCCCTTCCACACCGCGGGATTGCAGACGTCCTTGGAGAGCACCGGCGTTTTTCTCCACTCCCACTTGTAGTTCCAGTTGTCCAGAGCAGGGTCGAACTTCAGCGCTTCGAAACGAGCCTCGCCGCCAGAGGAGATGAGCAGCGGCCGGCGGGCGGCGGGCAGGTCGATCACGGTGCGAAAGCTCGTGATTTTTGCACCCGTGTCGTCCTTGAGGAAGGCGATCAACGCGTTGGAATAAGGCGACCAATCGACCTGGAGGCGATATTTCACGCCGGTTTTCAGAGTCCATTGCTCTGGCGGGTAGTTTGCCGCCTTGGAATCCGTCGCCGCCTTGGGATGCCGCGCAATGACGACGTCCGTGCCGTCCAAGAGTCTGCGGTGCGCTTCCAGGGAGTTATCC